>Ga0209181_10006210_pt1 | contig 16848 bp, 13 predicted proteins | sample MAT05_FD_187208 | JGI IMG/M metagenome (GOLD analysis project Ga0209181, IMG submission 187208) | Freshwater microbial communities from Lake Fryxell liftoff mats and glacier meltwater in Antarctica - MAT-05 (SPAdes) (version 2) | ecosystem: Environmental > Aquatic > Freshwater > Ice > Liftoff...
CATCCCAGGCGGATCAGCTTGAAAATCACTCGCGCCCGTGAGTTGAGTAAAGCATTGCCGCTCAAAATGACTAAACTAAAAGATATGAGCGGGTCTGCCCATGTCTGACTATTGGTTTAGTAACTATGACTAGCGTTCCTTACCTGTCCATTGTTGCAGCGGCTCGAAACGACAACCACGGCGGAAATATGCTGCGCCGAATGCAGATATTTATTAGTGGAGTAATTACTCAAGCACGTCGCTATCAGGTGCCAATCGAACTCATCATTTGGTTAGTTGAACAAGGATTTATTAATAGCTCAACCTCTTCCCGTTGCACCGGAACCGGAACCAGAATTACACCAGAAGTAGATCTCACCCCGCCTTTGCCATATGCCAAGCTGCACACAATCACCTGTGGTGACTTTACTCTCCTGTCCAAAACCGATTGTTTGGCGATTCGGGGTTACGCAGAATGGGAAATGTATTCTTTTCATCTAGACTCTATTCTTCTCTATACGGCTCACTATGCCGGAATTGAAGAAGAAATTTTGAATGATGATATGCGGGCTTACCATATTGAGCATTTCTCAGGCTGGACCCCTGAAGCTGAGCGATCGCAAGTTCTCGACAATCGACTTTCATCTTTAGGAATTCCTAAACTTACGATGGAGCAACTCGACGCGATCGCACGCCTGATGGAACAGCTTGGCAAACCTATCCTATTCAACGATGAAAATTGGGGACTGAACCAACACACACTCCCAGAAACCGTTATTGCCCCGGCGATCGTGCAACACTAACTTTTGATGCCGAAGCGATCGCTGTATTAGAAAAGCTCTATGAAAACAGAATTTCGAGACGATCAATATCAGCTTTCTTACCCAGATGGAGTAGAAAATCATTGGTGGCATTTAGCAAGAAATAGATTGCTCGAAAAGCAAATTAGGAATTTATCAAAGCAAGATGCAGCGATTTTAGATGTGGGATGCGGTCGTGGCATTACTGTGAAATATTTAAGAAGCAAAGAGATCGATTGCCTTGGCATTGAGCCTGCTGAATCTCGACCTTTGAAAACGATAGAGAAATATATTTTTGTTGGGAAAAAAGCGGAAGATTTATCTGAAAGCGAACGAAATCGTTATAGTCTGCTTCTTTTGCTAGATGTGGTTGAACATATTGCTAATCCTAATATTTTCTTAAGAGATTTAACTGCGCTATTTCCAAATTTGACTCATGTCATCATTACGGTGCCGGCTTGCCCTGAGTTATGGTCTAACTACGATGAATTTTATGGGCATTATCGGCGGTATACCATCAGCATGGTTAAGAGTTTATCTCAACAACTTAACTGGCATCTGATATGGAATTTTTACTTTTTCCAACTCCTCTATTTGCCTGCAAGAGCTATTACAAAAACGGGTCAGAAAAGAGCAGTTGAAATGAAGGCTCCAAAAGGAATAAGCAAAAGTATTCATCTAATAATTTCCTATACTTTAACGTTTGGAAATCAGGGTCGTTTCTTAGGCTTACCAGGCACATCAATCATTGCTTGCTTTTCTTTGCCTCAATCTAAGTAGTTAGTTGAAAGTAATGAATCTAGTGATCTTAATGAAAAATACCTGATACTTTGATGCCTGGCTTTGTTCGCATCCCCAAGCAAACACTCATTAAATAACGCTTTCGCCTTATCCATCTTCTCTTGCCATTCTCCAGGTTGGCAATTAATCGAGATGATTCACTATGCTAGGGCTTCATAGCATTTCACACGGCTTCGTCAACAGCATGACAGGATTTTTTTTGTATGGCGTACTCTGTCCCAAAATGAGAATTAGACCTTGAACTTTTCAGTGATGCGTCGCATTGCCTCTACTACGTTTTGGCGGCTGTTGAACGCAGAAATTCTAAAATACCCTTCACCTGCGGCACCGAAGCCAGAACCCGGCGTGCCGACCACATTGACGGTATTCAAAAGCTGATCAAAGAAATCCCAGCTAGAGAGGTTCTGGGGCGTTTTCACCCACACATAAGGCGCATTCACGCCGCCGTATACTTGAATGCCTGCCGTGGTTAACTGCTCACGAATGATTTGGGCATTGTCCATGTAAAAGCGAACTAGCGCTTGGACTTGGCTCTGTCCTTCGGGCGAATAAACGGCTTCTGCTCCCCGTTGAACGATGTAGGATACGCCATTAAATTTAGTGGACTGACGACGGTTCCACAGTTGCCACAGCGATACATCTGAACCATCCGCAGCTTTGCCCATTAAAGTTTTAGGCACAGTGGTCAAAGCGCAGCGGGTGCCAGTGAACCCAGCATTTTTAGAAAAAGAACGGAATTCGATCGCACACTCTTTCGCTCCTTCAATTTCATAAATCGAGTGTGGTAAGTCTGGATCGGTAATAAATGCTTCATAGGCTGCATCAAAGAAAATGATGGAGCCGTGGGTTTTGGCGTAGTTGACCCAAGCCTGCAAATGTTCACGTGTGGCAGTGGCTCCAGTGGGATTATTAGGGAAGCAGAGGTAAATCAAATCTACCTTTTCAGTGGGAATGCTGGCGGTGAAATGATTTTCAGCCGAGATGGGCAAATAGACCAAGCCGCCATATTCGCCGCGATCGCTAACATCGCCCGTGTGACCCGCCATGACGTTGGTGTCTACATATACGGGATAGACAGGATCGGTAACGGCGATCGTGTTGGTGCTGCCAAAAATGTCTAGAATGTTGCCGCAGTCACACTTAGAGCCGTCAGAGACAAAGATTTCTGAGGCATCGATGTCACAGCCCCGCGATTGAAAGTCAAACTGGGCGATCTTTTCCCGCAGCCATGCATAGCCTTGTTCAGGACCATAGCCTTTGAACCCGTCGCGATCGCCCATTTCTTCCACAGCCTGGATCATGGCGGTGCGGCAAGCTTCCGGTAAGGGTTCTGTAACATCGCCAATCCCAAGGCGGATTACCTTCGCATCAGGGTTTGCGGCAACAAAAGCATTTACTCGTCGCGCAATTTCTGGAAACAAGTAGCCCGCTTTGAGCTTGAGGTAATTATCGTTAATCGTTGCCATAGGATTGCTAAAACTTAGTACAAGGGCTATTCGTTCTATTATTCCGAAGAATGGGGCAAAAAGCAGCCAAGATTTAAGATGGGGCATGGGAAAAAAGGCAGAAAACGATGGCGCAGCGGAATGAGACAGAATTAGCGAATCAAGAAGAGTCCGGGGCGATCGCAGCTTTGATAGAAAAGGCACTGCAAGATTCGCAGATTCAGGTGAAGGTGCAGCGGCGACAATCCTGCTTGCGGGTGTTGTTGGAGGGAGATCGCATTCCGGAGCAAGCAGTGGCGATCGCCCTGATTCACCAAACGCTAGAATACAAGCAACCCAACGGCATCACTCAGGTCGAAATTTATGCACGGCATCTAGGAGCTACTCAACTCGCATGGCGCAAAACCCTAACTTTGTCTGCATTAGAGCCACCCTCTGATGCAGCAATTTTTCAGGTTGAAGCACCACAGCCCCAGATGGATGCTGTTTCTAGGGCGGAGGATCTACCGGAGCGATCGCGCCGTTTAAGTCCTAAAAAGATTAGTTCCTCTGGATGGGGTGCATTGGGCACAGGCTTGGTTTTGGCAATTGTTCTCGTGACAATTAGTCCGCTGAAGCTACTGTTTGCTGGCTTTTTGGTGATGGTGCATGAGGTGGGTCATGCTGTGACCCATTGGCTATTTGGTCGCCCTGCTTTGCCTACGGTGAATTTACTCTATGGGGGCGGCATTACGCTGGTGTTTGGGCAGTCGCTCGCGCTGATTGGGCTAATTTATCTCGGCTTGGCAGTGCTTGCCTATGGATGTCGTGCCTATCCAAGGCTACTCGGCGGATTGGCTGGATTCGCGATTCTATATACGCTGTGTCTACGCACTTCCACCAATACGATGCTCTCGACGTTGATGGGGCATGGCATGGAGTTGGTCGCGATCGCCCTTTGCCTCTACTTTGCTGCTAGTGGCTATGTCTGTCGTATGGCTGGAGATCGCTCCATTTACGCAATGCTAGGCTTCTTTACCTGGTTTTATGACCTACAATTTTCCTGGAAATTAATCCACGACGAAGATTTTCGAGCCTTCTATGAAGGCGGCATTGGCGGTGTGTTAGACAATGATTTTGTGATTCTGGCGACCGAATACTTCCAAACCGACTTAGCCGCGATCGCCCAATGGTTCTTGATTGCTTGCCTCCTATCGCCAGTGGTGGCGTTTCTCGTACTGAGATACGAAGCCTGGTTGAAACGGGGACTACGCACTCTACTACAGAACCCTATTTGAATTGGTTCAGTCAAGAACTATGATTCATAGCTACATCCGATTCGGAGCCGCCAAGTTACGGAACTGGGTGAATTGTGACTCAAACAGCAGTTTAACCGTTCCGGTAGGACCATTCCGATGTTTGGAGATAATCACCTCAGCAATGCCGCGATCGGGTGTGTCGGGATTATAGTACTCGTCGCGGTACAGCATCATGATCAGGTCTGCATCCTGTTCGATCGCGCCAGATTCCCTCAAATCACTCATCATTGGGCGTTTGTTAGTGCGTGATTCCACACCCCGGCTCAACTGAGACAGGGCAATCACGGGTACACTTAGTTCTCGCGCCAATGCCTTCAGCGATCGCGTGATTTTAGACAGTTCTTGCACCCGGTTTTCGCTGCCGCCATCCATCAACTGCAAATAGTCCAGCACAATCAGTCCTAACGCGCCGCCCTGCTCTGCCTGAAGCCGCCGCGCCTTCGAGCGAATTTCTGTGACGCTAACGTTGGGCGTATCATCAATAAAAATCGGCACTTGAGACAGGGAACTAATTGCATGTCCCAACGGTTCCCATTCCTGCTGGCTCACCCGCCCCGATCGCAGGCGACCGCTCTCAATCCGCACTTCGCTTGCCAATAATCTCTGGACAAGCTGCTCTTTCGACATTTCCAGGCTGTAGATCGCGACGGGCAACTTATGAAACGCCGCAATGTTCCGCGCAATATTCATCACGAAGCTGGTTTTTCCCATTGAGGGTCTGCCTGCCACGATGATCAGATCCGATCGCTGAAATCCTTGCGTCATCGCATCAAGGTCATAGTAGCCGCAGGATAATCCCGGCAGCACCAAACCCAGCGATCGGCTTTCGATATCTGTAAAGGTGTGGGTCAAAATATCCGCAGTTGCCGTTAAACCCGCTTGGGGACGATCTTGCGTGATACTAAAAACTTTTTGCTCAGATTGATCTAAAACCTGAGGCAAATCCTGAGAGGCATCGTAGCCCAACTGAGAAATTTCGCCGCCAATCTGAATTAGCTTACGCCGCATGTGCTTATCCATGACCAGGGCAGCGTACTGATCGATATTGACTGCGCTCACGGTTCGATCAATCAACTGAATCAGCTTGTTCTGTCCCCCCACCTTTTCCAATAAGCCGCGATCGCGCAACCATGCCGAAACACTCATCAAATCGGTGGGCATCCCTTTGTTTTGCAGCGCCAGAGTCGCCCGAAAAATTTCTTGATGAGCTGTCAGGTAAAACGCTTCTGGACGAATCAAATCGGCTACTCGACCCAGCGCTTCAGGATCGAGAAAGATCCCCCCTAAAATCGCTTCTTCAGCATCAATGTTTTGAGGTGGGATGCGATCGCTAAATGTCTGAAAGCTTAATTCCTGAACCATCACGAGGAGCCTAAGAGAGAGTAATCACCGGATCGACTGAGCCAAACATGACTAACAAGATTCAGACCCATTAACTATACCGTCGGATTATAGGAATTCCAACTACATTTAGAGTTCATAGTCAATCTTTAGAATTCTTAAACGCTACTCATGGAGAAAGACCCTCTCTATCGTTGAGGATCGCTAGAACGCTTTTCAATACTTATGTACTATTTTACGCGAACTTTCAATCGACGTAAAGGATCGTTTTGAAAAAATAAAACGGAATGAGTAGATATGCACGACTAAAAAGGGCTGAGCCATTGCCCAACCCTGTTTTGATTCGCACTAATAAACGCGATCTCTAAGCAGGCACTACTTGAATTTCGATAGTGGCTGACACTTCAGGATGAAGCTTAATTTCTGCCGTATAGGCTCCTAGATGATTAACATCAGGCATTGTGATTGTGCGGCGATCGACTTCTTGTTTCGTCAATGCTAAGATTGCATCCGCCACTTCTTGAGTCGTAACGGTTCCGAAAATCGCATCGTTTTCGCCCACTTGCTTAGCAATACTGATCGTTTGCACTGCTTCAATCGACTTTTTGATCAACTCAGACTGCTCTTTTAATTCTGCAAGACGGAGCCGTTCATGCTCTCTGCGGCGCTCTACTTGCTTTAACACCCCAGGACTCGTGTGAACTGCTAAACCTAGAGGCAACAAATAATTTCGAGCATAGCCAGGAGCAACGTCCACTAAGTCGCCAGACCGACCGAGTTTGCTAATATCTTTATTGAGAACCAGTTGAACACGCTTGGACATAATTACACAAATTGTCAACGACTGAAGGGCTTCAAAAGGCTGGCTATTCAAATAAATTGAATGGGCAACAGACTAATGGGCAGTGAGGGACTCGAACCCGCGACGTCCTGCTTGTAAGGCAGGCGCTCTACCAACTGAGCTAACCGCCCAATCATGCCTAATCGAGGCACGGATTCATACTTTAGCAGAAGTCTCTGGTTAGCGCTAGGATTCTTTCAAAACAGCGATGATAAATTCAGAGACCTGGTCAGTATTGACGGTCTTTTTAAGCTCTAAGCATTACCCGATTTAGAACTATCAGCAGGTGCCAGCGTGGTTTGTGCCGCTGGTTTTGACGGTAGTTGCGGCGGCAACCTTAACGTTGATTATCACGGCTGTTCTGAGACACTAATGGCTTGCTAAAACTCCATTAAGTTATAGGTAACTTGAGTACGTTGAGGCTGAAGGTGATAAGGGAAAGGAACAGGATGAAGCCGATCGTGTCGAGGGTGGTGGTCACTAATGGACCGCTGACTAGTGCCGGATCAAGCTTAAGGCGTTTCATGCCCATGGGCAGTAAGGTGCCCAACGTCACGGCTACTAGGGTATTAGTGAACATCACCAGTCCGGCAACCAAACTTATCCATCGTTCGGTGGGTCGAGTCCAAATGAGTGCCAGTAGCACCATGGTGGTTCCTAAGGCGATCGCAGTGCCCAATCCAGCCAGTAGTTCTTTCCGCAGAATTTCTCCGGTGTCTTCAGGAGTGACTTCGCCAACGCCCAAAGAGCGAATGGTCACAGTCAAGGCTTGAATGCCAACGGTGCCGCCAGTATTGGAAAACAGCGGCATGATTACCGCAAGCACTGGAACGGCTGAGATGGTGCCTTGAAAAGGAGCGATCGCGCTAGAAGCGCCAATGTATAGCCCCATAATGCCCACCAGCCAGGGTAAGCGATTCCGCAGCTTTTCTAAAGGATGCGATAGGGAAGATTCATCCCCACTTGTCACCCCAGCAATTTTCTGAATGTCTTCGGTAGCTTCTTCTTCCAGCACGTCCACCATGTCGTCAATGGTGATGATGCCCACCAGCCGATCTTCCCGATCTACTACAGGAGCCGCTAATAGGTCGTAGCGCTTCATCAGTTGTGCCGCTTCTTCTTGGGGCGTTTCAGTGTGAACTTTGATCACGCGATCGCTGGCAATATCGCCAATTAGCGCATCGGGCAAGGAAAATAGCAGTTGCCGCAAAGACACGACCTGCACCAACTTGCGATTTTTATCAGTGACATAGGCATAGTAAATTGTTTCTTTGTCGCGGTCATTCAACCGAATTTTGCTGAGGGCTTCTGCGACGCTTAACCCTTGCTGGAGCCGCACATACTCGGTCGTCATTAGCCGCCCGGTGGTGCCTTCGGCATAGCCCAAAATCGTCGCTGTTGCCTGCCGTTCGGTGGGGCTGAGGTTTTGGATTAGCCGTCGGACTACGCCAGCGGGGAGTTCATCAAACAATTCGGCGCGATCGTCTGGACGCATTTCTTCAATAATCTGACACACCTGAACGTCGTGCAGTGCGCCAATCAATTCTTCACGCACTTCGGGCGGCAAATACTCAAAAACGTCAGTCGCCTGGTCTTTTTTAAGCAAACGAAAGGCGATCGCGCGGCGTTCTTGGGGTAAATCTACAATAAAATCACCTGCGTCAATTGCAGGCAATTGGTTTAGCTCAAATTTTAGCCGATTCCAGTCAGAAGTTTCCGACAAGGAAGTACGCCCTTCCTGAGTAAGCATAGTGTTCTCCTCAATCTCCCCCGCGCTAGGAGATTAAGCCTCACTAGGCTAGAGGAGGATAGTACTGTGTGGAAATGGACTACTGTCCATGGATAGTTCAGAATTCAACATCAATGTTTGCAATAAACATTGCTACCTTAATGCTACCCCCTAAACCGCTAAATTCACCCTGCCCAAGGGTGCAAATTTAGCTTGAATCAACGTTTCCTAAACCATGAAGGCACTTGAAACTAGCAGTCAAACTTAGAAAACGTATCACGATGCTGGCGCGAATTGATCGTGATTAATCGAACTCTCTCTTTCCGCAAATTACGCAGCGATCATCATTCTCTAAATTTCACACGGTTTAGAAGCCAGGAGGTTGTCTCCGCCTGATGCTCAAAAAGAAGGCGATCGCTATTGAACAAGAATCTTCCTGCTCTAGTTTCAGCGATTACCTCTACAAGCTACTTATAGCCCTGCTCATTTAATTTTTGGCTGCGCTTGGGAAACTTGAGCAAGCTTTTGAGAGATTTCGGGGTTGTATAGCCGCAGGTAGTTCCAATAATTCTCAAATACCGACTTCACATAGCCGCGAGTTTCATCGTAAGGGATGGCTTCCACAAACTGGTCGGGGTCACCCATGCCTTTTCTGGCAATCCAGCCGCCCACCGCACCAGGACCTGCGTTGTAACTCGCGACTGCCAGCATCGAGTTGTTGGCATATTCGTCATGGGTGTAATCCAAATACCAGGTGCCCAGCTTAATATTGTCGTCCGGCTCAGCCAGTTGATATTCTTTCAGCTTGATTTGTTTGGCAATCCAGGCTCCCGTGTCGGGCATCACTTGCATTAACCCTTTTGCACCGGCTGACGAAGTGATATTGGGCATAAAGCGCGATTCTTGACGAATCAAAGCAGTGACTAGCAGCGGATTTAACTGACGTTCTTGCGACCAGGCTTCAATCGGTTCCAGGTAAGGAAAAGGGTACAACGCATACCAGTAGCCTAACTGCTGCTTTAACGCTTTGTACTGCTGTAGCTCCTCAGCAGTTTCGCGCTGACTCAAATGAGACACCATAAAAATGCCATCCAAATGATCGCCAATCCCCATCCGGATCACGCCATCAGTAAATTGTTCTGCCACGGTGGGCGTTGCGGCATTTTGAAACTCCACTTGCCAGAGTTTCCAGGCATCCTGATCTTGCCCCAGTTGATAAAGCTCCCGCAGGGCATCGGAGCCGACGGGTAAAGGCGGGCGAGAAGTGGGACGGGCAACCGTAGGCTTGAGATCACGCACGGAGGAAAAGTCGCCCACATTCCAGCCCAACAGATCCGCCGATCGCCATGCGTAGTAGGACTGGGGATATTTTGCCAGCACAAACTCAAAAGTTTCTTTCGCTTCTTTGGATTTGCCCAATTGAGTCGCCCATTTGCCTACCCAAAAAGCCGCTTCTGGGGCAAACTCGCTGCCAGGGTTTTGGGTGACGATGGGAGCCGCCCATTTCCAGGCGTTTTGGGTATCTCCCGCTTTTGCCTGTTCTGCCGCAAGCTGCCAGCGCAATTCTGCGGCTGCATCCGATTTGCCATGCCGAGTGAGCAGATATTGCCGCGTTTGAGCCGCAGATTCTTTGCTATTCAGTTCATCCAGCAGCTTGGACTTTTGTAGCAATGCTTCACCCGCCCGATCGGGAAAACGGTCGATCGCCTGATCTAAGTAAGCGATCGCTAACTCTGGCTGCACAATCTTCGACAGCCGGATCAATGCCAATCCCGCTTCAGGAGCCGTGGGAAACGTGTTCACCGTGCGAATATAGGCATCCGTAGCTCCGCCCGCTTCACCCAACTGCAAGCCTCTCGCCGTGCGATAGGCATTTCGCGCCGTCAGCGGAGCTTTGGCGTAGGCAGTTCCCGCTTTGCCATACTGTTGCTTTTCCCAATAGCCAAAGGCGATCGCGTCCCAATCTTCGGGTGTTAGCTGATTGCTATATTTCTCAACCAGGTGATCCAAATAGGCAGTGTATTTTTCTAAATACAGCCCGTGTCGCGCTACAACCCGCAGCGCATCTGGCTGATTCGGATTTTTCTGAAGGCGCTGCTGAGCGATTTCGATCGTGCGGGGATGGGCAGGAAATTGGGCGATCGCCTGATCCTCATACTGCGGATTCGTTTTTCCCAAAGCAGCCAAAGCTTCTGCTGCTGCTGGATCTTTAGGATAGCGTTTCAGCGTTTCTTGCCGAGTTGCTTGGGCTTTTGCTACATCTCCGGTTTGTTCCAACGCTTGAGCCTGCTTTACCAAGACGTAGGGTGCCAGCACAGGATAGTCAGCATCCAATCCATTCAGTTGCTCTAACGCCTTCTTTGCCTGCCCCTGCTGCAATAGATCGGTTGCCAATAAATAACGAGCGCGGCTGCTTTCGATCGGCTTTTTGGCATCGGCGATCGCGGTCAGCTTTTCTGTTCGTTTCGCTAGCGGTAATGCTTTCAGCACATTGATGTCCTGAATCTGCACGGCTGCTGATTGCAGTTCCGCACCCGATTTTACAAACTGCTTAGCTTCGGGCTGGCGATCGGATAGCGCTTTCATAACAACGCTGCCGACTATCAACACGCCTAAACCCGCACCAACTAACCGATACACTTGTTTTCTTCCGCGCTTCTGCATGGGGCTATACCAGAATGGGGAAATTTTCTGAAGCAGACTTTTACTAGGTAAATCTTTAGCGACTTTAGCACTTTTATAAAAAAGCGGACGAAAGATTATGACGCTTTAATTCTGCGTCCGTTCCTTAGCTTTCTGATCGATACTGGAAATCAGTTGAGTTAATCGGAATTTAGAGGACAGTTTGAATGGATTTGCGAGCAATCAACACTTCCTGTGTGGAATGGTCGGGCGATGCCTTAGCAGTGGGTTTGTTTGAAGACCAGGTGGAATTGACGGGTGACTTGGCAGCGCTGGATGAAAAGCTGTCTGGCACGATGAAAGAACTGATTGCTGAAGTAGATTTCAAGGGCAAAGAGGGCAGCAGTGCGGCAGCACGGGTAGGGAGCGGCAGCAGCATTCGTAAAATTATTGTGGTCGGTTTGGGCAAGCCAGAGAGTTTAAAACTAGAAGGATTGCGACAGGCGGCAGCGACAGCCGCGAAACTTGCCCGAAAAGAGAAATGCAAAACTGTGGGGATCAGCTTTCCGGTGTGGAATGCTAATGCCGAGGCGACGACTCAGGCGATCGCCGAAGGAGTTGAACTGGCGCTGCATCAAGACACGCGATTTAAATCAGAACCAGACGAAAAAATCACTAAAGTTGAACGAATCGATCTGTTGGGATTAGGGGGGCAGGAAGCCGCGATCGCTCGCGCTGGTCAAATTTCCTCTGGGGTGATTTTGGCACGAGAACTGGTAGCGGCTCCGGCAAATGTGGTTACACCGGGCGCTTTGGCAGACACCGCCTTGGCGATCGCTCACGATCATGGGCTAGAAGTGCATATTTTGGAGCGCGACGAGTGTGCCAAGCTCGGCATGGGCGCTTTTTTGGGCGTGTCTCAGGCATCGGATTTGCCGCCCAAGTTTATTCACCTGATCTATAAGCCTGAAGGCACTCCTCGCCGGAAAGTGGCAATTATTGGCAAAGGGGTCACGTTTGATTCCGGTGGACTGAACATTAAAGGTGCAGGCAGTGGAATTGAGATGATGAAAACCGACATGGGTGGGGCGGGGGCGACGTTGGGTGCGGCTAAGGCGATCGCTCAACTCAAACCTGATGTGGAAGTCCACTTTATTAGCGCTGCCGCCGAAAACATGATCAGTGGCAATGCGATTCATCCCGGCGACATTCTCACCGCGTCCAACGGTAAGACTATTGAAATCAACAACACTGATGCCGAAGGTCGCCTGACGCTGGCAGATGCGCTAGTGTTTGCCGAAAAGCTGGAACTAGACGCGATCGTCGATCTGGCAACTCTCACGGGAGCCTGTGTGGTTGCTTTAGGTGACGATATTGCTGGATTGTGGAGTCCAAATGATGCACTGGCTATTGAGCTGGCTGAAGCGGCTGAGGGCGCTGGTGAGAAAATTTGGCGGATGCCGATGGAGGAAAAATATTTTGACGGCATAAAGTCTACGATCGCCGACATGAAAAATACGGGTCCTCGCATGGGCGGAGCCATTACGGCAGCACTATTCTTAAAACAGTTCGTTAAAGAAACTGCTTGGGCACATTTAGATGTAGCAGGTCCAGTATGGACAGACAAGGAAAATGGCTATAACGGCATCGGCGCAACCGGTTATGGCGTTCGCACTCTGGTCAACTGGGTGCTGAATTAATTCCCCGTCTACTTGTTGCAATCAGATTCGCCGTTTGATTGCAACAAGGGAAAAAAGTGTCCGATGGGTCCTTGTCCTTTACCGATCGCCAGCGCATATTTTAGGGCAGTGGTGACGTATTCTTTCGCAAGGCGAGTGGCAGTGAAGGCATCTATGCCGATCGCCAAATTGGCTGCGATCGCGGCGGATAATGTGCAGCCTGTGCCGTGGGTATTGTTCGTATCCACTACTTCTGTTTGGAGAATTTCCAACGTCTGCCCATCCCACCAAACATCTATGCCGCGAAGCTCTCCAGCCATGCTGCCACCTTTGACCAATACAGCTTTTGCACCAAGCTGATGAATTTTTTGGGCTGCAATTTGCATATCTTTTAAGGTATGAATCTTCATCTTTGCCAATATTTGGGCTTCGTAGCGATTGGGCGTAAGCACGGTTGCCAGGGGGATGAGGGCAGTTTGCAGTAGGGCGATCGCGGCATCGTCAATCAACTGCGCCCCTGTGCGCGACACCATCACCGGATCGACGACTAAATTCGGGATTTGCAGTGTCTGCACCTGTGCCGCGACAACTGCGACAATCTCTCGGTTCAGCAGCATCCCCGTTTTCGTAGCCTGCACACCAATATCGCTAACCACGGCTTCCATTTGTGCTGCGACTGATTCTGGCGGCAACGCATCCACCCGCGTCACACCCACTGTATTCTGCGCAGTGATGCAGGTGAGGGCGCTCGTGCCATGCACTTTATGGAAGGCGAAGGTGCGGAGATCTGCCTGAATGCCTGCACCGCCGCCACTATCAGAACCTGCGATCGTCAATGCAACGGGAGGAGTCATAAGAATTAGGAAGTGACGAATCACGAGTAGCGAGTGGGAAGTTTAAAAAAATCTATCACGGCATCCCGTCCTTTGCCCTTCGCCTCATCTTGCCGTTAAGATCAAGCTAGCCGTTAAGAATTGCAAACTACGATGAAACTCACCTGGATCGACCTGAATAGCTGGATGTTTGAACTGGCTGGAAAAACAATTTTGGTTGATCCGTGGCTGGTTGATCCGCTGATATTTTATGGGCAGCCGTGGCTGTTTACGGCATATCACACTACGCCACTGGCGGTTACGCCGGAAACATTGCCGCCAATCGACCTGATTTTGCTGTCGCAAGGCGTGGATGACCACTGCCACAGACCTACATTAGAAAAGCTCGATCGCGCTATTCCAGTGGTGGCATCCCCAAGCGCCGCAAAGGTGGTGAAAAGTTTGGGCTATCAGCAGGTGACGGCGATCGCGCCTTGGCAAGATACGATGATTGCGGATAACTTGCAAATTACTGGAGTGCTGGGTGCCGAAATTCAGCCCGGACAGGTAGAAAACGGCTATCTGCTGAAAGATTTGGCAACTGGAGAAGCGCTTTACTATGAGCCACATTTTTCACCGTTGAAGGATCTAGCAAAACTAGGACGGGTCGATGTGGCGATCGCTCCCATCGTTGCCCAAATCTTCCCCATTTTAGGGCAAGTGATTATGGGCGCAACCGAAGCCCTGCAACTGATCGAAACCTTGCAGCCCCGCTATTTTCTGCCCACTACACGAGGGGATGTTCGCGCCACAGGACTGTTGCAGATGTTGATCAAATCAGTCGGCAGTGAAGCAGAGTTTCGCGATCGCCTGATCGTCTCTGGCAGCCCAACCCAACTTCTGATTCCTCAACCGGGCGAAACCTTCGACCTTGCGGCATCAGTTCAACCAACGACAATAGTTTAGTGAAGCGCTACAGATGAGGAACACCGTTTAGCTGAGGGCGTTTAGGCTGAATGCTACAAAGAATCGCAAACCCAGCAATGCTACCCAATAGATTCATCATCATGTCATAAATCGTATCGCTATAAAAAGCAGCGAATCGAGCTTGATCGATTGGATTCGCTTGAATCCGCAAGACAAACTCTAAAAACTCATTGGTATTGCCTAACAGACAGGTGAATCCCACGATAAAGACTAAGTTTTGCCAACGGTTAAGTTGTTGCCAAACACCTGAAATAAAGGGTAAAAAAAACAGCACTAGCATCATTGCCCAGCAGAAATGTTCTAGTCGGTTAATTAAAGTAAAGTCTCTTGGAATAAATTTATTGGTTGCTAACCATTGCACTAACGTTTCAGCAGGCGGATATAGCAAAATAGCTGTCAAATAAAGCTGATGCTCACGAGTAGATAAGGTTGATTCTAGTCGAGTGAACCGAAATACAAAAAAGATGCCGTATAAAGCACCAACCATGAATCCCCACGCAAAAAAAGGCTGAACGAAAACAGCGTTAGACTAATGGAAAAAAACAGCAAAAAAAATTGGACTCGAAAGCTTTCAGCATGACTTGCTAACTAGAGAGTTCCTTGCAAGCAACACAATCAACTCCAAAGATTTCGCAACTTTATAGAACCTTATTCTTATAGCGGCATTGCTCATGAGCGTCAATTCATCAGTAGGATGATGAGTGGAGACAACTGATCTTGCGCTTTTAATTCAAATGACTACGCCTGCCATGCCTGACTCCTCTCCCGAATCTGTTCGTGCCCTTTTCGATCGCATCGCTCCCGTTTATGATCCCCTAAACAACTGGCTCAGTTTGGGGCAGCACCGTATCTGGAAACAAATGGCGGTCAAGTGGAGCGGTGCCAAACCGGGCGATACTTGCATTGATGTGTGCTGTGGTAGCGGAGATTTGGCGCAGATGCTAGCACAGCGAGTCGGCAAAACCGGACAGGTCATCGGCGTGGATTTTGCCACAGAACAACTTGCGATCGCCCGTCAGCGCGCACAAAACCGCCATCTCACCCTACCCATCACCTGGATGGAAGGGGATGCCCTCAACCTGCCTCTACCCGATAATCATTTCGATGCTGCCACGATGGGCTACGGGTTGCGTAACGTGGGCAATATTCCTCGTGCATTAGAAGAACTTCAGCGCGTGTTAAAACCGGGAGCGATCGCCGCCATTCTCGACTTACACCGACCCACAAACCCGCTAGTGAGAGGCTTTCAGAAATGGTACTTAGATACTGTCGTCGTTCCCATTGCCAGCCATTACGGCTACTCCAAGGAATATGCTTACCTCGCTCCTAGCCTCGATCGCTTTCCTACCGGGCAAGAGCAGCGAAACCTCGCCCTAAAGGTAGGGTTTTCCGCAGTTACGCACTATCCCATTGCGGGGGGTACGATGGGAGTATTGGTGATCACGAAGTAGTTTTAAGCCCTGATAATCTTCAATGCCTCCCTTGGATCTTTCCACTCTTTGGCTATACGTTGCGCCTCCTGTTGTTGGCGGTATTATTGGCTATTTCACCAACGATATCGCCATTCGGATGTTGTTTCGTCCCTATAAAGCAAAGTATTTTCTAGGACGAAAAATTCCATTTACTCCGGGCTTAATTCCTCGCAATCAAGAGCGCTTGGCGAAGCGGATTTCTGACACCATCATGGGTTCTCTGCTGACTCCTGATGAACTGCAAAAATTGGCGCGAAGATTGCTGCAAACTGAGCGGGTGCAGGGAGCGCTGCTCTGGTTGCTGAAATTGGCGTTAGATCAAGTGGAAGCGGATAAGCAGCAAAAAACAGCAAAAATTTTAGCCAATGTTCTAAAAGATTTATTTGGGCAATCTCTACCGCGTTTATTGAAAGTGTTGGCGCGGCAGGAAGATTTTTTAGAGGCGCAACTGAATCAGATTTTTGACAAGGTGTTGCTGGAATTTCAGCTATCGGACGAGCAAGCAACTAAACTGGCAGACTGGAGTTTGAATGTGGTGCTGCCTCCCAATGTGCTGCGGCAGGGATTGATTGACTTTCTCACCGATCGCAACATTCAGGTAATTGACGAAGGGTTTCGCGAAAAAACCAGCGGCACCTATTGGGTCGTTGCTAACCTGTTCGGTAGCCGCAATGCTTTAGCACGTCTCCGCACTTTTTGCTTGGATGAACGGGAAGAGTGCAACGCCCGACTGAGGGAGCTAATGACCTCGCTGAATGTGCGATCGCGCTTAAAAGAATGGCTGCAAAACCTGTCTATGCAAAATTTGCCCGTCTCCACGGTGCGGCAGTTGCGAAAAACCCTGCGTGATACCGTGCGTGAATATGTGCAAGAACAGGGATCAGACTTTTTAGAAGAACTGGGCAAATCGATTGATTGGGAAAGTCTTGCCAGTTTGATTCTAAGTCGTCTGCGAACCTCGCCTGTGGTGAATGAATCTTTGGAAACTGTGAGCCTGGAACTGGCGCTGATTTTGGAACGTTACCTAGAGCGCGATTTAGAA
>Ga0209181_10006211_pt1 | contig 16847 bp, 9 predicted proteins | sample MAT05_FD_187208 | JGI IMG/M metagenome (GOLD analysis project Ga0209181, IMG submission 187208) | Freshwater microbial communities from Lake Fryxell liftoff mats and glacier meltwater in Antarctica - MAT-05 (SPAdes) (version 2) | ecosystem: Environmental > Aquatic > Freshwater > Ice > Liftoff...
GGGCTTGAGCAGGTAGTCCACGAGCGTGTTCATAAATCTGTGTCAACTGCCGGTTACACCCCCTTCAGGCCAATGTCATTGACTTAAGACCCTGAAGGGGGTATAACCGGTGTAACTGGCAGTTGACACAGATTTTTGAATGCTCCCCCAAAAATTCATCGGACTTCTATTCAAAGGTAACCATCACTTATACCTTTCAAAAAATCTTAAAAACAAGCATCTGGATCATCCATTTAAATACCATGCTCATGTATCGCACACTTTTTTCTTTCGCCATTTTATGCCTCTTGTGGATTGCCTGCGGCAATAAATCGGAGCAATCCAGCAACGTCGCAAATGCGGCAACCGGAGCCAACAAACTGGTTGCCGGAAATTCTTTGTCCATGAAAATCAACGGCGTGGAATGGAAGGCCGACCACAACATTTTCGGCGCGTTTCATCCAAAAGGCTATAACCGAGTGGTCATCACCGCCGTCACCCATGTCGAGGACCTGAGCGCCTGCCTCTGGTACAACGAACCGGAAACCATGGGTGGCTCGCTCGAACGCCTTGAAATCGTGGGGGGATACTACTACGCCATTAAGTTCGAGACCAACTGGGACTGGGACAACTCCGTGCCATTCAGCCAAAGGCGAGGCGTGCGCAATGTGCCGGTGAAGGATTGCAATATCCACCACAGCGGGCGAGACGGGATTAAACTCACTCCGGCCTGCTCCAATATTTCGATCCTGAACTGCGAAATCCATCATACAGGCGCTGGTGTGGATATCAGCATTGTAACGCGAGATATTGATGGCCACTTGCGCTCCGATGGCGCCCATGATGTGGGTGCGGATGAATACGGTTCTGTTACAGCTGTTCAGGGGCCATCGCAAACAACCGGTTTTGATTTTAAAATTTTGGGCAATCCTGTTGCAGCGCAACTTGTTATTGAAGTGGTTGCTGAAAAAAATGTTGAAACAGTGGCGCAAGTCGCGGGCCTGGACGGGCGTGTTTGGCACAACAAATCCCTTTCGATCGTTGCAGGAAAGTCTTTGCACGGTTTTGGGGCTATTTATTTGCCCAGCGGGGTATATGTGTTGCGGGTGGGCGGTGTTTCTAAAGCATTGGTGTTGAGTCAGCTAGAAGGCTTGTTTTAAGGCGGCTGAAACTGGAAATTCACCAGCTGGTAGTCACCTGGTGAATTTCCAGTTTCAGCCGCCTTACAACAAGCCCCATTTATCCGATTCGTCCCATGGCAGTAGCTGTGGGGCGAATCTTTTTTTATCCATTTCCAGCGTGTTCAAGGATAGTTTTTTGATTGTATCTCGAAAATAAATCAACTTAACAAATCGAATGGACTTGCCTTGTACGATTTTTGCGCCCACGTCGTTCTGAATTATCTCTTGCCGAGGCATGCACTCCCACTTTCGTTATCCAAATTCATGAAAAAAGCAACCCTATTCGCCGTAGCCAATCTTTACTGCTTGTTGTTGGCTTTCCAAGTTTACGCTCAAAATCCTATCCCACAGGAAACACCAAAGTCGGGAGCTATCGAAGCAATTGATATTGAAGCATTCGCCCCAAAACCTATTGACACCACAGTCGCTCCCACCATTATCGCGTTTGGGTCCTGCAACAAAATGACCAAGCCGCAAACCATGTGGCAGCATATCAATGCAAACAACCCTCAACTCTGGTTGTGGCTCGGCGATATCATATATGCTGACACTTCCGACATGCGCGCCTTGGCTGCCCATTACAAACGCCTGAAAACCACACCCGACTACAAAAAAATGCGTTCCAAAACGCAAATAATAGGCATATACGACGACCATGATTACGGTGTGAACGATGGCTGCGGTGATTATCCATTGAAAAAATCGGCGAAAAAATGCCTCATGGATTTTCTGGATGTACCCATGAACAGCCCGATTCGCAAACGTGAAGGCGCTTATAGCAGCTACACTTTTGGCAAAGGCGCACAGCGTATCAAAGTAATCGTGATGGACACCCGATACTTCCGTGATACCTTACAAAAGGATCCCAGCAAACAACGCCGTTACATTCCCAATAAGGAAGGTGAAATGTTGGGCGAGCAACAATGGAAATGGCTTGAAAACGAGCTGCGCTCAAGCACCGCCAACCTCAACATATTGTGCTCAAGTGTGCAAGTCATTGCGGACGATCACGGCTATGAAAAATGGGGGAACTTTCCCAATGAACGCAAAAGATTGCTCTCTCTTATCTCGCATACCAAACCTAAAAACCTGCTCATCCTCTCCGGAGACCGCCACATGAGCGAAGTGTCAAAAATGCAACTAGAAGGGCTACCCTACCCGCTTTACGATTTTACTTCCAGCGGAATCACGCACATCCGCAGCGGGCTTGTAGAATCCAATCGGTATCGGGAAGGCGACTTGATTGTCAAGAAAAACTTTGGCGTGCTGAAGGTCTCCTGGAACGGAACCAGGCCCAGTGTTGCGCTTCAAACTCGGGGGCATCAGAACGAGTTGTTTCAAGAAATTATAGTGAGATATTGATGGAAAATTGTGGTTTGGTTATTTGTTGTACCCGAGCTTGGTATTCGTTTTTCCTAACTTACTGGAACGAATACTAACCCTGGGTACAACAAATAACCAAATCCCCGTTTCAACAATTCCCCAATTTCATCCGCCCAACCATTGCTTAAACGTCTGCGCCTTCTCGCGTGAGATGTCTACGACGGTGCTGACAGGGGCTTTCAACTTCACTTGCAATTTGCCGTAAGAATCCGTCCGGTAGCTTTCCACTGAATTCACATTCAGAAAAACCTGGCGGTTGGCACGGAAAAAAACTCCCGGGTTTAGTAATTCCTCCAACTCGTCCATAGTTTCAAAATCAGTCACCAATTGCTGTTTGTCGGTGGTAATCAAATAGATGAGCGCGTCTTTCTGAAAACCGGCAATGTTGTTTTGGCTCACCACCACATTCATTTTTCCCTGATGGGCAAGGAAGCGCTCCTTATAATGTTTGGTTTCTTTCGAGTCGGCCATTTGAGCAATTAATGTTCGGACTTGTTCCCGAAGATCAGTTTGACCTTGCGCCGTTGCCCATTTTAATTTTTCAAGAGCCCGGGCCAGCTCTTTTTTGTCAACGGGTTTGAGGAGGTAATCAATGCTATTCACCTTGAAGGCCCGGATAGCATAATCGTCGTAAGCAGTGGTGAAAATGACGGGACAGCGCACGGTGGTCCGCTCGAAAATATCGAAGCTCGTGCCATCGCTCAGTTGGATGTCGAGGAACATCAAATCTGGTTCAGCGTGGGTGTTGAGCCATTCCACCGCTTCTTCTACCGAAGCGAGTGTTTCCAATATCTCGATATCGGCAGCAGACTCGAACACCAGTTTTTTCAAATCCTTGGCGACGAGGGGTTCATCTTCTACAATGAGGGCTTTCATAACAATTGTTTTTTTTCAACACATAGGTGCAATAGGACACATAGACGTGATTCTCAACACAGAGGCGAAGTAGTCCATATATCACTGATTATCAACACTATGTATTCTATATGCCTATGTTTTAAAATTGTTCACGCATCCATCAATGGCAGCCTCACCGTGAACGTCTCCGCTGTTTCCAGCACTTCGAGCGGACGGTCGGAGAGGTAATGGTAAAGGGCGCGGAGGCTTTCTAAACCTTGCCGGTTGGAGGTTTCTACTTGTTTTTTTCGTTGGATGTTGTTCGTCACGGAGAGGGTGTTGCCCTCCGTTTCGATGGAAATTTTGAGCGGGTTTTGCGCCGAAATGACGTTGTGCTTCACGGCATTCTCAATCAGGATTTGAAGCGTGACGGGAACGATACCTTTTTCCAGTGTTCCGCTGGAGGGTGTTTTTATGTCAATCAGAATATCGTCTTCAAATCTAGTTTTCAGCAAAAAAATGTAATTTTCGACAAAATCAAGCTCATATTTGAGCGAAACAGTCTCCTTTTCCTTGTGTTGCAAAAGGTAGCGGTACACTTTTGAAAGGTGCTGTAAAAAATCGGAGGCCAGCTGTTGGTTTTCAAAAATCAGGCTGTTTAGCGAAGTGAGCGAGTTGAACAGAAAGTGTGGGTTGAGGTGGTTGGTGAGTGCGATAAGTCGGATTTGGGCCGAACGTTTTTCGATTTCCAGGAGGCTTTTTTCTTTTTCCTCCAATTGCCACCGAACCTCCTGCCGGGCTTCCTCGATTTGGGTCAATACAATCTTATTGCTGCACAAGGCCGCTATGGCCGTCAAAATCTGAAGGTGCCAAGGCGTATAAAAACCCATCTGTGAATGTTCTGAATCTATGACCCCGATAACGCGGCCGTCTGCCAAAATCGGGACCGCTAATTCAGAGCCTCTCGTCGCGTCGTCCACGATGTAACGCGGATCCGCTGTGGTATCGGGGACGAGTTCGGAACGGCCCGTAGCGGCAACCGTGCCGACGATGCCTTGGCCAAGGGGTAATTCGATGGGGTTGATTATTTTAAAATCAGGCGTGGATTTTTGTCCCCAAGCCGCTTTTTGGATCAACACTTTTCGCTCAGGATCAATAAGGTAAATAACACAATCTTCCCAACCAAGTCGGGCAATACATTGCTGGGTCACATCCCAAAGCGTCTCATCCACCGTGCTTTTGTCGCTGATGGATCGGTTGAAATAATTTACAACCTGTTCTATTTCAAGTTCATACTGGAGGGCATTGCTGCGCAACTTTTCCATTTCCAACTGTTGTTCCTGAGCGCGGCGCAAGCGGTTTTCGCGGTAACGTATAAAGAAAGCAACTGCCCCAAAAAATGCCCCGATAGAGAGCAGGCGAAACCACCAAGCTTGCCAGAATGGCTTTTGAATCGTAAAACTAAGTGGATTGGAAGATGCATACCAGCTTTTCCCGGCGATGCTGGCAGCTACTTCCAGCACATATATGCCGGGTGCCAGGTCTGTCAGACGAAAATAGGTGTTGGGGCCAATATTAACCCAGGCCTCGGAATGCCCCAGCAGGCGATAACGGTACTGAACCTTGGCGGCGTTGTTGAAGTATGGTGCCACCACCTCGAAGCCCAGGGTATTCTCCGATGACCTCAATAGCAAGTTGTTAGCTCCAAAGTACAGCACACGGTCGCCATCATGGATGCTGATGGATTGGATGCTCACCGAAAGCGGCTGGTTGCTCAGGGAAATCCGCTCGGGATAGAAATAGTTGATGCCGTTTTGTCCCCCCAGAAATAACATGCCGTTGCTGGCTCGAAGCAGCCCTCCATCGTTAAATATGTTGCTTTGAATGTTGTCAGCAAAATCAAATTTTTTGAGGGTATTAAGGCTTGAATCGACGACAAAAAGCCCGTTATGCGAGCAAATCCAAAACCGCTGAAGCGTGTCGTGGAATATTCCCGTAACGTTGAAGCCGTCGGCCAGAGTCTGCACCGGGTCAACTTGATATTTTTGATTACTTTGGGTCAGCCTGAACAAACCATTCCGGGTTCCGACCAATAATTCACCTTTTCGCTTTTCTAAAATGCAAAAAACGGTGGACATCCCAGGCATAGGGAACCTAAAAAGGAAGCGATAATTTTCGTCCAGACAGGTAACACCTTTTTCTGTACCCAGCCAGATATTTCCTTCTGAATCCTGCATCACCGTGTTCATATTATCTGTATCCCCTGGGAATCGGACGAACTCCATCCTACGGGTCTTTGTTTGAATCCTGTACAGATTAAAACGCCCGCAAAGAAGTTGGTCGCCATTGCGCATCTTCCCAATATAGTCAATAAAGTCTCCTTCCATTTCTTGTCGCACGGTGTCGTTGGCATAAACGGGCCGTCGGTATCGCTCCGTTTTGGGATTGAAAAGCCATACACCTTTATTGGTAGGCCCGAGAACAATGTTTTCTCCATCCCAAGAAAGGCCGCGTACGGTGGGGTGACTGAGTCGGTCTGTAGCCCCTTCAACATTGGGGTAAACCGTCATTTTTCCGGTTTCGAGCGTCAGCTTTTTAAAGCCTGCAAGTCCTGAAAACCAGATATTTCCGTCGCCGTCTTCGGCCATACTGTGAATGCGGTTGTCCCACTGATTCGGAGCTTCAAAATGATAGTTTCGGAGCAGCCCCAAACTCTTTGCGGAGGGCTGCATGGCCACCAAACTGATGTTCGTAGCAGCCCAAACAGTGCTGTTTGCATCCACGAAAACACGCGCCATCATAAACTCATCTGACATAGGTTTGCCTTCGGAAAAAACATGTTGGCGCTCAAACCGGTCGGTATTCAAATCGTAGCTGCACAGCCCGAATTTCGTGTTGACCAAAAAACGCCCCGCTCCAAGTGCGGTGCAACCTGAGACGAACATTTTGCTGGAGCTTTTGCTCAAGCCATATTTTATCGCATCTATGAGCCTCAATTCGCCCCGTTTAAAATCCAGCCAATAGCATTCCTGACCATAAGCGGTCAGAATGCCCAGATCGGGGGTTAGCGCAAAAATTTGATTGAATTCGTACCCGTAAAAGATGCTTCGCGCCAGCCCGGTTTGGAGGTCAAGCGCGCAAATGCCTTTGCCTTTTGCCGGATAAAAAAGCGTGTTTTCGCAGGTATCAATGCGTATAATGGATTGGCGGCCTTCAGGAGTGGGAAAGTCAAATTTAAGGGGTTCAAATCCGGAATTACCAGTGTTCCATTCGTATAATCCTTTCGTAGTCAATAAAGTAAGGGGACGGTGTCGCATTTGGAAAATCCCGCGAATCAATCTTCCGCCTGCTGTATCAAAGTTGATCTGTTCAAAATCATCCCGTTCAGGTCGGCTGCGCCATACGGATTGGGCCGCAATCACCCAGATTCGACCTTCAGCATCACACATTGCATGGGAAACGGATTCTTTGAAAGGGTACTTTTTTACGTTCCGCCCATCAAAACGCTGCACGTTGGAGTTGGTAGTGACCCATACAAACTGCTCCCGATCCACAAAAGCGTCAAAAAAATTGCCTCCACCCAAACCATATTCCTCCCCGAATACCTGCGCCTGGTATTGCGGGAGCTGGGCTTGGGCGGAGGAGGCCAGCCGAATAAGGAAGAAGAGTAGGTTAGTGTAGTGTTTCACTTCATATTGGTAAATCAAGTAGTTAGACTCAAGTCTCAAATACGCTATCAGCGTTCCTTATCTAAGGTAAAATAATCCTCCAACGATATAGTTCCAACTGCCGGAGCAATGAGATCGTGCTCGATCACTTCGGCGAAGAAAGCGAGTTTATCGGACATGTTGCGATGGATTATTTTCCAAAATGGCAGGGCAGCGTGAAGGAGCCACAGGGGCAAGCGCCGCAATTTTTTATTAGGGGCCGTCAATTTTTGGATAACCTGATTGATTTCGTGTCGGCGATAAACCTGTTTGCAAAGAATTGGGGGCAGCCTGACGCCACCCCCGAATTCAGCAACCGCGTTTCATCCTGCTCATTCGCCCATCATTTTCACTAATTGGATTGTTTTCACTTCGCTTTCTCTTATCAAGGTCATTTGGCAGGTACCTGCCGGAAAATTGGCCAGTGAGATGTTTAATTGGTTCAAGCCGCTCCTGATGTCCACCTTTTGGCGGAACAATTGGACGCCCCGCATATCCGTGATATTCAGCTCCGCCGAACCGGTGGTAGCCGCTTCAAACGACAACATAGTGGCATCAGAAGCCGGGTTTGGTGCAATTTTCATTTGCATAAAGATGCCTTCGGCCTCCTGGGCAGCACTGGCGCCCGATACTTGAATGGTGTGAAGCGCAATAGCTGTGCAGCCCGAAGGATTTGTCACAACAACTTGATAGTCTGTGGTTTGTATTGGAAAAACCGTGATAGATTGCGTTGTTTCGCCCGTGCTCCACAGATAAAATATGCCGCCGTAAGCAACTAAAGCCACCGATTCTCCCGGTTGAATGTGGTCAGAGCCGAGTATGATTGGGGTTGGCTCAGCATTCACTTGAACATTCACAGAAGCCTGTTTCTCCGGGCAGCTGTATTGCGAGGCTACCGCGGTATATACACCGCCCTGACTCAATTGAATGCCGGAGACAAAAGGATCGTGTTCGTTCGATTGAAAGCCATTGGGGCCCGTCCATTGGATCTCAGCATTCGGACTTGTATTGGCATAAAGTTGCAAATCATTCCACTCACAGATGGGTGCATTGGCCGTGGGTGCCGGGGCGATAAAGTTTACATCGCTATCATGTCCGGCATCGAATACGCCGAAAAGTCCGAAACTGGTTATTTCTTCGTCATAGGCGGCGTACAGGGGCGGTAATTCCAAGGCTGAAACAATCAACTTGGATTGCCAGTCACCATTGATATAGCGACCCAATGTGCAGTTTGTTCGATCAAAATCAACCCGTTCGGCAGATGGTAGCCAATAGGCGGCTAAAGTAGCATTAGACCCTCCAGATGTTTGCTCGGATACAAACCAGTTACGGCCTACTACACCCACAGATACCTGATCACTACAAGCAGGCGTGTTGCCATTATATTCGCCGTAAAATGAATCTGTGACGCGCACTTTGACCAAATCTGGTACGCTGCCCGGGGTCATCTGAAAGAGTAATGGTGCGAAACCATCCTGTCCCACAGGGAAAAAAGTAAAGCCACCTACAGGACATAAACGCATACAACTACCTGTACCATTTGTTTCAATGTAACTATCATAATCGCTGGTATAACTGACGGTTGCAGTGCCGAGGCGTAAGTCGTACTGGTTCAAAACAATGCGCCCGCTCGTTAGCGTAAAAGCGGTTGTAATTTCGGGGCTACCCGCCAAAGTTACCACGTCTCCGGCTTTAGCAATTTCCATTCTATCATATTTCCCACTTCCAGATATGGTGGTCAGAGCTCCCCCCAGGAATTTTAACCGGCCATAAACGTTCCCGTTATTGATGAACTTGCTCATTGCGGCTGGCACCGACAAATCGGTATTGGGTGCGGACAAAAGTAGAGACGCACCTGCATCCACTTGCCATAGACCACTGAGCTCGTGGCCGACGCTGTTGGTGGTGAGGCTCGCGGAACCTTGCGCTACCTGAAAAACCGGATCCATCTCATCGCTATATCCACTAGAGGAGGAGAAAATCAACCCGCCCGGCCCTTTTTTCAGAATGGTGCCGCCCCGGTTGGAAACGAGCTGACTGGTTAGGTAATGTGAGGCATTGGCCTGCACATTAAACTCCCAAAGTCCGTAGTTGTAAATATGGCCGATCCCATTGATGTGATCAATGCCGCCACTGGCACAATACATAGTTCCATAGTTTTTAAGTGTGCCATCGCTGTAATGCTTGTTGTTGCCTCCATCAAAAGTGAGCACAGCGCCGTCTTCAATCTTCAGGTGGGCGCCGCTTAAAAGCTTGCCATTGTTGTTCCAGTTCATGGAGACCTTGATCTCGATGTCCGTGATGCTGTTGGCATCCAGTGTCGCATTTTTAAGGGTCAGGTTATCGAGATGAAGATCGGCGTTGTTGATATTTTTGAAATAGACCGAACCGCCCTGGATATCGGTATTTTCAATAACATACGCTCTTCCAAAGGTGGTATTGCCGGCAGTCTGCCGGAAGGTTCCGTCTCCATAAACCAGGCCATCGGCAAAGAGTGTTCCGCCTTGCAAGAGCAGGAGTCCGTCAATTTCGATGGGGAAACCTGCGTAAAATTCACGCGCCACGTTGCCCTGATACACGAGCGTACCATACACATATAGATGGCTCTGACAAACAAAAGCGTTGGTTCGTGTCACAGTATGGCCGACTTTGATAACAACATCCTGAAAATTAGTGGGCACTACGCCGCCCTCCCAGGTGCTGGCAGAAGTCCATGAACCACTTTGCTTGGAATTGATGATCGCAGCATGCATGGCTGAGCCGAAAAAAAATGGGAATAGCAGGGTCAGGAGCAGCCGTGCAGGCTGCCCAAAAAAGACTGGTTTCATTGCTTAAAATTTGTAGGGTGAAGGTTATTTGCGCGATTTAAAAGCCACGCACGGTTTGTAAAGTGAAAGTAATCGGTGTTAGAGGATGGCCTCTATAACGGTTATTGCGTTTTCTGATTCGATGCTGAGGAAATAATGGCCAGCAGGCGTTAAGCTGTCAAAGAGTAGTGTTTCAAGGTGATTTCCAGCATTTTTTTCTGTGGGCGGCAGGATGTTTTTGATAAATTTACCTTGCACATCAAACAGATTTACGGTGATTCTTTCTTTTGTTTTGAGTTCGTATTGCAAGGTGGCTTGCTCACAAACGGGATTTGGAAAAAGAGAGATGTTGGACAAGAAAATCTCCGGCGACTTCGTATCCACCGTTACACCCGTCAGGAATCGAGCTACAGCAAAGGACTTGTATTCGCCGATGCGCGCAGGACCGGCGGCGACCGCTTTACCATCCGGCTGCAATGCCATTGCATAAATAAAATCGCCATTGATGCTTATTGGGAGTATAGCGATCCCATCTCCACTGCCAAAAGCCGGATCGGGCAGTCCGTTCGCGGTGAGTCGCACCATGGTAAAATGGTATTGCTCGCCGCCAGGTTCTACTTGCTGCGAATAACCGCCGAGCAGCATCTTTCCATCCTGTTGGATGCGAATTGCGCGGGCAGCATCGGGATTTTCCGTTACATGAATCATGGCGAATCCGTCACCGCTAAAACTGTTGTCCGGCGTACCATTGGGATTGAAACGGACGACCGCCATTTCAACATCGGCTGTGCCGCCAATGGTTTCCGCATAGCCCGCCAGCACTATCTTGCCGTCGGACTGCAAGGCTACACTGGTTGCTACATCATTTTTATTGGTAAACGATGCTATTACGATACCATCGCCACCTCCAAACCCCTGGTCGAGAATTCCATTGGTATTCAGGCGTATAAGCGCAAAATCCTCATAACCATTCGCCACTGCATATCCTGCTGCCACAATTTTGCCATCTGGCTGAATCAAGACATCTTCTGCTCCCGCATAACTTTCTCCAACCGGAATCGTAACGATGCCGTCGCCACCACCGAAACTGTTATCGAGCGTTCCATCAGGCTTGATGCGGATCAGGGCAAACTCCTCATACCCAGTTAAATTGGCATATCCTGCTGCCACCATTTTCCCGTCGGGCTGAAGAGCAACAGTGCCTGCTCCTTTAAAGGAACTCACAATTTGCAAAGTCACGATACCATCGCCGTCGAAATTGTGATCGAGCGTACCATCAGTATTTAAGCGGGCAAGCAAAAAAAAATTTTCTGTACTATTCCAGGCACTTCCGATACAGAGCATTTTCCCATCGGGTAAAATCATTAGATCAGCAGCATCGATGTCCATATTTGCCAAACCAAGCGAAGCTTTACCATCCCCACTGAACGTTGGATCAGGGTTGCCATTGGGCATGAACCGTGCTATTGCAATCTGATTGGAATTGGTAACATTGGGAATCCAGGTACTCCCGGCCACCACGATTCGTCCATCTGACTGAACGGCCACTGCATTGGGCGTGGCATGTCCGTTTGCCAGGAAGGAGCTGAGTGAATAGCCATCACCGCCGCCAAAAGTGGGGTCGGGCGAACCGGGTTGCGCATGGACAAACCGGGGAAATAAAATGCCCCAGAGAAAGAGAAGGGTTCTGACTTTAACCCAGAATTTCATGTATTTCATTATGTTGTTATTGATTGCTATTTGATTCTTCAAAAAATGATGGGGCAAAGGTGGAGCCGGGGTGGGCTGTCCACAAATCAACTCCATCGAAGCGCTGCAAAACGCCCGCGAAGCGCCGGAAAGAAATGGTGAAGTGCAAGGTGGGGCTTAGGCAGAGGGCGAAGACTCCTCCAAAAAATACATGTCCACTTCTCCTTTGTTCTTGGCCGTGATTTTGCCCCGGTAATCACAAGAGAATTCATTTTTCAACAAGGCAAAGGTGGTGCCGCTCATGTTGATCTTGCCCGGCTCGCTGCTGCTTTCCATGCGCGCGGCAGTGTTCACCGTGTCGCCCCAGATGTCGTAGGCAAATTTTTTCACGCCGACGATGCCGGCCACTACCTGGCCACTGTGCAATCCAATCCGGATCTCGAAGGGATGTGCCATGCCTTTTTTCCGTTGCCGCACAAAAGCCCGGATTTCCAGCGCGGCACGAGCAGCCATCAGTGCGTGTTGTGGGTTGGATATAGGCAGACCGGATACGGCCATGTAGGCATCTCCAATGGTTTTTATTTTCTCCAGTCCATGCCGTTCGATAATCTCGTCAAATGCCTTGAAGTTCAGGTGCAGTTCACTGACGAGCTCGTGTGGGGAGAGTTTTTCTGAAATCTGCGTAAAATCAACAAAATCAGTGAACAAGACGGTTACCTCGTCGAATTGCCGGGCCATGGCTTGGCCGTGTTCCTTCAATTCGCTGGCCACTTCGGCTGGCAGGATATTGAGCAGCAAATCGTCTGATTTTTGTTTTTCCGACTGGATGATCCGATTCGACTTTTGCTGGTTGCGGAAGTTGCGGAAAATGAAAAAGGACAACAAGGAAAGCAGGAGAATGCCCCCGATATAGAACAGGCGCTGTGTCTTTTGGGTTTGCAACGCTCGATCCTGAAGTTCAAGTTGGGTTTTCTGGAGGCTCACTTGGGTGGCTTGCAGGTTTTTCTCGTTTTCCGCCAGGTTCAGTTGTTCTTGCTTTTCCCGGCGGAGACTTTGCTCAAATTTGAGATCAGCCTGCGTTTTTAAGTAGGCCAACTGTTGCAGCGCTTTTTCCTTGTTGGCGAGGCTGATGGCACTTTGTTTGAGCTCCAACTCCTGTTGCTGTTTGGCAGCAAGAAGGATTTGCTGCTGGAGTTTTGCGTCGGTGATGATTTGGTATTGCCGCAGGGAATCTTCTTTTTTGCCAAATTCAAATTGCAAGGTCTTTTTGGTCACTTCCTTTTGCTTCTCCAGATTGTCAATGCTGTCTTTAAGCCCGATATGCCCCTGATAGGCAAAATAGGCGCTGTCAAACTTTTCTGTTGCCTGGTAAATTTTAGAAAGATAGAGAAATGCGTCGCTGGCAGTACTGAGCGATCCGACGCTTTGGGCCAGATCGAGTGCTTTTATCTCACAAGCTACGGCCTGAGTGTAGTTTTTCTGTAGAAAATGGACATTTCCAATATTGGCATAGTTGAAGGCTGCGGCTTTTTTGTCATTGATTTTTTCTGAAATCGCCAATGCTCGTTCGTGGTATTGAATAGCAGCAGGATAGTCCACCAGATTGATGTACACATTGCCAATATTTCCGAGGTTGTTGGCGATGCTGGATTGGTTGCCCAATTGTTCGTTGATCTTCAGGGCACGTTGCTTGTATTCCAGCGCTCTTTTGTAGTCCTTAAATTGGGTGTATACGTTGCCAAGGTTGACGAGGTTGCCTGCTACACTGCGCAGGTTATGGGTATTTTCGCTGATGGCAAGTGCCCTTTCATAATAATCTATTGCTCTTGGGTAGTCGTGGAGTTCGTTGTAAATGTTGCCGATATTGCCAAGACTATTGCCCATGCCGGTTTCATTGCCGGTGCGTTCATTGATACTGAGCGTTTTTTGGTAGTACTCCAAGGCGCGCGGATAATCAAATATGGAATAATAAACCAGCCCGATGTTGTTGTAGTTGTTGCCGATGCCCTGCAAATAACCCATTCGCTCATTGATAGCAAGGGCTTTCTGGTAGTTATCGAGGGCGGTAGGATAATCTGCCTGCGACAGTTTATTAGCGCCCATTGCACTCAAGGCAGCAGCGAGAAATTTTTTATTCGGAAGTTTTTCTGCGAGTTGGATGCCTTTTGCCGCAAACTTTGTTCCGATAGCAGGGTCAATGGCATAATAGCGCCGCGCAATATCCGTAAGCAGTTTTGCCCGGGTAGTATCTTCTTGAAGATAGGTTCTTTCCAGTTGCAACAATGAATCCAGTTGCCGTTGTTGGGAATGTCCGTTCCATGAGGTCAAGAATAGGAGCAGGAGGAGACCACAATGTTGGGTCATAAACTAAAGATCTTTTTAGTTTTTATTTCACGCAGATGGGTGAAATAATATCAATCCGCAATAAAGATCACGTTTACACAAGGCGTCACTCGGGTATCATTGGTCGTGGTAGGGAAGGTAGCGAGGCTCGTGTTGTTGACGATTTCCCGGAACGCGTCAATGCGGATATTGCCAATGGTTTTGGGGAAGTTGAATGTGCCATTTCCGGGTTTGGTAATGCGGTAAAAGGCGTTAGACCGTACCGTTATGCCATAATTCACGCCTCCTTCTAACGCAATTTCGGGTATGCCGGCCAGGGCATTTTCGTGTACTTGGGTGGATTTGACTTCCTTGGTGAGCAATACCACAGGGTTAGGCCCGGAAAGATCCCAAAGGGTCACGCTATAATCGCCGGTAGCGGGAATTTTGATGCCAAATTGGGTGATTTTACCAGACTTTAGCGGGGTAAACCCAAAGCCGTATTCCCAGAAATCAGCCGCGTTTTCGACGGTATCAATGTTAATTAAGGCTTCATTGAAAAAATCGAAAAAGGGGCTTTCTTCGGTTGGTTCTGTATCTTTTGCACAGAACAGAAACAAGGTAGACAAAGAAAGCAGCGCAACAAGGGTAATGATTCTAGATTGCATAGTATGTGACTTTGTTGGGTGATAAAGAGGTCACAAACTTAGACAATTCTACGGGATGAGGATATTGTTTTCAAACCACACGCTTGTCGCAGCCACACCCGAATCAAACAACCCTTGTTTTTGATGCATTGTTTGAGCCACTCCAAAAAGGTGTTTCCAAGGTGCCCGCCGTAATAGTGGTACTTGTCTAATATGTTTTCATGATCAGTAAAGGAGCTAAAATTCGCCTGTTCGACCCGTGTTGTGATATCCTCTGCCGAGTACCGCAGTCGGTATTATTGTAACCGTTGTTCACACACTTTTTACCCTCCTTGGTCGGCAACCAACAGGATACCTCAGCAATGCCCTATTTTTGGCCGGACAAAACCTGTTTTTATGCGCCGTTTTCAATTTTACCTCCTTTCAATTTTCTTCTTTTTCACCCTTTTACCCGCCGCAGCTTTAGCGCAGGCGGGTGCTGATGCTGCCCAAAAGCCCATCACACTCGAAGACATCTGGCAAAAAGGCACCTTTACCTCTAAAGGAATACCCGGTTTCAACTTCCAAAAGGATGGCGTACACTTCACCCGATTGGAGGGAAAGGCCATTACACAATACGACCTTCGCACCGGCGAACGCTCGGGGATCATTTTCGACGCCGCTACTTTAAAGACGGATATACCCGCTTGGAAAGGCGCATTCGATGGCTATTCGTTCAGCGCCGACGAATCCAAAATTTTGCTGACCACCAACTCCACGCCAATTTTCCGCTGGAGCACCGAAGCCGATTTTTTTGTGTTTGACCAAAAAACTAAAATACTCTCGCGGCTCTTTGAGGAAAATGTGGTGTATATAAAAGACGGCTCCACAGCCGCCAAACAACGCTACGCCAGCTTCTCTCCCGACGGCTCAAAAGTGGCTTTTGTAGTAAAAAATGACCTGTATTTCAAAGACTTAGTCTCTGGAAAAACCACCCGTGTGACCAACGACGGCAGACAAAACGCCCTCATCAATGGCGCCTCGGACTGGGTATACGAGGAGGAATTTGAACTCGTGCAGGCCTTCCAATGGCATCCCGACGGACAATATATTGCCTATCTCCGTTTCGATGAGCGCGAGGTGCCAGAAATGACCTTGGATATGTATCGCGGCGGGCCTTACCCCGAACCCGTCACTTTCAAATACCCCAAAGTGGGAGAGAAAAATGCGCTCGTGACAGCGCACATTTACGAGCTCGCCAGCGGCGAAACGGCAGACGTGAATATCCCAGACCGTGAGCGGAAAGCGGGCCGTTTGGACGATTACCTCCCACGCATCGCCTGGACACCTCGTGGCAAACTTTGCCTGACTTGGATGAACCGCCACCAAAATACACAACGGCTGTTGTTGGCCGATCCAGCCACAGGAACATGTTCTGTTTTACAAGAAGAAAAAAGCAAGTACTACCTTGACCTACACGATGTTACATTCCTGTCTGACGGCTCAGGGTTCGTGATGCAAAGCGAAAAAAGCGGCTTCAACCATCTCTACAAATACGATATGAATGGCAAAGAGATAGCCGCTTTAACGAAGGGCGATTTTGACGTTACAGCCTTTTATGGAATTGATGAAAAAAACAGCAAAGTCTATTACCAGGCCGCCAGCAAAACGCCCATGGCCCGCGAACTTTTTGAAACCAATTTGAAAGGCAAAAAAACTAAAAAGATCAACAAGCCCAAAGGCACAAACAGCGCTCAATGGAGCGGAACCTTCGATTATTTTGTACACAATTTTTCCACCGCCAATACCCCGCCCCAATACGCCGTGTGCGACCGAAAAGGGAAAGTATTGCGCGCTCTGGAACAAAACGCTGAACTGCGTGGAAAACAAGCCGAATACGGCGCCATCCCCGTCGAGTTCTTCGATTTCAAAACCTCCGACAAGGTGGAATTGAACGGCTGGATGATAAAACCAAGCGCGCCCGAGTTCCAAAACCAGAAACTTCCCGTGCTGATGTTCGTGTATGGCGGCCCTGGCAGTCAGCAGGTCACCGATGCCTGGAAAGGATCGAATTACTGGTGGTTTCAGATGCTCGCCCAACAAGGTTATGTGGTGGCTTGCGTGGACAATCGTGGCACAGGTGCGCGGGGCGAGGAATTTAAAAAGATGACTTACAAACAGTTGGGGCACTACGAAGTCATGGATCAAATAGAAGCCGCGAAACATCTTGGCGCCCTGGATTTTGTGGATCCTGAGAAAATCGGCATTTTTGGCTGGAGTTATGGGGGCTACATGAGCACCAACTGTATTCTGAAA
>Ga0209181_10006215_pt1 | contig 16825 bp, 10 predicted proteins | sample MAT05_FD_187208 | JGI IMG/M metagenome (GOLD analysis project Ga0209181, IMG submission 187208) | Freshwater microbial communities from Lake Fryxell liftoff mats and glacier meltwater in Antarctica - MAT-05 (SPAdes) (version 2) | ecosystem: Environmental > Aquatic > Freshwater > Ice > Liftoff...
GACCAATTCTCGATAGTCTTTGACTGCATGAGCAGCCCGGAATTGCTGTTTCATCGCAGCCAATCGCGTCGGATTGGGATCGGCAAGGGCGATCGATGCAGCCGTTTGAGTGTGGGCAGCAAGTGCTGGTAAGTGGTACAGTTCGGCAATCGCGCCGCAGCCGATCACACCCATTCGCACCGGAGTATTTATCTTCTTATTCATGCAGGAGCTCGACTTAGAAAGGTGCTTTTGAAAAAGCGAACATCGGACATGCGTACCGCTTGTACTAAGAACAGTAGCGCAACATAAACTGCAGCCGCGACAATAATGACGATTGGCCAGGATGAGTCTCGAACCAGATAAACGGCAACGCCCATACCGGAGGCGGCGACCAGGACTCTCGCCATGCTTGCAACGATGCCGGGCAGTTCACTCATCTTGGCGGAAAAAGCCAAGTAACAAATCGTGGCGACAAGTCCTCCAAGAATGCACCCGGCTGCCGCACCGATCGCACCGAATTGTCTGACGAGGAGATAGGTTGCCATCGAATTCACGCTCAGGCTAATGGCTGCCACCACCATCGATCGATGTTGTTTTCCCTGCGCGAACAGCACGTGGCTCAGAAATGGATTCAAGAATTCGAGCAATAACACCCAGATCAAGACTCGAAGAATTGGACCCGCTTCGGCAAATTCCTCTTTGTATAAAATAGCGACAATGCGATCCGTCAGGACCGACACTCCGATCACAGCCGGCAACGCAATCGCGCACATCACACGAACCGTATGCTGGAACAACCGATGAAAGGAATCCTTGGAATCAATGTACATTCGCGACATGACAGGAAAAACGGCGGTCGTAAAACTCTTGGCAACCACGGATCCCAATCGCACGAATTTCCAGGCTGCGCTGTAAAGCCCCACGGCAACTTCGCCCGCAACCCAGGAAAGCACGAGCACATCTAGATTGGTATAAATGGTAGCCATCCAGTTTTCGGCAGCGAAGACGCGCCAACGAAACAAAAATCGCCTCGTTGTTCTCATAGAAAACTGGATCGAAGGAGTTGCAATCTGCCGCAGGCTGAACCAATACGCGATCAACAATCCCGTACGAGATACCACCAACACCCACATGAGCTCGATTATTCCATAACCGAGCCTGAGCACCAAGACGCTCAGCGCGATTCGCAACAAGCTTTCCACAGCCGTCCCAAACGTGACGAACTCGGCTCGCTCACGAGCGACAAAAATCGCTTCCAACAGAACGCAGATCGCCGCTGGAAATAAACCGATGCAAGAAACACCGATCGCGCGTATCGTATCGTCCGAGTAGCGAAAACCGATCCCAAGCGGAATCATTACCAACGGAGCAACACAACACAACACAAATACCATGATGGTAGCGGAGGTCAGCAAACTGCTCAAATGACGAGGCCAACGAGCTACGTCACGGGTCAAAAGAATGCCGATCGCAGTTGCTGTCAAACTAAGAAACAACTCAAAGAAATGGGTTGCAATCGCAAGTTTGCCAAATCCCTCAACGCTCAGCAAATTGGCAGAATAGAGAACAAACGCGAAGCTCGCAACCATGCGAGTCATGGTTCCGGCCAAGAGCATCAAGGCGTTCTTCGAAGTACGCAACGTCTTGCTACGTGACATAGGGCGCACCTTCCATTCGTATTTTACGATCGGATGGCTTTAGGCACGATTGCTGTTGAATCGCAGCGGTTATCCCAAGCACTGTCCAGAGCGTTTCCACTTGCGGCCGAGAGTTGAAGATGTCTACGAGCATGTGGACCATGTGACCCGCGATGGCTGCAGCGCAAGCAAGCCCCAATGGGGAAAGCAGTCGATCGCGAGCCGCCCAAGCCGAAAGACCTTGTCGAAGTCCATTTCCTAGCACCAATAGAAAAGCCAATAACCCGAAAACTCCTGTTTCAACCCATACCAACAAGTATTTGCAGTGGATGGTGTAGTACCACTCGGAACGAAACATTCCAGAATTCGCAACTGGCTCGCAGGCGATATGGCAGTTGCCTGCTCCGTATCCAAATAACGGGCGATGGCTAATGGTTTCCATAGCGATGAGCGACAAGTGTTTTCGAGATTCCGCAGAGCCCTCGTCATCGCCCATGACACGCTTTTGGACAATGTAAGCCAACGGAACTGCACCAACGATCGCCAAAATCAAAGCAAAGACGATGGCCCACTTAGGCAACCAGCCGCGTAGGTGCATGCCCAATCCGATAACGATGGTTCCAATGCCGACCGTTAGCACAGCACCTCGAGTCTGTGTCAAAAGTAAAGCCAGTATCCCCGCGGCCATGGCACCAGCGCTCAAGAACCAGGTTCGCCGCGAGCGAACCGACAAATTGAGTGCCATGACTGGAAGCCAAAGTATCGCTAACAGGCTGCCCGCAACCACCGCGGAATGAAGAGAACCCGCGATTCTACCATCAGGCCATACCGACAGAAGGACAGGCCCAAAACGATAGTCTTGACCCGCTGCGCCGCTGCCTAGCGATGCCAATCCGAAGATCAACAGACTCTGCATGGTCATGGTTGCGGCCAACATCAAGATACTGAAGACCAAATCTTCATAGGTTTTTAAGCGGTTGGCTAAGTAAAAAAAGATCGCGAAGGCTTGCATTAACAGAAACAGATCGAACATCGCCAACAATGGCACGCTTGCGGCAAAAATACTTATGGCAACCGTCGCTAGGTAAAAGATCTGTGGAAATCCAATCACGAATTTTTGTTGGCGGTTCTGGCGATGGACTGCCGAACCGGCAAACCAAACTGCATACAAGTAAGCGAAGCAGATGGACGTTATGGATACGTTGAATCCACCGACGGCACCGAGTTCGGCGTCGTGTTGATGGAACATGAAATACTTGTCGAGCTGGATCGGTATTTCAAAAATCCCAAGCCCTAGGGCCGCACGTTCGTGCCACGAAAGATTGAAGGCCGCGCAGCTTCGAACCACATGGTAAGTGGACTTAGGCGGATAGACTACCGATACAGATTGTGACACTTTATTGCTTCGTCGAGTTAGCCTGCGTTCGAAACCACTTTGGAACCGAGATGCTAACGAAGCAATCCGCTGAGCCAGTTAGGCAAATAGGTCCGAGACTTGTTCAGGATGATTCCGACCACGTCCGCGTTGCTGGCCTCGAGTTGACGAATCAAGCGTTTCGCTGCCACCAAACCCGTCTTCTCCGATTCAATGACAACAATCACATGGTCGATATGCTGGGCAATCGAAAGGGTTTGATCTGGCCGACTGGCTGGAGGTAAATCGACGATGACCAATGCGTTCGCATCTCGCAATTCGTTTAGGACTCTCATCACTTCCAGGGGTTCTGCTTCAAAACGGCGACTGGATCTAGTGGACGACCCAGAAATCAAACTAAGTGGTCGCTTCTTGAAGTGTTGCACACAGTCCTCTTGGTCCGCTTCACCAGAAACCAGTTCTGCAAAGCCAGGCGATCCGTTTAGATCAAAGGCTGAAGAGACCGTTCTCTTGGTAAGATCGAAGTCGATCAAAGTGGTACGAAGTCCCGCGTCCTCGCTGCTTGCCAGGGCCAATCCTACCGCCACGGTACTCGCCCCACCACCCTCTGCCACCCCCAAAATTCCAATGGTCTTACCCTGGTATTGATTGCCATTGATCATAGGACGCGACAGCAGTATCTCAGACAGTATCGAACGGCAACTGACTCGGATATCTACTAAGTGCTGCGGGCGTGGGAACCGACGTAAGTTCGCAAGTCGAGAACTGAATGGGATGGTCGAAAGCACGGGAAGTTCCAAATCCCGTTCCACATGCTCGGGTGTCCTGAAGGTCGTCGATGTCATTTCACGCATGAAAACCCAACCGATTCCTCCTAACAAACCCATCAAGCAGAAGGCGGCCGCCAGGACTGGTTTCTTAGGACTGATTGGCCTTTCGACAAAACTCGCGGGCTGAAAAACACCAATGCTCGAGATGTGCTTGCCTCGCAATTCATCGATCACTCGCGCTTCTTCTTGTTTTTCTTGAAGCAATCGTAGACTGGATTCCGCGACGGCTATTTCTCGATCGAGCTGTCCAAGCTTGACTTCGAAGTCTAGGAGTTCTCGGATTTCCTGCTGTTTGGTTTCTCGTTGCGATTCCGTTTCGGCAATCATGGACTCTAAGCCTGCGACCGCGGTCTTCGTTCGCTGCAGGTCTTCTTCGATCCTGAGCCGGACGGGATTCAGCGTCGTACTATTATCCTCTCGCTCACTTTCAAGCTTACTAAGAATGAGCTTGGCACCCGTTAGTTGTTCGCGAACTTGCCCCAAGCGTGCGTGGGAGGGTGTGTATTGCGATGCAAGTCGCGATTCTTCCATTTCCAATTCATACAATTTGGTGCGCATCAAGCTCCATGTCGGGTCGCCTTGTTTTTGCTTGGTCGCTACGATTTCCAATTCCGCGGACGAGGCTTTTCCATCCAAGTCGTTGATTTCAGCCATCGATTGTTGAAGCGAACTCTGTGCGGAAAGCAAACTTTTTTCAAGCGATCCAAGCTGCGATCCAAGTGTTTCATGTTGAGCCGCGACCGAAGAAATTTTCCTCTCCTTCAGCAGGCCGCTTCGCTTCATCAACATGTCACCCAACTTATGTTCCGCTTCTTTGGCTTGCTCCTCGAAAAAGGAGAGAGACCCTACGGTAGCTGAGACCTTGACGTGTTCCTCGAGGAATTCATTCGTCAGGGTTCGAGCGATTGCCTGAGCCATCTCAGGGGACTTCGAATCGGCTCGAATCGTAAGCACCGTCGATTTCTTGGGCGCGTAGATGGCGATCGTTTTTTGGAGTTTCTGCACTGCCAGTTCTTGATCGCTAACCTTGTCGCGAATCCCAGTCGCCGTAAAGGCGAAACCGATAACATTGGAAAGTTGTTTCGAGAGCCATTGGGAAATGGAAGACTTGTCTGAGCTCTCGGTTGTTTCTGTCGATGGTACGCTACCGTGAATGACCGATTCAACTCCAAGCTTGCCGACGACCAATTCCGCAAGCTGTCGACTCGAAAGGATTTCCAAGGCCGAATTGACCTCTTCTTCTTGCGTTTTTTGCATTAGAAGCGTTTGGCTCGTCGTGACTGTCGGGTCTAACGCGATTGTCTCACGTCCGACACGCAGCATCAATTTGGCTTCGGACATATAACTCCGAGGCCATGCAAGCAGAGCTACCCAGGCCACCAGGCAGGAGACCAACAGGGTTGAAAGGAGAAGCCATCGATGGACAAAGAGAATCTCGATGTACGAGGCCAAACTTGCGATCCGTCCCATATGTTCTGAGTCGCGTCGATTGGTCCGTGAGGCGGTACGCGTCGAACGATCGTTGGTTTCGTGAACAAGTTCATGTGCGAATTGCAAATCTGCCCGACGGCGTAAAGCCGAAATATCGGTTGGGATTTCTAGCCCGCCTTCTGGGGGCGATTGAGAATCAATCATGTTCGCGAAACCTCATGCAACCGGAAGGCCCGAATCGAATCACCGATTCGCGAAACGTGTTGTCTAGTCATTTCTGGATACATTGGCAGCGACACAATTTCGTTCGCAAGCTGAGTACAAATCGGCAAATCCATCGGAAAGGTCTTCGAACCCAGGAACGGTTGTGCGGTATGGAGTGGATTCGGATAGTGAATGCCGCAGGAAATGTCGTTTTGCGCTAAGTGACTAATCAAGTGATCGCGTTGTGGATGACGTATCACGTACAAATGATAGACGTGACGAACGCCGTCCCTTTCCTGCGGGAGAATCAAGTCCGTATCCACAAGTTCATCTTGATACCAGTTGGCAACTTGTCGTCTTTGCTCCGTCCAATTCTCGATGTGTTTCATCTTCGTCAATAAGACGCAAGCCTGAAGCGTATCGAGGCGACAGTTGTATCCCAACATGTCATGCCTATTCTTGATCCGCTGCCCATAGTTTCGCAACAACTTCAATTTTTCGGCTAGTTTGGGGTCGCGCGTCGTATTGGCGCCGCCATCGCCGAAGGCTCCGAGATTCTTGCCGGGATAAAAACTGAAGCAACCGATGTCGCTGAATGAGCCGCAACGTTGGCCATCGATTTCGGCGCCGTGCGATTGCGCGCAGTCTTCGACGATACGCAATCCATGTCGATCTGCAATCTCACGAATTTCCAGCATTCTGGCTGGTTGCCCAAATAGATGGACAGGAATAATTGCCTTGGTTCGTTTCGTAATGGCTTCTTCGATAAGGTTCACATCGATATTGAAGTCGGTGGGGTCGATATCCACAAAAACCGCGGTAGCTCCTGTATACGCAATCGCGAACGCCGTCGCGACGTAGGAGTTACCGACCGTGATCACCTCGTCTCCCTCGCCAATGTCCAACGCCCTCAAAGCCAAATGAAGAGCGTCTGTGCCGTTGGCAACTCCGACGCAATGTGGGACTTGGCAATAATCTGCGAACTGTACCTCAAACTGCTCAACTTCTTCGCCCAAGATGTAGCGGCCCGCGTCGATGACGGCGGACATGCGAGACAAGACTTCATCCCGTATCGCACGTGATTGGGTTGCAAGATCGACAAGAGGAATGGAACTTGAGTTAGAATGCATGGCTAGAACCTAAAATCTCCGAAAGGAAAGAAAACCGAGTCCTAAGGAAAGACGGGACGAAAAGACTATAGAAACTGGTCCATTACCAGCTAGTCAATAGTAATCAGTTGGTCCGGCTTCCCATGTTTGTCTCGTAGAACTTCAAGTTTACTCATTCGATTTGACCCTGTTTCTCCGCAAAATCTGCACAAAGCTACGTCGAAGGCCTCGGCCAACGGTTGGCCACAGGTACATACGACCCCCGATTGACGTGCTGGAGATCCCAACATCAAAGCAAAGGGCGGCACGTCCCGAGTCACCACGGCACCCGCCCCAATCACACAATACGGGCCAAGCTCAATTCCAGGACAAATCGTGGCAGCCGCACCGATGGAGCAGCCCTTTCGAACGATGGTCGTAGCTAGCCAATTTGCTCGCGAGGCGTATCTCAAATGAGCCTCCGCCATCCGAGGGGACCGAGGGTACCGATCATTGGTAAACGTCACTCCCGGGCCAATGAACGCATCGTCCTCGATCGTGACACCCTCCCAAACACATACCTGATTCTTTACGGTAACGTTGTTCCCAATCGTTGCCCCGCATTCGACGAATGCATGATCACCGATGTTGACGTTGCAGCCGATCTTTGCACCTTGCATGACGTGCGCGAACGCCCAAACGCACGTTCCGCTACCGATTTGATCTGTTTCAACGAGTGCCTGTGGGTGAATCTTCATGTTATTCAAAAGTGAAATCGATTTTAGCGAACGCTTTTCGCTCGGGTCTTGCGTTTGGAGAGATTGGGTTTGGGAAGATTGGGTTTGGGGAGTTTGAGCGACGCCAATTCAACGGGTTGCCCATTGTTCATCAAGCTTTGATGGGCAGCTTCCAACACTTCCACTACCGCCAAACCGTTTTCGCCTCCAGTCAGCGGTGGAGTTTCTTCTCGAATGCAACGCACAAAATCGGCGCATTCGGCTTTCAATGGTTCTCGTTCTTTGACGAATGGGCAATAGCTCCCCCCATAACGATACGCGATTTGAAAGTCGGCAAAATCACCGGAATTCGGTGGAGCCTCGATGCCTTTGTCAAATATCTTGATTTTCTCGTGTTCCAAGTCATCGTAAACCGCCATTTTCTTGTCACCCACAACCGTTAGCACACGCTCTTTTCGTGGGTCCAGCCAGCTTACGTGGATCATACCCATCGCCCGATCACCAAAACTCATCGAAAGATTGCAAACATCGTGAATGCCAGGCTTGAGCAGATCGATCCCTGTACAACTAACACGATCCGGTTGTGCACCCAACAGGTACATCATCATAGAAATATCATGTGGAGCGAGATCATACAGTGCGCTCACGTCTTTTCGGACCGGTCCCAAATTCAGCCGACGGCTGCTGATGTAATTGATATTTCCTAACTCACCCGCATCCACAATTGTCTTCAACGTCTGGACAGGCGACGAGTGAAGAAAGACGTGCCCAACGAAAAGCGTGCAGTTGTTTCGTTCGGCTAAATCGATCAGAGCTTTGCATTGCTCAGATGTCTTCGCCAGCGGCTTCTCGATGAAGACGTGAATTCCTTTGGACAGCGCTTTGGCTGCAAGCTCGTAATGGGTGTTGGTCGGTGTTGCAATGACGAGTGCATCTACGATATTTCGCGCCAGTAAGGCGTCGTAGTCTTCGATGGGATACACGCCCGGATAGCGATCCTTGATGCGAAACAATTGGTCGTAACTTTGGTCGCAGACCGCCGTTACTTTGCAATCGCTCAATTCCGAAAAGCACCGAACGAGGTTCGGTCCCCAATATCCCAGTCCTACTATACCAATGCGAATCATGCTGTTAACTTCTCTAAAATTCAATATTGCCAAACGTCAGCCGATCAAGGACGAAAACCTATTTATTGCCTTTGTTCAGAATTAACTTGATGGTCTTAACCAAAATCCACATGTCCAACAAAATCGATCTACGTTCAATATAGCGAATATCCAAATCAACCATTTGGCGAAACGTCAAACGATTTTTACCACTCACTTGCCACAGTCCCGTTATGCCGGGCGTAACCTCGAATCGTCTCAATTGCCACTCCGGATAATCTTGCCAGTCAAGCACATCGGGGCGAGGTCCAATCAGACTCATCTCTCCCCGTATCACATTGAGCAATTGCGGCAACTCGTCCAACGACGAACTTCGCAAAAATCCTCCCCAGGGAATCAATCGCGAACTCAAATCAGGTTTTGCCGCGACAGAATCACTGTTGGCCAGTTCAGCAACAAACTGCCGATGCTCCTGCGTGACGTCGATCGAATTTGCTTGGTGCAACGTCCGAAACTTGTAAATCACAAAGTACTTCCCCATTTCGCCCAAGCGTTTCTGAGAAAAGATCACTGGCCCTGGGGAAACACACCGGATGAAGAGCCCGATCAACGCCAGAATTGGCATCAAAACAACCAACAAGAAACACGCAGCGGCAACGTCACACAATCGCTTCCACCACGGCATTCGACGATGCCGCAATTTCGACAAGGCAAAGGTTCGCAAGTCCGACTCACTAGGAGCATTCGGCGCGCACGAATGTTCCACAATTAGTTCGTTGACCTCTGACTGAGGGATCAAGTCGACCGACCTTACTGGAACCGTAACCTGAAGCACGTTAAGACCTTTTCGTGGGCATTTGCAATTAAACTTGGAACTCTTTCGACGTGTTCCAAGCGACTGGGCATTCTAATCGACCATGAAATTTTTTCAAGAAGAATTGAAAACTCATCGGACTTCAATCAAACGAAAAGCGAGATAGAATATTTCGTGTTATCTGCTGCGCTTGCGGGTTGACCACATTCGAATGACTCCAGCCAGCGAATAAATCATCTAACCCCCATGCCCATTGCATACTTCCAGTCGCAAAAACATTAGCTCCGCTGGAATGTTGATAAATGGTCATGTTCGAATTTCCCTGAGTGTCGGGATTTATCACCGGAGTCGCTGCCAAAATAACGGTGTCGGATGGCCCAATTCCAAACCTGGAGTCGGCTTCGTAGCCAACCAATCCCCGAAGTTTGTCCCCATCCCGTAGGCCCGTTCCCGCAAATGCCCAGTGGTTAGTGTTAGTAACAACCATGTCCAAATTCACCGGATAGTGTTCAAATTGGACGCCGATCAAAGCCTCCTCCGGAAGACTAATGATTTCATCCCGAAATCTCACCGTCGTCTGAATCGCCGTGCTCGCATTACGACTGAACGGATCCAACGCTTGGTCCTTGTAGCATGTCATCGTTCGGTTGGCTTTTCCGTCGCTTGCTTTTTCCAAGCGAATTTGCCAATAGGCTGCGTTTGCGCCGAGAAACCCTAAATGCCTTCCCGTGTTGCGCTCGTACTCCACATTGAATCGCATATCGAGAGTCCAGTATTCATCGTGCCCAACGGACAAGAAGGAATTCGCGCGATAAAACACATTTGGGTTTTGGTGCGTATCAATATTGGTGCAGTAGGTAACGTCATACCCTTCGCGCTCCATAAATCGCAACGTATTTAATTCCCAGCCTGACCAATCATTGACAATGTCTCCCGAACCGTAAGCATTGTAAGGACGATTGAAGGAGACTTTGTATGCTCGTTTGCCATTGGTGCTATTGTGTTCGTAAAGCGATTTGCCTCCCCAATTGTTATACGCTTGGGACGTCGTTACGCTGGATTGAAACAGATGCACTGCAACCCGTGTATCGTCTCGAACGACAAATGGAATATGCGAAGTGACTCCGCTGCTGGTGGTAAGCTTGGCAATGTAGATTCCAGTCGTCCAAGCGCTTGCTCCCGTAGGGATCGTGACGGAATACGGCGTTTTCCATTTGCATTCGCAAAGGCCGGTTGTCGAGTTCACCGCTGGAATGACTTGTTTGATTCCAGACTGCGTAGCAGTCTTGTGCAGTCGGCCACCCGCCCCCCCGTACCAGCCCAAACGATAAATGTCGATGGTGTAGGTTTTCGAAGCGGTATTGACGTAAAAACGAATGGTTCCGCCTGGTGCGACGCTCGTTAAGTCTGCATACCCTTCGATCTCGCGATTCTGGGCCTGGTTATTTGGAAACCAGTTGCTCGTTCCCGGCTTGGCGTTTTCGATCACAATCGGGTTCGCTGCTGCTGCTGCCTCTGCGTTCCGACCGATTGCTAATCCAGCTAACGACGCCCCAGCGACCCCCAAAAACTCCTTGCGATTAATCCGTCTCGACATCTCAATTCTCTCGTGGTGTGGTATCTCAGTAAAAAGCGGAGTCGCAAAATCAGAATGGCGATTCATCCGTTCTAGTGCGTTTACTTGGAAAGTCATCGTATTCGTAACAAATTACAATTGCAACGCTAAGCTAGCAATTCAGTTGATAAGAACGGCTAATCGTAGCGAATGCTAGGATTTCACCCTTCAAGTCTATTGTTCGGCCATCATCCGATCAGTTCTGCGATCGGTTTTCCGTGATCCACGATCGGTGTTGGACGGCCATTAAAGTCCTTTATCAGCGTGTTTGCTGCGTCAATTCCAAGATGGTGGTAAATCGTTGCTAGGAAATCACCCGCGGAACAAGTCCGTTCGATGGTGTCTTCGCCGCGTTTGTCGGTGGCTCCGATAAAGCGTCCGGTTTGGATTCCACCACCGGCCCAAACGTTGGAAAAAGCCCGCGGCCAATGGTCTCGGCCAGGTTGCTGCGTTCCCGCTGGAGCACTCGCATTCCCTTCGCCCGTGCTGGCCGCATACTCGATTTTCGGCGTGCGTCCAAACTCACCTGTTACAACCACGAGCACGCGTTTGTCGAGCCCTCGTTCATAGATATCCTCGATGAGCGCCGAGACAGCTTGGTCGTACGCGTGAGCACGAAACCGCATCGCGTCGAAAACGTGATGATTGACGGCGTGATCATCCCAGTTGCTGACGCGACCACAAAGCGGACCGCTTAGACTCGTCGTAAGAACCTCTACGCCAGCCTCTACCAATCTACGAGCCATCAAGAGCTGCTGGCCCCATGCGTTGCGACCGTATCGGTCACGCGTCCGATCATCCTCCTTTGTTAAATCAAATGCTTCTCGCGTTTTCGGATTGGTCAATAGCGTCATCGCCTGCGATTCGAATTGGTCTAGAGCACCCAATTCACCGTGCCGATCGAAGGCTCGTTCAAGCGTGTCAAGACGCTGACGCAATGTGGATCGACGATCCAGTCGACCGATTTCGTTTGGATCCGACAGCCCAATGTTCGGTACTGAGAACGTGGGGGAATTAGGATCACCATTCACAGTGAACGGCGAGTAGGCGTCACCCAAATAAGCCGGACCGTTGTATTCTAGAGGCGGATTGATACCAGCGTAGAGCGGCAACGGATTCGATCGGGGGCCAGATTGCGAACGCAGGTAGTTGGTGACCGTCATCCAGTCCGGAAACTTGGGTTTAGGTTTGTCGCGAGTATCGGGATCGCCCGAAAGCATCTGCATCGAACCCGCAGGATGCCCGGCCGCTGTTTGACGCATCGATCTCAGCACCGTGAGCTTGTCCGCGATACCGGCCTGCATCGGTAGCAGTTCCGTGAATCGCAATCCTGGGACCTTCGTCGAGATTGTCGAGAAAGGGCCACGATACTCGCTGCTAGCATCTGGTTTGGGATCGTACGTATCAAGATGCGAACATCCACCTGGCTTCCAAACCATGATCACAGCCGACTTCTCCCGTTGCGGTTGCGAATCGTCTTTAAGCCCCATTGCGTTGGCCGTTTGGAGTCTTAGCAGCGCAGGTAGACTTAGGCTTGCGAATCCAGCCAGTCCCATCCGAATAAAACCTCGCCGTCCATTCGTACCGAAAGGAGTTGGCCCGGAACAAGGGACAACAGACGATGCATGAAAGGGATCGTTCATTTTGGCTCCGATGGTTTAACGCGAATGGCTATCGGTTCGGACATGACTATATCCACGGTATCTTTTGGAACAGGTTTATCTTTGGCTGTCGTTTCACCGCTTTGGTATTTCGCAACCGCGCTGCCGTAGACGGCAATAAGATAATCGCCTGGGGAGGTCTTCAACGCGGCCAGATCTAATGTCACTTCCGAACGGTCCGATGCCAGGGAGACATCGAAACGGGGGACTTGTTCAAAGCCTGCCCCAGTTGTTCTCAATTGCAATACCGATCCGGAAAATTCGCATCGGCGAGTGTGCTGCAAGGGAATAGTGAGCTTTTGGCCAGCAGTCGCCTCCCATACTCTATTCTCTTTTGCAGCGATCGAAATCGGAGCGAATTCAGCTCCAGTCACGGAAATGGGTAAACCTTTGCATAGTCGAGGTCTCGGGATTTCGCCCCACGAGTCCATGATTGGCCAAGCCATGGTTGCGAACTGGACCGGTCGCTTGACTTCACCACCATTTATTAGCGACTTGCCGAAAAACGTAACATTCGCCAAGCTTTTTGGGGCATCTTCGTGGGCCGTAACCAGCATGATCCCGCGTGTCTTTCCCGCAGGGATTTTCAACCCCTGAGCAGTCACACCGTCCGGCAAGCCTTCCATCACCAGTTCAATATCGCCGTCGAACCCATCGCGTCGTACCGCTACGACTTCAATGGCCACGGTAATTCCACTACGAAGTGCAAGCGGTTTGGAAACGGCATTGCGATCGCCATTGCGAAGCTCCATATGCAGACCCCAGCCAGCCAGCGCAAAGTCGGGAGCCGCTTTTCGAAGAATCAAACGGTAGATGTTCCTCGCATCATTGCGGGTGCCGCCAAATAAATCCGACACCCGGAGCTGATGCACTCCGTCCTCTTTGATTTCAAGTTTGCCAATGATATCAAGCGAGCCGCCATCGTAGGGTGGACCATCGTAAGCATAACCGTTGCTCGAGGGCTTCATTGGACTAGCGATGTCGCTGAACTCCGCCACGTCCGTTGGTTTCTCCTGGGTCCCGTTGAAACCAACGTGCTGGACAATGACCGACGGATCGGTCGGTCGCCCCAATCGCTCGGACGCAACCTCCACCCACCAGATATCTCCCTTTGTAGCCGTGAACTCAAACGTGTCGACATCGGCCGCGGGATAGAAGTTGCCTGAGATATCGCAGGGAAGCGAAATCTTCTGCGATTGGGCGTGCATGTTATTTGGTTCCACTTCCGACAGAACAGAACTCTCGGCAAGCCCCTCGGGCGGCCACGAAAACGAACTGACCGTTCTAGTTGTAGGGAACGAAGGGACCGGTTCGCCCAAAGGCAATTCTTGAAATATCAATCGATAGAAATAGGCAGGCCCCCCTTTGAAAGTCAGGTCATGGATTTTTAGTACATGCTTACCTTCGTAGGTCGCGGTGAAGTCGAGTGTGCCACCCCGGCGTTCAACCACCAGATCGCGACCATCTGCATCTGCAACAATCAAAACGGCGTCTAGCTTGGAATCAATACCGCGAGAGGAACAGTTGACAATGTAGCGATGCCCCTTTTGCGCATCAAAGGAATAGTGGTCGATCGACTTGTCCGTCATGACTGCGTTGCAAATGGAATTCACCTTCAATGCGATCGCCTTGGCCAAACTCGTGTTGGGGGCTACTTGTGAAACTTCCGGAAGCGTTCCAACTGAGAAAACACGTGGGGACGAAATGCCCAGCCGTGTCATTACTCTTGCTTCGTGGATCCCAGGAGGCGTGTCGGCGGCAATGTTCACAATGTACTTATTAGCCTCAACCTGACCATTGGCGTCGAGTTTTCGCGTGGCAATGAGGCTGGGATGGGTGTATAGCAATTCGTCGGCACCATCGATGTTCTCGCCGGTGATTGCGATCTCCACCTGAGTCCCGACGGTCCCGCCCATCGGCATAGTAGTCAGCAATCTCGGCAGAGGCAGGCCGACGGTTTGGGCCATCGCCCAAGTGGGCATGGCAATCGAGAATGCGCAGAAAGCGATTACGCCGGAAAGTGCTCGGAGGCAAAACGTTTTCATAGGTGGTACGTTTCCAATTGCATGTCGCCCAATTTCTAATCCTAGTGGTTGAACAAAAACTCTTTGGTATTGATCAAGGCCCAGATCAAGTCTTGAAGACTTTCCTGGTTGGCTTTCTGAGGATCGAGAGGTTTTCCGGAGCCGTCCAATCGGGGCTCCGCGAGAAAGTCAATGCCTGTTTTCAATTCATCCTCTCGCGGTTCACGAGAAAATGCGACCGAATACAACTCGCGAATCTTCTCTTCGACAGACCGGTCGGACTTCGCGAGCCGATCCGCTCGACCGTTGCTTGTTGCCAGCTTGGACTTCATGTCCTTGGCATTGATCAAGTGCAGGCTTTGCGCAAGGCTGGAGGATTGAACGCGTTCGCATTCGCAAACGCTTTCATTTTCCGGCCGCCCGAAGACTTTTAAGAACGCCGACCCATTGTTGTAACTGTTGTCCGGCAGAGCTATCGCCCGTGTGCCGCTCGGAAGATTCGGAAACTCCGTCCTCGAACCGGTCAAATCATCGATCGCATCCAAAAACACTTCGGCTTGGTGTCTTCGAGGATAGTAGCGTGAGTAGTTCTGTTGATCGGCAATGTTGACTTGATTGGGGATGGAACTCAATTGATAAGCGTTCGAGGCGGTTATTGCTTTGACCAAACTTTTCAGGTCAAAACCGCTGGCGATAAAATGTTGTTCTAAGGCTGCGAGCAGTTCCGGATTGGATGGTGGATTGGTTTCGCGCATGTCATCTTCCGGTTCGACCAAGCCGCGTCGAAAGAAGTGTTTCCAATAGCGATTGACGACCGCCTTGGCGAAGTACGGATTGCTGGGCGAACTCATCCAATCGGCGAGCTTGAGTCGAGGATCTTCATCGGGCGCGATGGCTGGCATCGCATCGCCGAGGGCCGCGGGTTTGAGCACTTGGCCTGATTTGATGTTCGTTGCAACAGCCATGCCACGTTTATGAAAGATCATGTCTTCGCCGCGCGTGGCGGTAGGCTTCCGTCCGACTTGAGTGAAGAAAGCCGAAAAACTATAGTAATCGTCCTGGCTCCAGCGTTCAAACGGATGATGGTGGCACTGAGCGCATTGCATCCTGACACCGAGAAATAGCTGAGCCACGTCTTCGACTTGTTGCTTCGGCTCCTTCACCCGCTTGTACCAAACCACAGGCGGATTGGCGATGACCGTTCCGGTTGCGGCCAATAGTTCCCGAACCATTTGGTCGTAAGGTTTGTTTGCCAGCAAGCTGTCGCGCACCCAGGCATGGAAAGCAAAGTTGGAAGTGATATCGCTCGCGTCATCGCGACGGTTTTTCAACATGGCCGTCCACTTGTTGGCAAAGTAGTCGGCATACTCGGAACTCCGCAGCAGTGCGTCGATCAATAGCTCGCGTTTGTTGGCTTCTTGACTTGAAAAAAAGTTCGTTCTCTCATCGTCCGTTGATAATCGGCCAGCAATATCGAAGGACACACGACGCAAGAAAGTCGCATCGTCGCAAATGGGGGACGGTGGGATTCCGAGTTCTCTCAAATTCGCAAAAACAGCGTCATCCACAAAATTCTTGGATGGGGGCAGTTGAATGGTCAACGCACCAAGGGGCACAGCCGCATTGAATACGGAGACCTTGCTCTGATAGCGAACCATGACGGCAACCTTGCCAGGCAGATCATGAATGGTTACGAGCCCCTTAGCGGAAACGTCGGCCATGGCACTGTCGTTGGATTCGAACAAAGCGGTGCTCGTCACGTCTCGTTGCCGCTTGTCGGAATAGCTCGCGATGACTTTCAGTTGTTGTTGCGCGCCTGGCTTCACCGATGCGCGAGTCGGCTGGGTTTCTACTGAAACCAACTGGGGAGCGGTTTCGGCATCATAACTTGCCCCTTGTCGGATCCAATTCAAAAGGACCGAGTATTCGGCCGACGGATTTTCAATTCGAGCGCCACCGCCGTGCGGCATTCTGGCAGTCGACTTCAAAAGCAACAGGCTGCTTTCCGGATCCGCAAGCGATAGCCTTCGGCCGCGGCTATCCTTGACCAAGTATTCAAAATCTTCCTTCGGCTCAAATCCAAGCAGCGACAGCCGAAATCCATTCTGTCCATTCCCCGCTTTTGCATGGCAAACACCAGCGTTGCAGCCTGCTTTGGTCAAAAGTGGAACTACGTCGTTTACAAAGCTAACAGACGTTGGATTTTCTTGGCCTAGAACAGAGGTGCATGCAAGTGTCGAAAACAACCCAATCGCCATGATTGCGAACCTAACGTTTCGCAGTCTGTAACGAAGCCTTTCCTGTCGTTCAAAGCCGGCCAT
>Ga0209181_10006216_pt1 | contig 16825 bp, 17 predicted proteins | sample MAT05_FD_187208 | JGI IMG/M metagenome (GOLD analysis project Ga0209181, IMG submission 187208) | Freshwater microbial communities from Lake Fryxell liftoff mats and glacier meltwater in Antarctica - MAT-05 (SPAdes) (version 2) | ecosystem: Environmental > Aquatic > Freshwater > Ice > Liftoff...
ATTTTCGCTAAGTAGGTGCCATTCGGCTCAAGGAGGCTGTCCAAGCTCCAGGAACGAGCAAAGTACGCATCAGAACGTTTGAGAAATAGTGGTTCTATTACTCGCATCTCAGCTAATCATATGTTAGCCCGTTACCGGCTAATTGACATATATCTGCATTGCAGCTGAACTTACTTTAGCTGAATGGCAGCTATTTACAATTTTTCCATGACTTCCGCCCCAAAAGTCCAAGCCAGCGCCCGGGTTCAGCCTGCTGCGCAACCCTTGGTCACCGCCTTGCAGCTGGGCCAGTTGCTCAAGGCTGCCCGGCGCAGGCGCAAGTTAAGCCAGGCGTCAGTGGCCAGCCGGCTGGGGCTTAGCCAAAACCGCATCTCGTACCTGGAACTGCACCCTGATGAAACAAGTTTCAAGCAGCTTCTTGCCTGGTGCTCTGTCGTCGGGATGGAACTGCAGCTCGGTGAGCGCAGCGCATTGATCGACTCCGACACGAAAATCGAGTGGTGACATGGGGCGCAAATCTCAGGGTCAAACACTTGTACTTTGGGCCAACGGCCAGTGCGTGGGTCGCTGGACGACACCCACGCGCGGGTCTATGGAACTGCAATACGAGCGCGCCTGGCAGGACTCTGAACTGGGCCGCCCGCTATCGCTGTCCCTCCCCTTCAACCTGCATGGCGAACCCATCAAGGGCGACAGCGTTGCCAACTACTTCGACAATTTGCTGCCAGACAGCACTGACATCAGAAAACGGGTAGCCCTGCGGTTCAAGACGGGCTCGCTCCAGCCGTTCGATTTGCTGCGCGCCATCGGGCGCGACTGTGCAGGCGCCATTCAGTTGCTCGTAGAAGGCGAGTACCCAGCGGGCCTGGGCAGGATAGAGGGTGTCGAGATGTCCGAGGAGGATATTGAGCGCCATCTGCTCGAGGTTGTATCGCCTGAGCACTTTGGCGTCAGCCCGGACCCTGAAGACGACTTTCGCATCTCCCTTGCCGGGGCCCAGGAAAAGGACGCTTACCTGCGTTGGGGGGGCAAGTGGCTCAAGCCTCGGGGCACCACACCGACCACCCATATTTTCAAACTGCCCATTGGCATGGTGGGCGGGCGTTGTGCGGATTTCAGCACCTCAGTGGACAACGAATGGCTGTGCATGAAACTGCTTCAGGCCTACGGCCTGCCGACGGCGAATGTGGAAATCGCCACCTTCGGACAGCAACGGGTGCTCAATGTCGAGCGCTTTGACCGGCGGCTCTCGACCTCGGGCGAGACTCTGCTGCGCCTGGTGCAGGAGGACTTCTGCCAGGCAACAGGAACATCTCCCTTGCTCAAGTACGAAAGCGAAGGTGGCCCCGGGCTCAAACAAATTTTCCCCATCCTGCAGCAATCGGCGAAAGCGCAGGAGGACATGCGCACCATCATGGCCTCGCAAATCCTTTTCTGGATGTTGCGCGCGCCCGATGGTCACGCCAAAAACTTCTCCATCCAGTTGCTTGCTGGCGCCGCGAGCCGATTTCACCTCACGCCTGTATACGATGTGATGTCGGCCTACCCTGCAATGGGGGCAGGGCCCAACCAATGGGCTGACCAGGAAATCAAGCTGGCCATGGCGCTACAAGGAAAGAGTCGTCACTATCAGATGCACACCATAGTGCGCCGACACTTCAGCAGCACCGCAAAGCTGGTGGGTTACGGCGCAGATGCTGAGGAACTTGTGCGCGAGCTCATCGAGAAGACACCCGCGGCCATCAAGCAGGTGCAACGGCAAATACCTGCCGGGTTCTCACAGCAGGTGGTCGACTCTGTGATAGCAGGCTTGTCCAGGGCAGCGCAGCAGCTTGAGGCACAGGCGCCATAAGCCGTCTCTCGTCAGCGCGTGTCGGAGGGCGGCAGAGGTCACTAGAAACATTGCCAGCTTGTTTTCAAAAAACATGAATTTCGATGTGCGCCAGGCAGAAGAGAAGAATTTCTTGTCACACGCCCCGATCACCCGGCTGGTCGGCGCCATGATGCTCGAACAAAACGACGAATGGTGTTGAGACCGCAGATACATACCGCATGCGGGTCGACATACCCCCTGCGATGCTGCCGCGCCCCGGCTGTCAGCAGTAACAAGCCGAGCAATGTGAATCTGAGCCTGCCGAGGATGGCATCACCCCGGTCAATTGGCGCGCCGCGATAATTTAGACCTATCTGGTGGCCGAATTTTTCGCGGCCTGTCGATACCTACCTGATTCATCGATGCAAAAAGACAGCCGCTTACCCGTAGCAACCGCCCCAGACCTGTCCGCCCACACCCCCATGATGCAGCAGTACCTGGGCCTGAAGGCGGACTACCCGGACACGCTGCTGCTGTACCGGATGGGTGATTTCTACGAGTTGTTTTACGCCGACGCGCAAAAGGCTGCGCGTCTGCTCAACATCACGCTGACCCAGCGCGGCCAGTCGGCCGGTGCACCGGTGGTCATGGCCGGTGTTCCTTTCCATTCGGTAGAGACCTACCTGGCACGACTGATCAAGCTCGGCGAGTCGGTCGCCATCTGCGAGCAAGTGGGCGAGGTCAGCGGCAAGGGCCCGGTGGAGCGCAAGGTGGTGCGCGTCATCACCCCTGGCACCCTGACCGACGCCGAATTGCTGCCGGAGCGCTCCGAATCCATCCTGCTGGCATTGCACCAGGGACCGCGCAACCAGTGCGGCCTGGCCTGGTTCAGCGTCACCCAGGCGCAGGTGCAACTGGCACAGTGCGCCAGCGACGAAGTCGGCGACTGGCTGTTGCGCATCGGACCGAGCGAGTTGCTGGTGGCTGCCAGCATCACACCTGCGCTCGAAACCAAACTCAGGGAAGGGTGCAGCGTGCAGGGCGTTGCCATGACGCTGCGCCCAGCCTGGCAGTTTGAGGCGGCGCTGGGCCAGCGCAAGCTGCAGGAGTTGCTGCACGTGGCCAGCCTGGCCGCGTGGAACGCGCAGGACCTGGCGCTGGCGCATGCGGCGGCAGCGGCCCTGCTCGCCTACACCGAACATACGCAGGGCCGGGCGTTGTCACACGTCATGGGTATCGGTGTGCAGCACGACGACGAACTGGTGCTGCTGCCACTCACGACGCGGCGCAACCTGGAGCTGACGCAGACCTTGCGTGGCGAGGCGGCGCCCACCCTGTTTTCCTTGCTCGACAGCTGCATGACCGGCATGGGCAGCCGGCTGCTGCGCCACTGGATGCTGGAGCCACGCCGCGACCGCAGCGTGGCAGCTACCCGGCTGCAGGCAATTGCCGCCCTGCGCGACGGCCCCTGCAAAACCCTGCGCGACCATATCCAGGGATGTACCGACATCGAGCGCGTGACCGCGCGCATCGCGCTGCGCCAAGTGCGGCCGCGTGAGCTGGTCGCATTGCGCGCCACCTTGGCCAAGGTGGCGCAGCTCGGACCTCTGCTGCAGGGCCAGGGCGACCAATTGGAGCTGCTGGCGCGGCAGTTGCAGGCGCCACCGGGCAGTGGAGAACTGGTGGCGCAGGCGTTGCAGGAAGACCCGGCGGCGCTGGTGCGCGACGGCGGCGTCATCGCCAGCGGTTTTGACGCCGAGCTCGACGAGCTGCGCGCCATCCAGGACAACTGCGACGGCTTCCTGCTGGAGCTGGAGCAACGCGAACGCGCGCGCACCGGTATTACGAATCTGCGCGTGCAGTTCAACAAGGTGCATGGCTTCTATATCGAGGTTACACAGGGGCAGGCCGACAAGGTGCCCGCCGACTACCGGCGCCGCCAGACCCTGAAGAATGCCGAACGCTTCATAACCCCCGAGCTCAAGGCCTTCGAGGACAAGGCGCTGAGCGCACAGGAACGCGCCCTGGCACGCGAAAAATGGCTGTTCGAGCGCCTGCTCGACGGATTGCAGACCCATGTGGGTGGCCTGACGCAAGTGGCACAGGCACTGGCCACGCTGGACGCCCTGTGCGCCCTCGCCGAGCGCTCGCTCACTTTGGGCTGGTGCGCGCCGCAGTATGCGGGTGAGCCCTGCATCGAGATCCGCGCCGGCCGCCATCCGGTGGTGCAGGCGCGGCTGGCGCAAACCAGCAGCGGCAGCTTCATCGCCAACCACACCGATCTGCAGACGCGGCAACGCATGCAGATCATCACCGGCCCCAACATGGGCGGCAAGTCTACCTACATGCGCCAGGTGGCGATCATCGTGCTGCTTGCCAGCATGGGCAGTTATGTGCCGGCCGACAGTTGCCGGCTCGGGCCCATTGACGCCATCCATACCCGAATCGGTGCCGCGGACGACCTCGCCAACGCGCAATCCACCTTCATGATGGAGATGACCGAAGCGGCCCAAATCCTGCACAGTGCCACGCCGCGTTCGCTGGTGCTGATGGACGAGGTCGGGCGCGGCACCTCCACCTTCGACGGGCTGGCGCTGGCCTCGGCCATTGCCACCCAGTTGCACAACAAAGCGCAGGCCTTCACCCTGTTCGCCACCCACTACTTCGAACTCACCGAGTTCCCGGCCACCCACCATGGCGCCGTCAACGTGCATGTGGCGGCAGCCGAGTCGGGCCGCGACATCGTGTTCCTGCACGAAGTACAAAGTGGCCCGGCCAGCCGCAGTTATGGCATCCAGGTGGCACGTCTGGCCGGCATGCCTGCAGCCGTGCTGAAGCACGCGCAACAGGCGCTGGACGCGCTGGAGCACAACGCGACCACCAGCCGGGCGCAAGTGGATCTGTTTGCGCCGCCGCCAACCCCTGCGCAATCCGCGCCCAGCGCGCTGGAGTCGGCGCTGGCGGCGCTGAATCCGGATACCCTGAGCCCGCGCGATGCACTGGACGCCTTGTACCAGTTGAAAAAGCTGGGCGCAGCAACTTAGGGATGCGCTGCATCCCTCGCGCCTGAACCACGGCGCCGGTCCGCGCCATACCCGTTTACCCCTGCATGTCCTGGCAGCGGCTCCTACCTGTCGGGCGGCGGCGCAGGCTGTGCAGGCCGCTGTGACGGATCCAGCGCCAACGCGGCCTTGATCAGCAAATGTGCCGACACCGGCGCCGTCAGGAACAGGAACACGGTGATCAGCAACTCGTGCACGCTGATGTTGCCGCGCTCGAAGCTGAAGTACAAGGCCGACGCAATCAGCACACAACCCACCCCCAGCGTGGTAGCCTTGGTCGGGCCGTGCAGGCGCTTGTAGAAGTCCCCCAGCTTGACCAGACCCCAGGAGCCCACCAACGCAAACACCGTACCCAGCAGCACCAGGACTGCAAGCAGCAGGTCGAGCCACAGCGGGAGCGAGGACAAAGCCGGATTCATGCCATTTCACTCCACAATGTCGCCACACAGCAGGTACTTGGTCAGCACCACCGTGCCGACAAAACCCAGCATGGCGATCAGCAGCGCCGCCTCAAAATACACGTCGCTGCCAATCCACAAACCGAGCAATACCAACAAGGCCAGCGTATTGATGTACAGGGTGTCGAGCGCCAGGATCCGGTCCGGCAGGTCAGGGCCGCGCAACAGACGCCAGGCATTGAGCAACAAGGCGACGGCAAAAGCCCCGATCGCCCAAGGCAGCAGATTGCCCAGCAGGTTCATTCGAATATCTCCAGCAGCGCCAGTTCGTAACGCGTGTGAATCGACTGCAGCAGTGCCGCCTCATCGTCGATATTGAAAGCATGCACCAGCAAATGGCGCTGGTCTGGCGACAACTCCGCCGACAGGGTGCCCGGCGTCATGGTGATGATGCCTGCCAAAGCGACGATGGCGTGCGGTTCGCGCAGCGTCAGCGCGAACCAGACAAAACCTGGGCGGATGTTACGCTCAGGGCCCACGATCAGCCGTGCCACCACGATGTTCGACACGACGATGTCCCACAGCACGATCAGAGCCAGGCGCGCTGCCACCCACGGTCGGCGCAGGGTCGGGCGGGGGCCAGACACAGCATCGGTCAACAGCGCAATGAACACACCCAGCAGCAAACCCAGCAGCAGTTGACCAAGCGACGCCGACTGGTTCAAAAGCAACCATGCGGCGGTGAGTACCAGCGTCAGCGTCGGCGCGGGCAGCAACTTGCGGTACCAACGTTTCATCCTGTTTTCCTCAGTTGAAAGCTACCCGAGGCACCGCAAATACGCGAGGCCGTTGACGATTCCGTCACCAGCTTCGTCCTCCAATTGGCACTGCGGCGCAGCGACAGAAACAAGCCTGAAACCCGCACCGATGCTGGGTTTTCACATTTCGCACATCTCCCAATTGCCGAATATAGGTTCATTGAAGCACCTCCGCCCTGCGGGCTGCGGTGCCATTCGCCTTGGGAGCGGCCCGGCGGCTCATTGACGAACCTCCGCCCTGCGGGCTGCGGTGCCATTCGCCTTGGGAGCGGCCCGGCGGCTCATTGACGAACCTCCGCCCTGCGGGCTGCGGTGCCATTCGCCTTGGGAGCGGCCCAGCGGCTCATGGTTTCGCCCCTGGATTTGGCGCCCTGCGCTCGCGCATCTCGCGCCGGACATTGATCGCCGCCGGCAGCGGCTGGGCGCCCAATACGGCCGCGATGTAGCCGCTGCGCTCAAACAACTGCGTGGCGGTTGCCGTGGTCCAGCGTGAAAGCGTTGCAGCGCCCACGCTGCACGCCGCCACCAGCACCAGCAACAACAACAGGCTCGCGCCATGCAGGCGACTGCTGGCACGCGGTGCGTCGGCCGCCCCGCTTGCGTGTTGCGCGGGGCCAGGCTCGGCGGCGGCCGCCGGCCGCCAGAACAGGCTGCTGCCCGCCCGCGCAAATGCCACCACAACCATCAGGCTGCTGCCCAGAATTGTCGCCACCAGCAATCCGGCCCAGGCAGTCTGACCGGCGGCCTGCAACAGCATCGCCTTGCCCATGAACCCCGCCAGAGGCGGCATACCGGCAGCGCCGACCGCAAAGAACAAAAAACACAGCGCAAGCAGGTGCCCCGCCGGTGGCGCGCCGCCCGCCAGGAAACCGTCGCCCGCAGCACCGCGCGCGCCACGCACCCGGTCAGCCAGCAGGAACAGCGCCGCCATCACCAGCGTGCTGTTGACCAGGTAGAACAGGCCGGCCGCGACAGCGTCCGCACGCGCCAGCGCGACTGCCAGCAGCAGCGTGCCGGCCGACACCACCACCACGTTGCCCAGCAGCTGGCGCAGGCTGCGCGCGGCCAGCGCGCCGACCGCACCCAGCACCAGGGTGGCCGAGGCCAGGGCCAGCAACCACGGACTGGCAACCTGCGCCGCGGCCCCGGCACCGGCGCCGAAGATCAGTGTCGTAACACGCAGAATCGCGTAAATACCGACCTTGGTCATGATGGCAAACAGGGCGGCCACCGGCGCACTCGCCGCACCGTAGGTTGCCGGCAACCAGAAATAGAGCGGAAACAACGCCGCCTTGACGCTGAAGACCACAATCAGCAGCAACGCCGCGCTCTGCACGAGCAAGGCGCGGTCTCCCGCGACCTGCGGCACACGCTGCGCCAGATCGGCCATATTCAGTGTTCCCGTGAGGCCGTACAGGAGGCTGACCGCGATCAGGAACAGCGCCGAGCCGGCCAGGTTGAAGGCCACATAATGCACCGAGGCGCGCAGCCGTGCGGCACCGGCACCATGCAACAGCAAGCCGTAAGAGGCGATCAGCAAGACCTCGAAGAAGACAAACAGGTTGAACAGGTCGGCAGTCAGGAATGCACCGTTCAAGCCCATCAGCTGGAACTGGAACAGGCTGTGAAAATACCGTCCGCGCTGTGCGTCCCCGCCGCCTGCATACAACAGCGTCACCGACGCCACCACAGCCGTCAGCAACACCATGGTTGCGGACAACCGGTCCAGCGCCAGCGCAATGCCAAATGGCGCGGCCCAGTTGCCCACCAGGTAGGCCTGCACCACGCCACCATGCGCCTGCGCGAGCAACAGCGCTGCGACGACCAGGCCGCCCAGCGCGCTGACCAGCGCCAACCAGCGCACCAGGCCTGCATGGCGACGCTCCAGCAGCACCAGTACTGAGCCCGTGACCAGCGGCAACACGATGGGCAAGATCACCAGGTCTGGCCAAGCCATCAGTGCGGCCCTCGCGGCGGCGCCGGCGCGTTATCGGGTACACCGTCCACATGGTCGGAACCCGTTTCGGCGCGTGCCCGCATGGCGATCACCAGCAACACCGCCGTCATCGCAAAACTGATGACGATGGCGGTCAACACCAGCGCCTGTGGCAAAGGGTCGGCGTAGTTCGCCAGCGTTGGCGCCTGTTGTGCGTTGATGATGGGCGCGGCACCGACACGCAACCTGCCCATGAAGAAGATGAACAGGTTCACCGCGTACGACAGCAGCGTCAGCCCCAGAATCAGGTCAAAGGTGCGCGGCCGCAACATCAGGTAGACGCCAGCGGCGGTCAGCACACCGAGCGCGATAGATACCAGCAATGCCGTCATGGCGCGCTACCGGTGCGGTCGCGTTGCACGGCCTCGGGCGGTCTGGCGGCAGACAGCCGTGCGATGGACAACAGCGCCACCATGGTCGCCCCAACCACGGTCAGGAAAACCCCCAGGTCAAACACGGATGCGGTGGCCAGTGGCACCTCGCCCACCAGCGGCCACCACGGATAGTCGTAGCTGCTGGTCAGGAACGGTGCGCCAAAAAGCCAACTTCCCATGCCGCAGCCACCGGCCACCAGCAGACCCCAGCCGACCCAGGGGCTGAAGTCGGTTCGCATGCGCTCACCCACATACTGCTGGCCGCTGGCGACGAACTGCAGTGTCAAGGCGATCGCCAGTACCAGGCCGGCGATGAAGCCACCACCGGGCAGGTTGTGGCCACGCAAAAACAGGTAGACCGATACCAGCGCCAACGCCGGGAACAAGAGACGGCTTATCAGTTGCAGCATCAGCGGATGGGGCTCCGCCGCCCCGCGACCAGTGGGGGCCTGGGGCGCCGGTTGCCAGTCTGCGAGCAGGGCGCTGATGACCAGCGCCGCTATCCCCATGACCGTGATCTCGCCCAGCGTATCAAAACCACGGTAATCCACGATGATCACGTTCACGGCATTCGCTCCACCACCGATTTCCACCGCGGTCTGCAGGAAATACGGCGAGATCGAGTCAAACGGTCGACCCAACACCATCCACGCCAGGGAGGCCACTCCGGCACCGGCCGCCACCGCAACAACGCCATCCCGCACGCGCCGCCCTGTGCTTTCGCCGCTGGCAGGTGCAGAATGGTCCGGCAGCCAATGCAGGGCCAGCATCATCAATACGATGGTGGCCACTTCCACCAGCAGTTGGGTCAGGGCCAGGTCGGGTGCCGAAAAATACACAAACGTCAGGCTCACCACCAGGCCAACGGCGCCCAGCAGCAACAGCGCCAGCAGGCGTTGCCGGTGTTTGACCACAGTGGCCACGGTGGATGCCATGCCAATTGCCCAGATCACTACAAACGCGAAGCCGGCCGGCGCATCGCCGACACTCGGGCCCGCCTGCACCGCGCCGCCCAGAAACGGCAGCACACCGGCGGCGATTGCCATCAGCACCAGCAGCAGCAGATAGCGCTGCAGGCTACCCGTCTGCAGCATGGCAGTAACGGCGCTGGCCCGTTCGACCACGCGCAACAGCGCGGCCACGAATACGCGACGCCCGCCGGTATGCGGCAGCGCCGGCACACGCGCCAGCAGATGCAGGTTCATGCCGCGCTGCAAGCCGAAGTAGATCGCGGCACCGCCGAGCAAGGCCAGCCCACTCATCAGCAGGGGCAGGTTGAGCCCATGCCAGAGGGACAGCGCATAGTGCGGCAGATCGCCCGGCAGCGGCCCGAACACAGCCGATCGGGCAGCGACCGCCAGCAACGGGCCGATCACCAGAGCGGGTGCCAGGCCCACTGCCAGGCAAAGGAACACCAGCATTTCAACCGGCACCCGCATGAAGCGCGGCGGCTCATGCGGCGTGCGTGTCAACCCGACCGGCGCACCGTTGAAGAACACGTCGTGGATGAAACGCAGGCTGTAGGCCACGCTGAACGCGGCCGCCAGCGTCGCACCGATTGGCAACAGCCACTCCATCACCACATGGCTTTGCTTGCCGACAGCCTCGGCAAAGAACATTTCCTTGCTCAGGAAACCATTCAGCAGTGGCACCCCGGCCATCGCCGCCGACGCCACCATCGCCAGCGCGCCGGTCCAGGGCATCGCTTTCCACAGCCCGTTGAGCTGGCGCATGTCGCGCGACCCGGTCTCGTGGTCGATGATGCCCGCCGCCATGAACAGCGAGGCCTTGAAAACGGCGTGGTTGAGGATGTGGAACACGCCAGCGACCACGGCCAGCGGTTCATCCAGCCCGAACAACAAGGTGATCAGGCCCAGGTGACTGATCGTCGAATACGCCAGCAGACCCTTCAGATCATGCTGGAACAGTGCCACATACGCCCCCAGCAGCAATGTGGCAAGGCCGGTGAGCGAGACGATCCAGAACCAGGGCTCGGAGTCCCCCAGCGCCGGGTACAGGCGCGCCAGCAGAAACACACCCGCCTTGACCATGGTGGCCGAATGCAGGTAGGCCGACACGGGGGTCGGCGCCGCCATCGCGTGCGGCAACCAGAAGTGAAACGGAAACTGGGCACTCTTGGTAAAGGCCCCCAGCAGCACCAGCACCAGAGCCACTTCGTACATCGGGTGCGCCCGGATCAGTGCGCCAGCGGCAAGTACGCGGTCGAGGTCGGTACTACCGACAATATGGCCCAGCAGCAGCACCCCCGCCAGCAGACACAGGCCGCCCGCACCGGTGACGGTAAGCGCCATTCGTGCGCCCTCGCGCGCCTCCTGCCCCTTGACTGGATCGGCGTGCCAATAGGCAATCAGCAGAAATGAGGTCAGGCTGGTCAGCTCCCAGAAGACCACCAACAGCACCAGGTTGTCCGCCAGTACGATGCCCAGCATGGCACCCATGAACAGCATGAAGTACAGAAAAAAGCGCGCCCGCGGATCCTTGGGATCGAGGTAATAGGCTGCGTACAGCACGACCAGGGCGCCAATGCCCAGCACCAGCAGGGCGAACATCCAGGCCAGGCCGTCGATGCGAAAACCCAGTCGCAACCCCAGCGCCGGCAGCCATTCGACAGACCAGCGCAGCACTTCGCCGGAAAAAACTGCGGGGGCGAGTGCCCCCAGAATGGCGCAACCCGCCAGTGCGCTGCCGCCCGCCAACCACGCCGCCAGTCGCGGCTGCTGGTTGGTCACCAGCATCAACAACGCGGCTGCCGCGAACGGCAACAGCGCCAGCGCAGGCAAAAACAAGGCCAGATTCATCCAGTGCGATTGGAGCCCCAGCCACCTGGTCGCATTACCACCAGAAAGGTCAGGACGGTGATTGGAATCACGAAGAACAGCATCGCGCTGGAGAAACTGCCCAGTGCTCCGTGCTGTTGGGCGGCCAGAATCAGGTACGCCACATAGGCCGCATAGTAGGCCAGAAAAACCCCGCCTTCCCAGCGCGCGATGGAGTGCCCGGACAGGAACACCGGCAGGCAGGCAAACGCCACGGCCAACATCACCCAGATATCAAAGTTCAGCAACGCCGGCGACACGACCAGGCCCGTGGAGCCGGACACCAGGCCAGACAAACCCAGGCAACCCAGGATGTTGAAGGTGCTGCTGCCCACCACATTGCCCACCGCAATATCGCGTTCACCCTTGATTGCCGCCGTGATCGACGTTGCCACTTCCGGCATCGAGGTACCGGCAGCGACGATGGTGAGTCCGATGACCAGGTCGCTCACGCCCAACCCCTTGGCAAAACTGACTGCCGCGTTGACCAGCCATTCTGACCCCACCACCAGACACGCCAGCCCGGCGACAATCAGCAGCAGTTGCATGGGCACACCAGCGTCCCAGCCACCCGGCTTGGCTGGCTTTACTTCGAGCGCATATTCGTCGAGGGCCTCTCGCGTCTGCTTGCGCGACTGCAACACCAGAAACACCGTATACACCACCAGCAGGCCAAACAGGATGGCCCCATCCACAAAACCCAGCCCACCGTCCCACGCCATTGCCAGCAGCAACAACGACGCCCCGATCATGATCGGAACCTCCTGACGGACCAGCTGGATGTTCACCACCAATGGCGTGATCAGTGCCGAGACGCCAAGAATGAACAAGACATTGAAGATATTGCTGCCGACTACGGCACCAATCGCAATGTCGGCGCGTCCGTCAAGCACCGCCCCGACCGACACGGCAACCTCCGGCGCACTGGTCCCGAAAGCCACGACGGTCAGGCCCACCACCAGCGGTGAAATTCCAAACGACAGGGCGAACTTGGAAGCGCCCCGCACGAGCAACGCCGCACCCAGCACCAACGCTACCAAACCGGCGAGAAACATGAGAAAAGTCATTCACAATTATGACCTGTGACGACCGCTGTACCGGTCTGGATTCGACTCTTTTTTCGGGCCTTTCCCAGGCCTGCGCCAGTGCCCAGTCAACGGTCAATTCCAGGTCGGGAACTGCAGTTTTCAGGTTGAATTTCCTGATCCGTGTGGCTGGCGGGACGGGCGCTGAACCTGCGTGTGCTTGGGACTCTCTGCATAACTCGCGCCTAGCGCGGCGGGGGTTCGAACCAAAGCGGGCCCTTTGCCCGCGAAGCCCCTTGCGTGTGCCTCGGGCACACGCTGAGCGGCCAAACCCCTTGCGTATGCCTTGGGCACACGCTGCGCGGTGTTGGCTCGCAAATCATCCCGTTTCGGACTCGAACGCGCATGGCGGGAGTTATGCAGAGCATCCCTTGGCGCCTGACTACTTGCCAGTGTCAGTTGTTTTCCCTTGTCAGCCGCTCTGCAAAAGATATGCCGATGGCTGAAAGCACAAAAGTGAAATGGATGACAGCGACCATGGTCACGATTTGTATGTTGTCCAGAGTCAGGTCGCCGCTCAGATAGGTTTTAAGAGCATGTACGCCTGAAATCGAAATGATCGCAAACGCCAGTTTGAGCTTGAGGTTGTAAGTATTGACGTGGTCCAGCCAGTCGGGCTTTTTCATGTCCGTTTTATCAAAATGCCCAGTGGTCACAAACAGTGAAACGCCCGCCAGCGCCACCACCCACACCAGCTGCGCCACCATCGTCATATCCACCAGCTCAAGCACTTTGATGATGAGACCAATCTTTTCAAGGTCTCCAAAGAGCAGCGTCGTCATTAGTTTGTAGGTCTCGAAAAGAAACTTGCCCAAGATACCGAAAATGATGGCAACCAAGCCCACGTAGAAGAAGAGCATGGTGAACCGCATGCCGTACAGAAGAGACCCGACGCTTGAGAGAACTTTTTCCATTATTGAATTCCTTGATGAAAATTTGGATTGATAGATCCGCCGATGGTGCACTATTTGGTTTTGTTGCACTCAGGGCGCGGGATCAAGTTATCTTGCGCGCATGGCTGTTGTCAACCTGGATGAGAATCTGAAGCTTCCTGCTTTGGAGCGCTTGCGTATTGCCTCGGCTGTCTGGGACAGTGTCGCGCAGCAACCCGATCATGTGCCATTGACCCCGGCGCAGGCCGGGCAACTCGACGCACGCTACGCCGACTATCTGGAGCATCCGGCGGACGGCGTAACTTGCGACGTGGCCAAAACGCAAAATCTGCGGTCACCGTGAGTGCGCGGCTGCTGCTGCGGCCCGCTGCAGGGATCTTCTACATTGCCGAGCCAGACATGGTCCCGGTCCTGGCGATCATGCACCATGCCCGCGAGGCTTTGCAATGGCAGCGCAGCGACTGAGCGTCCTGCACCCATACCTGCCCCTTGAACCTGAGGCTTTCCCAAGCCGCTCCCAATGACCTGCTGCGTCGCCATCAAACCCAATGCCGGGCTCGACCAGATCATCATCTTGCGCGAGGTGCTCGCCTACGAACGCGCGGACGACCGCTTCACGGCGCTGCCGTCGGCAGGTAATGTGAACGTGAGGGCAAACTGTCGCTCAAGCCCTTCCTGGATAGGTGCCGCGAAGACAAGCTGGAACCACGCAAGAGTTGTTCCGGCAAATTGATGGTGCGCCTGCCCGTCGAGGTGCATCAGAGGGCGGCTGCTGGCGTTGAATCTGCAGCTTTCAGCCAGACGCCCGATGTGAATCTTCGAAAATCAGCGCCATGGCGTATTTCATTGTTCGGCTACTATCGAATCTGCCCCCAACGGCATCCACATGAGACCATCTGAAGCCCTAGACGCCAACCGCCGGGAAGTCCGCGCGGCTGCAATCCGCTTTCGCACTGCGAACCCACGCGTATTTGGATCGGTTGTTCGTGGTGACGACACGGACGGTAGTGATATTGATTTGCTTGTGGATCCGCTGCCAGGTACGACACTGTTCGATCTGGGCGGCCTTCAGATTGAACTCGAAGAGATTCTGGGTGTAAAGGTTGATCTGCTTACCCCCGGCGATTTGCCGCTGAAGTTTCGGGCAAACGTGCTCGCTGAAGCACGCCCAATATGAAGGTCAACCACTTGGCCGACTGTGTCGACCATATACTTGAGTCTGCACGGTTGGCCTGCACGTATGTAGACGGCTTGTCCAAAGAAGACTTCTTGCAAGACAAGAGAACTCAGCAAGCGGTAATCCTGAATCTTATTCTCATCGGGGAAGAAGCCACCAAACTCTTGCGCGACGAGGAGGCATTCGTCGCGCAGTATCCAGAGGTACCCTCGCGGAGCATGAAAGGCATGCGCAACCGGATTGCGCATGGATATTTCGAGATCAATCTTGATACTGTCTGGGAGACTGCGCAGTCTTCTTTGCCAGATTTGCTGAACCAATTGCCGGCCATTCGCGACTCATTGAAGTAGATGCGCTCGCCTGATACCAGGACACGCTCGCCATGACTTACTGCGTCGCCATCAAACTCAATGCCGGGCTGGTGTTCCTGTCCGACTCCCGCACCAATGCCGGGCTCGACCAGATCAGCACCTTTCGCAAGATGATCGTTTACGAACGCCCGGACGACCGCTTCATGGTGCTGCTGTCGGCCGGCAATCTGAGCATTTCGCAGTCGGTGCGCGAAATCCTGCAGATCGAACAGCTCAAGGAGCATGGCGGCAGCGAGCCGATCACGATCTGGAACGCGAAAAGCATGTTCGACGCGGCGCGTGTGCTGGGTTCGGCGATTCGCCACGTGCACGACCGAGACGCGTCGGCGCTGCAACATTCCGGCGTGGACTTTAACGTGTCGCTGATCTTCGGCGGGCAGATTCGCGGCGAAGGCATGCGCCTGTTCCAGGTCTACTCGGCCGGAAACTTCATCGAAGCCACACTGGAGACCCCGTATTTCCAGGTCGGCGAATCGAAGTACGGGAAACCCGTGCTCGACCGCGTCATCACGCCCGACACGCCGCTGGACGAAGCGGCCAAATGCGCCCTCGTATCGATGGACTCGACGCTCAAGTCCAACCTCTCGGTCGGGCTGCCGCTGGATCTGGTGGTGTACGAGGCAAACCGGTTCCAGACCGACAAGGTGGTTTGCATCGACGAAAACAACCCCTATTTCAAGATGATGCACAACAACTGGGGCAAGAAACTGCGCGAGGTGTTTGACAGCATCGAAGACCCGATGTGGAACGGTGAACAAACCGATGTGCCACTGATGGTGGACGGCCAGCGCAACAAGCCGCTCAAGAAAATCACCACGCCGCAGGAGAAACTGATCTGACGGCATTGATCATCTTTTCGCACGCCAACAGTTTTGGCGCCGGCACCTACCGGGTCTTGTTCAAACAGTTGCGCGCGCGCGGCTTCAAGGTGCGCGCGGTCGAGCAGTACGGCCACCAGGCGGCTTACCCGGCAACCAACAACTGGCCGCATCTGGTGCAGCAGTTGGTGGACTTCGCGCAGGCGCAGACCAGCCAAGTGGGCGCCCCGGCTTTCCTGGTCGGCCATTCCCTGGGCGGCTTTCTCAGCGTGATGGCCGCAGCGCGCCATCCAGCACTGGCGCGCGCCGTGGTGCTGCTCGACGCGCCGTTGCTGGGCGGCTGGCGCGCCACCACGCTGGGTGTTTTCAAGTCGGCGCAGATGGTGGGGTCGGTCTCACCCGGCGCGGTCAGCCGGCGCCGGCGCAACAGCTGGCCAGACGCGCACTCAGCACTGGAGTATTTCCAGGGCAAGAAGGCGTTTGCGCGCTGGGATGCCCAGGTGCTGCGCGACTACGTCGCCTATGGAACCCGCGACGCGGATGGACAACGCGTCCTGTCATTCGACCGTGACGTGGAAACCGCCATCTACAACACGCTGCCCGACAACCTGGAGCGGCTGCTCAAGCGCCATCCGGTCAAATGCCCGGTTGCCTTCATCGGAGGCCTGCAGTCGCGTGAAATCCAACAGGTAGGCATGGCCATGACCGGACGCCTGACCCGGGGGCGCATCAGCATGCTCGACGGAAGCCACCTGTTCCCCATGGAAAAGCCGGTGGCCACCGCCGCCGCCATCGAAGCGGCACTGCTGAACCTCGACCTGTAGTTCCAGCGCTACTGACCCTGCCCGAGTGCGAACCCGCGCTCGCCATCGAAGGTACACAGGTTCTCGGTCTTGATGACGTCCACGTCCTTCGCGGCCAGCGCCTGCATCAGCTCGACGATATCGTGGTTGGTCACCACGTGCCGTGTTTCCGCACCCACCGGCTGCCCCATGAAGCGGCAGCGCCAGTGGTCGGTGCAGAAAGTCTCCGGAAATCCGCCCGGCCAGACCTTGACGCCGCGATTGGTGATCATTTGCAGCCTGCAGGCCGGTGTGGACAGGGCACTGAGCAGGCCTGCCAGATAGTCGGGTGTCACGTCCGGCGCATGCACAAAGATGTCGACGCCTACCACTTCCTTTTT
>Ga0209181_10006218_pt1 | contig 16823 bp, 12 predicted proteins | sample MAT05_FD_187208 | JGI IMG/M metagenome (GOLD analysis project Ga0209181, IMG submission 187208) | Freshwater microbial communities from Lake Fryxell liftoff mats and glacier meltwater in Antarctica - MAT-05 (SPAdes) (version 2) | ecosystem: Environmental > Aquatic > Freshwater > Ice > Liftoff...
ATGGCGGTGATCTGAGTAAAGTTGGTGCCGGTGAGTCCGGTGGCCCTAAAGACGCGGTACTGGAAGGGGCTGCCGCCATCGGCAGGGTTCAGCCCGATGGGCCTGGTCCAGCGGACGGTGATCCGCCCTCGTTGGGTGTTGGTGGAGTCGACGGTGACCTGGGTGATGAGGGGAGCCAGCAGGGGCAGTTCGACGCAGACCTGATCGGAGAGGACGCTTTCACCACCCAGGGGAATGGGGGAGAATCGGGCAACGATCCGGTAGGAGTAGGAGATACCTCTTCGCAGGGCGGTAGTATCCAGAAAGGAGGTGGTGCCGATGGGCACCATGCCGATTTCGACATAGCCACTCCCAGTGGGCAAGCCTGTCTGGCAAGTGCCTGAGGTGATGGGTGTACAGCCTTCCCGGCGGTAAACGATCATCTGGGAACCCGTTGTGGAGGCCGGCGTACAGGTGTAGTTGTTCCAGGAAAGGAGTGTGGCCCTGCCGGTGGTGGTGACTTGTGGGCGGGCAGTAAGGCCGGTGGGGCGGGGAGCGATGATGCGGATGCGGAAGGATTGCAAGGTAGCCAGCTGATTGGCGGTGCGACCGGGAAAGTCGACTGCCCGAATCAATACATCGTACTCCTCGGTGCGCACATGAGCACAGGCCGTTTGCCAGCGGATGGTGCCGGTAGCTGTGCCGCTTTGAGGCTGGGTAGGGGTAATCAGGGTAGCAAACGGAAGCACTATAATGGGCGGATTATATTGCGCGCCTTCGGGAGTACGGTTGAAAATGCCGCCGAAGGCGCTCAGTTCGACGCGATGCCCGTCGGGATCGGTAGCCCGGATAGGCACCTGGATCAGTGAACCCGCTTCCCGGCACAAGTCGGGTAGAGGGTCGAGCAAGGGTCGGTTGTTGCGCGAGTCGGTGACAATGATCTGCATGTCGCGGGTGATTTCCCCAATGAGAATGCCATCGCGCCACTCTTCCACAATGAAAGCGATGTTGTACTGGCCGGCCACGGCGGGGGAGTCCCAGCAGAGGTCGCCGGTGATGGGATTGATGGTGAGGGTGGCGGGTCCGTTGCGGGTTTCATTTTGGGCATTGGGGTCCAGCCCACGCGCCGGGTCACGGTAGCCATTCACATCGAATCCCCGACAAGCAGCCGTGCGGGTTGCTTCCTGTGGGATAGCCATGCGGTAGGCAATAGAGTCACCATCAATGTCGAAGGCGACGGGGTTGTGGCAGAACTTCTGACCGATTCGGGCGGAGTCGAGGGGCGGGTTGAGCAGCACGGGGGTGGCGTTGAGGCCCAGGGCTGCATTCACCTGAATAGTGGTCCGAATCCAGAAGGGAATATCCTGCGAGGGTTGCCGCAGGTTGACCGTCTTGTCGTTCCTGTTTTCAATCGTTACCGAAATCTGGTATACCCCCGGCCCCTGATAGGTGTAATCGAAGCGATAAATATTGATCGACGTGTTGGGGTTGATGTTACGCCGGGAAAAGCGGGGTACGGTAACTAGGGTCCCGTCGCCCAGACAAAAAACAACCGACGTTGTCTGATCGGAGGCAATTCGTCCATTCTGTTCATCAAAATAAGCGGTGAGCGTAATTTCATACGTAAGCCGATCGGGAGATTTGCGTCGGGTCGTAATTTCCCCGGCGCGGACGTGGGTTGCGTAAGTAACTGTGGGGGCCAGTAATCCCAATAAGAGGACAAGGGCTAGCCAAAAAGTATATCGTGCGTGCATGTGAAGAACCAATACGTAAACCATGAACGTTTGGCACTGCAAAATGCGTATTTTTTGGAAAAATATGGGTATTGTAAATAATCCGTTGCCACTCTGGTTTTCGCCGAAGCGATAGTTAGTTTCTGCCGTTTTAAAGCCTATTGCCAAGTACAGATTTGCTTTCAGCAACGGATTATTTTGAGCATCAGCCAGTTTGTAAATTGTGTGTGCATAGAAGGAGCTAACTAAGTACCCTATCAACGATTTTAGTCTGGAAAGTGTATTTTTTCTGAGAGAGTAGATAGCAGGAGGGCGTGAGCAGTAATAGCTTCGTCAAAAACTGCTGGCTGTTTACACTTTATAAAACCCCTTTCGGTTCAGTAGCGTGGCGGGCAGGAAGCGGAGGTAAGTACCAACTTGGCGGGCAAACAGTTTTTGGGTGTCCAGATCGTAAAGCAAAGGTTGCCAGTTGCGAATGTTCACACTGATTTTCCAGAGGAAGATAATCGGTATCAGAATGAGGTAGTGAAAAATCAAGAAAAGATAAGCTCCAATACCGTATTGCTTTCTGACCCAGAGCAAGTTCGAAACCTGGGCTTGTGTTTTAAATCGATTGATATAGGTTGGTATGTGCTGCTGATACGTATCACTGCTGCCAAATTCTAAGTGTACTACAAAGGCGTCTCGGAGCATAAGCATCCGGCCTTGTTTGCCTAACCGATACCCCCATTCAACGTCTTCGCCGTACATGAAAAAACTCTCGTCCAGCTTGCCCGCTTTATGAATCACTGATGGGCGGGTCATGATGCAAGCGCCTGATAACCAATCAACCTCGTTGGGGTCGTCATAGTGGTTATCAGGAAAGGTTTTGTAGAGCAATTTATTGAAATAAGGCGTGGGTGGAACAATATAAAAATGCCGCCGAATCTTGCCAAAGGTGTCATAAATCTGGTAATGCACCTGACCCTCCCGGTTTATCTGCATGGCACCCACAGCCGCCACATCGGGTTGCTCATCGAGAACGCCTGCCAGCCGGGTTAGCAGGTCGTCAATGAGTAGCGTATCTGAATTGAGTAACAGTATAGTACGGCCTGTTGCATGGTCGAGGCCGAGGTTGTTGGCCCGCGAAAACCCTGCGTTGTACCCCATCTCGAACCACTGCACGGTTGGGTATTGCCCCAACACAATCTTTTTGCTATTATCCTGAGAGTCGTTATCTACCACAAGCACTTCAAAGGTGACCCCTTTTGTATGGGCGTACACCGATTGCAAACAATCCAGAATGAGTTGCGGAGTTTTATAATTTACAATAATGATGCTTACGTCAATCAAATCGGAGCGGTTGAATTGGCGGCAAAGGTAACAAGAAGGGCGGAAGCAGGAAAGGGAGGATGGAGGAAAGGCAGGGCAATCGCTTGCGGCCTTTTCAACCTTCCTCCCTTTACGAAGATGGTAATTTGTGATAGGCTAAATCGGCAATTAGGTTTTGACTCGCAAGGAACTATCCAACAGGTAGTTACCTAGTTACCAATTTGCCTTATTTACCTCCAGACAAGCACTTAATAGAGTACCCAGGTATCCTTTCCTCCGCCACCCTGAGAAGAGTTCACGACCAAAGATCCTTTGCGTAGTGCCACTCTGGTAAGTCCTCCTGGAATCACGTTCACATCCTCACCATACAGAATGTACGGACGTAAATCGACATGCCGTCCCTCGGCCTGACCACCAACCAGACACGGTACCCGTGAGAGTGAGATAGTGGGCTGTGCAATATAATTACGCGGGTTACCCCGAATTTTATCCCGGAATAAATCGTGTTCTTCGGCACTGGCTTTCGGACCAATTAACATGCCGTAGCCGCCTGCTTCGTTGGCTTCTTTAACAACTAGTTGGGCAATATTATCCAGCACGTATTCGCAATCTTCGGCTTCGCCACAGATATACGTTTTAACGTTGGGGATAACAGCGTCTTCACCAAGGTAATACTGTATAATACGAGGAACATAGGCGTAAATTACCTTGTCGTCGGCAACACCCGTACCCGGTGCATTAGCCAGTGCTACCCGGCCTTTTTTATAGACTTCAAACAGGCCTGGTACACCAATCATCGATTCTTTGTTGAACGTATGAGGATCTAAAAAGGTGTCGTCGATGCGCCGGTAAATCACGTCTACAATTTTGAACCCTTTGGTAGTTCGCATTTTGACGTAGCCACCCGACACAACTAAATCCCGCGTATCGACTAGTTCAACGCCCATTTGCTGAGCTAAATACGAATGCTCAAAATAGGCCGAGTTATAAATGCCTGGTGTAAACACAACTACGGTTGGGTCGGGGCGGTCGGCTATATGCTGGAGCATCTGGAGCAGACGGGTAGGGTAATCGGAAACGGGCCGTACCCCCGTGCGAGCCACTACCTCCGGAAATGTCTGCTTAAGGAGTTCGCGATTTTCGAGCATATACGATACCCCCGACGGACAGCGCAGGTTGTCTTCTAACACCATGTACTGTCCATCGTCGCCCCGAATCAAGTCGGTGCCGGTAATGTGACACCAGATGTCCTTGGGAGGTCGAAGCCCTAGGCAGGGTTCCAGAAAACATTTGCTCGACTCGATCAGCTGGCGCGGAACAACACCGTCATTTAGTATATGCTGAGAATTATAGACATCGTGAACAAATAGATTCAGGGCTTTGATTCGCTGTATAAGACCCTGCTCCAAACGCGACCATTCGGCAGCTTCGATAATGCGTGGAATGATATCGATGGGCATAATGCGCTCGGTGCCTTCGCCTTCCGAATAGACGTTGAAGGTGATACCCATTGCCATCAGCGCCCGTTCTACAGCGTGTTGGCGACTTACCAAATCCTCCCGGCTAATTTGTTCCACCCGTCGCCTAAATACTTCATAACCAGGCCGAACCTGCCCCTCAGCGGTGAACATTTCGTCGTAGAAATTCTCCAGCGCATAGTCTGAAAAGGAGAACATCGACGACTGACCCTGCGATTGTGATTGGCTCCTTGAGCCGAGTTTTTGCGATTGAAACTGCATGAGAAACCAAAAGTTAACGGAACAATGTAGGGTATTTTCGCTCAGGAGCCAAATTTTTATGTTGTTTGGTTAGCTAGTGTAAGGAGTTTACCCTGCACTGTTCCCTTGATCACACGGCTATGCTGTTCTGCTTTAGTTGATGGGCCGATTAATTACGGCCCTAAAATTTCGCATTTAACTTTGTGAACCAGAACGCTCCATTTGACCCCATCTGAACGGGGTCCCAGGCTCCGCCCGATTCGGTAAGCAGGGGGCTGAAATAATCGTTCCGGCGGCCAAATGGCATTGATTTAGATCCCGGGTAGACATTAAATACATTGTTTCCGCCGATTGCCAGTCGAACAGTCTGGTTCAACTGGCAACCTAACGACAAGTCGGTGGTTAATCGGGGTTTGTAGACGTCATAAGCAATTAAGCCTTTCTGACTGAAATTTTCTTCATACACGTTGAAGTTGGCAAGGGTCACTTCGCCAAACCGAACAAGCCGGAGCATCATATTCCATCGTTTCAGGCTATAGTCTGCCGTCAGATTGATTTTGGATGGCGGGGCTGCTGCCTGTGTGAAACGCCGTTCGCGTTCGTCAAAATAAGTATCTTCCTTGCCTTTGAGTCGGTCATTGGTTTGGACGTTTGTGATGTTTACCTGATTGAAGTTGGCTGTCAATGTGGTAGTTAAACGGCCATTCCGCACCATGGTACCGTGCTGAAGCACCACATCAATGCCGCGCACCGTACTCGTTATGGCATTGGTGAAAAACTGGGCTTGTCCAACTTGCAGTGCCGTCAGATCGGCACCAATATCAGGATCATCGTTTGTAAAAGCGCCGGTTAAGATCACCCGGTTGCGCACGTTTACGAAATACGCATCGGCAGTCAGTTTCAGGTTGGGCGTCAGGTGAGTGGTTATACCCAAACTGGCGTTAAGCGAGGTTTCCTGCTTGAGTGGAGCAATACCCAACTTTTGGGTCACGGGGCTGCTGTTGCGGGCCAAAAGTACTTCAACGGGTTTGCCTTCGATAAAGTTGGTTACGGTCTGGTTGAAATTTACCTGCGCAAGCGAGGGTGCGCGGAAACCTGTGCTGATGGTGCCCCGCACCAGAAAATTGTCGGTCACTTTCAGGCGACTTGTCAGTTTGCCATTGAGCGATCCTCCAAAATCGCTGTACTGTTCAAACCGGACCGCTGTTCCGATCATGAATGAACGGGTAATATCCGTTTCAATATCAGCATACGCACCAATGTTCGTGCGGGTTTTGTTGGTCACATCGCCCGGCTGAAAGCCCGGGAATCCTTGACTGCCAGCGGCCCGAGCCGGGTTATAGTTTTTGTAAGATGCCTCCTCTCCCGCAAAAATCTGGTAGTTCTCGACCCGAAACTCGGTACCAAAGGCCACATTGACGCTTTGCCGAAAATCGCGGGTGAAGTGCAGGCCAGTCACGTTTTGCCGGAGTTGAAACCCACCCGCATCGAAGGTTGTGGGCGAACGCTCCCCGATTGAGGCATTCAGCGTCTTTTCAACCCCGTACTGGAACCGGTTGCTGCCGAAGGTATTACTTACGTCCACATTCCATTTTTTCCACTCCCCGCGTAGGCCAGCGGTAAGGGCTGCATCGGTTATGTTGCTGGTGATAAGCGGGTCAAAACCAGTTGGGTAAATAGAGGGAATATTACGGTCGCTATCAGCCGACCGAGTCCAGGCATAGGCACCACCCCGACGGAGGGAAAGCCCCCCAAACGCGTAAAACTGGGCATTTTCGGAGACGGGTATTTCGGAATTGGCCCAAAGCGACAGGTTTCTGATTTGTGCATCGCCATATTGTTGCCGAACAATGTCGGGCCCGACATTGGCCCGCTGGGTGTGATTGCGTCCGTTATAGTCGGCCGTCAGATTCAGCACGCCATCGCGTCCGATTGGAATGCCATAATTGGCATTGAGGTTCAGATTACCCCCATCGAACGCTTTGTCATCGAAACGGTAACTGGCCTGATAAGCCCCGTAGTTGGCATTAGCGGTAAATTCGCGGGTGGTTTTTTTGAGTACAATATTGATTACACCCGCAATGGCATCGGACCCGTATTGAGCCGCAGCCCCATCGCGTAGAACTTCAATACGCTCAATGGCTGCAATAGGAATGGTGTTGAGGTCGGTACCCGTATTGCCTCGTCCGCGAGTGCCAAACAAATTGACGAGCGCCGACTGGTGGCGACGTTTGCCATTGATGAGTACAAGCGTCTGATCAGGGCCAAGCCCACGCAGAGAGGCTGGGTCTACGTGGTCGGCGCCGTCGGAACCCGTTTGCCGGTTTGCATTATACGAGGGAGCAATGTATTGCAAAACCTGCCCCAAATCGACCTGAGCCACTTTTGGGGTAATATCGCGCAGGCTGATGAGGTCAATGGGAGCGGGCGAATCCATTACCGATCGGCTCAGGTTTCGGGAGCCGACAATGGTTACTTCTTTCAAACTATGTTGGGCCGCTGTTAGCCGAACGGTGAGGTTAGCAAGCCTATTTTCTACCCGAATAAATACGGGCCGATCGGCAGCGTCGTAACCACTGGATGAAAATTGGATAGTGTACTGACCAGGTCGGAGCCGAAATGTAAAATTACCTTCGCCATCGCTCGACGTTCCCATTGAGGTGCCAACGGCCCGTATTTGAACACCGGGTATTCCCAGCCCCGTGTAAGCATTGACAACACGACCTTGCACGCCTTGGCTAAAGGATTGCACCGAATAAAGAAAAAAGAGGATTGATAAAAGTGTTTTCACAGGTAGACTAAATGGGTTTATGGGTTGATTTCGACACAACAGATGCCCGTATTAATAGAACCGTAAATCTGCTTAATTAACTGTGAATTAGCATTGAAATGGAACCGCTAAAGCCCCAGGAAACTACTTCCAGATGCCTTGTTGTGCTAATTTAATTACCTTTTCATTCAATGTATCATATCGCTCAAATAGCGTAACAATGGGGCTACGTGCAACGCTTGAATCATCTCCCTTTTATCGACAATAGCGAGGGCTTCCTGAGTCGAAACCAGATGAACTAGTACAACAGCTTCTTACACTTTTCGTTTCAACTCGAAATGCTGACCCAGATACAAGCGTCGCACTTGCTCGTCGTTAGCGAGTTCTTCGGCGGTACCCTGTTTCAGAATCTTTCCTTCAAACAACAGATAGGCCCGGTCGGTAATCGAGAGTGTTTCGTTTACGTTGTGGTCGGTTATAAGAATGCCAATGTTGCGATGCTTAAGTTTAGAAACAATGCTCTGAATATCTTCAACGGCAATGGGGTCGACGCCCGCAAACGGCTCATCGAGTAGAATGAACTTAGGGTCAACCGCCAGCGCCCGGGCAATCTCGGTCCGTCGGCGTTCCCCCCCCGACAGTACTTTGCCGAGGCTTTTTCTGACGTGGGTCAGGCTGAACTCTTCCAGCAGTTCCTCAACCTTGGGGCGTTGCTCATTTTTGGGTAATGAACTGAGCTGGAGTACCGCCAGAACGTTTTCTTCAACGGTGAGGTCACGAAAAATAGACGCTTCCTGGGCAAGGTAGCCCAACCCCAGCCGTGCGCGTTTGTACATGGGCAGGCTCGTTACATCTATATCGTCGATAAATACCTTGCCACTATTAGGCTTAATGAGGCCCACGGCCATGTAAAATGAGGTAGTTTTTCCGGCTCCATTGGGACCGAGTAAACCCACAATTTCGCCCTGCGCTACCTGATACGATACGTTGTTGTTGACCAACCGCGAGCCGTATTTCTTTATGAGATTTTCAGTTCTGAGGATCATAGCAAATTGTCCGCTAAACCTGTAAGCCGGGGTGTTGCCCGGTCCGAAGATTTTACAGGTTTGGCGTACACCGAATATCTTTTAATACTAACTGCAAACTGATTTGCCCGTTAAAGTGATTTTCTTCAATCTGGTAGCAAATCGACAATGGCTCGTCGTTGAAGAGCCGATTGGCCCATTCAGCGGCCATGCCAAAACCAATAGCCTGGAGCCGATACCCCGCTACCCGGCTCGCTGGTTGCCCCTGTTGCACCCAAAACTTGATGTGTTTTTCCTGCATTTTCGTTACCAAACCACTTATATACACGTTGTCGGTGCGAAAAACGGGCTGGAGATTGTGCGGCCCAAATGGCCCCATCTGCTTCAGAATACGCACAAATTTCGCGTCAATCTGGTCGAAATCAAGCGGCATATCAATCTCGATCATCGGTGTGAGCATTTCTTCCTGAATCCGGCCAGACACAACGGTCTCAAATTTTTGGCGAAAAGCCGGAATGTTCTCGGGCAATAACGTCAGACCGGCGGCAAAGGTATGTCCGCCAAACTGTTCGAGCAGGTCGGCGCATTCTTCAATCGCTTCGTACACATCAAATCCCGGCACCGACCGTGCCGACCCGGCCACTTTCTCGTTGGATTGAGTCAGAATGATAGTAGGGCGGTGGTAGTGCTCGATGCAGCGCGAAGCTACTATCCCAATAACACCTTTGTGCCACGATGGCTCAAACAACACCGTTGATTTAGCATTTTTTAACCATTCGTCGGCCTCAATCATCGCCAGCGCCTGATCGGTAGTGCTCGTGTCGAACTCCCGGCGGTTTTTGTTATGAACGTTAATATCGAGGGCAAACTGCTCGGCTTCTTCGTCGGTTTCGGCCAGCAAAAGCCGAACGGCTTCTTTGGCGTGTTTGATTCGTCCAGCTGCGTTGATGCGCGGTCCCAGACCAAAAACTACATTGTTGATGTCCAGCTCCCGTTGAAAACCTGCCACTTTAATCAGTGCTTTCAGGCCAATGCTGGGCGATGCGTTCAGGCACTTCAGCCCATAGTATGCCAGCACCCGATTCTCGCCCGTAATCGGCACAATGTCCGATGCAATACTGATCATCACAAGGTCGAGATAGGGGTAAAGCTGATCGAGGGGAATGTTATTGAACAGGCATAGTGCATGAAGCAGTTTGAAGCCAACACCACAACCCGTTAGCTCTTTATAAGGGTACTGACAATCAGAACGTTTTGGGTCCAGTACCGCAGCTGCATTGGGCAGTTCGGTGCCGGGGCGGTGGTGATCGCAGATGATAAAATCGACGCCTAGCATTTTGGCTTCAGCCACCCGCTCAATGGATTTTATACCGCAGTCGAGGGCTACAATAAGCGTAAATCCATTGTCGGCGGCCCACTGAACACCCATTTGCGAAATGCCATATCCCTCTTTGTACCGGTCGGGAATATAATAGTCGAGGTGAGGGTAAATGGTTTTCATAAACCCGTAGAACATGGCTACCGACGTTGTTCCATCCACATCATAATCGCCATATACCAGAATCTTTTCATTCCTTAACATCGCCATTGTCAACCGCTCGATAGCCCGGTCCATGTCGCGCATGTCGAATGGATTGTGTAGATGGCTAATGTCAGGGCGAAAAAAAAAACGAGCTTCGTCAAATGAGTTTATGCCCCGTTGAACGAGTAAACTGGCCAGAAAAGGACTTATGCTCAACTCACGCGTAAGGTTCTCGATAGCCGACCGTTGTGCAGGCGCATCTGGAAACGGCTTTGTGATCCATCGGCGAGAATTCATAGTCAGTGATCAGTTAGCAGTGAACAGCCAACAGTTCGATCCTTCGGGAGTAGTCATTAACTGTTCCCTGCTGGCGGTTGGCTGTTCACTGGAATTGTACGTATTTGCAAGATAATAGCGTTTTAACGAAAAACCGTAGCTTATGAACTTGTTGATACTCCTTTGGGCTGTTGCACCCTCCATTATTGGCTCCATCGATGAGCCAATAATGACTACCTTAACGGTTACCGTTCAGAACGTTCAGCGCAAAAGCGGCACCGTCAGAATTGCCCTGATGAAATCGTGTAAAAACTTTCCGGCCTGCAACCCAGAGAGTACTGCTGTTATAGATGCAAAAAACTCGTCGGTCCAGAAAGCCTTCACGGTGGAACCGGGCGAATACGCAGTGGCCGTTTACCACGATGTAAATGCCAACGGCGAACTGGACAAACGCATGTTCGGTATTCCCAAAGAACCCTACGGATTTAGTAATAATTTCAGACCCGTCATGTCAGCCCCTAAATTTGTCGATTGTATGATCACGGTTGGCGCATCAGGTAAGGCAATTGAGATTAAAATTGAGTAGGGTTTGGACTTTTTGTCGTACCTTTAACCGGCAAATAACATCACCTGCTATTTGCCATGAGCTTAGACTCCGCCAAGTTTCTTTACGAGGCCCTCACCTACGACGACGTATTGCTACTACCTGCCTATTCGGAGGTACTTCCCCGCGATACGAAAACCGAAACCCAGCTTACCCGCAACATCCGGCTTAATATTCCCCTGCTTTCGGCAGCAATGGATACGGTTACGGAGTTTGAAACCGCCATTGCAATGGCGCAGGAGGGCGGTATCGGTATCATTCACAAGAATATGAGTATCGAAGCTCAGGCCGAGCAGGTCCGCAAAGTGAAGCGGTCGGAAAGCGGTATGATTATCGACCCCATCACGCTATCACAAACGGCTACGCTTGGTGATGCCCACAAAATCATGCGCGAGTTCAAGATCGGTGGTATCCCGGTTATCGATGATAAAAACGTATTGGTTGGCATTCTGACTAACCGGGACCTCCGTTTTCAGCGTGAGATGAGCCGGTCGGTGATCGATATTATGACCAAAGAAAACCTCATTACGGCGCGCGAGGGGCTAACGCTCGAAGAAGCTGAGAGTATTCTTCAGCAATTTAAAATCGAGAAGTTACCTATTGTCAATGCCAGCTACCAGTTGGTTGGTTTGATTACCTACAAAGACATTATCAAGAAAAAAAGCCACCCCAACGCTTGTAAAGACCCATTGGGCCGTTTGCGGGTAGGGGCTGCTGTTGGTGTTACTCCCGACCTGATCAAGCGCATCGAAGCGCTGGTAAAGGCGGGTGTTGATGTAATCAGCGTTGATACGGCTCATGGGCACTCCAAAGGGGTGCTGGATGCCGTTCGCGGTATCAAAACCCGGTTTCCCAACCTAGATGTTATTGCGGGTAATGTGGCCACTGGCGAGGGTGCCAAAGCCTTGGCCGATGCAGGAGCCGATGCCGTGAAAGTAGGGGTAGGGCCGGGTAGTATCTGTACCACCCGTATTATTGCCGGTATCGGTATGCCCCAACTTACTGCCGTTTATGAAGCCGCAAAAGCACTCAAAGGGACCGGAGTTCCGATTATAGCCGACGGAGGTATTCGATTCTCGGGCGATATTACCAAAGCGATTGCGGGTGGCGCCAGTACAGTGATGATAGGATCGCTGTTGGCCGGAACCGAAGAGGCTCCTGGCGAAGTGGTATTGAATGAAGGTCGCCGGTTCAAATCGTACCGGGGTATGGGGTCGGTAGAAGCAATGGAAGACGGTTCCAAAGACCGTTATTTTCAGGATGCTGAAGATGACATCAAGAAACTTGTACCCGAAGGTATTGTCGGGCGGGTGCCTTACAAAGGCCGTTTGTCCGAGATTATTTATCAGATGGTCGGCGGCCTGAAAGCAGGTATGGGCTACTGCGGAGCGGCTGATATTGAAGCCCTTAAGGAAGCTAAATTTGTGAAAATCACCACGGCTGGCGCTAAAGAAAGCCACCCCCACGATATTCAGATATCTAAAGAAGCCCCTAACTATTCGTCGGGGCGGTAATATCTGAGCCAGGATGTAGGGGATTAATCTTTTTAATCCCCTACATCCTGGCTCAAACGTAATGAACCCGGCTTGTCAACCCATTTGGTGTGATGTTGATTTCGCGCACGGCAGGGGGTGTTTTGACCAAACTTATGCCCGGTGTAGCAGGGTCTAGCTGTATGTAAGTAGACGGGGTAATCAGTACGCTGGTGTTGCCACGAAAAGCTACGGTATCTGTGTGATAGTGACCGCTGATAACCTGCATCTGACAAGGCAAAGAACCGGTAACCTCAATCCATTTTTCGGTCTGACGAAACGGATATTTGGTATCCATAAATTCTGCGTTTGCAGGTAGAACTGGGTAATGGCAGAAAACCAGCACGTTATAATGGATTGCTTGGAGTTCATCACTTAACCAGTCCCATTGAGCGGGCGACAATTGTGCTTTCGAAGAATCTAAGAAAATAGCAGGATACCCTTCGAGCGGGCTGGCGAAATACAGTTCTGTGCCATGTAGATGATGGGTCAGGTGAAATTCTTCGGCCATCATGACCGAGTTATCGTGATTCCCAGGAATCACGAACCAGGTGCAGGGTAGGTCGAGCAGTTGTTGCCGAATCCATTGGTAAACGGCCCGGTCTCCAACGTCGTAGCAGAGGTCACCACCCAATACGAGGCAGGCCGGTTTCATCGTCCGCACGAAGTCGAGCGTTTTCAGAAAATTAGCCCGCACATCAACGCCCTGAGGCATTTCGCCCTCGGCAGCAATGTGGAGATCGGTGATAAAAGCAATTTTCATAAAAAGAGTTGGCAGTTTACAGTTGGCAGTAGCAGTTGGCAGTTTTCACACGTCAGCCACTGCCAACTGCTACTTATTTTTGGCTTCGTTCCAGTACACATCCATCTCGGCAAGGGTCATGTTGTGCAGTTGCTGACCATTGGCTTTGGCTCGTTCTTCAAGGTACTGAAATCGTTTGATGAATTTTTTGTTCGTTCGTTCGAGGGCTGTTTCGGGGTTGATCTCGATAAAGCGGGCATAGTTGACCAGCGAAAAGAGCAAATCGCCAAACTCTCCTTCGGCCTTTTTAAGGTCGATCACTTCACCTATTTCGCCCGGTCCATCGCCACAGTTGAATTCGTTTTTAAATTCCTGCATTTCTTCCTCAACTTTTTCCCAAACCTGTTGTTTTTCTTCCCAGTCGAAGCCAGCCCCCCGCGCTTTTTCCTGAATTCGCATGGCTTTCACCAGGGCAGGTAAGGAACCTGGTACTCCGCCTAAAACAGATTTATTCCCTTCTTTCAGCTTCAGTTGTTCCCAGTTTGCTTTCACTTCTGCTTCAGTATCTGCTTTTACGCGTTCGCCATTGGCGTTAGCATAAATATGCGGATGACGGCTGATGAGCTTCTCGCTTATACTATGGAGCACATCAGCCATATCGAAACCGGCCGACGATCCGGGAGCGGGGTCGTCAACAGCGCGTTCGGAGGCAATTTTAGCGTAAAAAACCAGGTGTAGCTGAATATCACCAAGTTCTTTTTTGATTTCAGTCAAGTCGCCTTCCAGGATAGCGTCGGAGAGTTCGTAAGTTTCTTCGATGGTCAGGTGGCGAAGGCTGTCGAGCGTTTGTTTGCGGTCCCAGGGACACTGTTCACGCAACTCGTCCATAATTGTTAGCAGGCGATTAAACGCCATCAATTGCTCCTGACGGCGGGGAGGGAGGTTGGAGAATTCGCTCATTAAAACGTAATCTTATGGTAAATCTCGTTCAATGGCAGGTTCAAATCGCCTAAGCGGGCCATACTGTCGAGGGTTTTGTAGTCGGTGTTGAGCCAGGTATCGGGATTGGCAGTACGCTCATAAACCGATACGTAAGGGCGGTCTTGCCCAACATACACGACGTATTGCAGGGATGGAACATCTTTGTAAGCCGGCAGTTTGTCTTCTTTGTCGTACTTCATTGTCGATTCAGAAAGTACCTCAATCAGCAAGTAGGGGTTAGTGATGATGCAACGGGAGCCTTTTTTGAATAGCCACTGCCCCTGCGTCACCATCAAATCAGGCTGATAGTAGCTTCCATCGGGCCGGAGAATCTGCAACCCGGCATTGCTACTGGTAGGTAGAAAATCTTTGTCAAAGAAATAGTTGGCCAGTAGGCGGCTGATATTAAAAACTATCAGTTCGTGAAGGGCGGTTGCTAAACTCATCGCTATAATTTCACCGTTGTGATATTCCAATTTTCCGGGAAATTCTGGGGCAATGTCTAAAAACTCGGCCTCCGAAGCCGGGACCCGAAAAAACTCCTCCGTTTTGAGTCGTTCGATGAGTTGTTGAGCCAAATTATCAACCGCTACCATAGTGTTGTGCGTTTGTGTGTACTGATAAGCAAAGATACCCTTTTACAGTGAGCAGTGAACAACGAGCAGCTAACAGTGAACAACGAGCAGCTAACAGTGAGCAGCTAACAGTGAACAACGAGCAGCTAACAGTTTCTAGCTACTGCTCACTGCTAGCTGTTCACTGTTCACTGTAAACGTATTTCCAGAATCCATACCACTTACGATTTTCCAAATAGGTCAAATCCCGGTCGTTGGCAAAGGCTTCACGCTCGAAACTGATGTTGCGGTAGGCGAGGTACTGATTCTGGTATTGGAACCATCGGTAGAGATATTCGAGCAGATACCACAGATAAAACACGACTAAACCCAACTCCAATTGCTGCCGGAGGTGAATGCGTTCATGATTAATTAGAAAGGCATGAGGGTAGGGGCGACGCACCAGCACAAACGGCCATAGCGTCATGCCTTCGACCCATAGAAACGGCACCACAAGGAGTATCATTAGGCAAAAATCGCTAAATTTGGTGGATAGAGCCTTATACTATGACAATTCGATACCACCTGAATCACCTGAAAACAGCTGCGTTTGTCGTTCTGACCAGCGCATCAACCCTGGCACAGAGCCAGCCTGTTCTGACTACCCAACAAAAATCCGTGCTGACGGGTTTAGACGCGCAAACCACCCGCTATGGCACCATAGCCCGGCAAATCTGGGATTGGGCCGAAGTTGGGTATCAGGAAACTAAAAGCTCGGCGTTGTTGCAGGAGGAACTCCGCAAAGAGGGCTTTGCAGTAACGCCCGGCGTGGCCGATATTCCCACTGCTTTTGTGGCTACGTTTGGTAGTGGCAAGCCTGTTTTGGGGATTTTGGCCGAATATGATGCGCTGCCTGGTATCAATCAGGATGCCGTGCCGGAGCGCAAACCTGTCGAGGGCAAGAAAGCGGGCCATGCCTGCGGACACCATCTGTTCGGCACGGGGTCGATGGCGGCAGCGGTGGCCGTGAAGAAATGGATGCAGGAAACGGGACAGAAAGGGACCATAAAACTCTACGGAACACCTGCCGAGGAAGGTGGTTCGGGTAAGGTGTATATGGTGCGGGCAGGCCTCTTCAACGATGTAGATGCCGTACTGCACTGGCACCCTGCCGACAAAAACAGCGCCGACCCGTCGACTTCATTAGCCAATATCACCGCCAAGATTCGGTTTCGGGGGATATCGGCTCATGCATCAGCCGCGCCTGACCGGGGCCGTTCAGCGTTGGACGGGGTAGAGTCGATGAACTACATGGTGAACATGATGCGTGAACATATTCCCTCCGACACGCGGGTACACTACGTGATCACGAAAGGGGGTGAGGCTCCAAACGTAGTCCCCGACTTTGCCGAAGTCTATTACTATTGCCGGAATAAAAACCGGGCTGTTTTGCAGAATGTCTGGGCCAGGATTGTGAAAGCTGCCGAGGGGGCTGCGCTGGGAACAGAAACCAAAGTAGAGGTTGAAATTATTGGGGGGGTGTTCAACCTGTTGCCGGTGGAAACATTGGCGAAAGTGATGCACCAGAACCTGAGCAAAGTGGGTGGTGTGACTTATACACCCGAAGAAACCAAGTTTGCCGAAAAACTGGCCGAGAGTTTCGGAGCCTCGTTCGGCTCTATTCGCAAACCCGGCGAAGCAGCCATCGTGTCGCCCTTTGCCGGTGCCGCCAACGACCCCGTAAGCGGTGGTTCTACCGACGTAGGCGATGTTAGCTGGGCCGTACCAACAGTTGGGATGAGTGCGGCAACCTGGGTGCCGGGAACAGCCGCCCACAGTTGGCAGGCAGTGGCTGCGGGTGCAACCGGCATTGGCACCAAAGGCATGATGGTAGCAGCCAAAACCATTGCCCTGACAGCCATGGAATTATTCCAGAATCCAGCGCTACTCCAAAAAGCAAAACAGGAATGGCTCGAAGCGCGGGGCGGAGCCGATTTCAAATACGAAGCCCTGCTGGGGAACAGAAAACCGGCATTGGATTACCGGAAGTAGCCCATGAAATACCCTCGTAAACTG
>Ga0209181_10006220_pt1 | contig 16820 bp, 18 predicted proteins | sample MAT05_FD_187208 | JGI IMG/M metagenome (GOLD analysis project Ga0209181, IMG submission 187208) | Freshwater microbial communities from Lake Fryxell liftoff mats and glacier meltwater in Antarctica - MAT-05 (SPAdes) (version 2) | ecosystem: Environmental > Aquatic > Freshwater > Ice > Liftoff...
CCTGCAACAAACAGAAACCTGTTTTGTAAATGCAGCATTGGTAAATTGTTTAGATCCTTTTTTAAATAGACCTTATAGAATAATTGCTAAGCCGATTGATTTGATATTAGATGAAAATATTATTCGGATAACTTGATAATAATCCACTAACTTGAAATTAAAATAAACTAATATGAAAAAAGAAGACATGCACCAAAAGGTTTTAGAGGCAATTTACGATCATTATCTTAATGAGAAAATTGATTAAGAATTTATGTGGGATGGTCCTTCATACTGGGAAAAGTATGAAGCTTCGAAGCCTAGGATTGTTTTTTTGGCAAAAGAAGCTCACGATTCATTTCACCCTTCAACCCCTCGACCTTTGGATGATAGATTTACTAGAAACATAGCAAGATGGGCATCCGTCATAAATTCAATTTTAGATGCTAATTCGAAAATAAAAAACCCCTTTGAAGAAAATCTACAAAATGCGTATGATTCAATTGCTATAGTTGAAACAAAGAAAATTGATGACGGTTACACATCAAGTTCTGATAGTAATTTAAAAAAGTTTGCGTGGCTGGGAAGAGATTTTTTAAAAGAACAATTAGAAATATTAAAACCTTACATTATTATATGTTGCGGTACAATTGACTATTTCCATATAATTAATAATTATTCCCGAGAACAACAGCAACAAATCGAAAAAGAAATTTTTAAGATCGGAGAATGTAATTATATTAATAGTGGCAATATTCTTGTGGTTGATTTTTATCATCCATCAACCCGTAAGAAAGGCTTTACAGATTTATATTTATTTAATTTAATGAAAGATATCTTTTTAAACAAAAGTGTTCAATCCGAATATTTTAAAATTTTGGCGTCAAAATGAACGTCTATGTAGGAGCCTAATCTAATAAAATAAAATCTCTAAATGTCCAAACGTGCTTACATCTCCCGCTACCTAATAATCTTAAAAAAATTAAAAGCAACACCATATACGAATTACCAAGACTTGCTAAACCATATTGAAAAGCAAATGGAATATTTTCAAATGAAAGATGACACCTTGAACATGGGTTTTTCAAAACGCACACTGCAACGGGACATAAAAGAAATTCGCAACATTTTCGGTATTACTATTGAATATTCAAAATCTGCAAAGGGTTATTTTATTAGCGGGAACGAAACAGAAAACCGGCATTCACAGCGCATGATGGAGGCTTTTGATTTATTCAATTCTTTGAACCTTGCACAAGACCTCACCCCATTTGTACACCTTGAAAAACGCCGACCACAGGGTACAGAAAATTTAAATGGTTTGATTCATGCCATTCAGAACAAATGGCAGATCAGGTTTTCTTATCAAAAGTTTTGGGAAGCGGAAGTATCTCAAAGAACTGCTGATCCGTATGGCTTAAAGGAATTTAAAAACCGTTGGTACGTTATGGCGAATGATAACAAAGATGGCAACATAAAAAGTTTTGCTCTTGACCGTTTAACCAATCTGGAAATCACCAATAGTAAATTTGAATTTCCGACAGATTATAGCATCGAAGAAAACTACCGTTATTGCTTTGGTATCATTCACCCAAATGATGAAGTACCGCAGGATATTATTTTATCTTTCGATCCAACGCAGGGAAAATATGTAAAGACTTTGCCGCTTCATGCAACTCAACAGATTTTGATCGACAATGATGAGGAACTTCAAATCAAACTAAAACTCTGTATATCGCACGACCTTGTGATGGAACTACTTTCTTTCGGCGATAACATGAAGGTGTTGCAACCAAAGTCATTAGCTAATGAGATAAAAACAGTGCATCAGAAAGCGTACAAACAATACTAAATTATGTCTCAGAAAATTGTAATGCAAAAATTTGGACATCATCCATTCCCGCTGGATTTTGAATTATCAATTAAAAAAAATGCTCAAAAAAATAAATCCCAGAATTTAAAAAGCCGTCTGGCTAAAATAATAAGCGCCGGTAAACCGCGGTATAGTAACAGGGAATTTTACTCAAACACAAATAATTTCAAAAGCAACTGGTTTTGCAAAACCTGTCTTAAATTTTTTTACTTAACGCCCAAACGAAAATTTAAGGCATTATTGGAGTATGATTTAAGTTGCAGAAACTGCCAGTCACAAGAGATAATCCATAACGAGGCACTTTCAGCAGCAATAAATAATAAGTTGCCAGTGGCGGAAATAATAAAGCTATTTAAAGACAGTAGTTTTGACCTGGAATTTATACTTGAAAGCAAAACCAAATATCATTCAAGAATGATTTGCAATTCCCCATCAAAAGACAACGTATTAAATAATTGCGTTGGAATTTTAGAAGAGGAACCAATGCCATTGTCGTTTACTTTTAGTAGTTATTAGTTTAAAAACAAAATACTATGCAGGACTTATTATTACAAATGGTAGATAATGTCAAAAAAGAAAAGAAAAAATTATCGGCCTTAAAAGAACTTGCGGTTAAATGCTAACAATTTGAATTAGCTGCTAAACTCAGCGAAATGGAAAAGGAATTGTTTCCGTTAACTGATGAAGAGAATAAAGCAAGAGAATCTGCAAAAAAATAAACATAGTTTTTAGAATGGTTAAATTAAATATGTCTGGTGATGTCTGTTGGCTTATCAGCGAAACTTTAAAAATACATACAAAAATGGAAGGTCGTTTTTCGGTAAATGAAGTACATGAGTTAATTGCCAAACGAAACAGGCTATTTGATTTATGATCGTGGACATAGCCTGTAACAAATGAATTTCCAGTGCGTTTCATCGCAATGGTGTGGACACGAACAGGGCAACGAAAAATAGATATTCACTAACTTTGAAGTTTATAGTAATTCCTGCGTTACCAATTTTTTTTCAACGACCCATCAAACCCCCAATGAACAATCACGAACCAACAAGGCTCTCCAGGTTAACTGCTATTTTAACCCAATTGCAAACCAAGCGCCTGGTAACCGCAACGAGCCTTGCCCATAAATTTGGCGTGAGCATACGAACGATTTACAGAGACATCAAAACACTGGAGCAGGCCGGGGTTCCCATTATAACGGAAGACGGAAAAGGCTATACCATTATGGAAGGGTACCGGCTTCCACCGGTGATGCTCACCGAAACTGAAGCAAATGCTTTGATCACCGCAGAGCAGTTAGTGCTCACCAATAAAGATGCTTCTTTTGTTGCTGCATACACTGATGCGATCTATAAAATAAAAGCTGTTTTACACCATAATACAAAAGACAAAGCGAACCTGCTTTCCGACCGGATTGTATTCCGGCAAAATCCAGCCAACAATCGCACGAGTAATTATTTATCCGCCTTGCAACTGGCATTGACCAATTTTAATCTTTCGGAAATTAGCTACTGTTCTTTCATAACAAATGCAACTACCCAAAGAATCATTGAACCATTTGCATTGTACAGCACGCAGGAAAACTGGTTGCTGATTGCATTCTGCCGTTTAAGAAAAGATTACCGATCGTTCCGGCTCGATCATATCCAGCAGTTGCAAATACTTGATCAAAAATTTAAGCCGCACAAAATGACGCTGCCGGAGTATTTTGAAATTTGTAAAGCAAAATGTTTTTCGAACCCCTGACATAGGGTTGTCACTAAGGCATATTATTTTTGTGAGGAAATAAAAAAAATCAAGATGAGTCATCAACAAATTGCGCCATTTAACATAATTGGCATTTCAGTGAGAACCACCAACGAAAATGGGCAGGCAATGAAAGATATTCCGGCACTTTGGAATTGGTTTATGTCGGAAGGAATTGCCGATAAAATACCTAATAAAATCGAGCAGTCCATTTACTGCATTTATACGGACTATGAAAAAGATCATACCAAACCGTACACAACCATTATTGGCTGCCGTGTTGATCACTTAGATAATATACCTGCCGATATGATTGGTGAAACTTTTAGCGGAGGAAATTACGTGCAATTCACTGCCAAAGGCAATCTTTTACACGGAGCCGTTTACAACGAATGGATAAAAATCTGGAATGCAGATTTGGCCAGAACCTACACCGCCGACTTTGAAGTGTACGACGAAAAAGCACAGAACCCGGAGGATGCAGCCGTGGATATTTTTATAGCAATTTAGCAGCCATGAAAGCATTGGATAATTTCTATCAAAACCAGCAAGAACCGATGAAGAGTTGTTTACTTGCATTGAGCGCCATTATTCTTCAACAGGACAAAGAGATATCTGCTACCTGGAAATATGGAGCGCCTTTTTTCTGCTATCGGGGAAAAATGTTTTGCTACTTATGGATACACAAAAAACACCAACAACCTTATATTGGAATAGTAGAAGGCAAGCATATCGACCATCCCGACCTGGTAGCAGAAAATCGCTCCCGGATGAAAATAATGCTGTTTGACCCATCTGAAGATTTGCCAATAAAAACAATTGAAACCATTTTGCAGCAGGCACTCAAATTGTACAAAATGGGGGTGATAAAAATAAAAAACAGCAGATAACAATTTGAGAAATAACCCTTTTCTAAAATGAATTTATGAAATTGCAATGTTGCAGAATCGCCATAAAAAATATATTAAATGCCAGAGGGAAATTCGTTTATTACAAACTTGTGCTGTTTTTAAAAATTGCATCTGCTAAACCATCTGTTGAGCTCAGTAATCGCCTGAAAAAAATCCTCTTCGACTTTTGGACATTCTGCTTTCTTTATTGTTTACGTTCTATTTAAATTATTTTCTTTCTCGCAAACCACACCGGGTTGCAGTATGATAACGAATCTTTCCGCTCATAAAAAAAGCGTTCCGAAATAAACGGAACGCCCTTTAATTTAGTACACGATGTAAAACATTGGTACCCAATTTACTGGCAAGTCAATAGGGCATTTGTTACGGTCCTGCTATTTGATGGTCAGTATAGGATGTATAATTTATCAGGGGTTTTGCTATTTTACTTTTTGCAAAACCCGCTGCTGCTAATTTAATTTCAACTGCTTATTTCCTTCTTCCGTTACTTTTCTTACCGGTGTATTCCCACCGCCATCTAAAGTAAGGTTCACGGGCTGGTTGGTTTTCCAGGCACCTTTTGTAAAGTCTGGTACATCCATACTGCGGGAACGATTGGCCACTGATTTTCCACTTAGTGGTATAATGGAACTCCAGGCTGCCGCATCATATACATCCTGATCAAGTGGCAATCCATTTCGTAAGCAGTCAATTAACCGCCAATCCATAATGAAATCCATACCGCCATGACCGCCTACCTCTTTGGCTATTTCGCCAATGTGTTTTACAATGGGTGGCGCATACTGATCGTATAATTTTTGTAACTCTTCAGGCTTTATCCAGCTATGTCCGAAAGCAATTCTTTCAGGACCCGGATATTTTTGAGCGGCTCCTTTTGTACCACTCAACAGGTGAATTCTTGAATAAGGACGAAGGGTAGAAACATCGTGCTGTACCATAATACTTTTACCATTGTTGGTACGAATCATGGTGGTATTCATATTACCACGATAAGGCTTGTCTACATACTCATTAAAAAAATCATCTTTTGCAGCCATTTCCTTTGCCAGGTTATTCAAGGTAAAATCGTTGGTGCTGGTACTGGTGAGGTAATCAAATTTATCACCACGGTTAATGTTCATGCATTGTGAAATAGGCCCCAGACCATGCGTTGGGTAGAGGCTTCCGTTGTGCTTGATATTTTCTTTTAAACGCCACATATCTGTATAGGCATTTTTATTAAAAAGATAATCCTTAGACAGGTCGTGCAGGTAAGCACCTTCTGCATGTACCAACTCACCAAATAATCCTTGTCTTGCCATATTCAAGGTAAGCAATTCAAAAAAATCATAACAGCAATTCTCCAGCATCATCATGTGCTTCTTTGTTTTCTCTGATGTTTCCACTAGTTGCCAGCATTCATCAATGGTAAGTCCGGCATTTACTTCCGTGGCGGCATGTTTACCATTCTTCATCGCATGGAGCGCTACCGGTGTATGCAATTCCCAGGGAGTAGGTGTGTACACCAAATCCACCTCATTGCTTTCACACAAGGCTTTGTATCCTTCATCACCACTGTATTCTTTGGCTTTGGGCCGTCCCATTTTTGCCAATGTCTTCTGTGCCTTTGTTACCCGGTCAGGATATTTATCACAAAGGGCAGTGATCTCTACCCCTTCAATATAAGCTAGCCGCTCTACTGCACCAGAGCCTCTCATACCCAATCCTACGACTCCCACTCTTACAATATTCAATTTTGGTGCAGCATAACCACACATGTTAAAACCCTTTGCGGCGGCCCGGGGTAAGTTGAGCAAAGAGCGGTCTTGCTCATCGGCAATTACAGTTGCAAAAGATGGCAATCCGGTAACCATGGCTCCGGTGCCAAGGGTTAAGCTTCTTAAAAAATTTCTACGATTCGACATGATAACAATAATGGTTTAAACAACAGCAATATTTACGAAGATGAAAGTACAGTAATTAACTATCTTAAATTTAAGCAAACGGTTGCATAACTTTTTGGAGAAAATATTTAGATAACGAGGGCGTTGGTCTTAACTCATATTCATTTACCCCTCCACTCACGCCCGATAAAAACAAGCGGCTATAAGAAGCAGCATGATTTTTTTCATTCTACAATGATTCGTTTTTATAAAATCTGACTGCAATCAAACCATCCATTATTTAAGCCCGGAAACAGCACAACGATCCATATCATCATAATCCAGGGTTTCGCTGGCCATGCCCCAGATAAACGTATAATTGGAAGTGCCGGCCCCGGAATAAAAGCACCGCCATACTGGTGATAACTTACCTTCATTGCACCATTCTCTACCCGAAACGTATGACCGAAATTTTCATTTACCGGATGGTCTTTTATCTTTATGGTCCACCCCTTCAGATTTTTTCCATTAAAAAGTTGAATCCGGTTTTTTTGGCTGGCTTTCTTTTGGGCGACTCCCATTAAGCTGAACAGTAATACCGCAGCGGTGATGACTGTTTTCATAATTACCTCCATTAAACTAATATTAAATTGTACTCCATTTAAATTAAATTTTTGAAAACATTGGTTAGATGATCGCAGCCTGAATTATTGCATTCTAAGCTCTTCCATTAATATCTCTTTCGCCTCTGCATCGTCATATTCATCAATTAATTTATTGAGTTGCTTTTTTAACCGGGCAGTAATTTTTTCAAACCCTTTCTTTCCATAAAGATTGTTCATTTCATGTGGATCGGTTGAGAGATCGTACAATTCCCAGCCAGTTACTTTTTCATAAAAACGAATCAATTTATGGGGATTTGTTTTGATACCAAAATGAGGCGAAACATTGTGTACCGTGGTTTCATAATAGTGATAATACAACTCATTTCGCCAGGGTGCATTTTGCTTGCGAAACAAAGGCAACATGGATTTACCCTGCACTTCCGGGGGAATGGCTACGCCTGCTACATCCAGCATCGTAGGAGTAATATCCAGGTTCATCACCATTTGATTGATACTACTGTTAGGAGTTACCACACCGGGATAACGCACCAGCATCGGTGTTCTGAATGACTCCTCATACATCCAGCGCTTATCAAACCAGCCATGTTCGCCCAAATAAAAGCCCTGGTCCGACATATAAACAACGAGGGTATTTTCTTTCAGGTGATGTTGGTCCAGGTAATCAAGTGTACGACCAACATTGCGGTCGACGGACTGCGCCGTGTTCAGGTAATCCTTCATGTATCGTTGAAACTTCCACTCCGTGAGTGCATTACCCACTAAATTTCTTGCCTTCAGATCATCTTCAATTTTTTGATAATAGGGTTCAATGATTTTCCGTTGGCTGGGGTTCAATCGTTCGAATCCTACCTTATCCGAATCATTCATCTTCATTTTCAAATCATAATCCATCAGCATGGTTTTCGAAATGCTCATATCCTGAATGGCAGCCGCCTTCCTGTTTTTATAGTCATCGTAAAAATTAGCAGGCAAGGGAAAATTAACCTGATCATACCTGCCCAAGTCAGCCGTATCGGGTATCCAGGTGCGGTGTACCGCCTTGTGCCCAATCACCAGGCAAAAAGGTTTACTGCTATCCCGCTGATTTAACCAATCTTCTGAAAAATCTTCAATCAAATTAGACACATAACCTTCATACCGCTGCCGTTTACCATCTGCGAGTAAAAAATCAGGATTGTAATATTGCCCTTGTCCGGGTAGTATCCGAAAATAACTGAATCCTTCCGGCATACTGGTCAGATGCCATTTTCCGATCCACGCAGTTTGATAGCCAGATTGTGTTAATTGCTTAATAAAGGTTTGCTGACTGCCATCAAACACAGATTTATCATTGTCGATAAAGCCATTTTTATGGCTGTATTTTCCGGTTAAAATAACGGCCCTGCTTGGCCCACAAATGGAATTGGTAACATAGGCTTTATTAAAAATGGCCCCCTCTTTTGCCAACCGGTCTATATTGGGTGTTTTTGCCAATGTGCTGCCATAGGCACCGATTGCCTGGTAGGCATGGTCATCTGAAATAATGATCACAATATTAGGTCTGCCAGCTTTTTTATTTGCATTTACCTGGCCACTTACGCCCAATAAAATGAAACTGGTTGTGAGAAGAAGAGTGATTTTTTTCATATTGCGACGATTCGTATTATATAAAATTTTGCTGCAATTAAACCATCCTTATTTAAGATCGGTAATAGCGCAACGATCCATATCATCATAGTCCAGGTTTTCGCCGGCCATGCCCCAAATGAAAGTATAATTGGAAGTACCCGCCCCGGAATGAACACTCCAGTTGGGAGAAATGACGGCCTGTTCATTCTGCATAAAAATATGCCGGGTTTCCTGTGGCTCTCCCATAAAGTGGCAAACAGATTGTCCGTCCGGCACTTCAAAATAAAAATACACTTCCATCCTGCGGTCATGGGTATGCGGCGGCATGGTATTCCAAACACTACCGCTTTTCAATTCCGTCATTCCCATTTGCAACTGGCAGGTGGGCACTACACTATTCACTAACAATTTGTGTATGATACGATGATTGGCGGTGGCTGCGCTACCTAGTTCTACTTTTTCAGCTTCGTGCAGCGCCACTTTTTTTGAGGGAAAAGTTTGATGCGCCGGTGCAGAATTAATATAAAATTTGGCAGGCGTATTTTTATCAGCCGATAAAAACTGTACTTTCTTAGTTCCCTTACCCAGGTACAAACCTTCTTTAAAATCAAGTGTAAACTCCACCCCGTCGGCAATTACGGTTCCTGTGCCACCTACATTGATGATGCCCATTTCACGGCGCTCCAAAAAGTAAGCAGCTTTTAATTCTGCCGGCGTTACTAGCTCAATGGCATCTGCAACAGGCATTGCCCCGCCAGCAATGTAACGGTCGTAGTGGCTCAGTGTCAGCAGCAGCTTGTCTGCATCAAAAACTTTCTTGATCAAAAAGTTTTTTCTCAATTGGCCGGTATCCATCTTTCTAACTTCATCCGGACCAACCGCATACCTGCTTTTAAATTTCATTTCCATTTTATTTCCTTTTTAAATGATTGATATAATTAGTTTGTGGTTAGTATGTTTTAAATAATACAGGGCTTCTAATAATCAATTGCAAAAATTCCCCGGAAAAGCAACAAACGCATAAATATTTAAGTGGGCTGTAAGTTAATTTTAATTACGCATATTCATTGATTGTACTTTGCTGCCTGCTGATTGAAACCGTTCTAAAAATAACGCAACCGTTTGTGTTATTATTTTTTATTTACATTTAGCAAAACAATTGTATAAATGGACAAAGTTATTACCATAAAGGAAATCGCAAGCAGACTAAATATTTCGCCTTCCACGGTTTCCCGTGCCTTGCATGATCATAAAAGCATTGGTTTAAGAACCAAAACAAATGTAAAAAACCTGGCGAAGGAATTAAATTATGAACCCAACCAGACTGCCATATTTTTTCAGCAACGAAAAACGTTTACCATTGGCGTTATACTACCCGAACTATCGGAAGCATTCTTTTCATCCGCTATCAGTGGTATTGAAGATTGTGCTAATAAAAACAACTATACTGTATTAATGGGGCAATCGCATGATGATGCAGACCGTGAAAAGCAATTGGTGGAAACGATGAAAAATCACAGGGTGGATGGATTAATTGTATCCATTGCCAAAAACACCGTGAGTTACGATCATTTTGAAAACATAAAAAAGTATGATATCCCGGTAGTGTTTTTTGATCGCATACCCAATATGAAAAACATCCATTATGTAGCCTGCAATATGGCTTCTGGCACTACACAAGCCTATAATTTTTTACGAAAACTAGGGCATAAAACAATTGGGATGATTAACGGCCCAATGAATTTGCTGGCCAGCAAAGAACGGGTAGAAGGCTATCGGAATGCGTTGACCAAGGCAAGACTTAAATATGACCCATCACTGATTATGTCCTGCGACCTTAGCACGGAAAGTGTTTATAAAATAACCGAAAAATTGTTGATGCTGAAAAACAAGCCGACAGCCATCATCGCTTTCAATGATTATGTGTTGCTGGATGCTGTAAATGCCGCCAAAAAAATGAAACTTAAAATCAACAAAGACATCAGTTTTGTAAGCTATGCCAATTTACCCATCAGTAATTATTCTGCTCATCCGCCGCTGGCTTCGGTAGAACAATTCTCTTACCAACAAGGGCAAAAAGCCATGGAGATTATGCTGGATTTACTATCCAAAGACAAAGCTGCAAATGAAAACCTAACCTATTATAAAATTATTTTAGAGCCGCAACTGGTGATTCATCATAAATAAAATTGGATCATTATAAAATCACACAAACGTTTGCCCAACAATTAATCCAATCTGTTCACTAAGTTTGATAAATCTATTTAATGTTAACCTTGCAATATGAGTAGCTCTATCGTTCAACATTACGGCCTTTCAGAAACCGATTGCACTATCAGACCATTTGGAAACGGACTCATTAACCATACCTGGATTGTGGACTGTAGTGATGAACAGTTTATTTTTCAACAAATAAATGACACTGTTTTTACATCACCGGTAATGATCGCTGAAAACCTTTATCAATTGAAGGTTTATTTTAAAGCCCATTTTCCGGATTATCTTTTTGTAAGTCCGGTAGCCACGTTACACAATGAAGAGTTGGTAGTAATACCAGGCAAAGGTTATTTCAGGCTATTTAAGTTTGTATCCGGCTCAGTAACGTTTGATACAGTAGACAATACTGACATTGCGTTTGAAGCTGCCCGGCAGTTTGGCAAGTTCACCAAATTGCTTGCTGGTTTTGATACCAATCAACTGAATATTACGCTTCCCGATTTTCACAATCTCACGCTTCGTTACCATCAATTTGAACAGGCGCTGGAACAAGGAAACAGCAGCCGGATTTCCAACTGCCGGGATTCGATTGATACTATAAAGGCACAAAAAAACATTGTTGAAATTTTCAACAAACTAAAAACCAATCCCCGTTTTATAAAGCGGGTTACGCATCACGATACAAAAATCAGCAATGTACTATTTGATAAAAATGGTAAAGGGCTATGCGTAATTGATCTTGATACCGTTATGCCCGGCTATTTTATCAGCGATGTGGGCGACATGCTCCGAACCTATTTGTCACCGGTAAGCGAAGAAGAAAAAGACTTCTCAAAAATCCAAATACGGGAAGAATATTTTCAAGCCATCGTGGATGGCTACCTGAGTGAAATGAAAGATGAACTAACCCCAGAAGAAAAAAAACACTTTGTGTACGCCGGTAAATTTATGATTTATATGCAAGCCATTCGGTTTTTAACCGATTATATCAATGACGATATTTACTACGGTTCGAAGTATGAAGGCCATAATTTAATAAGGTGCAATAACCAACTTGAACTGCTAAAACAATTAATCAACAAAGAAGAAGCCCTTCAGCAAGAAGTATCCCTGTATTTAGTACCCCCGTCTCCTAAAGGAGAGTTATTTGGATAGACTTTATTTTACCATCAACCATCAACCAATGTCATCTAACAAGAGTTCAGGAAACGCCATCGTAATCATCGGAATATTATTTTTTGTTTTTGGATTTGTTACCTGGCTCAACGGGCCATTGATCACTTATGTAAAACTAGCCTTCGGATTGGATACTGATTCCAAAGCCTTTTTGGTAACGACTGCTTTTTACATGGCTTACTTTTTTCTGGCGCTACCCTCCTCCTGGGTATTGGAAAAAACCGGCATGAAAAAAGGGATGGCAATGGCATTGTTTGTAATGGCAATTGGCACCTTTTTATTTGGACAATATGCCACCCACAGAAACTACCCAATGTCGCTGCTGGGGCTGTTTATAATCGGGTCGGGTTTATCGTTGTTGCAAACTGCCTCCAATCCATACATCAGTATCATCGGCCCCATTGAGAGTGCTGCGCAGCGCATCAGCATCGTGGGCATCTGCAACAAAGTAGCCGGTATCATCAGTCCGATCGTATTGAGTGCATTTGTATTGAAGGGCATCAACGAGCTGGAAGGAAAAGTATTGGCCGCTACGAACCAGTCTTCAAAGGATGCCATTCTAAGTGAATTTGCTGCTAAAATTTATACTCCTTATGTAATCATGGCAGTGGTGTTGGTGCTATTGGGATTTGGGATTATGAAGTCGGGTTTGCCGGAAATAAAATCTGCCGAAGCCAATGTGCAGGAATTAAGTGCGGCTGGAGGAAAACAGAAAAACAGCCTGTTCCAATTTCCGCATTTATGGTTGGGTGCTGTTTGCATTTTCTTTTATGTAGGTGCAGAAGTTATGGCCGGGGATGCCATTGGAACTTACGGAAAAGGATTTGGTATTTCAACCGATTATACCAAGTATTTTACATCCATTACTTTAGGTGCAATGCTGCTGGGCTACGTGATTGGTTTGTTTACAATACCCAAATATATTTCGCAGCAAGCTGCATTAAAAGTATCCGCAATATTGGGCATCGCTTTTACCATTGCAGCCTATCTTACCAAAGGATATCTGTCAGTAGGTTTTGTTGCTGCGCTTGGTTTGGCAAATGCATTGATGTGGCCGGCAATATTTCCAATGGCCATCAGCGGACTGGGAAAATTTACAGAAAAAGGATCGGCTATCCTCATCATGGGTATTGCAGGCGGAGCAATCATTCCGAAAGCCTTTGCCAGTTTGAAAGAGACCTATAATTTTCAACTGGTTTTCTGTGCCCTGATGATTCCTTGCTACCTCTATATTCTTTACTATTCAATCAAAGGCTACAAGGCGGGTAAAAATGAGGCGGATTCAATGAAATGAAAATATAAATAACCATCGATAGCGTAAGCAGTTATGAACTTTTTCCTGGTGCTGCGTTCACTTTAAATTAGCGTACTATTTATTTTACCATTCGAATTATAAAACCCGCATTGATACAGTAGTTAATGCTTAATTCGTGTAATCCGATAGCTATCGGATAGTGCCTAAAATTCATGTTATCTTTTTGAGCCACTTTAGGCTTAACAGAACACTAGAATATTACAAACAACAGTGCCTGCATGAAGCAAAGTAGCAACATACAGGCATTGAAGATAAGTGTGTTAGTTTTCTGCAACAAACAAGTAGTATTCAGCTAGAATACCAGCTATAAAACTATTTTGCTTTTTCCAAAGAAACGGTTGGGAAAATAGCAAATGACCTTGAATAAACTTCTTTGCCAATCACTAATTTAAAATCCAATTCCTGGTTGTCTCTCTTTTCAATTTTAAAAGTCTGTGCTTTGTAGGTAGACTTAATATCAGAAGAATAAATTTCTCCTTCTGACTTATCTGACACAGCAATAGAAGTTTCTTTCGTATTGTTAGAATTAACTATCACCTGAAATAACAGGTAATCGCCATCGTTACCAATGTACTTTACTGTAAATGGTTCAGCAACTTTTACTGTGTTAATCGGGTCAATTGTTTTTGCATTGATCGCTGTTGCAGATATTACCATTGCAACAAGCGTTAATACCATGTTTTTAAACTTTTTCATTTTTAATAATTTTAATTTTTTTAATAATAATTTTTAAATTTTGCTCCCAACTAACCTGTTGTCTGTTCGCATGTTCTAATTGTAAAAAAATGTAGACAACGTTGGTATTCATTCATCCTGGCAGGCAATAGTTGGAGACGCTTTTGTGCGCTTTGTGGGTAAGCTAAAATAGTTGCAGCTATTTTTTAATTGCTAAAAACTTACTCTAATCAACAGGTGTTTTTCTGTTTGATAAAGCAAAGGTAAATGCGAAACCGGAACGGTTGAATGCAATTTAAAGACGGATTGTTTATTTTAAAATGGACTGAATATTTGCTCAATCCTTACTGGTATTGGCTTTCATTAATATCACTTTATGATGTCCAACCTCATTTCAATACTTACGGCAACGTTTCCGCTAGTGCTCTAACACAACGTATTTTGCTACCTGAGAGTTCCTTCACTGAACCAACTACTTCCATCTGGATGCAGGATGATTCCTCAAATAGAATTGCATTGTTAGCCCTCAGCCTTCAATACCTTTCGAAGAAAATTTATTTAATACAGCTATACCTTCAATAAGTTACCCGGATGACCACCATTCAACAATCCATTTTCACGTTCACTAAAACTACCGGCCTGCACTATCCCAAATTATATATATTTTACAGCACCAATCTTTTGTATTGGTTTAAAACACTACATATGTTGAAATACACGGCACTTTTTTTATTACTCACCAATTGCTTTTTTGCAGTGGCACAAAAGGGCAGGTTTACTTTTATTGATACGCACAATGATGTGCTATCCAAACAAATTGAAAACGGAGCCGATCTAGCCATCCACCAGCCTGCTCTTAATTTTGATCTGCTAAAAGCATCGGATGGAAATTTAGGTGCCCAGGTTTTTTCGATCTGGTGCGGTGAAATTTATGGTAAAGGCAAAGCCTTTGCCCGTGCTAACCGGGAGATCGACTCATTGCTATCGCTGATACAAAGAAACCCCGGAAAAATGGCCTTTGTAACCAATTCGAGCGAATTAAAAAAAGCGATGCAGCAAAAAAAACTGGCAGCCATGATTGGGGTGGAAGGTGGCCACATGATTGAAGAACGCATGGATCTGCTGGATAGCCTGATTAACCGCGGTATGAAATACCTTACGCTTACCTGGAACAACAGTACTACCTGGGCTACGTCTGCGAGAGACGAAGTAACCAGAAAAGATTCACTGCCACAGCCAGGCTTAAGCGAAATGGGGAAAAAAATTGTAGCCCGTTTAAATGAGGCAGGTGTAATGGTGGATGTATCGCATGCGGGTGAAAAAACATTTGCAGATGTAATGGCCGTAACCACCCGTCCGGTAATAGCAACCCATAGCTGTGTCTGGTCATTGGCGCCACACCGTAGAAACCTGAAAGACGAACAGCTAAAAGCCATCGCTAAAAACGGAGGCGTGGTATTTGTAAATTTCTACAGTGGCTTTGTAGATAGTAGCTACGAGGCAAAAAAGCAACTATTCATCAGCCAGCACAAAGCTATACTCGATTCATTGACGGCACTGTTGGGTGGCGATGATGATATAGCTACCATCCAACTTTTTACGCTATATCCCGCAGCGGCCAATGCATTGCGCCCGCCATTGAGCCAACTCATCAAACACATCGATTACATTGCAAAATTAATTGGCGTAGATCATGTAGGCATTGGTGCCGACTATGATGGTGCAGAATCTTTCCCGCTGCAACTAACGGATGTAAGCTGCTACCCGGTCATCATAACTGAATTAAAAAAGCTCGGGTATTCTAATAAAGATTTGAAAAAAATTAGTAGTGAAAATTTCATCCGTGTGCTGAAAGCAAATGAAAAAAAGGGATAGGTTTATAAAAATATCAACACACAATGGAAAGCATTCTATCAAAGAAATCATTGCTGCTATACTTTTTTGTAATAGCTAAAATGGTACTACAGTATTTCCTTCTCAACCCCGAATATGATTTGCACCGGGATGAATACCTGCACCTAGACCAGGGCAAACATCTTGCGTGGGGATATGAATCTGTCCCCCCATTTACCTCGTGGATATCGTGGCTGATATTGCAATTGGGTAACAGCGTTTTCTGGATAAAATTTTTCCCTGCGTTGTTTGGCGCACTCACGATGGTGGTGGTATGGAAAGCCATCGAAACACTCGGCGGAAATATATTTGCGTTGGTTTTAGGCGCACTGGCAGTTATGCTTTCGGTGATCATGCGCATGAATATGCTGTATCAACCCAACTCGTTTGATATCCTTTGCTGGACGTTTCTCTACTTTACTTATATCAGGTATATCGGAAGCAACCACAGCAAATGGCTAATCTGGGCAGCCATTGGTTTTGCAGTTGGATTCCTGAATAAATACAATATCGTTTTCTTGATAGCCGGACTGGCACCGGCGATTGCTTTGACCCAACACCGGAACGTTTTTGCTAACCGAACTTTATATATTGCTGCAGGCATTGCACTGCTCATCATTTCGCCCAACCTGGTATGGCAGTACCAGCAACAGTTTCCGGTAATACATCATATGAAAACCTTAGCTGCCACACAACTGGTAAATGTAAACCGGGCAGATTTTTTAAAAGAACAACTCCTGTTTTTTATGGGTGCACTTTTTATACTTGTTGCCGCTGTTGTTTCATTTTTTAGGTACGCTCCATTTAAGCAATACATCGTGTTGCCATGGGCATTGATATTCACACTTGCCATTTTTACCTATTTAAAAGCAAAGGGATATTATGCCATTGGATTGTATCCGATATTCCTGGCTTTTGGCGCTGTCTATTTGGAACGAA
>Ga0209181_10006221_pt1 | contig 16817 bp, 17 predicted proteins | sample MAT05_FD_187208 | JGI IMG/M metagenome (GOLD analysis project Ga0209181, IMG submission 187208) | Freshwater microbial communities from Lake Fryxell liftoff mats and glacier meltwater in Antarctica - MAT-05 (SPAdes) (version 2) | ecosystem: Environmental > Aquatic > Freshwater > Ice > Liftoff...
CTGGGTGACGCCAATGACACCACCATCGTGCACCGATTCGCCCGCGCTTGTGGCGGCGCGCAGTAAATCGAGCCGCAAGCTGCGCGTGTACGGGTCGGTCAGGTCGATATGCTCAACTTTGACCCCATCGACATCGCTGAAGCTCGACAAGCGGCCGTGCGTGTAGTCGATCACTTGATCAGTGATGGCCAAGGCGCCGGGCCCGGCCCAACTGGCGATCCCGCCGACCGCGTTAACGGCCACGATCTGCTCGATGCCTAAGGACTTCAGTGCATGGATATTGGCACGATAATTCACCCGATGCGGCGCGAACCGATGCGGATCACCGTGACGGGTCAGGAAGGCCACGCGCCTGCCATCCAACTCCGAGACCACAACCGCACTGGAGGGATCACCGTATGGCGTTTTCAGGTTGTGTTGTTCAAGCACATCGAGGCCGGCCATCTGGTATAGGCCGGTGCCGCCGATCACAGCGATGGTCAACGGCGTCATATCGCGTAAATCCCGAACAAATTACGCCCGTGTTCTTCGACATCCATGCCGCAGCCAAAGACATAGCGATCAGGCGCGGTCAAACCGACAAAGTCGGCCTGCAGGCCGGGCAGGCAGCGATTGTGCAACTTGCGCACCAGCACAGCGATGTAGACCTTGGCTGCGCCTTTGTCGTAGGCATAGCGACGCAAGGCATCAAGGGTATTGCCGTGATCGAGGATATCGTCAACAAAGAGCACGATGCGCCCAGCGAAATCATGCCGCGGGCTGGCCTTCCACTCGAGCTCGCCACCGCTGGTTTCGCCGCGATAGCGCGTGACGTGCACATAGTCGAAATCAAGATCCACCGTGACTCGCGGCGCCAGCATGCCAGCGACGATCAACCCACCTGTCAGCACCGTGACATAGATCGGCCGCTCGCCGGCCAAGCGCATCGAGATGTGCTCGGCCATCTGGTCAATGGCGTTCTCAATGGTGTCGCGATCGTGGATCAACTCCGCGCGTTCAAGCACGGCGGCCAGATTGATTTTGCTCATATCGTAAAGCCGGCGGGTTCGAAAAGAGCGGTCAGCCTAGCGGCCACTCGGCCCCAAGTCGAGGATTCGCGCGCTTTACGCAAATCGGCAGGGATGCGACCGCGTAAGCGCTTGGACAAGATGGCCGTGGTGCGAAAGCCTAAGCGAGCCGCCGACTCGGTCGCCGCCGCCACCAATATGGGATCGCAAACCAGGATCAAATCGCATCCGGCGTCGGCGTGTATGCGCAGTCGTTCTTCAATAGCGGAAATCTGCGCGCCAGCGGCCATACCGATGTCATCGGAAATCACCACACCGCGAAATCCGAGACCTTCGCGCAGCACCTCACGCACCCAATAGCGCGAATAACCTGCAGGCGCCGCGTCAGCTTGCGGGTATTCCACATGCGCCAGCATGACCGCGCGCGCACCAGCCAGCACGCCAACCGCAAAGGGCAGTAAATCTTCATCCAGAATTTGCGCCACAGCACGCGAATCGATCGCGCGGTCGTGATGCGTGTCAGCGAGCACACTGCCATGTCCCGGAAAGTGCTTGAGTGTCGCCGGCATCCCGCAATCTTGCAGCGTGCGCGCGTAGATGGCCGATAGCTCGGCACAGATTAACGGATCAGGATCGAAGGCACGATCACCGATCGCCAAGTTGCCGCGCCCTAAGTCTGCAACCGGCGCAAAGCTCAAGTCCAGGCCGTCACTGAGGATCTCGGCGGCCATGATCTGTGCATGCAATCGTGCCGCGCGATAGGCGCGAAACGGCGCACGGTGATACAACGCACCAATGCTTGCGAGCGGCGGCAATAGCGTGTGCTCATCAATGAAACGCTGCACACGCCCACCTTCCTGGTCGACCGCAATGATCGCCTGTGGCGAGCACTCCCGAATCGCATCACACAGCGCTCGCAACTGCGCGCGGTCGCTGAAATTGCGCTTGAACAAGATCACCCCTGCAACCGCTGGATTTGCAATCCACGCACGCTCCGGGGCGGACAAAGTCTCGCCAGCGACGCCGATCATTAATGCACTCATGCGTGATTCCATTGGCTAAAGGGGAATGTCACCAGGTTCACGTTGTAATAGCGGGTGTCCAAAGTGACTTCCGCGCCGAGCCAGTCGGGGCGCGGAAAGGCTTCGTCGGCCGCAGTAAGTTCGACCTCGGCGACGATCAATCCGGCGTTGTCACCGTCGAATTCATCGATTTCGAATAGATGATCACCCATCGGCAGAAAATGCCGTGTCTTGGAGATGATCGGTCCATCTGCCAAGGCAGCCAACATGTGCTCTGCATCGTCGCGCGGAATGACGTACTCGAATTCCAATCGCGTGGTTCCGAGTTGTTTGCTTTTGATGTTGAGCCATGCCGTTTCGCCGGCCACGCGGATGCGCACCGATGCGCGTGTGCCACCGAGATAGCCTTGCGCAAAGTATTCGCTGCGCTCGACGCTGGCACGCCAAGCGTCGCCGCTCAGCAGGAATTTGCGCTCGATTTCAATCGCCATTGCGCTACCTCATTGACGCACGAAGAGCGCCATGCTCTCCACATGCGCTGTGTGCGGAAACATATCCATCACGCCAGCCGCTTTAAGTACAAAGCCGCGCCGCATTAACAGTGCGCAATCGCGCGCCAAGGTGCCGGGGTGGCAAGAAACATAGACCACGCGCTCAACTGGGCTACGCGGTAAATACTCGAAAACCGCCTCCGCGCCAGCACGCGCCGGGTCAAGCAATATGCGGCTATATGCCGCTTGCGCCCAAGCTGACTGCGCTTGATCCTTGGATAGATCGGCGACTGCAAAATCCACGTTGTACAGACTATTTCTGGCCGCGTTTGCGCGTGCGCGTTCGATCAAGCCAGCATCACCTTCGACACCGGTCACATGTTGGCTGCGTCGCGCCAGCGGCAATGTGAAATTGCCGAGGCCGCAATACAAATCGAGGACACGATCGCTGGCCCCCACCTGCAGCAGTTCGATTGCCTGCGCGACCATTGCGCGGTTGATGCTGTCATTCACCTGCACGAAATCGAGTGGCCGATAGCGCATCGATAGATCGTCTTCAATCCAATAATGCAGATCTGCCGGCGCATCGCCGCTGAGTGTCTGCAAGCTATCGGGCCCGCCCGATTGCAGCACGATGTCAAAGTCGAACAATTCAGCAAATACGCGTAGACGCTCGCGATCCGGCGGCTGCAAGGGGATCAGATGCCGGAAGACCAGCGCCACGCGCTCGCCCGCTGCGACCTCGATCTGTGCGATCTGCGCTTTGGCGTCCAGCGACGACACCAACTCGGACAAAGCTTCAATGCGCGTACCTACACGTGGATCGAGTACCGGGCAATGCAGGATTTGCGCGACGTATTTGCCATTGGCTTCGCGAAAGCCGACCAGCGCTGTGCCCTTCTTTTCCACAAAGCGCACGGACAGCCGACCTTTGCGCCGATAGCCCCAGACATCGCGCTGCAAGGCCGGCAAAATTTCCTGCGGCCTCGCTTGACCAATACGCTCCAGCGCATCAAGCAACTGTTTCTGCTTGAACTCGATCTGTGCGGTGGGCGTCAGGTGCTGCAAGGTGCAGCCGGAACAAACACCGACATGCGCGCATTTGGGCGAGATGCGCTGGGAACTGGCTTCCAATACGGCCGTGACCACCGCTTCATCATATTGACGATGGCGCTTGACGATGCGCACCTCAACCAGTTCATCGGGCAAGGCACCGCTGATAAAAATCGCCTTTTTATTCGCCCGCGCGATACCTCGACCGTCGTGGGTTAGATCTTCAACTCGCAATTCCAGCACAGCCACCTCGACCACTGATTCATTCGCCCGCCGTTATAGCCGCGCGATTCCTGGCCGCCATACTTCATCAGGGCGCGCTGAAATGCCATGCTTTCCAACTCTTGGCGATGACTGCACCGGCATGACAACCACACGCGTGCTGGTGATTGACGACGATCCGATCTCAATCGAATTTTTGCAGGAGTGGCTGGGCCCAAGTCAGGCGCGTATCGATACCGCAATGACCGCTGCCGCAGCCGAAGAATTGCTGCGGGTACATGATTACGACTGGCTGCTGGTCGACAAGCGATTGCCAGATGCGGACGGCCTGGCATGGTTGCGGCAGCGGCTCTGGCAATACCCAAAGCAGCGCGCGATTCTGCTCAGTGGCGATCTGATCGAGCTGCAGCAATTGCCGGCGAAGGTCAAATATCTGCGCAAACCGGTGGACGGCGACAGCCTGCTGGATGCGTTGGGATGGCCCATGCGCATAAGCTTAACGTCGCTTTCGACCAATACACGACTGGCTAACGTCGTTGCGCCGGATTTGGACGATGCGCAAGCAATGCGCGCCCTTGCCGACAACACTGTCGCCGTGCAGTCCTTGCGTCGAATGTTCCATGCCGAACTGCTAGCCGGCCGTGCGTGGCAAGAAAGTATTGAAGATGCAGGGGCTCTGTCGACTACGCGTTCGCAAGTGCATCGTTTGCGTGCTGGCGCCGCAATCACTGGGTGTATGCGTGTAGCGCAACTGTGTGTGCAGATCGAGACCGCGCTGATAGCAGGCGCACCGCCCGCATGGGCTCTCGCGCGGGAGTTTCGTGCGGCTATCGCGCGGCTGTTGGTCGTGCTGCCACACTGAGTAAACTTTTAGTGGCGCAACTGCGCCATCAGGCTCCAGGAACGCAAGGGCTCGCCCACCAGATGCGCCTGGATCAACGCGCGCAGTAGCGTTCGCAATTCGCGTAGATCGGCCAGTGCCGGCACTGTATTCGCATCGATCGCGAGAATGCTTCGCCCTCGGTACAGGCCCTCGGCGTGTGTCAGGAATCCGCGATCCGGCTCTAGGCTGTAGCGCTGTTCGGGGTCGATAGGCCGGTCGCGCGCATCGCGCGTGAAGTCCACGCCGAAGCCCAGCTCGTCGAGCAATCCACGCTCGAATCGGCGCACGCCCAAGGCCAGACTGGGCGGGCTCAGCAAATCCTTCAGTGCAGCCGCATAGCGATCATATAGCCGTGCGTGGCCATCATTACGTGGCAGCAAACGCATCAGCAACTCGTTGTAATAGAGTCCTGCAAGCGCGGATTCACCGAGCGGATGCAAGGCCGGCTCGCTGGCGTCGGCACGACGCAACAGCGGCAATTCGCCGCTGCCGGCGTAATCCACACTGAGATGCTGGAAGGGCTGCAATAAAGCCGGCAAGGCGCTACGCGATCCGCGAGCCGCGCGTGCAAGAACGCCGATACGGCCGTATTCGCGTGTGAACAACTCCACCAACAAACTCGATTCCGAATAGTTTCTCCGGTGTAGCACGAAGGCTGGTTGCTCAGCGATGCGCGTTTGCACGACGAGGTGGTCAACGCGGAGCCGCTAGTCGAATCCAAGCGACTTCAGCGCGCGATCGTCGTCGGTCCAGTCGGGCCGCACCTTGACCCACATTTCCAGATGTACTTTGCCGTCAAAGAGTTTTTCCATTTCCAGACGCGCTGCTGTGCCAATACGCTTCAGGCGCTCGCCGCCGTCACCAATGACAATTGCCTTTTGTCCCTCGCGTTCGACCCAGATCACCGCATGAATACGGCGCATGCGGCCTTCCAGCTCAAAGCCCTCCATCTCGACGCCGCAGGCATAGGGCACTTCTTCGCCCAATTGGCGCATCAATTGCTCGCGCACCAGTTCTGCTGCCAGATAGCGCTCGCTGCGATCGGTGAGCGTGTCACTATCGAACAACGCCTCTTGCACCGGCATCAGCTCGGCAAGGCGCTTGCAAGCATCCAGCGTTCCCATCTCGCGCGTGGCGCTGACCATCAAAATCGCCGCGAAGTCATGCAATTTGGACAGACGCTCCACATAGGGCAGCAATTTGGTCTTGTCTTTGATGGTGTCGACTTTATTGATCACCAGCGCGATGCGGGTACCGGTTTGCTGCGCGCGTTCCAGCGCTCGGGCGTCACCTTGCTTCCAGGTGCCCGCTTCAACCACCAACATGATCAGGCTGACATCAGACACAGCAACCGAGAGCGCGCTATCCATCGCCTTGTGCATAGCGTTTGGACGTCGATTTTGCAGGCCTGGGGTATCCACGAAGGCAATCTGCGCGTGCTCAAATGTACGCACGCCGAGCAGGCTCTGACGCGTTGTGTGCGGTTTCGCTGACACCGCGCCCAGATGTGCACCGACAAAAACATTCAGCAGGCTGGATTTGCCCACGTTCGGCCGGCCTAAGAAGGCTGCATAGCCCGCACGAAACTTATCCGCTTGCATTGACCACCGTTCCTTTCTCCAACAATTCCAGCACCGCTGCTGCGGCAATTTGCTCTGCTGCCTTACGGCTGCGCCCTTCGGCGTCCGCCGAAAGTTTGAGTTCCTCCACGCTGCACCGCACGATGAAGGATTTATCGTGATCTTTGCCCGTGGCATCCACCAACTGGTAATCGGGCAATGCAAATGCGCGGCCTTGCAAAAGCTCTTGCAATCGGGTCTTTGGATCTTTGAGCGCACCGAGATCAATGGTCTCAATCGCCTCGACGAACATCGCCTCGACCATCGATTGGCAACGTTCCCAACCGGCGTCCAAATACACCGCCGCGACAAGCGCTTCGAGGGTGTCCGCCAAAATGGAATCACGCCGAAATCCGCCACTCTTGAGCTCACCCGAGCCCATGCGCAGATAGTCCGACAGCGCCATCGAGCGCGCGATTTCTGCCAAGCTGGACTCGCGAATGAGCGCCGAGCGAAGACGCGTCAGATCGCCCTCGGCCGCACGCGGGAAGCGCCGGTAAAGCTCGATACTGACAAAGGTATTGACCAGCGCATCGCCCAGGAATTCCAGGCGTTCGTAGTTCGACAGCCCTGCACTGCGGTGCGTCAATGCACGCTCAAGCAGGGCGGGATCTGCAAAGCTCACGCCAAAGCGCCGCAGCGGATTAGAGCTCGCGCCCATCGCATGCGTTCGGCTGGTATGAGGCCCGCTCAACCGCCGGGACGCGATAGCTCAACTGTGTGGTCGAACATCGCGACGACGTCCAAGTTGTACACGAGCGGCTTGCGCACTTCATATTTGATGCGCAAAAACACGCCGCTCTTGCGGCTCACTTCGACGTTGTTGCGCTTAACATTGTCCACATAGGCGATGTTGAAGCTCTTATCGAGCGCATTCCACAGCCTCTCGGGCGGAAAATTGGCTGCACCCGGCGTATTGGCCACCTGCTTCATCGAGGCCTTGACCGCGTAGTACTCACTGTAAATCGGGAATAGCTTCGCGCCGATCAACAGGAAGAAAACCACCAAAGCCATGACGATCATGAAACCCATCAGCGTGATGCCGAGTTGCCGCTTCAACGTACCCATAGTCTTAGCCCACCTTCATGCCAATACGATCCCAGGAGACAAAGCCGCGGATCTTCCAATCCCAATGCATCCACACGAAAAACGCGCGGCCCACGAGGTTCTTCTCGGGCACCATGCCCCAGTAGCGACTATCCTCACTATTATCGCGATTGTCGCCCATCATGAAATAGTGTCCGGGCGGCACTTCCCAGTTTCCGCTGGTCACACCTTGTCCGCCACGTAGCAAAATTTGGTGGGGAATGTCTTCCAGGTTCTCGGTGAGCAGCTCAGCGCCCGTCGATTCCCCGTTGCTGCCCTCGCCGAAATAGCGCCCAACCGGCGCTTGGCTCATCGCGACACCATTGATGTAGAGCACGTTGTTCACATAGTTGATTTTGTCGCCCGGCAAGCCGACTAGCCGCTTGACGTAGTTTTTGTCCGGGTGGGTGGGCGGCCGAAATACCACCACATCGCCGCGCTCGGGCTTGCCGATTTCGACAATCTTGGTGTTGATGACCGGCACACGTAAGCCGTAGGTGAACTTGTTGACCAAGATGAAATCACCGATCAGCAAGGTCGGCACCATCGAACTCGACGGAATAGTGAAGGGCTCCACTAAGAAGGAGCGGATCAACAAAACTGCGAGGATCACCGGGAAAAAGGACTTACTGTATTCGACGATCACCGGGTCGCGATGCGCAGGCGCAGCAGCGGCTTGCGCGGCTGCCGCCGCGCCAAAGGACTCCCCAAGTCGTGCCACGCGGCGGCGGCGGAAGAACAAGGAATCCACCAACCAGACAAAGCCGGTTAAGCCTGTGAGCACCACTAGGATCAACGCGAAATCCATCGCTAACGCTCCTTATCGTCCCTGCTTGTTATCAATCATTGGTCTGTAGAACCGCGAGGAAAGCTTCCTGTGGAATTTCTACTCGACCGACCTGTTTCATGCGCTTCTTGCCGGCTTTTTGCTTATCCAGCAACTTGCGCTTGCGCGACACATCGCCGCCGTAGCATTTGGCCAAAACGTTCTTGCGCATGGCCTTGACCGTCGAGCGCGCGATGATCTGTGCACCAATCGCGGCTTGAATCGCGACATCGAACATCTGCCGCGGAATCACCTCGCGCATGCGCTCGACCAAGTCGCGCCCGCGGCGCTCTGCATGCACGCGGTGCGCGATCAGCGACAGGGCGTCGACGCGGTCGCCATTGATCAGAATATCCAGGCGGACAAAGGGACCCGGCTCGAACCGATCCATCTGGTAGTCGAACGACGCGTAGCCGCGGCTGGCAGATTTCAATCGATCAAAGAAATCCAGCACGACTTCTGCGAGCGGCATTTCATAGCTGATCTGGACTTGCGTACCCATGTAGTTAATGCCGCGCTGACGACCGCGCTTCTCTTCACACAGGGTGATCACCGGCCCAACGTAATCCGGCGGCACCAAAATATTGGCGACGATGATGGGCTCGCGAATTTCTTCCGTCTCGCTTGGACTCGGCAACTTGGCCGGGTTGTCGAGATCGACGACGGTGCCGTTCTTTAGCAGCACTTGATAGATCACCGTCGGCGCGGTGGTGATCAAATCCAGATCGTATTCGCGCTCCAGACGCTCTTGCACGATCTCCATATGCAGCATGCCCAGGAACCCGCAGCGAAAGCCAAAGCCCATCGCTTCTGAGGATTCCGGCTCGAACTGCATGGCCGAATCATTGAGCTTGAGTTTTTCCAAAGCCTCGCGCAACGCCGGATAGGCGTCTGCTTCTGTCGGGAACAAACCCGCGAACACGCGTGGCTTGATCTTCTGGAAACCCGGTAGTGCTTGGGTAGCTGGCTTGGCTGAATTGGTCAGCGTATCGCCCACTGGCGCGCCGTGGACTTCCTTGATCGCCGCGCAGACAAAGCCGACTTGGCCCGCGCTTAAGCATTTGCGTTGTTCGCGCTTCGGCGTGAACACGCCAACTTGTTCGACATTCCAACTGCGGCCTGTGGACATCACCAGAATCTTGTCGCCCACGCGAATTTCGCCCTGGACGACGCGTACTAAGGAGATCACGCCTAAGTAGTTGTCGAACCAGGAATCGACGATTAATGCCTTGAGTTGGCTTTCACCAGTATCTCGCGGCGGCGGGATGCGCGCGATGATCGCTTCTAAGACCTTGCGCACGTTCAAACCGGTCTTGGCACTGATCTCAATGGCATCGGTGGCGTCGATGCCGATGACTTCCTCGATTTCGGTGCGCACTTTGTCCGGATCGGCATGGGGCAAATCAATCTTATTGAGCACCGGCACGACTTCAAGGCCCTGCTCGACGGCCGTGTAGCAATTGGCCACGCTCTGCGCTTCAACGCCCTGTGCCGCGTCGACTACCAGCAACGCGCCTTCGCACGCCGCCAGTGAACGCGAGACTTCGTAGGAGAAGTCGACATGGCCCGGCGTATCGATGAAGTTAAGCTCGTACACCTGCCCGTCGTCGCTGAGATAGGGCAAGGACACTGCCTGCGCCTTGATCGTGATGCCGCGCTCACGTTCGATGGGATTGGAATCGAGGACCTGCTCTTCCATTTCGCGGTCTTCTAGACCTCCACAAATCTGGATGAAGCGGTCCGCAAGCGTCGATTTGCCGTGATCGACATGGGCAATGATGGAAAAGTTTCGAATATTCTTCATGCGAGATCGTGCGCTCCGCCCGCCGCGAACGGTGCGCGCGGAAGAGGCTTTGAGGAAAACCGTGGATTAAAGCACGAACCGCGAGAGGCCACGTTCAAGTCGGCAAAAGCAGCGTGTGATGCCGCAACACGAGGGTGGGGGCGCGCCACAACGCAGCCAATCAGCGCTGCGATGCGAGTACGGCCTCGCCTAAGCGTTCCAAGGTCGGGCTGGGTAAATCGCCGAGCACATAGATCCACGCATTGTTGGCATTGATCGCAACTTGTCCCATTGCACCGCGACGCCAACCGCGCGCATCCGAGGTCGTACCAGGCGTAATCGGTAATCGATACACCGACACCCATGCCAGACCGTCGCTCAGAATCCATTGCTGGCCGCCCGCGATGCCGGGCACCGGTATCGGCGGACCGATCAACGCAAAACCCGCAGGCAAAGCAAGATCAGCCGGCGCGACCATCGCCGCGCGCGGCGCCATTTGCGCGACCCCGGCGAAGCCAAGCACATTCAAGCGTGTCACCATGCGCCGCTCGAGCACCGATCCATCGGCAGCGAGACGTTCGCTGCGCAGGGGCAGACCCGTGTCGGCGTCCAGCCAAAGCTGCATACCGAAGCGATCGTTGCTCACAGGCGCGATATTGAGGCGAATAGCGGTGCGCCCAGCGACTCGATCACGCGCACCCAGCGTGACGTTGTAGGCATCGGCGATGCGCTTCGCTTCGATGCTTCCGGGGGTGGTTGGCGCCTGACCCAATCGCGTATCGCCTTCCGGGCCCAGTAGCGAGATGCCTTGCGCGGTGTGTACATAGCGCCGGCTTTCGCCGTTCAATGCAACAACCTGTTGTTCGGCACCCGTCGTTCCGATGCGCTGCGTAATTTCGACCAATTCCCAATCCCGGCCGTGGTCAATCACCAGCGTCGCGTCATAGTTGAGCAGTTGTTGCGCCTTCTCCATGCGCGCTGCCCACACCGGCCAATCGACCGGCACACTTGTCGGCGCGCCATTTACAATCGGATTCGGCGCCGCCTCCTGCGCGATGGCGATCAGCGGAGACAGGCAAAACAGTGCAAGCACTGCCCGGCGCCAGCGACTCGGCGCCACACTTGCTGGCCAAATCTCGATCATCGAGTGAGGTCTAGTCCAGCTTCGACCGGCGCGAAATCAGCGCTAACACCATAGGCATGCGCTGCACCGCCCACCAGCCAAGTGCCTTCGCTGATCTGTCCATGACGCAGCAACATCAATTGATCGGCACTAATCGCGCCAGGACCACTGAGCACGCGACTGCGCTCAGCCGAGACCGTCTGCACGCCTAGGCCGAGACCGTTCAAACTCGGCGAAATTGGGCCCGGCACACCGGCCGGCAAGGCTGCACGCGGCGCTGGCGCCTGTTCGGCCAGCATCGCCGCATCCTGCAATCCGCCACGCGGACCAATGGATAGCACTGCCACCAGCGCTACCGAGGCGGCAATCGCCGCACCCACCCAGGGCCGCCACACTTTCGCTGAAGCCGGTTTGATCTCAGCGACCGCGCCTTCCTCAGCGAGTGCTTTCATCACCCGATCGGCGAGATCGAAGGTGGCAGCGCTCGGACGGTGCGCGATCACATCGCGCGCCTGATGGAAGCGCGCCCAGACCGCGCGCAATTCGGCGTCATGTTCCAAACGACGCAGCAGAAAGGCGCGCTCGTCGCGCGACAGTTCGCCATCCATCAGCGCCGAAAGTTGTTCTTTAATGTCTTCGCTCATGTCCTCAACCCTCGACCAATGGCCGAATACGACGATCGACCGCTTCGCGCCCACGAAAGATGCGTGAGCGCACGGTTCCGATGGGGCAATTCATAATTTGTGCGATTTCTTCATAACTGAGTCCGTCGATCTCACGCAGTGTCAGTGCGGTACGGATTTCTTCGGGAAGATCCGCCACGGCCGCAAGCACGGTGCGTTCGACCTCTTCACGCAGGAATTCGTTCTCAGGCGTTGCATTGTCGTGCATGCGTCCGGCGCCTTCGCGCAGCACCGCATCGTCGAGGAGCACATCGTCCATCGGCGGCCGACGCGACTGGGACACCAAGAAGTTCTTCGCGGTATTCACCGCAATCTTGTACAGCCAAGTAAAAAACGCACTCTCGCCACGAAAATTCGGCAGGGCGCGAAAGGCCTTGATAAAAGCTTCTTGGGTTACATCCTGCGCTTCATGCCAATTCGGCACGAAACGCTGAACCAGCGCCACGATCCGGTGTTGGTATTTGCGCACGAGCAGATCAAAGGCCATGCGATCGCCGGCTTGAACCCGTTCCACCAGCGCCGCATCGACCGCCGCTTCTTCCACCGCGCCCCCTGTCGTATATGGAAATGACCTGGCGACCGGCGGCTGCTGCTTGATCAGCGGCAACGCTGATAGCGGCGGATGCAGATTAAGTCCGATTGCCTCGCGCATTCTCGTCTCCTTGGTGACGCGAAGAAAGACCGGTCATGAACGCGGAAAGTTCCGGTGAACTTCGACGAGGCCAGAAGCTGCGCTTTAAGGAAATCAGAGCACGTCGTTGCTAAGAACAATGCAAGGGTCTGCCGCGAACCAACGATTTGCTCCCCTTCTGCCACGCTGTTTTGGGAGAGATGTCGGGGGGTGAAGGCTGCTCTATGTCGCGGCCAGGGCTGAAAGGGCACCCTCGCCTCCGGTAGCTTTCCCCAAACAAGGCATTCGGAGAGTACATCGAAGTTTGCGGCTGAGCGGCGAGCTGACGTGTGACCACCGACCGATCATCCCGGGGTTTCTGCGTGGTTAAAGAGGTCCTACAAGCTGACGCATGCCAGCGCGACTTCGGTCATTCACAGATCTTATCTAAGAGCCATGCGGAACTTTTTTGGTGATCGGCTGTCATGGCCGTGCGTGCGCGGATGCCGATGCATGCGCGACGTCTAGGGCAGAACGCATTCCATTGAAGTTTGCAGACGCGACCGGTATGGCCGCGCCTGTGAGCGAAGATTTCTCATGACTATCGAATATCAATAAAATGATCGAAATCAAAAACTTAACCAAACGCTACGGTGACTTACTCGCGGTCGACGCGGTAAGTTTCAATGTCTCCCCGGGGGAAGTCCTGGGATTTCTCGGCCCCAATGGTGCCGGCAAATCGACGACGATGAAGATGATCGCCGGCTTTTTGACGCCGACGGCCGGCAACATCCGCGTCTGCGGCTTCGATGTGGAAGCACAGCCGCTGGAAGCCAAGCGCCGCATTGGCTATCTGCCAGAGGGTGCGCCGGTCTATGGTGAAATGACGCCCGCCAGCTTCCTCAGCTTTATTGCCGATATTCGCGGCCTCAGCGGCGCATCGAAAGACGCGCGCATCCGCCAAGTAATTGAGCGACTGGGCTTACAACGGGTCATCGATCAGCCGATCGAGACGCTATCGAAGGGTTTCAAGCGACGCGTCGGCATCGCGCAGGCAATCTTGCATGACCCGCAGGTCCTGGTGCTCGATGAACCCACTGACGGCCTAGACCCGAATCAGAAATACGAGGTACGTGCACTCATTCAAGGCTTAGCCAAGGACAAGATCGTGATCGTGTCCACGCACATCCTCGAAGAGGTGCATGCGGTTTGTACGCGCGCCATCATCATCGCCGATGGCCGCATCCTCGCCGACGCCACGCCGGACGAGTTGGAGGCGCGCTCGCGTTTTCACCGTGCGGTGACCGTGCGCGCGGACGATTTGGCCGCCATCAGGCTGCAATTGGCTGGCGTCGCGGGCGTCTCCGAGGTGGTGATCAATGACGTCGAGCGCTCAGCCACGGCGTTCCCGATCAAGGGCCAATCAATCTTTGTGCCGATCACGCGGATGATTCAAGAACGCCAGCTTGCGGTGACTGAAGTGTTGCTGGAGCGCGGTCGTCTGGATGAAGTCTTCCGCAGCATCACCCAGACTGGAGCGCGCTCATGAATCCCATTCTCGTGATTTCCAAGCGTGAATTGGCGAGCTACTTCGCCACGCCGGTCGCCTATGTCTTTATTGTCATCTTTCTGGTGCTGGCGAGTTCCTTTGCCTTCCAGATGGGCGGGTTGTTCGAGCGCGGGCAGGCCGATCTCAAGCCATTCTTTGATTTCCATCCGTGGCTATATCTGTTCCTGGTGCCGGCTGTCGCCATGCGCATGTGGGCTGAGGAACGCAATTCGGGCTCGATCGAGTTGTTGCTGACATTACCGGTCACGCAAATCCAAGCGGTGCTCGGGAAGTTCTTCGCGGCGTGGGCTTTTGTGGGCATTGCATTGATGCTGACCTTTCCGATCTGGATTACGGTTAACTATCTCGGCGATCCCGATAACGGCGTGATTTTCGCAAGCTATATCGGCAGCATGCTCATGGCGGGCGGATTTTTGGCCATCGGTAGTTCGGTTTCAGCCGCGACGCGCAGCCAAGTGGTCGCCTTCATCATCACGGTGGTGATCTGCTTTGGATTGCTGCTAGCCGGTCACCCGATGATCTTGGGGCTGGCCAAGCTGTTCCTGCCGCAGTGGCTGGTCGATGGGGTTGCCTCGTTGAGCTTCATCACCCATTTCAGCTCCATCAGCAAAGGCGTAATTGACCTGCGCGACCTGCTGTTCTTCGGTCTGCTGATCGGCTTTTTCCTATACGCCACCTCAATCGTAATCGACCTTAAAAAGGCCGATTGAAGGATGCTCCTGAAGATGAACGCGATAACTAAACGCGCCTCGGGCGGCCTTGTGCTCCTGCTCCTGGCTGCGCTCTTTGTGGGCGCTGTAGTGCTATCCAATCTGGTCTTTCGCGGCGCTCGCGTCGACCTGACCGCCAACGCCGAATACACCTTGAGCGAAGGCACCGAGGAAATTCTCGAAAGCCTGGACGAACCGATCAACCTGTACTTCTATTTCTCAGAAGAAAGCTCGCGCGAGATTCCTGGAGTACGCACTTACGCCTTGCGTGTGCGCGAACTGCTGGAAGAAATGGCCGGCCGCTCGGACGGTAAGCTCAAACTCAGCGTGATCGATCCGCAACCCTTCAGCGAAGAAGACGATGAGGCGGCTGCGGCTGGCTTGCAATCCGTACCGATCGGCTCCAGCGGTGACAAGCTGTTTTTTGGGCTAGCCGGAACCAATTCGCTCAACGGCAAAGCGTCGATTCCCTTTTTCCAGCCAGACAAAGAAGTATCGCTGGAATATGACGTGGCCAAATTGATTCAGTCGCTTTTGCAGGCCGAAAAGCCGGTGATCGGCTTGATCACCGGCTTACCGATGTCGGGCGGCTTCGATCAACCGACACAACAAGTCTCGCAGCCGTGGGCGGTACTCACGCAGCTCAACGATCTGTTTGAAGTGCGTCCGCTGGGTCTGGAGATGAAGACCATCGATCCGGCCATCAAATTGCTCATGGTCGTACATCCGAAAGCGCTTGGCGACGACACGGTCTATGCCATTGACCAATTCTTGCTCGGCGGCGGACGCCTATTGCTTTTTGTCGATCCGCACGCGAATACAGATACCAGCGGCGACGATCCGAACAACCCCAGTGCGGCGGCCTTTGCCGATAAGAGCTCTGGCATTCCGAAGCTGTTCGACACCTGGGGTTTGCAGTTCAAGACCGACGAAATCGTCATCGATCGAGCACTTGGGTTGGCCGTGCAAATTAGCCAGACTGAGGCACCGGTGGCACATCCGGCGGTCATTGGTTTGCGTGCCGATCAGATGTCGAAATCCGATGTGGTGAGTGCCAAACTGGACATGCTCAATGTCGAAAGCGTGGGCCATTTCTCACTGGTCGAAGGCACTGAAACTAAGCTTGAGCCCCTGCTGCAATCCAGCGCCGAGGCCAGCGTTGTCACCACTGAACGCATTCGTTTCGCGCCAAGTCCGCGCGAGCTGCTGAAAGACTTCACGCCAAGCGGCGACAATTACATCTTCGCTGCACGCCTGTCTGGCAAGTTCAAGAGTGCTTTCGCCGATCGCGCCAGCGAGCCAGGACACATCGCCGAGTCCGCCGAGCCGGTGCAGGCGATCGTCGTCGCGGACACCGATCTGCTCACCAATCGCATGTGGGTGCAAGTGCAGAATTTCTTTGGCCAGCAAGTCATTACGCCGTTCGCCAACAACGGTGATTTCGTGGTCAACGCCGCAGATAATTTGAGTGGCTCGTCGGCGCTGATCTCTATCCGTGGCCGCAGCGTCAGTGCACGCCCGTTCACGGTGGTCGAAGATATGCGCCGCCAAGCTGAAGAGCGCTTCCGCGAAACGGAAGAGAAGTTGCAGGAGCAACTCAAGGCAGCCGAAGCCAAGATCAACGAGTTGCAGGCTGGCAAGACGCAAGAAAACGCGTTGATCCTGTCACCGGAGCAGCAGGCCGAGGTCCAGCGCTTCCAAAGCGAGAAGGTGCGTATTCGCAAGGAACTGCGCGATGTGCGTCGTAGCCTGGATCAAGACATCGAATCGCTGGGATTCCGCATCAAAGCCATCAACATCGCCTTGCTGCCGCTAGCCGTGGTGATCGCGGCGCTCGCCTATTGGATGCTACGGCGCAATCGTCGGCGGCGTTCCAGCGCAATTTCGGGAGCTTGAACCATGATGCAGAAGCGACTTTTTGCGTTACTGGCGATCACGGTGCTGGTGCTTGGCGGCGGGCTGTGGATGAGCCATCGGCAATCGGCAGCAACGGATACGCAAACGGCCAACGGCGCGCTGGTGCCGAATCTGGCGGCGAAGCTCAATGAGGTGTCGGCGATCAAAGTCACCGGCGCCAATGCCGTGGTGATTGCCGATCTCAAACGTGCGGACAATGGCTGGGTGGTGGC
>Ga0209181_10006225_pt1 | contig 16809 bp, 6 predicted proteins | sample MAT05_FD_187208 | JGI IMG/M metagenome (GOLD analysis project Ga0209181, IMG submission 187208) | Freshwater microbial communities from Lake Fryxell liftoff mats and glacier meltwater in Antarctica - MAT-05 (SPAdes) (version 2) | ecosystem: Environmental > Aquatic > Freshwater > Ice > Liftoff...
GGCGCAGACACTTTTATTGGAAGCGACGTGTTTTTCTATCTGGTGTCGTTGGTGATGGTTGAGGTGAGTAAATCCCATGGAGGCTCCTTCGTAAGCTTGGACTTCACAAAGGTACCCGTTACTTTCCGCAACCTTTGTTTTTTAGCCCTTCAGAGTCGCAGTTCGTAGTTTACTTCGCATGCCTTGCCTGAGAAGCTCATTAGATGAGCATTTCGCGCCATTGCCCTCCTGTTTCACAAACCCTTGCTTGCTCCTGAATGACATAAACATGTAACATGAAAGCCTTACAGTACCCCTCTCAATGAAAACTGGGGGCTGCGCATACAGTCAATCAGAGCGTCTAAGCTACTCAAAAAGCTTTCCATTTAATACCGCACTACAGCTGCATCGCAATACGCATTTTCAATAAACGCAAAAAATATGCGTTACAAAAATTAAATTTATCTTGTTTTCAATGTTTCTAAGGGGAGTTGTCCATCATGGGTAATCTGAAAAAAAATTGGCTACAGAATTGGCGTAGCTTAGAGTCGGGTAAAGCATCTTTGCTTGCTCTTGTTTCTGTCAGCGTTGTGGGGCTGGTTATTGCCGCTGCTGCCTACGCGCAAACACCCAAACCTATTTCGGTGGTTCCTGTCGGAGACATTAAAGCCACTACCGCAGCGGATGCACGCATTCGTGTTCAGCCTAGGGTGGGTACTATCGGCACAGTCCGCCCCCATTTGCCCCGGCCTACCGGGCTTGAGATGATGGTTCGCGGCTACATCGTAGCGAATATTGGCGGAAAACCGAGCAGTTCAACGTCGGAGAGATTTAGCGTGTCTTCGCGATCTAGCGTGTCTTCGCGCTCGATCAAAGCTAAAAACATTTACCTTCCTGCAGTCACGGTCTATCTTCAGGACCCAGTCAGTGGCAAAACCAGCGAAACCAATCGCACTGATTTAAGTGGTCGTTTCACGTTGTTTGCACCGCAAAAAGGTCGCTACAAATTGTGTTGGAAGTCCGATGTGTATGGCGCAGGATGCCAAAAAACTTTTATCACCGTTAATGCTAAACCCCAATTTCTGAGCGCAATACCTATTTCCATTCCGTACAAGCAAGGCTTTGTTGCCGCTTTTGGTCATGTCACCTCGACAGATGGCAGCTTGACTCGTGCCTATGAGCCACTCATGAACATCAATGCATTTGCTACCGTGAGTGTGACTGACGATAGGAGCAAAACCGTCGTCACGACCCCCGTCAATAACTTTGGCGATTACTTACTGCCTTACTTGCCCATCAAACAAAAGATCAAGCTCGTTGCAAGCATCGAGTCTGGCCAGTTTGTACAAGAAATTTTGCCTGAAGCGCAAATTGAAGCGTCTAACCTGCATCAGATCAACCTGAAAATCGAGAACAACAAACCTGTGTTAGATCCCGTGCATGCTACGGAATCTGCTACTAATCGTCGTGTACAAAACGTAATGCCCGGCTCTGAAATAGTGGTTCATGCCAACGCCCGAGACCGTGATGGCGATGGACTTAAATACACCTGGTATCTTGATGAAAACGACGGCTCACTGTCACAAAACACTGGCGACACGGTGAAATGGAAGCTGCCCCACAATAAAGGTCGCTACATGGTGACCGTGGTCGCTTATGACGGTAAAGGGGGTTACGACAAATCGACGCTCGCTGTACTCGCCGATGGTACGGATGTGCCATTTGCAGGCGTGGTCGTTGATCCCAGTGGTAACGCCATTGATAAAGCCGAGATTGAAATTGTGGGCAATAGCCCGATCAAAACCACTAGCAAAGGACGGTTCAGCACACGTGTAACGCAAGCAGAACGGTATGTGTTGAACATCCGTAAAGAAGGCTATGCGCTCAATTCGCAAATATTAGACCGCGGTGTGACGGGTGGTCGTTTTACACTGCGTCCGGCTCAAGTTGTCACGATCAATCCAACTATAGATAACGAGATTACCCACAAACGCGGCGAACGTGACTGCCCCGGACCGAACAGTGTGCGTGCATCGCCGGGTGTAGCGGGCAACTCGCTCAAAATTCCTCAATGGCAAGATGGTCAAGGTAACGTCGTCGATGCCCCCGATTGGTGGACAGGTCCCCGTCCCGGCAACCTTGCTAAAAAAGACACGGCTGCAGACAAAATCCTTACTCATGCAAGCCGCCGCAATCCCGAGCGGAATAAAGAGGCTCAACCAGTCGTGTTGCCACAAGCACTTAAACTACCCAAGTGCGGCCCTGGCGTCTCCGTTTCTCTACCCGCCAATTCTATTGTGGATAGCCTAGGCAATCTGGTAACAACGCCGATCAAGGTAACTATTTCTACGATTGACGTGCTATCACCGCAACAAATGCCGGGTGACGAATCGGTTGTCTCTATTGGTGGTGTTGGTGGTTACATCGAAAGTTTTGGTGCGGGTGCGCTTGATTTCCCCGCTGGTATGAAATTGAAAGCTGGTAGCACGGCTAAAGTTGTGATTCCTGTTGATCGCTCACGCCTGATTGGTAGTGATCCTCTTCCAGCCACTGTCCCCTTCTTGTCGTACGATGAGAAAAAAGGCCTGTGGATCGAAGAAGGCGTTATGACGCTCACCACCCTCAGTGGTGTGCAGAGCTATGTTGCGCAAGCTAAACACTTTTCACCGTTCAATGCGGATAACGTAAAAAATGGAACCTCGGCCTGCTTGCGCGTCTTTAGCCCAACGCTACCCGGCACTTACAAGCTAGAAGTATCTGCGCCTCTCGGTGGCACAGGTGCGGCTTCGGTGATCACGAAAACTGTGACGAACACATCTCCTTACGAGAATGTGATCTACAACTTGCCTAACAACACCAATATCACCTTGGCGCCGATGACTGATGAAGCTAATCCGAAACTCTTGGGTTACTACGTCGTGAATAGTGGTCCGATACAAAGCCCAAATAATTCACCGGATATCCCGCCTGGCCCACCCTACACCTCATGCCAAAACTTTGTGGTGTTGACCAATCTAAGCGCACCCGCTGCGCCGATGGGTGGCGAGTTTTTGAATGGCTTAGGCTTTATCAATGCCGTGAATTTGGGTTTTGATGATCTAACCACCGCAGACCCCACGGGGGTTGCGCTGCGTGACGCCATTGTGACTGCGGCGAGAAACTACTACACCACGGTTGACCCCGGCGTGAATGCGGTCGACACCTTCGACAAGTTCAAACTCAAATACGGTTTTGGCCCGCTCGGCTCACCCGTAGCAGGTGAAATTGTTTCATCGTATGCCAATACGGGCGACCTTGGCTTTGGTCGCGACATGCACTGTATCAACAAGGTTGGCGACATTGCTTGCTATGTAACTAACTACGGCACCGGCTATACCAACTCCGCACCAGGCAATGGTACGGATGACCAAGACGATGCGGATGCGGCAGGCACCCGTGCCACCGTTAACCTCTCTGCAGAAATCGCCACCGTAGCAATGGAATATTCGCAGATCAACGGAGTGGGTGCACGTGTCGTTAAATTCCATGTTTATAAAAAGAACTTGCCAAGCTATGGTCGCGCTATCTCGGCGAACTTAGATGGACGTGGAGAACGGCCTGTACCGCAACTGTGTATGGTTTGCCACGGCGGACAAGTACCCAATCAAACTGCGGGGGTGCCGGTCTTTACCACGCCAGCTCAGGTGAATCTCAACTCACGCTTCGTGCCATTCGACCATCGCTTATTCACGTTCCCTGCGGCTACGCCAGTTGCCGCTCAAAACGCAGCGATCAAGAGCCTGAATAAGGACATTGTTGATCTCGTGCCTACGGGCGCGCCCACCAGTGATCCTATCCGCCAAGTCGTCAAAGCGATGTACGACGATGGTACGGTGGGCGGCGCAGCAGCACAGATACTCGACTCACCGGTCAACGGCTGGAAGACCGGGCAATCGGCCGCTCTGCCAGGCCAGGCTAACTTCTACAACAAAGTGGTCGCCACCGCCTGTCGAGTTTGCCATGCCTCTCAACCGTTCGAGCAATTGCAGTTCAATACCTCTGCCACAACGGTAGATTTGACGAGTGGCGCAGCGGCAGGCAATCGTCTCATGCTCGGCACTGTGCAATCACGCGTGTGTGGGGATTACGCCATGCCACATGCACTTCGCACGCATGAGATTTTCTGGGGAACCTATGGAGGCGTGATTGACCCGGCTATTGCTGGCGTTTCAATGCCATTTGAGCTACAGAACTTTGGTAATGGCGTTCCTAATGCCGTATCCAAGGGAGCGTGGAGTAATAGCTTGTGCACCTCATTTATCTCAAGTGCAGCAGGCACACCCAGCAAGTTTTACCAACAGACCATACAACCTATCTTCAATAGTAAGTGTGTGGCTTGCCATATCGTGAGTGGTATTGCACCTTTCTCGCTGACAGAAGGTAATTCACATACCCAGTTAGTAGGCGGTGGTCTCGTAACACCGGGGAATGATGTTGGCAGCACCCTCGTTCAACGAATTACAGCCGCATCGCCAGGAAGCCGGATGCCACCTAACTGCTTCCGCGCACCAGAGCCGCCCAATGGCAATCTACCTTGCTTGCCACAAGCGGATGTCGATAAAATTAAGGCTTGGATTAGAAGCGGTGCAAACTAAGTAGAAACCTAGTAGAAACCAAGTAAAGCAACAAACAAAAAGCCAGCAGAGTTTCTTCTGCTGGCTTTTTTACATGTCAAAAATACGAAGCACATCGAAACCCCAACAAAACTTTACTTCAACCTTATTTACACCGTGCTTCCCCGCTTTGATAACCCCTCGATACACCCAGCTTCTCATTACATAATCATTGTAAATTGAAAGGCATGCTATTAAAATACAAGGATGATAAATAGAGACTTACTCAAAAAACTCCACGAAAGTTTGGCCGTTTTTCCGGCAGTGGGCTTGGTTGGGCCACGTCAAGTCGGCAAAACCAGCTTGGCTCGTCAGTTGGCGTTTGACTTAACACAAGCAGGGCAACGCACCCTCATGTTAGATCTTGAACGTCCATCAGAACTGGCAAAGTTAGCCGAACCAGAACTATATTTAGAACCCTTGGCGGACCATTTGGTGATTCTGGATGAAATTCAGTTACAGCCTAATTTGTTTCCCGTTTTGCGTTCGCTAATAGATGCACACCGAAGGCCGAGCCGCTTCTTACTTCTGGGTTCAGCTTCACCCACTCTTATTCAGCATTCATCTGAAACCTTGGCAGGGCGTATTGAGTTTTTAGAACTGGCGCCATTAAATTTGCAAGAGATCATGGCAGAAGCCCGTATGCCGAATGTCGAAAACCTGGCGAAGACTTTATGGAACAGAGGTGGCTTTCCTGATAGCTATTTGGCCAACAGTGATGCCGCTTCTCTACGCTGGCGTGACGCCTTTATACGCAGCTATCTAGAGAGGGACATTCCGCAATTGGGTATCCGCGTAAGCGCAGCAACATTACGTCGTTTTTGGCTTATGTTGGCGCATCATCATGGCCAAATTTGGAATGCATCAACGCTAGCCGGGTCACTCGGGATTACCGCTCCTAGCGTGCGACATTACTTGGATATATTAGAAAGCACGTTCATGGTGCGTGTACTGCAACCCTATAGTGCAAACTTGGGGAAACGTTTAATCAAGTCTGCAAAAGTGTATCTGCGGGATAGCGGTGTTTTACACGCACTACTCAATCTACCTAATCATGATGCCCTCTTAGGCCACCCTATACTGGGTGCATCTTGGGAGGGATGGGTTATCGAACAAATTTTAGCGCAGGCACCCGAAGGTTCGCGGCCGAGCTTTTTCCGCACAGCGAGCGGCAACGAAATAGACTTATTGCTGGAATTGCCGGGTGGACAGTTATGCGCCATTGAGATTAAACACTCTGCCGCGCCAAAGCTGGGTAAAGGATTTAATGAGGTGTTAGATAGTCTTAAGCTGGAAAACGGGTTTGTAGTTGCGCCCATCAACGAACCCTATTCCCTATCGAAACGTGCGCGCGTACTACCACTAACTCATTTATCTGAAATCTGGGCCTCTCACGTTTAAGCTGTCCCACCCACCGTCAACCCATCTATCCGCAACGTAGGCTGTCCCACGCCGACCGGTACGCTCTGACCTTCTTTGCCGCAGGTTCCCACACCCGGATCGAGCGCCATGTCGTTGCCTATCATGGAGACGCGAGTGAGTACGTCGGGGCCATTACCAATTAAAGTCGCTCCCTTCACCGGGTAGGTGATTTTTCCGTTCTCGATCATGTAGGCTTCAGCGGCTGAGAATACAAACTTCCCGCTGGTGATATCCACTTGGCCACCGCCAAAATTCACTGCATACAATCCATGTTTTACTGAGGCGATAATTTCTTTCGGGTCGCGACCACCATTCAACATGTAGGTGTTGGTCATGCGTGGCATGGGCAAATGGGCATAAGATTCTCGCCGTCCGTTGCCCGTCACGGGTACGCCCATGAGCCGCGCATTGAGTGAGTCTTGTAGATAGCCAACAAGAATACCGTCTTCAATTAGCGTGGTGCATTGAGTCGGGTTACCCTCGTCGTCAATCGATAAGGAGCCACGACGATTGGGGATGGTGCCATCATCCACTACCGTAACGCCGGGTGCTGCAACGCGTTCGCCAATACGGCCGGCAAACGCTGAACTGCCTTTACGATTAAAGTCGCCCTCTAATCCGTGACCGATCGCTTCGTGCAATAAAATTCCAGGCCAGCCACTTCCCAGTACAACCGTCATGGTTCCGGCGGGTGCGGGCTTGGCTTCTAGATTAATGCTGGCCTGATGAACGGCCAGCTTGGCGTAGTTACGCAACACATCATCGGTGAAATAGGTGTAATCAAAACGCCCGCCGCCGCCCGATGAACCTTGTTCGCGACGCTGACCGTCTTGTATGAAAACGGTGACCGACACACGCACGAGTGGACGTACATCAGCGGCCATATGGCCATCGGAACGAGCCACTAAAATCACTTCGTATGTAGAGGCAATGTGCGCCATGACTTCCGTCACGCGTTTGTCTGCCGCACGGGCGTAGCCTTCCAAGCGTTCCAGCAACTTCACTTTCTCGGTATCGGATAGCGATTGCATGGGGTCATTCGCCACATATAACCGGGGCGCAAGCGCGCCGATACGCAACATAGGAACCAGCTTTTCTGCGCCTAGCGCCGCAATGGCACGCGTAGCTTCTGCAGCGGCAGTTAGCGCAGGGAGTGAAATTTCATCTGAATAGGCAAAAGCGGTTTTTTCACCTGAAATAGCACGAACGCCGACACCTTGATCGATGTTAAAACTACCGGATTTAACGATGCCTTCTTCTAAGCTCCATGCTTCAGAGCGCGCATATTGGAAGTACAAATCCGCAAAATCTATTTTGTGCTGATTGAGCGTACCGAACACGCTTTCCAATCGACGTGAATTCAGATTGTAGGGTGCGAGTAGGCAAGATTCTGCTGTTTCGAAATGTGATTCTATTGGGGAGTTTTTTGTAGCCATTTTTAGCGATGCCACCGTTTGTTGGGTCATGTTAAGGAACGTTCAGTAAGCACTTAATAAACAGAAGTTAGCCGATTCAATTCAAAGCATTTAATTCAAAGTGCGGTGCGCTAAAGCGGGTAAGTTTGCGCGTAACTCAGTAATACGGTTGGGGTTCATGTCTGCAATTACAATCCCTGCGCCTTTCGGCTGACGCGCTAACACCTCACCCCACGGGTCAACAATCATGCTATCGCCCCAAGTAGTGCGGCCACTGGGATGAGTTCCCCCTTGTGCGGCTGCTAACACATAACAGAGATTTTCAACTGCGCGGGCGCGAAGCAATAACTCCCAATGCGCGAGTCCTGTCGTGTGTGTAAATGCGGCAGGTAGCACGAGTAGGTCTATTGCACCGCCCACGTTGTTATTGTTCTCGCTGCCAACATCCGCGCGCTGCATTGCGCGATATAACTCTGGGAAACGCAAATCGTAGCAGATCGACAAACCAATCCGCCCAAAAGGCGAATCAAACGTCACCACTTTATTACCTGGCTCTATTGTTTTGCTTTCGTTGTAGTGCTCCGCACCGCGATTAAAACCGAAGAGATGAATTTTGTCGTAACGCGCAACCCGATTACCCTCCGCGTCGTACACCAAACAACTATTGCGAACTTTGTCAGGCGTGGAAGCCTCCATAGGAATAGATCCCCCTATCACCCACAGCTTGTGCTTCTGTGCTGCCTCACGCAAAAAATCTTGTAAAGGGCCGCTGCCCTCTTTTTCGCGCACACGCACTTTGTCTGTTTCATCGCCCGACATCAACGGAAAGTATTCGGGTAGTGCGACCAGTTGTGCACCTTGTTCGGCGGCTTCAGCAATTAAGCGCGCCGCTTCATGCAGATTCTCTGCAATGTCGGGGCCCGAAATCATTTGAACAGCAGCTATTTTCATAGGGCCTCAATTCGCCTCATCATGGATTTGTGCCTGCAGGTGTTGATGTAGCAGGTTGAGTAGAAGGCGGTGGAGGCGGTGAAGAAGTTGGAGGTGAAGCTTCTGCTCCCGCACTAGAGCCGGGTTTGCCTATTGTTCCCGTTGTTCCCGCTGTGCCCGTATTGCCTGTGCCCATATTGACCAAAGGCGTGGATGTTGGTGCAAGCGACGGTGTGGAACTTGGGCCAAGTGGCGGAACGGAAGCGGGCGCGCCATTAGGCAAAAGCGTAGGCGGTTTGAGGCCGCCTAATTTTTCCACTTTTGGATCGCTCCAACTACCGGTTACCTCATATTCAAAAGCAAAAATCTGATCAAGTGGATCACGCAATACTTTTTGTGCGGCCCATGCAGCTAAACCAATAACAGGATTTATGACCATCGCGCCAAGTGCTACGCCATCTCCTAATGCGGGTTGTATTCGCACACGCAAGTTTTGTGTTTCAGAGGGAATACTTGCCTCACCTTTCATAAACACCTTGGCTGCAGGGCCCTGAATATGCAGGTCTTGCGTGCTTAATATTCCATGTACCGATTTAACATTGCCTTTGATCGAGTCAAAAGCAAAGCCTTCAGAAAACACATCGCGAAAATCTAAAGAAATGCGACGAGGCAATGATTGCAGGCTGAGAATACCCAGTAGTTTCCCTATCCCGGGCTCGAGTTTATTGAACTGCCCTTTTGCCGCCTCTACAGATAACGCGCCATCCAATGTTGGGTAGTCGATTTCTGTTGGGGCACCTTTCCAAGACACCCTTCCTTCCAGCTTGGCTGTGCCGCGTTTAACAGCATCGACATACCCTAAACGCTCAAGCATTTTGCCGATATCCGTAACATCAAATTTAAAATTAAGTTGCGTCGCGCCACTCCTCCAAGCGCCATCGGCATTCAGGGCACCATCTGGATTAGTTAGCGTCAGCTTTTCTATGCGCCAGCTATTTATCTCGTTTGCAGCTTGGAGTTCTAGCCGCCCCAGTTTTTTTCCGCGTAAAACAAAGCTGTCGGCAACTATATCTAGCCCTGGCAGTTCCCTTAGCGGTTCTTCTATCGCAGTAATTAAAGGCGCTGAGGGGGGTTGAATAGTTGCTGCCGCCGCCACGTTATTAGCTACTGAGTTTTTCACCGTTGTTGCAGCATTGGATTTACCCACCACACTGGTTGTACTTGAACTTGGGACGACAGCAACATTCGATACCACTGTCTTAGCCGGTGTGGATGGAATTTGTTTAAGTGGTTGCGCATCGTTCACCACCAACTGTTTCAATCTTGCTTTCAAACGTCCTTGACCTTGTGCCTTCCAACTTAAATCGCCACTCACTTCTTTGCTTAACAATTGGGCTTGCCAAGTGTCGTCTTGAAGATTGGCCCGCAGAACCACGTCAGAGAAAGGTCGGTCAAAAGCCGTCATTGAGCTGGTGCGTAAATTGAGTGCATTTATAGGCAAAGCATTCTTTGTATTTATATTTGTATTTGTGTTTGTTGAACTAGCGGGACTACTGAGACTTAATGCCGCTTCTTTACCTTTAGAGGACTTCAGTGCATTGCGCCAAAAGTCCAGATTAAGTGACTTCAATGTGGCGGAAAGCAACACGCCCTTATCCGGTAAAGAAGGCAACGCTGTTTCACCCACCACAATGAGGCCACGCTCCACCACCATCTTGCCTAACTCAGTGCTCGCAGCCCCGTTCGTAGATACCCCTGCATCCACACGACGCTTGACTATTTGAGCGCTGACAACTTTCCCCAATGTAAAACGTGTTTGCTCTCTGGCGCTTATTTGCGTGGCCGTGGTGGCGGTAGTTGCAGGAGCTGCTGCAACTGAGCCTGCCCCTGTTACTCCTCCGCCTGCATTGTTACGGCGCCGTGGACCTTCTGCAGAAAAAGGGCTGCGTTCAAAACGTAGCGCAAGGGTTTCATTCGCGGTTTTATTAAATGGCTCGGGTAACGTAGAAGCAATGCCTTGTAAATTCGACTCCAGCACAACTTCAGTGTTCTTTTTACGCAACATGATATTGCCACGCCAACTGGTACTGCCGGACAGTGAATCTAACAAACGGTTGTCTAAGTTTTTGCGTAGCTCAGCAATATTAAGTGTGCCAACGGTCGTGATACCGACCACGCCATCTGCTTTTGTTTCTGCATTAATAGTGAGTGGAGAACCCATTAAATTAGCGCGGGTATCTTTGAGCCCAATACTGTTTCCCGTGAATTGCAATTGACCATTAACGTCCGTCAACGCAGGCAAGTCCGCATCAATAGTCAAACGGTTTTTTACAAAATCATAGCGGCCTACCAAGGTGGTGTCGTCAACATGTTCTAAGGGCATGACAATCTTTAAATCCAGATTCCCATTTCCTTCAGCTTTCATGGCGGCGGTAAAGTTATCAATTTTGGCGGCCACCGGGCTAGCATCAATAAACTTCAAAAAATCTTTGGTCGGGCCATTGGCAAGCCCCGTCACGGTTAATATCTCCGCACCATGGGCATCTAAATTGGGTGTCTCTGCCACGACTTTGCTCAGCTTCACACCAAAAATATCGCCGCGCTCTGCGCGGATGCGCATGCTCAATCCTTCAAAAAGAAAATCGCCATGAATATTGTTAATGGCTGGCCAGCTATCTGCATAGCGTAAAGAAGCGTCGACAATTTTTCCGGTAATCTTAAAAATGCCCGTCTTACCATCGGCAAATGGAAAATCCCTCAGATCGCCTTTAAGTTGTAAGTGCGCGTCTTCTGCGTGTCCCGCCTTAATCGACGTCTTCAGCCAATCGGACACATTCTGACTCACCTCCAGAGGGATATAACGCCACACTGCGGTTGCATCTGCACGCGTAACCTTTGCAACAAGGTCGATTTCCCCAAGGCTATTTGCTATTTCGTTTGATGTTTCACTTGACGCTTCGTTTGCGTTGCCAGTACGGGTAGTCCCTTTATTGCTTACCATGCTTGCGCTAAGAAAACGCCCCGAAGCCTCGCCTACTGCATCTTTGTTCTTAAAATTGAGATGCTTTAATTGGGCGTCAACACGCCCCTGGTTAACCTTCCAAATCGCTTGGGCCGTCAAGGTTTCAAAATCGATGCGTGGATCAGCAAATACCGTAGGCAAATAAAGCGATGATTGCTGACTATCTAAATTTAACTGGCCGCCCTTTTCATCCGCCTCTACGCGTCCAGACAGTTTTGAAAACCCGGGTGTTTGACCAACAGCATTAATACCTAACCCGTCAAAGCGCGCATGGAGCGTGTATTCCACCAACCCTGCCAATATTGACGATGAAGGGGGGGGTGCAGGTGCAGGTGCAGGTGCGGATGCGGGTGCGTTTGTTTCGGTACTGGCAACAACGGCCGCTTTATTGATGTTCGTTTGATTAGCACCCTGTTTGTCTACAGCAGAACGCCAAGCTAGTCTGAGATCTTGAATTCGCCCATGAGGCGCATATTCACCGAGGAGCTTGCGAGAGAAGGTGTCAATTGGCAAATAGGTGGCTAGCTGCGTTAAAACATCAATATCCAAACCCGTTGCAGCAACCTCACCATGTGCAGGCCGCTGACCTACAGCGGGACTGGATCGAATTGAAAAATCGGTGGGCGGGATTTTTATGCCATCCCGAGTGGCGAGCATTAATTTTTTGGCGCTTAATTCAAATCCACCCTGCGCCCCTTGCCAACTTTCGCCTGTAAATTTTTTCAATAATTGGCCGCTAAAACTTTCTTCAAATTGCCCATTTAAGCTTCCGGCTAACCGTCCACTTAACTGCGCAAGGTCCAGCATCGGCAAATCAGGCCCTAGCCTCACTTTCACATCGCGCAAGGCAATATCGGTGGTCAACGCATTAAGACGTTGGTCGGCAAAGCCTAACCATAGCCGCACACCACCTGCACCTTGGGGAACTTCAATGGGGTAATTTACCCAAGCACGCCAACCCGCGAGATCGGCATAATCCAATTCTGCATAGGCTTCCCCTGTCCACTTATCCAGCTTGGAAAAATCATCGCCCTGAAAGTCCCCACGAATATCCAACCTTGTTGCCAAAGCACTGGGTGGCTCTGCATTCAAACCAAAACGATGTTGATTTCCATCGTTAAGCAGCATGAAGTTTAGATTGTTGAGCGTTAGCGGCGGCGCGGCTCTTAAAGCGTCGTTCCACTCAATAGTGGCATTGCGCACCACAATTTTGTCCTGCGCCAATAGCCAGTCAGAAAATCCCGGGCCTTGAGTGACTTCCGTGTTAAGGGGTAATCCCGCAATAAAAATTGCGCCATCTATTTCGCGACGTATATCGAGTGAGGGGGCATTGAACTCAAGACGGTGTAGCCGCAACTGAAAATGTAAAAGAGAAGACCAAGCCACTTCAGTCTCTACATTACTTAAGGAAAGAGCTGGGCGGCCCGCCGCATCATCCAGCTTTAGCCCATATAAAGAAAGATGCGGGCGCAATCCTCGCCAGTCGGTGTCAATCTTCTCGATAGTGACATGCAAACCCGCCGCTTTTGAGAGCGCTTGTTCGATGTCTCCTCGGTAATTTTCGATGTCCGGCAATATCCAGTAACGTAATACGAGAAGGACGAGCGCAAAACCAAAAAAAATAATCCAGAATATCCACGCCAAGACTTTTCGCATCCAGGCCGGCAGCAAGCTAAGGCCCGACAGCCAGAACAAGCGCGCCCCTATATGCTTGAAGCGGCGTTGAATAGTCAGTGGATGATGCGGTGTGTCGGACATGAAGCGTATTGAAAAATCCTTGAGGGGTGTTTATGGTTTTACGGAATACGACAGTACAATTGTCAGAACCTAAATCCTACAGAGATTTTACCCCTCTTTAAGCCGAATAGCCTTATGTCTAAATATGTCTGAACCAATGACCTCCCCAGCGCTTAGCGCTATCCTGCCGATGAGCCATTTTCTTGAGCGGCTGGTTAGCAGTCAGCCGGACATTGGCGAAGAATTGGCGCGTGAGTTAAACACAACGTACACCGCAGAGGCGATGCGTGAGTACTTAGCCAGTGAGGCCAGCAATGAGACCACGCTTAAATCCGGTTTACGTAAGTTGCGCGCGCGCGTATTTGCGCGACTTGCCGCCCGCGATCTAGCCCGCCTAGCCACATTACAAGAGGTTATGGAAACCATGACCTTGCTTGCTGACATTACGGTTGAGCACGCCTGCCGTGTACTCACTGCGGTCTTGGTTGAGCGGTATGGCACACCTTGCTCAGAGGCGGGCATACCTCAAGAACTGATCGTGATCGGCATGGGGAAATTGGGGGGGCGGGAATTAAACGTCTCTTCAGACATTGATTTGATATTTCTCTATCCCGAGGATGGCGAAACGAACAGTAAATTGAGCGGGAAACCATCACTTAGCAATTTTGATTTTTTTACCAAACTCAGTCGCAACCTTATCGGCGCATTGGCTGAAATCACCGAACATGGCCAAGTTTTTCGCGTCGACATGCGTTTGCGTCCGCACGGTGACTCTGGCCCTATCGTGGCGAATTTCGAGATGCTCGAAAATTACTTTATTTCTCAAGGGCGTGAGTGGGAGCGCTACGCTTGGATCAAAGCGCGTCCGCTGTGTGGTGCGCAAGGTAAAGACGTAGCCACCATTTCACGTCCTTTTGTCTTCCGCAAGTATCTTGATTATGACGCCATTAACGCCATGCGTGATCTGCACGCACAAATCCGTCGTGAGGTATCACGGCGCGACATGGCCAATAACATCAAACTCGGGCCCGGCGGCATCCGAGAGATCGAGTTTCTCGCCCAAGTGTTTCAACTCATACGGGGCGGCCGCGAAACGGGATTGCAAATTCCCGCCACCTTAGCGGTGCTCGATTTACTGGCCGAGCGCAGCATCATGCCGCATGCTGCCATCAGCGAGTTAAAGAGTGCTTACACCTTTCTGCGCAATTTAGAACATCGCCTGCAATATCTCGACGACGCACAAACCCACAGCCTGCCCAGCACTCCAAATGACCAATCGCTAATAGCGCGCGGCATGGGCTTCGCTGATTTTGCAGCGCTGTTAGAAGAGCTCGACGACCATCGCGCCAATGTGAGCCGACACTTTGCCGAAGTATTTGCTGACCCCAATCAAAAGAAAGAAAGCGAGTGCCCATCAAATGCTTGGCAAGTTAACACAGGCAATAACCAACAAGAAGTCGCCGCGGAGTTGGCCAGCCTAGGCTACACAGATCCCCATGCTGCTGCGGATCGCCTTGTCGCATTGCACAACAGCCATCGCTACCAGAACATGCAGCAAAACATCCGCGAGCGCTTTGACGCGCTGATTCCACGCCTGATTGAAGCCGCTGCCCAACACCCTAACTCGGCCATCACCCTCATTCGAGGGCTGGACTTTCTCGAGGCAATAAGCCGAAGAAGCGCGTATCTAGCGCTTCTTCACCAATACCCACTAGCCTTGGCCAAAGTCGCGGAGTTAATGAGTGCATCCAGTTGGGCGGCAGGGTTTCTAACCCGCCACCCGCTACTACTTGATGAACTACTCGATACACGCATCCTTGAAACCATCCCTGACTTCACCTTGTTTCGTCACAACCTAAGCGAACAACTCGACCGCCAAGAACCCGATACCGAACAGCAAATGAATACGCTGCGTGAAGCCCATCACGCACAAGTTTTTCGTCTACTCACGCAAGATCTGGCGGGCCTATTGCCATTGGAAAACCTGTCCGATCATTTGTCCGAACTAGCCGACACCATGATCGACCTTAGCCACAAAATGGTCTGGCGCAAGCTACTCAAACGACATCGAGACACACCCAAGTTTGCAGTGATTGCCTACGGCAAGCTCGGTGGCAAGGAGCTAGGATATGCCTCAGACCTAGACATTATTTTTCTGTTTGATGATGCAGATGGGGATGCGCCGGAAATTTATTCGCGCCTCGCCCAACGCACAACATCGTGGCTCGCTAGCCCCACCTCTGCGGGCATTCTGTACGAAACAGATTTGCGACTACGCCCCAATGGAGAGTCCGGGCTACTAGTTAGCTCCATTGAAGCTTTCCATCAATATCAAATGGAATCTGCCTGGGTGTGGGAGCACCAAGCCCTGACGCGCGCACGCTTTAGTGCAGGTGATAGCGAAGTGGGAAGAAAGTTTGAAGAAATACGTATCGCCGTTTTACGCAAACCACGCGACCTGCTAGCGCTACGCACAGAAGTGCTGGAGATGCGCGAAAAAATGGCTTTGACGCACGCGAACAAGAACGATTTGTTTGATATCAAGCATGATCGCGGTGGCTTAATCGATGTGGAGTTTATCGTCCAGTTTCTCGTACTCGGCTATTCACATCAACACATCGAGCTGACCAAAAATCTAGGCAATCTCGCCCTTCTAAAAATTGCCGCCAGCCTCGGGTTGATTCCCGTCGAGTTATCCGAGCGAGTGCGCAATGCCTACCGTGCCTACCGCTCCCTGCAACACAGCCTGCGATTGAACGACACTCAATTTGCGCGCGTCGCTCATGCTACGGTTCAACAGAAAATCAACACGGTGTTGGAGCTTTGGGGGGTGGTGTTTGGTGTTTAAAACTAGTGGGTAGCCGTATTTTTAAACCTCTGGATCCCCGCCTTCGCGAGGATGACGGAGGCAGCGAAGGACAAGGGGTGTTTGATGCAAATTTCACAGCCCAAGGCAACACTAACCTAAGCGAACAAATGACGGGATCACGAGTCGCTGACAGCCGGCAGTCATACCCGCACCACTGATAGAAAACCGTCATCCCCGCGCCCCGCAGGAAGTACCCCGCCCTAGAAGAAGTGGCCTTGGGCCATTGGGGTGCGAAGGCGGGGATCCAGCAACTGTATGTCAAACCAATGGCTCTAGCAGCCGCTCACACTAAGCACTACAACGTACACAAACGCTCCGCCGCCCGCATCAACGTGTCTTCATTCTTAGCAAAACAAAACCGCAACACACGATTGTCTTCACGCTCATGATAAAAAGCAGAAAGTGGAATGGACGCCACGCCCACTTCACGCGTTAGGCGCTCCGCAAATTCTGAATCAGCTTCATCTGTAATTGCACTGTAATCAACCGACTGAAAATACGTTCCCGCACAAGCCAGTAACTTAAAACGTGATCCCGCTAATTGCTGGCGAAAGAAGTCTCGCTTCGCCTCGTAAAACCCTGTCAAGTCGGCATACCACTGCGTGTCCTGCATGAACTCCGCCAACGCTAATTGCATCGGATGATTGATAGTGAAGACAATAAACTGATGTGACTTGCGAAACTCCGCCATCAATTCTCGCGGGGCCAAACAGTAGGCAATTTTCCAGCCAGTGACATGGTAGGTTTTGCCGAAGGACGAAATCACAAAGGCGCGCTCGGCGA
>Ga0209181_10006228_pt1 | contig 16808 bp, 15 predicted proteins | sample MAT05_FD_187208 | JGI IMG/M metagenome (GOLD analysis project Ga0209181, IMG submission 187208) | Freshwater microbial communities from Lake Fryxell liftoff mats and glacier meltwater in Antarctica - MAT-05 (SPAdes) (version 2) | ecosystem: Environmental > Aquatic > Freshwater > Ice > Liftoff...
GCGACCAGCCTTTTGAGCCGTCCGTTCTCCTTTTCCAGTTCCTTGAGCCGCTTGACGGTCTCCTCCTTGGCTCCGCCGTATTCCTGCCGCCACCGGTGGTAGGTCGGCGGACTGACTTCCAGCTTCTTGCAGACTTCCTCCACGCTTTGGCCCGCGGCCAAAAGCGTGGCCGCCTCGCGCAGCTTCTTGATGATCTCTTCGGGGGTATGTCGTTTGCGTTTCATGGTGAGAGTTCGGCGGCGCTCACGCGCCGCCAACTCTCATAGCGCCTGGATCAACTTTCGGGGAGCAGGCCAACGCCGAAAAAGCAGCCTATCAAAGCTAATCCCAGCTAAAGCCGGCTAAAATTACAGACACGGGAGCCAGTGATGGGATTCGAACCCATGACCTGCTGTTTACGAAACAGCTGCTCTACCCCTGAGCTACACTGGCGTTCGCGGGAATTGCGAGGGGCGGGAAGGTATCGCAGGTTTTTTCCGGGCGGCAAGCGGGTTTTCGCCCGCGGAAAACGACGGCGGGACGGGTGGCGCGGTCGCTGGCATCAGGGGATGAGAACGATCTTTCCGGTCGCGCCGGGGGCCAGCACGGCGGTGTGGGCGGAAGGGGCTTGGGCGAGGGGAAATTGGCGGCCGATGTGTGGGTTCAGCGTGGCGTTTTCCAGCCCAGCGCGGATGGCGGCATGGATGCCGGCGACTTCGGTGGGGGTCGCGGTGAGGAGCATCACGCCGCGGATATCGGCGCTTCGTATCATGGCGTCGCGGGGATTGATCTCGACCGGGCCGCGGCTGCCGACGACGCAGATGCGGCCTCGGGGGGCGAGCAGGGTGAGGTCTTTGCCGAGGTTTACGTTGGCGAGCATTTCGATGATGAGATCGACACCGCGGCCGGAGGTGTTGCGGAGGATTTCATCGAGATAGCCGGGTGCGGTGTGGTCGAAGACGGCGTGGGCGCCTTCTTCGCGGGCCTGCTGCCGGCCGGTGTCGGTGCCGCCGGTGGCGAGGACTCGCAGGCCGGCGGCGCGGGCAAACTGGATCGAGGCGGTGCCGACGCCACCCGTGCCGCCATGCACGAGCACGGTCTCGCCGGGCTGCGCGGCGCCGCGCGCAAAGAGCGCGAAGTGCGCCGTGACGTAGGGCACGCCGAGCGCCGCGCCTTGGGCGAAGCTGACGCGCTCAGGAAGCGGATGGACGTGGGTGACGCTGCACACGGTTTGCTCCGCGTAGGTGCCGGTGAGTGAGCCGGCGACGTAGACGCGATCGCCCTCTCGCAGCCCTGTGACGCCGCCGCCGATCGCGGTGATCGTGCCCGCGCCATCGGTGCCGGGGGTGTAGGGAAGCACGGGTTTCGCAGCGTAGGCGCCGGAGCGGATGTAGGTGTCGACAGGGTTCACGCCGATGGCGGCGAGGCGGACGACGACCTGTTCCCAGCCGGGCACCGGGTCGGGGACGGTTTCGAGTGCGAGCACGTCGGGGCTGCCGAATTCTTTGACGACGATGGCTTTCATCGAGACAAGTGGAGGGCGCTCCGCCCGCGAACGCAACCGTCACCTTTTCTCTCCACATGAATCACCAGCCCACATCCGAAAGCCCGCGCGGGGTCGAGCACGCGCACGTCATCGACATCGTCGCGGACGACGCCAAGACCGGCGAAGTCGTGCTGATCATGCTGGAGCCGCGGCCGTGGGATGGCTCGGAGCTGCGGCTGTTTGAGCTTCAGGAGAAGGTGAACGCCTATCTGTCCTTCGCGCTCGATGGCGAGATGGCGGAGGCGTATCCGGAGCTGATGAGTCGGCCGCTGCGGCTACAGGTAGATTGCGTGGGGATGCCGGACGAAACGGTGGTCGATTTTCTCAGCGTGGTCCGCGAACAGATCGGCTTCCAGGGGATCAATCTCGAAGTGCGCGTGATGGGTGAGAAAGGCTGCGGGCCGGATTGCGGCTGCGGCAGTTAGTTCGCGGCGGAGGTCACCGCGGGGTCTCGGCCTTCGTCGGCGTCGATGTAGGCGAAGAACGTCTGGATGTCGTCGCGCGTCTCGAGGCCGCTCTCTTTTTTCCGCTGCGCGAGGCGCGTGCTGGCTTCGTCGTTCCAGCCGCGTTTTCGCATGTAGTCGTTCCACACTTCGATCTCCTCCGCGCTCGGTCGGCGGCCCTGGGCAAAGACCCACTCGGCGATCTCGTCGTCGGTGCCGCCCTGCTTCACGCGCTCGACCAGCGCAGGGTATTCGATCCACAGAAAACTGAGCGCGCGGCCATCGAAGCCGGTGCCGAGATTGGCCTGATATTCCGGGGGCAGGTGGCCCGCGGCGTGGACGCGAATTTTGTCGAACAGGCGGGCGAGGTGGTGGATGCCGGCGACTTTGACAAAGGGGCTGCGCAGATCGGAGAAGCTCATGGGCGGGGAAATTATCGTCCGCGCGGGGCGGCCACAAGCTGAGGATGTCGCGGCAGGGAGCCGCGCCGTGGATTTCCGGGACGCACGCATGCCCGCGTGGGAACCCGCGGCCCGTCGCGTGGGAACCCGCGGCGCGGCTTCCCTACCAAATTGAACCGCTGCCCGGTCAAGGGGCGGCTTGTGTTTTGCAAAATTGCTGGAAGGATTCCGCCGACTGAGATGCGAACGATCCTTTTGATCGACGACGATGAATACTGCCGCGGCCCAGCGGCTGAATTGTTGCGCCGTGCAAATTGGGAAGTTATCGAAGCGGGCGATGGGCAGAGCGGCATCGAACTGGCGATCCGGCATCGCCCTGATGTGATCCTCTGCGATCTCCTGATGCCGCGCGGCAATGGTTACCAAGTGTGCCGCACGGTGCGCGCCCAGCACGAGCTGCGCAATACCCGCATCGTCGTCGTGACCGGTCGCGATTTCTCCGCCGACCGGGAGAGCGCGCACCAGGCGGGGGCGGACGATTATCTGGTGAAGCCGATCGTTTTCAGCGTGCTGCTTGCGGCGTTGGATCGCCTGCATCCGGCGAAAGTGAATGGCGGCGAACATCCGGCGACTGCGGAAGGCAAGCGCCTGCCGGGGCTGGCGACGCTGAAGTTTTGGGGGGTGCGCGGGTCGATCCCGTCGCCGGGGCCGGGCACGGTGCGGTTTGGCGGCAATACGTCGTGCGTTGAGTTGCGCGCCGAGGGGCAGATTGTGATTCTCGATGCCGGGTCGGGCATGCGCGCGCTCGGGCATTCGCTCGCGGCGGAATTTGCCGACACGCCGCTCGATCTCACGGTGCTAATCACGCACACGCACTGGGATCACATCCAGGGTTTCCCGTTTTTTCTCCCGGCCTACGACGCGCGCAATCGCCTCCGCATCCTCGGCTACGAAGGCGCGCGCGAAGGGCTGGCCGCGACGCTCGCGGGGCAAATGGAGAGCCCGTATTTTCCCATCGCGCTGAAGCAGATGCCGGGAAACATCGTCATCGAGGAGTTGAAGGAGATGGAGTTTGAGATCGGCCCGATTCACGTCGACGTGTGTTTTTCCAATCATCCGGGCGTGTGCGTCGGCTACCGGCTCCAGACCACGGCGGGCTCGGTGGTTTACCTGCCCGACAACGAATGCGGTCACGGCAATCCGGTCGATCGCGAGGCGGCGCGCGGGACCTTGCCGCGCACGATCGAGCAGCGGCTGGAGGATTTCGTCAGCGACGCGGACATCCTCATTTGCGACACGCAGTACACGCGCGAGGAGTATGCCGCGCATCACGGCTGGGGCCACGGCTGTGTCGACGAGGTCGTGCGCTTTGCCATCGCGGGCCGGGTGAAGCGGCTCTTCCTTTTCCATCACGATCCCGCGCACGATGACGACCAGATGACCGCGATTCTGGCCCACGCCCGCGATCAGGTGGCGAAAGCGGGCGCGAGCCTCCGGGTGGACGCCGCCCGCGAAGGCGAGGAAGTGGTGCTCGCGCCGCAGCTTTCGCTCGTGCGTTGAAACGCGGGCTCGTGCGTTGAAACGCGGGTTCGTGCGTTGAAACGCGGGCTCGTGCGTTGAAGCACGAACGCTGAAAACGCGAAAAGGCCGGGATCGAAATCCCGGCCCGTAAACTTCGCGAACGTGGCTGGAGCCGCGCGGCTACTGGTGCATTTTCGTTTTACCCTTGGCGCAGCAGGAGCCGTCGGTTTTGCACACATGTTTCTGGGGCGTGGCGCAGCAGGAGGTGCCGGGTTTGCACTCATGCTTCGAGGTCGTGGTGCAGGCGGGGAATGCGAGCGCGACAATGGCGCAGACGAGCAGGGGAATGAATTTCATGGCGGTAGTTTCGCGGGGAAGCCCGGCGTCGGCAAGCCTACGACTGCGGGATGTAAAAAAGCGTGTAGTAGGCGGAGTCGTGGAGCAGCGGCGCGCCCTTCGCCGAGCGCACGCCGGGGAGGTGAAACTCATGCACATGCCCCTCATGCACCGCGTCCAGCACCACGCGCGCGCTCTTTCCATCCGGCGCCACCGTCACGTTTTGGATCGCGGGCTTCGTGCCATCCACCTCCGGGCTGCCGTAGCTGGATTGATAGATATACGTATAGGTTTCCACTTCCCACGACTCCGGCGCGCTCGCCGTTTTCGGGTCGATCGGTTCGGTGAAGGTGAACTCGAAGCCGTCCGGGCGCGCGCGCATCTCGTGAATTTCGAACGGCACCTTGCCCGTCCACACCACGCGTTGCAGCGCGAAGGGTTTGCCGCCGCGCGCGCCCCAGCCGCGATCCGTGCCGTAGACAAAGAGCGACGCATCGCTCGCGAATTCCAGCGCCAGGCAGCCGCTGTCGAAGCCAGTCCGAAAGGGAAACACCGCGCCCTGATAGTGACCGTTCACCTTTTCCAACGCCACGCGCATCACCGTCGAGTCGCTCTGCTCGCCGACGAAAAGCTGATTTTTGAAGGGGCCAAACCGGTCGCTGCTCTCGAAGCAAAAGCCCGCCGTCGAGTGGCCCATCTTCGGTTTCCCCGCCGCGGGGTAGGGGAAATAAATCGACGGCGGCAGGAGCTCCGGCATCTTCTTCGCTTCGAGGGAAACGCGGCTGCCGCTCTCCGGCGTGCCTGCGGGTTGGTGCAGCCCGGCTTTCGCGACTTCTTCCTTCGTCGCCGCTTCGTCGAACCATTTTAACCCGCCGGGATGGCCGACGAATTTGTCCGGCAGTAGTTGCTGCAATTTGCACGCGCCATTCCACGGCCCCTGGTTGTCTGTATAGAAAACGTCGCCTTCCGCGTTGAAGCCGAGGCCGCCCGGCGAACGCACGCCCGCGCAGACCGGCGTCGCTTTGCCATCCGGCCCGATCTTCATCGCCCAGCCGCGATACTTGCTCTCGCTGTTGAACGATCCCGTGAGGCAGAGCACCACCCAGAGGTCGCCGTTGCGGTCGAACTTCGAGCCGAACGCGTACTCGTGGTAGTCGCCATTGATCGACCACGGATCGCCGAGCGTCTCGAAAACATCCGCGCGTCCGTCGCTGTCCTCGTCCTTGATTTTTGTGATCTCGCCGCGCTGCGTCGCGTAGATCCAGCCGTCCTTAAAAGCGAGCCCGAGCACCTCGTGCAGCCCGCTCGCGAATTGCTTCCAGCGCGGCGCCGGCGGCTCGGTGAGCACGCCGTCGGCGATCCAGATGTCGCCGATGCGCGAGGCCACCGCGAGGCGGTCCGGCCCGAGAAAACAAAGCGCACCGGCCTCGAGCGTCACGCCCTCCGGCGTGGGTAGCGTGAGGATGCGGTAGTGCTCGGCTTCGGCGGTTTTGAGGTCGGCGCTGGAGGCGGGAGAAGCTGCGTGAAGCCAGACGGCGGGAAGCACGAAGCCGAGTGTGGCGATGAGAGGGAGGAACTTCATGGAGCGAGAAAAGCGTTAGGATCCGGCAGGAAGTTTTTGAATGCCGATGATCTGGATTTGTTTGACCGGCGAATCGACCCGGTAGGTCAACTCCCACCGGTCAAAGCGTTTCAACCGGAAAGGAATTTGGTGGGGTCCGCTGATTTCCGGGTTAGCCCCCTGTTCCGGAGCCGCGGCCAGTTGATCGAAGAGCCGCGTCAAAAAGTTCCGCGAGCGCACCGGTAGCTCGGAAAAATACTGGAGAGATTCTCGGTTGCGGAGGACTTGATCGGGCTCCACCTATCGGCCTTCCGCAATCAGGCGCTGATGTAAGGCGAGGACCTCTGCTGCGGAATATAGCTTTCCTCCGTTCGCAGCTTCCTCCGCTCGACGCGCCATCTCCGCCCGCCAGGCGGGATCATTGGCCCGGCGGAGAAACTCGATGTGCAGCGCCAGATCGTCGAGTTCCTTGGGCGTCAGCTCGTTCATGCGTTTCTTCACTTCGGCGAAGCTCATGGCGGGAGATTAGTTGGGAGCCTGCGGTTCGGCAAGCCGGGCTACCACGCGATCTCCTGCACGAGCTTCGCGTCCTGGCCGGCGAAGGGGATCGGCACGAGCAGCTCGGCTTTGCCGTCGGAGTTGCGGATGATCGGCTGGGCGCCGGGGAATCTCAGCCGCAGCGTTTCGCCGATGAGGAAAGCGCCGCCGGGCTCGGCCACGATCTTCTCCCCCACCGCGGCGCGGAAGTAGAGCCGCTCCACCGGTTGCGCGCTGTGCAGCGTGAGCGTGCGATGCAGCGCGGGCTCGTCCTTCGTGATCACGGCCGTGGGGAAATCCTCCACCTGCACCGCGCCGAACGAATAGCGGAACGCCGGGCGGCGCTGGGCGTCGAGGCGGTAGCCGTGAAATTGGTAGCCCGCCTCTTTCCCCGTCGCCGCCGGCCACGGCGAACTCTCACTTTCCAACACCGCGAAGGGCGGTCCCGGCGGACCCTGCACCACGTTCGTGCCGAGTGGTTTTTGGAAACCCTGACCGCGGCCGGTGCGATGTTTCGCCGCATCGATGAACGCCCCCTGCCAGATCAGCGCGAGGCGCAGTTCGTCCGCGTTGAACGCGAGATTCGCCTTCTCCGGATAACCCACGCCGATCGCGCGCGGGCCGCCGCCGTCGATGAAGTTGCGATAGATGATCGCTTCCGTTTCCGCCACGAGTTCCTGCTGACCCATGACCAGGCCGGGCGGCAGATCGGTGTAGTTCTTCCGCGCGAGATACGCCCAGATCGAAAGAATCTGCTGCTCCGCATCGCCACCCTGAATGTCGGCTTTCGCGGATTTTCCATGCTGCCAAAACGCCGGCATCCGCGTGCCGGGGCGCAGCGATTGCGGGTCGAGCAGATAGCGGCGAAACCAATCCCACTTCAGCCGCTGACCGCTCGTCGCGAGGTCGAGCGCGGGCACGCCGAGCGATTTGTTGCCGGAGAAAGTGTGGCACGCGATGCAGCTCAGCCCGGTGGTGCCGAGCAGCCTGCGGCCAAACTTGTTCGCCTCCGCGGCCACGCCCGGCGCAAAACAATCCGGCTGCGGCAGCGCCTCCGCGAGCGCGTCCGCTTTCTCGAAAAGCTCCGGCAGATGATCCACGTTCGCCTTCCCAAACTGCGGCATCCGCGTGGCCATGTAGGGCCGCACCGCCGCGCCTTCGGTGAGCACCGCGCGAATCCAATCCGTCTGCAGCTTGGCACCCACGGCATTGAGATGCGGCGGGATGCGGCCTTCGTCGCCGAGGTCCACCTCGCCCACACTCGTGAGATAAGCGCGGTGCAAGCCGGCCACTCCGCCGCGGCGATCGCGCTGATGGCAGGCAAAACAATTCAGCGTCGTCATCGTGCGGCGCGCGAGTTCGTGCGGCTCGAGCGGTTCGGCGAGCACGGCTTGATTTTGCAACGTGGCGAGCAACACCACGCGCTGGCGGTCGTTGAGGTCGAACTTGGGCGCAGTCGGCGCGGGGTTCGTCGCCACGCAACCGGCGGGCTGCCGCGGGCGGAGTTGCGCGAGCGGCTTCGCGTTCGGTGGGAGCGCGTCGAGCGAGGCCGTAGAAGGAAGCTCGTCGTGGCACTTCGCGCACTGCATGGCCACGTAGTGATTCGCGCCCTGCGCCGCCTTGCCGGCATCGACGATGAAATCGCCCGCGCCTTTCGGCAGCATCGGCTGGCCATCGTGCGAGAGCGCCGTCGCGGGAATCTCCTCGCGAGTTCCGCCCGGCGGCTGCCACTGCACCTTGAGTTCGCGGTTCCCGCCGCCATCGAAATACACCACCTCGATCGCATGCTCGCCCGCCGTCAGCTTCACCTTGCCCTCGCGATCCTGCGCCGGATGAATGCCGCCGTTTTCCACCACTTTCCGGCCGTCGATCGAAAGCACCGAGCCATCGTCACTGCGCGTCCAAAACTGGTGCTCGCCTTCCTTTTCCACCGTCAGCGTCCCGCGAAAGCGGATCGCAAAATCGTTCTTCCGCTCCGCCACCTCGAGCGTGAAGGACTCGGCCACGCCGCTGGTCTTCGCCTGCAGCCGGTCAAACTCGGGCAGCTCGGGAAAATCCTTCTCGAAGTATTCGTAGCGCACGCCTTCGAGCCGCGTCGGCGGGCCGGCGGGCACCTGCGCGCGGAGCAGATACATCGCGATCGCGCGCGCCTCGGCGTCGTTGAGTTGCAGCGACGGCATGCGCCCGGCGGGCCGCGCCTTTAGGGGATCTTTTAGGAACGCGGCGAGTTCGTTGACCGTGTATTTTTCCGCCACCGGCCCGAGCGGCACGCTGGTCTGCTGCAGCTTTTCCAAGTCCTGCGGCGCGTTTGCTTCCGGCGTCGCCGGCAGCTCCTGCGGCGCGTGGCACTGCACGCAGCCGACGGCGTGGTAGAGCGTTTTGCCGGTCTGGATCACCGCGTCATTCGCCGCGGCGGGGCGACGCGCGTCGGGCTTTTGCAGCGAGAGGAGGTAATGGGTGAGCGCTTCGGCGGCCTCGGCCTTTTTCGCAGGCTCCAGCCCGTGCAACGTATCGGGCATCAGCGTGCCGGGTTTGGCGGCCACGGGATTCTCCAGAAACGCGCGCAGATGCTGCGGCGTGATCCGCACGCCATCCGCGCCGAGCCGCGGCGACTGGCGCGAAGCCAGCCGCTGCGCGATCGCCGGAGCCGCTTCGTGGCAGGCCACACAATTCATCTCGCTGAGCAAAATTTCGCCCGGATTGACCGCGGCAAAAGCGGAGACCGCCGCGAGCAGCAGCGTGGAGACGAAGACCGCAGGAGAGGAGGCGAGGCGCATGGGGAAAGCGCGGTTCCCTTACCCCGCGCGGCGCGCCGTGGCGAGTCGTGTTTGGGCGGTGAATCAAATGCGCCGCAGTGCAGCCTCGGCGCCGCACACGAGCGCGGGCAGAAAGAACATTCCCTCCACCCACCATTCGTAAAACCCTTCGCTGCGCCGCCGCCTCGTCGCGCGCAGCAGCAACCCAACAACCAGCGGCGTGGCCGCCGCGAGCACCACCCAGGCCGGCGCGGGCCAGCTCCGGCCCGCCGCGATCAGCGCGAGCCCCGCGCCTGCTCCGGCCAGCGCCGCGACCAGCCGGCGGCTGACTTTTTCCCCGAGCAAAACGGGAAGACTGCGCGTGCCCGCGCGGCGATCCCCGGCGAGGTCGCGCAGGTCGCAGAGCAACATGTTCGCCAGCAGATAGCTCCACGCCCAGCCGATCGCTGCCGCGAGCGTGGTCGCATCGCCGAGCGGCGCACCGTGCAGCCACGGCAAGGCGAAGATGGACGCCGCCACCACCGTCGGCGGGAGCAGCGTTTTCAGGACAGGGACGTCTTTCAGCCGCGCGCCGAGCCGCGGCAGCGAATACGCAAGGCACGTCGCGCTGCCGCCGACGACCAGCGCAAATGTGAGCCAATCTCCGCGCACCACCGGCAACCCAAGCAGCACCGCACCGGCGAGACCGGCGACCGCTCCATTCCACCGCCGCCAGCGCCGCGTCGCCCGCCATCGCTCGGGGACATTCACCGCATCCACCGGATCATCCTTCACCCGATCGAGATTGTAAGCCAGCAGCGCCCCCGCGAACCACAGCGCCACCCACGGCCCCGCCTCCCAACCCACCACCCCGCAAACGCCCCACCCAAACGCCGCAATCGCCACCGCCCCGTAGAGCTGCAGGGCATGCAGCGCGCGCACGATCGCCGGGCGCGGCGGCGGCGCAGCGAGGGCGGCCACCTCAGCGATGTTTCGTCCGCACCGTGGCCGGTGCCGCCGCGTTCATGGCACCGCCGCGGCCACGGTTTCCTGCCAGGGGAGGAGTTTGTCCAGCGGCGCGGCCAGCCGTCAGATCGCTCGCGGCGCTACCGTCGGACGCTGTGGTTTGACTCATGGCCTGGTGGTGTTCCGCGCGGTAGTGGCCTCGCAGAGTGTGTGCGTGGGTTATCGGAGCGTCCCACTTCGGTCAAGGTTTCGGTCGCCCCCGAGGCCGCGCCGGCCCGCACCGGCTGCCGCCCGCCCTTGCCCCGCTGCCCGCCTCCGGGCTCGACATCGCGCCCCTCCCCGCGCTCTACTCCCCGGCGTCCGCGGCCAGCATGAGTGTCACCATCTACCCACCCGCCCCAACCCGTCCCGCCGCCCTCGTGGCGAGCCCCGCGGTGGCCGTCTGCCCCGCCCGGCGATGAATCTCCCCCGCCCCGATATCTTCATCTCCGCCACCAGCGCGGATCTGCGGCCGATGCGGGAGCTGATCAAGCACGCCGTCCTCGACCTCGGCGCGCATCCCATCGAGCAGGCGCACTCCGCCCCGGCGCGCGAATCCGTGGCTGGCACCCTGCGGGAGAAGATCGCCGCCTGCCACGCCGTGATCCACCTGGTGGGCGAATGCTACGGCACCGACGTGGCTGCTGCACTCTGACTTCTGACGTCTCTCTGCTCACTTCCCTCTCGGGCTCCCGTCTTCTGACTCCTGTCTCCTGGTTCCCCCTTCCGCCCCCCTCTTTCACACGCTCCCCGGTCTTCTGCCCGGAGCGTTTGCGCAGGCCGGCGTTGACGATCTTTTTGCGGAGACGGAGGCTTTTAGGTATTTCTTCGCCCCCCGCATTGCCGGGTTGAAAGCCTTGGAATACCAACTCGGCAAAATACCGGCCAAAGCGGGGGAGGCAGATCACGGGTAGGGTGGGCGTCCCGCCCGCCGGTTTCGGCGTCTCGCCGAAACGATCTTTCGAGATCCAAGTGACCGCCGGCCATCGCGAAAGTGCTTCGACGCAGGATGCGTCGAACGGCGGGCGGGACGCCCACCCTACCCGAGACAAGCCCGTCGCGCTCGCGTCACACTATTTATGAGAGATGGTATAAGCCAGCGACCTGGGCGCGGTTTCGGAGTTTTCAGGGAGGGCGGCTCGGCCGCCCTCCGTGCCGGGCCGCCTAGCTTTCACCTCCACCATTCCCAAACAAAATGAACCTCCACCGCCGTCTCCCGCTCGTCGCCGCGCTCGCCGCCGCTGGGCTCAGCCTGCTCGCCGCCGCGCCTGTACACGCGCTCCCGCCGGGCAAAAAACTCAGCGCCGACATCCGCCAGCGCGTCGAGCAGCCGAACTACCGCCACCACATCATCGCGATCGACGAACACGGCTCTGCGCTCTTGCCCCAGCCGCAGGTGACGAAGCGGGACGGGGGCAAACCCGTGGGTTGGCGGGTGACTTTCGATACGATGAAAGGTGAGGACACGACCAAGCTGGGCGACGACTGGAGGACCACCGCCCGGCAGGGATTCGTCAACTATCTCGAAGGTATCAGGAACACCCGGGACGCCGCTGGCGACGACGTCACCGAGGACGGGCTCTTTGAAAACTACCGCCGCCTCTATGAAGCCGGTGCGGTCGACCGCGTCGTCATCCACATCCACGGCGGTCTGAACCTGATCGGCAGCGCCGCCGTGAAGGCTTGCGAAGTCTCCCACGCCATCCTCGCCGACCGTGCGTATCCCATCTTCGTCGTTTGGAAATCCAACCTCTTCGGCACCTACGGGGAACATCTCTTTGGCGTTCGCGACGGCGTGGCCGATCGCACCTTCAGCATCCTCACCTCTCCGCTCCAGATCGTCGCGGATGCCGGCACCGCCATCTCCCGATTTCCTCTCTCTCTCACCAAGGCCGTGCGCAACGATCTCTATCAGCTCAACCCCGAACTCTTTCAGCGCTACCAGCAGGCCAACGCCCGCTATGAGACCCTCAAGAACGAAGGCGCGCTGGGGAAGGAAGGCGGCATTCAGGTCTCCGCCGGGCTCGACTACCGCCCCCGTCTCCACCCGTGGAAGAAGGCGGAAGACTTCCAATCCTGGCTGCTCTGGGCGGCGCCGCGCGCGGCCACCACGCCGGTGATCGATACGCTGGGCACGGCGGCGTGGTTCAATATGCTGCGGCGCACGCGGGTGATGTTCGAGCGGGAGTCGAGCTTCGTGAATCTGAAGCTCAACGCGCAGGCCGGCCAGGGCCTTTCCGACCAGGAGAAAATCCGCTGGCTCAGCCGCATGGGCGCCCTGCGTTACTTCTTCGAGCGCGCGCAGTCGCAGTTCTACGTGCGCAAAAATCACCGCCCCGCCATTACCCTCATCGGCCACTCCATGGGCGCGATCGTCGCTGGCGAAATCCTCGCCCGCTTCCCTGGCATCACCTTTGAAAACGTCGTCTTCATGGCCGCCGCCTCCACGGTGAACGATTTCAAAATCAAGGTCGTGCCCTACCTCGATGCGCACCCCACCCGCTTCTACAATCTGTGCCTGCACAGCTTCAACGACGCCGGCTCGCGCGAGCCCGTGGCGCAGCCGGAGATCGCCCCGCGCGGCAGCTTGCTCGTGTGGATCGATTCGATGTTCGACAAGCCGGTAGCGGAGGACGACCGGACGATGGGCCGATGGGAGAATGCCATCATCGCCACCGACTGGCTCCCCGGGAAGGTGGCGCAGCGCACGACGATCAAGGCCTTTGGCCGCGACCGCCCCTTTCCGCTGAGTGAGATTGGCGAGCTACCCGATTCATCCTGGTACGAACGCGACCCACCCCGCGCAGGCCGCCCCCTGGCCGAGCCGCAGAAGCACGGCCAATTCGGCCAGTTCGCCGACGCCAAGCGGCCCAGCTACCGCTTCTGGCGCCCCTACTACTGGACCGCCGAGCCGATCGAGAAACTCACCCCAAAAGCCCTCCGCACTCCACCCGCGAAGCTGGCCCGATAAGACGAGCTTGGGCGCCGAGCGGCGGATGGGATCGAAGACGAGGAGCACAAACTCGCCAAAAACACCCACCGACTCCGGGATGGTGCCCGGACTCGATCGCTCGAATGTCGCTGCCCGTCAGGGCGGCTCGTCCCGCGCTCAGCCGATCTTCTGCTCGGAGCGTTTGCGCATGCCGGCGTTGAGGATCTTTTTGCGCAGGCGCAGGGTCTTGGGCGTGGCTTCGACATATTCGTCGGGGCCGATGTACTCGAGGGCGCGCTCGAGGCTCATCTTGAGGGGCGGCGGGAGGGCGATGCCTTTGCCGTCGCCGCCGCTGCGCATGTTGTTGAGCTTCTTGGCCCGGCAGGGGTTGACGGGCATGTCGTCGGGGCGGGCGTTTTCGCCGATGATCATGCCTTCGTAGATTTCCTCCTGCGGCGCGATGAAGAGGCGGCCGCGCTCCTGGATGGTATCCAGTGAGTAGGCGGTGCTGATTCCGCCCTCCATGCTGACGAGGACTCCGTTGAAGCGGGTGGCGATGTCGCCTTTGTAGGGGCCGTATTCTTTGAAGAGATGGGACATGATGCCGTGGCCTTTGGTGCAGTTGACGAGGTCGGTCTCGAAGCCGATGAGGCCGCGGGTGGGGACGACGGCCTGGACGTTCACGGTCTTGGCCAGATGCTCCATGTTGATGATGTCGGCTTTGCGGCCAGCGAGGGACTGGAGGATACTGCCGAGGTCTTCGTTGGGGACTTCGACGTAGAGGGTTTCATACGGCTCCTGGAGGGTGCCGTCTTCGGTGCGCTGGTAGATGACTTCGGGGCGGGAGACGAGGATCTCGAAGCCTTCGCGGCGCATCTGTTCGACGAGGATGGCGACTTGCATTTCACCGCGGGCTTTCAGCTCGAAGTGGCCGGCGACGTCGGTGTCGGCAAAGAAGATGGAGACGTTGGTGCGGGTCTCGCGGACGAGGCGCTCGCGGACCTGGCGGGCGGTGAGGAGCTTGCCTTCCTTGCCGGCGAGCGGGCCGTCGTTGATGCACATCTGCATCGTGATGGTGGGCGGGTCGATGTCGACGAAGGGCAGCGGGAGGCGCTCCTCGGTGTCGGTGATGGTCTCGCCGATGAAGGCGTCCTCGAAGCCGCAGATGCCGATGATGTCGCCCCCGCTGGCGTTCTGAGTCTCGACCTTGGCGAGGCCGACGTGGGTGAAGATGGCGGTGACATTGGCGCGCTCGCGGCGGTCTTTGCCGATGCGGACGACGGTGTCGCCGACTTTCACCCGACCGCTGACGATGCGGCCGTAGGCGATGCGCCCGAGGTAGTCGGAGTAGTCGAGATTGGAGACGAGGAACTGGAAGTAGCTGACGTCGCTCTTGGGCGGCGGCGGGATGTGCTGGATGATGGCGTCGTAGAGCGGCTCCATGGTGGTGCTGCTCTCGTGGATTTCGCGCATGGCGTAGCCGGCCTTGGCGGAGGCGTAGATGACGGGGAAGTCGAGCTGGAGGTCGGTGGCGTTGAGCTCGATGAAAAGGTCGAAGATCATGTCGAGGACCTTGTGCGGGCGGGCGTTTTCGCGGTCGATCTTGTTGATGACGACGATGGGCTTGGCGCCGTTTTCGAGGGCTTTGCGAAGCACGAACTTGGTCTGTGCCTGCGGGCCGTCGTGGGAATCGACCACGAGAAGCACGCCGTCGATCATCTTCATGATGCGCTCCACTTCGCCGCCGAAGTCGGCATGGCCGGGGGTGTCGACGACGTTGATGTGGTAGTCCTTGTATTTGAAGGCGGCGTTCTTGGCGCGGATGGTGATGCCCTTCTCGCGTTCGAGGTCCATGGAATCCATGATGCGGATTTCGGTGGCCTTGGCTTCGTTGGCTCGGAAGGTGCCCGACTGCTTGAGCAATTGATCGACGAGGGTGGTCTTGCCGTGATCGACGTGAGCGATGATGGCGATGTTGCGAATGTGTTCCATGTGAATTTCCTCAGGGGCTGTAAGATCAGTGCTCAAAGGGGCGCGGAATATGGGGGGGAAGGTGCCGGGCGTCAACGGAGGAGAACGTGACATTGCGGAGAAGACGCGGCGGGGTAAAATGCGCGCCATGACCGTCGAACAGGCCGAATCGCAGTTGCTGACCGTGGAGGATTACCTCGCTGGGGAGGAGGCCAACGAGACGAAACACGAATACGTGGGAGGGATGGTCTATGCGATGGCGGGCGGCGTGAACCGGCATCACGCCATCGCGAGCAATGTGCTCGGCTTGCTCCACGGCCAGGTGCGCGGCAAGCCAGGCCGACCGTTCAACTCGGATACGAAAGTGCGCGTGCAGTATCCCACGCACACGCGCTTCTACTATCCCGACGCGATGGTGGTGTGCGGGGAGTGGCCGCCGGAGCAGCATTTCCAGGACACGCCGACGCTGCTGGTCGAGGTCGCTTCACCCAGCACCCGCGCACGGATGAGCTGGAAAAGCGGGACGCTTACCAGACGATCCCCACCCTGCGGGTTTACCTCTTCCTGGAACAAGACCGGGCGGCGGCGGTGGTGTGGCGCCGGGGCGACCAGGGCTTCGCGCGTGAGGTTTACGAAGGGCTGAGCGCCGTGATCGAGCTGCCGGAGATCGAAGCCCGCCTGCCGCTCGCCGATGCCTACGAATCCGTGCGCTTTGCTTGACCGGGTGGGGGAACTCCCGTAGTCAGTCCACCCCTTACTCCAAACCTTTCCAAAAACATCATGGGCCAGCAATCGAACAAAATTCAAAAGAAACGCCGCCGTCTCGCTTACCTCGAGCGCTTGAAAACCAAAGCCAAGGAGGCGGCGGTCTCTCGCGCGCCCAAGAAGCGCGTTCCGGCGAAGAAGAAGACCGAAGCGGCTCCGGTCGCAGCGGCCGAGTAGCGGACGCTTCCGCCAAACGAATCAGCGCGAAGCCAGTGGCTGCCTGCGGCCGGGCTCGCGCTTTTTCGTGCCGCGAAGCATCGTGCCGCGCATGCGCTACCTCATCGTCGATGCGCACAGTGTGATCTTCGCGTGGCCGGAACTGCGCAAGCTCCACCAGCGGCGGATGGTGTTGGCGCGGGATGAACTGGTGCGGCTGCTCACGGAGTATCAGGACGCGAGCGGCGTGCGCGTTGTGGCGGTCTTCGACGGGCAGGGGCTGAAGCCGGACGAAGATTCGACGCCGGGCGGGATTCAGGTTTTTTACTCCGCGTCGGGGCAGACGGCGGATTCGGTGGTGGAGCGGCTGGTGGCGAAGTATGCGGGCCAGCACGAGATCACGGTGGCGACGTCAGACCATCTCGAGCAGCAGACGGTGAGTGCGTTCGGTGCCGTGCCGATCGCGGTGGAGGTGCTGCGCGCTTTCGTAGACGAAGCGCGGGCGGATCTCTCCCGCCGGATCAAACAGCACCGGCGGAAGTAGCGGCTCGTGGCCCGGTTTGGTAGGGAAGCCGCGCCGCGGGTTTCCCCAATCTGATTGCGGATGCCTTGGGCGCCCCTTCAGCGTGGGAACCCGCGGCGCGGCTTCCCTACCGGGTTCCCAAAACGAGCCCGGGCAGCTTAGGCTTTCGGAGCCGCACCGGATTTGAGCAGGTCGCGGATTTCCATGAGCAGCTTCACGTCGTCCGGCAGCGGTTCGTGGCCAGTTTGGTAGGGAAGCCGCGCCGCGGGTTTCCCCAAACTGACCGTCGATGCCTTGGGCGCCCCTTCGGCGCGGGAACCCGCGGCGCGGCTTCCCTACCGGGTTCCCAAAACGAGCCCGGGCAGCTTAGGCTTTCGGAGCCGCACCGGATTTGAGC
>Ga0209181_10006231_pt1 | contig 16801 bp, 13 predicted proteins | sample MAT05_FD_187208 | JGI IMG/M metagenome (GOLD analysis project Ga0209181, IMG submission 187208) | Freshwater microbial communities from Lake Fryxell liftoff mats and glacier meltwater in Antarctica - MAT-05 (SPAdes) (version 2) | ecosystem: Environmental > Aquatic > Freshwater > Ice > Liftoff...
GGAGCGCCCGTCTGCAAGCTCACGCTGACGCAGCTCCTTCTTCACCCAGCAGCCGTGAACGTCTGCCAGCTGCCGCCGAACAAGCGTTCGTGCGGCAAGTAGCTGGCCTTGTAGGTCATGCTCGAACAATCCGCGATGTAGAGTCCCAGGTAGAGGTAGCGCAGATCCCACTCGCGGCAGAGATCCAGCTGCTTCAAGATCGAGTAGGTGCCAATGCCGTAGCGGCTGGCGGTGGGGTCGTAGCAACAGTAGACGGCGCTGAGTGCGTCTTCGGCGCGGTCGACGATGGCGATTCCGACGAGCGTTGAGCCCAGCCAATAGGACAGCTCGAAGGTTTCGCAGCAAGAAGCGACCAAGAAATCGCGAAAGCCGTCGGTATCGATGGGCGGTTGGCCATCGCGCAGGCCGCGGCCTGCCTTGTGGGCATTGTAGATGTCGACGCGCCGCTGATCGACACTGGGAGTGGACATGCGCACTTCGAGCTCGCGGTCACCCCGGCGCGCGATGCGCTTCTGCGATGAATTGAGCTGGTACTGCTGGACGGTAAGTCCTCGCTCGGCCCCCATCTTGACGGCGGCCCGAGCTTGTGGCCGCGCAGCGGGCTCAAGAGCCGACGGCGAGTTCGTGCGGCAGAGGGATTGTGCCGCCGCGCAACGCAGAGTCGATCGCTGCACGCAGGTACGTGTGCGGGCCGACACCGGCCAGCTTCGCGCTCTCGATCAAGCTGTAGAAAAACGCCGCGACCTCGGTCCCGCGCTTCGAGCGCGAGCCGTAGTGGTTCTTGCGCCCGACAACCACGCCACGCAGCGCACGTTCGGTGCGATTGTTGTCGAGCTCGACGTCGGCGTCGTCGAGAAATACGCGCAGGCCGTCCCAAACCCCGCCCATGTAGGCGATGGCCTTGCCCAAATTGCTCTGCGGTAGCGCCTCTGTTTTCAGCGCCCAGTTCTGGATCGCGATGACGATCTGCCGCGACTCTTCTTGTCGCTTTCGCAGGCGCTCTTCCGGCGGGCCGTCGCGCGTTTCTCGCTCGATGGCGTAGAGCTTTCCGATCCAGTCCAGCACTTGCTTGCACTGCGTCGGGTACTGGTCCTCGATCTCGATGAACTTGCGCCGAACGTGGGCCCAGCAATGTGCGAGTTCGAAACGCGCGCCGCGCTTTTTCAACGATTGGTAGGCGCTGTAGCCGTCACAGATCACGGTGCCGACGTAGTCACCAAGAAGCTTTCCGGCTGCATCGGCCGAGCGGCTGTCTTCGATGCGGTAGCAGACCGCGTTCGGCGCCACGATGGCCCAGACTTGCCAACGCTTGCAGTCGCCGCCGGCCTTCTTGCCTTTGGCGCTCATCATGCGCCAATGCGTTTCGTCGGCGCCAATGACGGACTGGCTCAGCACGTGTTTCTGCAAACGGTCGTGGGCTGGCGCGAGCAACTTCGCCAGTGCCTCGATCTGATCCCACAGCGTCTGTGAGTCGACGGTGAGACCATCGCGCTGCATCGTCTTGACCTGCCGCTCGAGCGGCAGGTGGTCTGCGTACTTGGCCATCGCCACGTGCTGGGCGAAACCGACCGAATAGCGGGCTCCTTCGAACAATTTTACCGGCCCTGGCGCCGTCTCGATGCAGGTCCCGCACGTACAGCGGTACTTCTGGCGCTTGTGACGGGTCACCACGAAGCGGCGTTCGATGATGTCGATCTCTTCCGCTTCTTCGAACTGGCCCGACCACTCACGCAGGTCGCCGCCGCACGAACTACATGCCAGCTCGGCTTCGTTTGCGACGTGCACCTTTTCCACCACGTCGAGCAGCGGCTGCTCGCGGCGACCGTGGCCTCGCTGCTTCTTTTTTTCCGAGTCGTCCTCGGTTGTAGCTTTCGCCTTCGGTCGCTGCTCCGTCGATTCGCCGAACAGCTTCTTGCGGGCGTTCGCGAGATCCGTTTCTAGCTCTTCGATCTGCAGCTGGAGCTGCACGGCCTCGGTGCCTTCGAGGATAGCGAGCCGCTTCTTCAGCTTGGCGATCATCTTCGCCATCACGAGATTCTCCGCCTGCAGCAGCTTCGCTGCGGCCAGGAGGCTCTTGTGATCTGTCAGCTGCTCCAGCGTCATTTCAGTAGGTTCAACCTACCGAAGCGCGCTCAAATTCCCGAGGCCTGCACTTTTTCTTCGAATATTTTTGAGCGCAAGTCGGCCTTGCGGAGCAGCGGTGGGCTCAGCGTCACGCGCCCAAGCGCCTCGCTGCCTTCGACGAACAGCGACAGCTCGGTGAGCGTTAGGGTGAGGTTCTTGGACATGGGCCCTTTCCAAGGCGTCGCGAAGAGACCTGTCTCGAGCCGCTTCGCGAACAGGCAGACGCCGGTGCCGTCGAAATAGATGACCTTGGCGCGCTTGCGGTCACGACTGACGAACAAGAACAAATCGCCCGTCATCAAGTCGTGCCCAAGCTTCTCGACAACCAGAGCGCTGAGCGTGTTGAAGCTTTTGCGCATGTCGCACGGCTCGCCGTACGCGTAGACGCTGACACCACGAAGCGCGCCGATCACGCTAGCCTCCGTACGAGTTCGGCCACGTCGTCGAGAGAAAGATCGTCGATTCTGAGCCCGCGCGGCCCCCAGACGGTCACTCGGCGCGCTCCCGGTGCTGTCGTTTCGGCGACAACGCGCACAGCACGTAGGCTGGCAGCGTGAGATGCGACGATTGACTCACGCTGTCGTTGCAGCCAGCCCTTGAGCGTCTGCAGATTCAATCCAAGGCTCTGGGCTAGCGCTTCGAGCGTCTCTCCGGCAGCGCGGCGTTCGACGACGTGCTTGATTGCGCGGTCACGAACCGCCGGTGGCACGTGGCCGCGCCCGCCAGCGGTGCGGTTTCGCGCCGCCAAAATTTCGCGCTGCAATTCTTCGAGGTCTGCGTTCTTCACGCCACGATCATCGCGACGTCAGACCGAAGCGTCACGACGGGGGCGGGCGAGGACATACAAATTGTCCGGCTGCACTACTTCGAAGACCATTCCTTCACCGACATCGCGCGCGAACTGAAGATCAGCAAAGCGTGGACAAGTCGCTTGCACGCGCGAGCGATGGCGCATTTGGCGAAACGGATGCTGCGGACAGTTTAGGGTTCAACTGCGAGAGCTTGCAAATTGTCATCAGGGGTCGGCTGCGACCTCAAGCGGGACGCATCACTTGCTGCACCACGCGGCTGCGATGGCCGCTGCTTCCTGGGTTTGCTCGGCATCGAACCCCCAGCAAGCCGAGTAGCACGCAATCAGCAGGCCAACGGCGACATTTGCGGGCTCCGGTTGGCAGAACGTGGATGCGATGTCTTCGCAGGGACTATCGGCAAGACAGCCGTAATAGCAGAGTAACTGCTCGGAATTCGGTGGGCGGACGCCTCGTGTGTCGACGCATTCTTGCGGCCCGATGATGTAATCGGCACCGCACTCTCGCATGTGTGCTGCAGCCTCTTCGCACCGGGGTCGTTCGAACTCCTCGATCGGGGGGCGCTCGAACTCGACTTGTGCTGTCAAGGGTCCGCAATCGTCACCCTCGACCTCGACACGACTCTGATCCAGCTGCGTGACCAGGCCGTTGCGGTCGACGCCGTCGAGTGCAACCTCGAAGGTGCGGGGGACGGAGCCGCCAGTACAGATGCAGTCGAGCCCCTCGACGCTGCAGTCAAGGTCGAACCAAGGGCCACCCTCGAGCGCAGCCTGAACGCGGTAAGCGCAGACATCCTGGTACGCGCCATTGCCGACACGGACCGAGAGCGCCGGACTTTGGGCCGTCGGGCATTCGTCCCCTGCACATGCTGTCCCGCACGACAGAACAATGCCCCACCACCACTGCGTCGGCTTTCTAGGATCCATGGTGGAGATCATTGTAGATCGATCCACCCCCCGACGGATGTCTCGTCCTCAAGGAGGAGCCAGTAAAGCGAGCCGGGCTCGACGCTCCGGGCGTCCAATGCCACGAGCTCACAAGAACACTTTTCGTCGCAAAGCTTCCATGGGCTATCGGTCGAAACGGCAAGGCGACGCTCTTCTTCGAAGCGGAGCGGTACCGCCACGGGTCCCCTGCGCGGGAGCTGAAGTGCCACGTGGCTCTTTGGGACGATACTCGTGTCGGCTGGCTCCGTCGGTTCGCACTTTTGCAGTAGAGCCGCTCGCTCGAATTCAAGCGAGACCGCACCCCGCGATGTCTCCAAGCGGTACTTGCCGTCGAGGATCCGACCGAACGAAGAGAAGTCGCCTTTTCCGTGGCGTCTAGAGACTAGAAACTCGCCGCTGTCACAGGAAAAGAGATTCGCGTTTCCACCGCCGCGCACGGAGACTCGGAAGCTGCCGGGTTCGACCTCGACAAGCTCGCTGGTTTTCGGATCGTCAGCTGTCCCGACGCCGGCTTCGTCGCATTGGGCATGGCGATTGAACGGCACCCCTCTCCGTATCGGCGAGGGCGGACCAAAGCCATGGCATTCAGGAAAACTCACTCCGGGCTGGTATCCGGCTTCGAACAGTCGTTGCGTGCTTACCTCCAACGACTCTCCAAAGGTCCTCTGAAACAGCTTCCGGAAGTCCGCCTCCGTCATGTCCATGCTAGCGTTCCGGTGAAACTCCATGACTCGCGCAGCGCCAAACCGATCCAGAAGGGAGCCAATCAGGACTCCTGCTGCATTGTGCTCGTTCGGCTCGACATCCAAGAGGCGCGACGGTTCGAACGGCTCAAGCGGGGCCACCATTGGCAGCGAGCCGAAGTAAACGGCCAGCCCCTCGCTCGTGAGCGGGTGAACACGCCGAAGACCTCGATTGGCTACGACGTGCGTGAGCTCGTGCGAGTTCAGAACATCCGAGGCGAAGACGCGATTCTCCCAATAGATTGCGCATCCGCGAATCGCGAGCTCTGGCTGGCGACAATGTCGACGAAGTTCCTCGCTCCCGAGTTCCGGGTCATAGGGGACGTAGAAGTAGTCGAGCCGCGTTGGTACGTCGACGCTCAAGGCGTCAGCGATCTCGCGCGTCAGGCGCCCGGCGCGCTCCGCGCTGCCCGGGCAAATTGTCACCTTCGGATGGCTGTAGAGGAGGACCGGCCCGGAGCCGACTGCTACCCAGTCGCCGTCAGGGCCACCGTCGCCACACGACAGGAGCAGGGGCGCCCAACAGAGGAGGCTAACGAGAGACTGCCTACTCACGCCTTGGGCGCTTCCCGGTCTTCAACGCGCGTCGCACGTGAAGGCAACGTCCGGGCGCAGCTCGATATTGCGGGCTGCGACTGTACCCTTGAAGTTCACATGCTTGCCTGCGCCAAGAACGACCTTGGCCCGTGGGGCATGCAGAGCGCCTTCAAACGTGTGCTCGATGAGCAGGTCCCCGGTCCCGCCGTAAGTTAAGATCAGTGAGTGGCCAGCAGGGGTCATCGCGCCATGAAGGGTCACGGAGGAGCGAACAAAGAGTCGCGTCGTTCCGGTGAGCAAAAGAGTACTTTCTGGATCAAGCTGGAGCTCATCCATGTAGTAATCTCCCTGACCCAAAGTAAGAACGCTTCTCGACTTTGCTACGATCCGAGCAAACGTCCCGGGACCGACCGCAGTGTGCATGTCTGGCTCCAAGTGAACGACTCGCGAACCAATGCCGAAACTTTGCCACGTCAATTCCGGGAATGACCCGAAGACCAAACTCAAGAACGGTTGTAGTGAACCCGGTGGGGCCGACACCTGATTTCCCACTGCGATGCCGGCACCGCTGCGGATCGAGCTGAGGACGCGCGCACGGTCTCGGACCGAGACTGGGCCCATTGCCTCCAGCGAGAAAATCGTTGCGGCGTTCCCGATGGTGTTGCTGGTCCGCCCGAGCGCGACTGCCGTCGCTGTTCCACCCAGGGACGCTCTATCCGTCAGCGAAATACCCTCAGACGCAAGGAGGGCGGGCCTGACCGCGACAATCTGCGTGGCAGTGGTGCTGTTGCCGAGGGCGTCGGTTACCGTCCAAGTGACACTGGTCTTGCCGCGGGGGAAGCTCGCTGGAGCGTCGTTGGTTACAGTCACCGGCCGTCCAAAACAGACATCCTCTGCGGCGGGAGGAGTCAGATCCGGTGCCGCGCAGGACGGAGCAACGTGTGAGAGCACGACGACTGGATTAGGCACCGCGTCCTGATCTGGATTGGCAACCAGTGGGCAGTTATCCTCCAAGTCTCCGACTCCATCTCCATCTGCATCGCCACCGAGAAACACGTCGGCAAAGGAGCTTTCAAACTGTCCGTATAGGTCGATAGTGACCTTCCCTTCATTCCCGGGGAACGGAACGGCGAGCTTCTCGATCCGAAGCGTTCTGGTCTGCCAATCGACTGTAAAGGGCACGTCGAGCGAGTTCTGTTGGTTGCGGATCACCTTGCGGACGTCGTTGTCGAAACCGGCTGCTGTCATTAGCAGCGTGCCGGCTGGAATCGTGCCTCTTCCATCCGGTCCGACGCGCAGCGCATCCGACGTCGAAATGACATCGATCGTCATGTCGGTGATCCGGTGCACGCCGTTCAGATCCAAATCGAATGGCGCTACTTGGGCACGGGTCTTGAGACCTAACGTGCATGAGCCTCCAGGACATTCAGAGCCAATCAAGCCGAAAGATCCGCTCACCGCCGCGGTCGCTTCGTCCTTGATATGCTGACAGACGACCAGGAAGCAGGCGTCGAAATCGACAGAGGTCGTCATGGTAGAACCCGAGAGCCACGCTCCAGGCTTCGAGTACAACACCTTGTATCCGCCACCACCGAGACCAAAAGAGAGAGGCGAGCTCCCGGGTGGGAGGATTCCCCCTTCGAAGCTGGGCGTGCAGAGAGGCGCCTTGCTGTATCCGCCACACGCTGCCGCGACGGTGCACTCACACTTGCCGCTCTCCAGGTCGTCACGCGAGCAGTTCGACGAATCACAAATGACATTCGTACACTCTCCTCCGCAGGAGGTCGCTGGCCGAACCAGCGCTTTACGCACTTCGGGGTCCTGGGGATCTTCACACGTCACGGCCACGTTCACGATATCGCAAGCGGCGGAGTTTTCACTCTCCGCGACGGCAAGCCCGGCCGTCGTCATAAACTGACGGAAGGCGTTCGACTGGCAGTAGGCAACCGGATCGGCTTCGAACTCAACGGGAACGCACACCTCGTGCTCAAAATCGTATTTCTGTTCTTCTATGCCACCGGGCCCGCTACCACTGACAACACACTTGCAGGTAACTGCTTGGTCGTCCGTGGGCGTCGGCTCGTTCGGCGGCTCTTCGGCAAGGTCCTGACATGCGCAGCCGGACACCAATGTGAGAACGAGCGCTAGGCCAAGGGCCCTGACCGTCAACGCGCTTTCAACGAAAACTCTTGGAACTACACCCTTGAAGTCTAACATCACTACAGGTCTCCGCTCATCCAATATCGATTCCCAGTTGGGTGTCAACGACTTTGCGACAACGGTGGCGATAAGGGTTTTGGCCCGATATTGAGAGCTGGCGTCGGGCTAAATAGCCGATTTACGCGACCTGTTTCGCTCCAGACTTCACCAGCCGCGTAGGCACGCCGGCCCAGGGCGAGCGCATCTTAAACGCAGGACACCGAACTACAAAACCCTATTCTATGTAGTAGTACTCGGAGCGTGTAGAATCGATGAACCCAAAAGTGATCGCCCTGCAGAGAGAACGTCACGATGCTATCGGCGCTCTCTTCGATGGCAATGCGATGCCCCCCTGCAGGTAGTGCGCTCAACGGCATCCCCGGGCGCACTTCAAGGGTCACCGCGACCCGGAGAGACGGCGCAACCGGTGAGGCAATCGGAGGCGCATTCGACTTCGAACCCGTGTCGGACTTTGAACCCTTGAAATCCCCTGCTGGATCCCCACACGCGATGACGGTGAACCAAACCGTGGCTCGAAGAATTCATCGCGTTCGAGGAGCATGAGCGACAGAAGAGAAGCCTCGAGCGACGGGTGAAGAGCGCGAGAGTGGGCGCGGTGATGACCTTCGGTGTCGTTTTCGACGGTGCCGAGCGACCGGTCGTAAAAGCCGTCGGCGTCGTCGGACGTCTGGTCGCTGTTACCGGGCCAATCGTACTGAAAGCTTTGACGGAGGACGCGCTTGTCGAAGGATCCGTGCGGGCTGGGCTGGGCGCGTCTGGGATCTTGCTGGTTGCTGGCGCCGCTGACCTCTGCTGCGAAGGGGTTCGTTCGGAGATCGTGGCCGGCGGCGTAGCTGTAGTCGATGCGCGTTGCGCGATTCAGATCGTCGTACTCGATCTTTTTGGTGACGGGCTTGGCGCCGTTGGGCCGGTCTTGGGGATCACGCCAGTCGCGGATCTCGGTCGGGTTGCCGACCAGAAACCGCGCTGCGTTGGTTCGCCGGGGGAAGGTCAGCGAGAGGCGGCGCGAGATGCAACGGCGGCAGAGCTGCACTGTCTGCTCGTCGCTCACTCACCTGTTTCGCTGCCCGCGCCATAGCGCCAACTCTCCCACTGCGCCTGGCGACGAGTCAACTTCGGGTAGAAGCGCCCAATCTGCTGCGCTATGTTTCGCCAACGCACGCGATGTCGCTCGAGTCTCCGCACGACGCTCTCTTCAAAGAGATTTTCTCCAACCCCGAGCACGCTCGGGTCGAGCTGCGCGCGGTACTTCCTCCGACCCTGGTCGCCAAACTGGACTGGACAACGCTGCGCGTCGAGCATCCCCAAGTCAGTTTGCGAATGCGAATCAGAGACCTGTACCGCCGCCCATGCCAGCGTCGGTGCAAGCAGTGTCGCTGCCACCCGAGAAGGAAACCTCATCGACGTAGAATTCGATGTCGTTGCCTTCGGGAAGGGCGCCGTTATCGCCAAAGCTGATCGAGACCATCTGATCGTTTGTCTCGGATGTGTACGTGCCCCACGCCACGCCCCACGGAGGAATCGAACACTGCTTGTGAAATTATCCGCCCTCAGCAGATTCCATCTCGCGGCTCCAAAGACCCGCTTCCACTGTCGAGCTGCTCCCAGCGCGGTTTGGGGCGTCAGAAAACGAGGTACTTGAGGACCACGCTGAGCACGGGCCAACCCACGACCGGGAAGACCTTCCACGCCACGATCATCCCCAACATTTGGTAGGCGGGTGTCGTGCGCACCTTGTCGAAGAAGGTGTGCAACTGCCGCGGAAACAGGCCCTCGAGCACTGCGGCGCCGTCGAGCGGCGGGATGGGCAACAGATTGAAGATGCCGAGCAGGACGTTGAGGATCAACAGAATGGAAAGGGCCATGGCGACAGCCCCCATCAGACCGCGCGCATCGCCCGGCGCGACGACGATGGCGTCGAGCTCGAACCCGCCTGGATTGAAGTCGAGCACGCCGGTCCCGACGCAGATGCGCATGGCTACGAACGCCACCGCGGCAAGCAGCATGTTGGCCGCCGGACCGGCGAACGACATGAGTGCGTGTTTTCTGGGCTCTCGGCGTGCCCACTGCGGATCGTAGGGGGCCGAGGCCCAGCCGATCATCCAGCCGGCAAGCGCGAACGAGATGAGTGGCACGACCACCAGGCCAAAAGGAGAACGGCGGATGTGAGGAAGCGGGTCGAGGCTGAGAGTGCCGCCCTCGTAGGCAGTCCGGTCACCGCCCCAGTAGGCCAATAGCGAGTGCGAAAACTCATGGAAGGTCGTGCTGAACAGAAAGACGACATACCAAACGAGCAGATTGGCGATGGAAAAGGACATGACGGGCTGGGCTTTGCTAGCTGCTGATCGGGGAAAGGGCTAGCCGCGGATCCCGGCAAGGGCGACGGCGGCCCCTTGCAGGAAATCTGCAGGACGAATCCTGCACTCGGCGGGCTTTGCAGGATCGATCTCTGGTCAGCATCGGTCATCCGCCGTGAGGCTCTTTTACGGTAGGCTGGACCACACTCGGGCCGGGGCGACTGAGCGAAGGCGCGCCGAATGACGATCTTTTCATGCCACTAAGTGCTTGAAACTACGCAGTTCACGCGCAGTTTTTTACATCCTGCACGCAGGATGCAATAATCCTGCATGGGCTGGTTGCGGGATTTGATGACGACGTCGGAACCGACGATCGGGAGCTTTGGTCAGCTCGCGGAGGCGGCTCTGGAAAGCACCAGCTGGCCCGAAGATTCTCGCATCAAACCGCGCTCCTTATCAACCCTGTTCAGTAAACTGGACCGCGGCCAAGACCTGGATTGGCTCCGGGATCGTCCGCTCTGTCAGCGAGCACTGGCCGAACTCATGACTAGGCCCTGGGGGGATGTGCAGGCCCACTTGGGCGAGCCACCCCTCCGAGGTGATGGACGGCTGGTCCGGCTCCGAGACGTCCGCTTTGCGCGAGAAATCGACCTGACCCGCGAGGACCTGCCCCCCGGCCTGCCACCGGACGTGCTCCACCCCCCCTCCTGGAAACCCACCTGGTGGCACGCGCCGAACGGCTCCGGACGGTCGCTGGCGGGCGCGTGGCTGCAAGCGCGCGGGTTGGCCCGCCACGTCTTGATCGAGAGCCGCGACGACTGGAAGAACGTGCCACCGCGCGGCGCACTGTTCGTCGAACTGGGCGCAGGCGTGCCGGCGACGGCCGACGACTGGGCTCGGCTGCGCTGGGGCGAACGTCCCGTGTGCGTGGCGTCGTCGCTCGACTCGAAGCATGCATCACTCCTCGAGGCAGGGTTTCGGACAGAAGAGTTTCTCACAATCGTCTCACCGCAGGTGAGCATCATTCTACCGGAACTCGTCGATTGGGTCAGCTCCCGATTGAACGGCGAGGGGCATTTCGACGCGGAACGCGCCGAGCATTGGATGCGTCGCGTCGCATTGCCGCTCGGCGCGGCGCGCACCTGGGGCGACGCTCTGGGCCTACTCGGTCTGCTGGACGAAATGACGCCGCGCAGCTTGCATGGCAAGAGTCTCGACGAAGTCGTCGAGAGCTTCATCGCGCGTCGACTCAAACAAGCGCACGACGAGACGGCGGGCGCACCTGCAGTCGCGCAGCATGCCTTCGTCGAGCTGTGCGAGCTGGCTGCGCGTTGTTTGGTCGCGGGCGACGAAGACCTGCGACAGGCGCGTTCGCTGGATGCGTGGACCAGTCTTTTTCATGCGGAAATCGCCGACGAAGCGCCCGATCCCAGCTGGTTCGGCGCGGCGCTCGGTGGCGCCGGGGGCCTGTCGCGCAAAGAGCTGCGCAAGCTGGCGCGCAAGTTGCCGCCGGCCGCCTACCAACTGACGCGCGCACTCGAGCGCGCTCGGCTTCTGCGTCCAGCGACTCGAACCGAGCTCGAATCGTTCGTCCTGGGTCCGCATTTTTTGGTCAGCGCCCTAGAAGCGCGGGCGACTCATCAGGCACTAGGTTTATCGCCGCGCGACTGGGGCCAAGCATTGCTCAACGGTTCGAGTGGCGAGCGCTTGCTCGAGGCTCTATTGGCCAGTGCGGAGCGCGAGCACTTTGGACCCTTTCACGTCTTGCTCGACGGCTTCGAAGACGACGCACCCGAATTGGTGGCAGCTCTCGAAGCCAGCGTCATAGCGCTTGGTTGGGCAGAACTCGGTGGCGGGCGCGTACCCGACGAACTGACGCGCGACGTCGTACGCGAATCGCTGCGCGTGATCGTGCCGTTCGTCGACTCGGTCGAGCCTCGATTCGTTCCCAATGCCGAAAAAGCTTCGCTTTACCATCACGACAGCTGGCAGGTCGCCTGGCTGACGCTCACAGAACACTCATCTTTCGTGCCTGCCCCGTTCCTGCCGACACGCGGCTCGCCCGCTCTGCGTCGGGGCGTGCTCGAATCCGCATTGCGTACGCTGTCGCAAGCGACCATTCGGCATCGACCCGCTCTGATCTCCTTGCTCGATCGCCTGTTTCGAGACGAAAACCCCATGTCGCTCGCTTACGATCGGCTCTCGAATTTGGACCTCGAGATTCCAGTGAGCGAAAGTGACTCGCTGGTCGTAGCCATCGACGCACTGGAGCCTTGGGGTGGGTTTGCCGCGCTATTCGTCGTCGCCGACGAACGCAAGGTCGAACACAGAACCGTCTGGTCGAACTTGTGGCGTCTGGCTCAAGAGCGAGTCGAGCCTTGGTCTGGACAAGAAGAAAAACAGCGGGTCGAATTTTGGCGCAACGCGACGGGAGGTCAGCTCGAAGTGCGTGTGCGCGCGGGCTCCAGTGTCGCCTGGCAGTGGCTCTTGCCTCACCAGTTCGTTGCCTGGCTCGCCTGTCGAAAGGAGCCCATTCCCGAAGCCTCTGCGGCCTATTTGCCCCTCGAAAGTGCCATCGGCGTGTTCGTCGAGCACGGACCCACGGCCTTCGACTGGCGCGCGCTTTCCGTACTACTCGAGCGCGCCCCGCAACGCTTCACTGGCGCGCTGTCGCGCGCGCTGGACGCCCAAGATTCGCTGAGTCTGCAGTTGTTGCTTTTTGCCGCGCGCGACTTGGCGAGTTCGGCTTTCGTCGCGGTGTTGCCACCTGCAGCCGTGCTCTTGCACAAGAGTCCCGAGCGTCTGGAGGCCGTGCGGCGCTTTCTCTTGCGCACCACCCAAGCACACGGCCCAGCGATGCTGATGGCCAGCGAGCTACTCGGCGCGATCGAAAGTCAGCTGCTGCCTCTTCGCCTTGCCGAGCGCAGTTGAGTCCGGCGCGCGCCCTCAGTCCTTGCCCGTCGCGCTGGCGCGCTCGAACAGCAGCGGTGCAGGACGAAAGCGCTCGCCGTACTTCTTTTCGAAGGCTTGGAGCCTCGCCAGTAAATTCGCTGCACCCAGCGCACGCGCATAGTGAAAGGGGCCGCCCAGAAAAGGCGGGAAACCCAGGCCAAAAATAGCGCCGATGTCGCCATCCCGCTCGGAGCGCAGGATGCCTTCGCCCAGGCAGTGCAGAGCCTCGTTGACCATCAACAACAGGCAACGCTCGGCTACTTCCGTCGACGGCTCGGTAATGCGCGGCGTCACGCGCAAGTCGTCGTAGACGCTGGCATCGACCGGCCGCTTGCCCTTGTGCGTCTCTTGGTAGTCGTAGAAGCCCTTCTTGACCTTGCGGCCGAGACGCCCCAGCTCGACCAGGCGCGCGAATTCACGTGGCGCTCGCATGCGCTTGCCAAACGCCTCCTCGAGCGTGTGGCTCACCTTGTTGCCGACGTCGATGCCGATTTCGTCTAGCAGCGCGAGCGGTCCCACCGGAAAGCCGCGTAGCACCAAGGCTCGGTCGACGTTCTCGATCGCGTGTCCTTCGAGCAAGGCAAAGGCGGCTTCGTTGAGGTACGGGCCCAGGATGCGTGTCGTGTAGAAGCCGGGACCGTCGCCGACGACGATCACCGTCTTGCCCTGCGCCTTACCGAGCGCGACGGCCGTGGCCGTCACCCAATCGGCCGTTTTCGGCGTGACGATCACCTCGAGCAGAGGCATTTTATCGACCGGCGAAAAATAGTGCATGCCCAGCACACGCTCGGGATGCTTGGCTTTTTCAGCGATTTTGGCGATCGGCAGTGAGGAGGTGTTCGAGGCAAAGATGGTCTGGTTGCTGCCCAGTGCTTCGACATCGGCGAGCATGGTCTGCTTGAGGCCGAGGTCTTCGAACACCGCCTCGATCACGACGTCGACGTTGGCGAAGCCGACGTAGTCCGTGGTCACGGTGAGCCGATTTTGGATCTCGGCCTTCTCGCGCACACTCATCTGACGGCGCTCCACGCGTGCGCCAAGAATTTTTTCGACCATAGCGAGTCCAGCCGTGAGGCTGCTCGGCTTCACGTCCTTGAGGCGAGCGAAATGTCCCGCTTGCCAGACCGAGACAGCGGCTACACCCGCGCCCATCAGGCCCGAGCCGAGTACCCCGACGCGTTCGACGCGCCGCGCCGTGACCGCCGACTGCGTGCCACTGTCCTTCTTGGCCGCTTGCTGGGCAGAAAACACATGGCGCAGCGCGCGCGATTCGGCCGACACGACCAGCTCCCCAAAGGCGCGTGCTTCTTCGGCCAGGCCGGCGCGTGTGCCTCGCTCGAGCCCGGCGCGCACGACCTCCAAAATTCGTTCGGGCGCCGGGTAATTGCCTTGCGTTTTCTCGCGCAGCCGCCTCTTGGCTTGGTCGAACACGACCATTCGACCAAGCGGATTTTCGGCCACCGCCAGCTCGCGCAGCTCGCCTGCATCGAGCAAATGACGCAAGAAAGCGCCAGCACCCCCGCGTTCACCGCTCTCGGCTTTGGCGGCGAGAGCCAGCGCATGGCGCGCGGCTACGTCGACGACGATCGCCGCGGGAACGAGATCGTCGACCAGCTTCATGCGCAGCGCGCGACGCCCGTCAATCTGCTTGCCGGTCAACAACAGGTCGAGAGCGGCTTCGAGGCCGACGAGGCGAGGCAGCCGCTGGGTGCCGCCCATGCCAGGCAAGATGCCGAGCTGCACTTCGGGCAGGCCCAGCTTGGTGCGGCCGTCGTCGGCCGCCACGCGGCCCTGCGCGGCCAGGGCGATTTCGAGCCCCCCGCCCAGGCACGAGCCCGCGATCGCCGCTACCACGGGTACGCGAAATGAAGCGATTTTCTCGACCGCGCGCTGCCCCAATGTCGACAGACCCGTGCCGACCTCGGCGACTTCGACACTCTCCAACATGCCGATGTCCGCGCCGGCGATGAAGTTGTCTTTCTTCCCGGAGGCAAGCACGACGCCGCGCACGCTGGCGTCTTTCGCAAGCTCGTCCAAAAACGCAGAGAACTCGTCGGCAAAGCTTTCTCGCAAGGTGTTGACGCTCTCGCCGGGCGCGTCGAAGACAACCACGGCCACGCCACCGGGGCGCCGCTCGAGTCGCAGCATGCCACTCGCAGAAACCAACACGTCGAGCGCGGTCATGCGGCCTCCAAAACCAGAGCAGCGCCGAGCCCACCGGCGGCGCAGGCGGTGCACAGAGCGAATTGGCCTTTTCTTCTGCGCAATTCCCGCAGGGTCTGATGGATCTGCCGGGCTCCAGTGGCCGCAAATGGATGGCCGAGTGCGATCGAGCCACCCGAGACGTTGAAGTTGTCCCAATCGATCGCGCCGATGGCTTTGCTGCGCCCCAGCTCGCGCGCGGCGAACGCGCTCGACTCGAACGCCTGAGTGTTCGACAACACTTGCGCGGCGAACGCCTCGTGCATGTCGACGAGCGACATGTCCGATAACTCGAGCCCGGCCCGCTCGAGCGCCAACGGCGTGGCGTGGGCGGGCCCCATGAGCAACTGCCCTCGCGGATCGACCGCCGCGAATGCGTAAGACCGGACGAATCCGAGAGGCTCGAGGCCGAGCGATTTGGCTTTGTCTTCGTGCATGACGATCAGCGCGGCAGCGCCGTCGGTGAGTGGCGAACTGTTGCCGGCCGTCACCGTGCCGTTCTTGCGGTCGAACGCTGGACGGAGCTTGGCGTAGGCTTCGAGCGTCGAATCGGCGCGCACCAGATTGTCCCCGCTGACCTCGTCGAAGCGTGGCGCCGCGAAAACGCTCATCACTTCGCCGCCCAAACGTCCGTCGGCCCAGGCGCGCGCTGCGAGCAGGTGGCTGCGATGCGCGAAGGCGTCTTGGGCGGCGCGCGTGATGCCGTTCTCTTTCGCCATTTTTTCAGCGCTTTCGCCCATCGATAGGCCGGTCGAGTACTCGGCGATGGCGGGCGCGACCGGCACCAAGTCCGAGGGCGTCAAATGTGCGAAAGCTTTGAGGCGCTCGGTCAGCGAGCGCGCCTTGCTGGCCGTGAGCAATGCACGCGCCAAGGGCTTCTTGACGGTGATCGGTACGTCGCTCGCGCTGTCGGCCCCGCCGGCAATCACCACCGCGGCCGCACCCGCCCAGATGGCCTCGACGGCGCTCACCGTCGATTGGTAGCTGGTGGCGCAGGCACGCGAGACGCTGAACGCTTCGATCGAGCGCGGCAGGCCCGTAGCCAACACGATCTCACGCGCGATGTTGGGCGCTTCGATCGACGGCAGCACTTGGCCGAAGACGAGCTGGTCGATCTCGTTCACCGAGAGTCCCACCCGCGCGCACAGCTCGCTCGTCACCAGCACACCCAATTCGAGAGCGCTCTGCGCCGCGAACCCGCTGCCTTGCCTCTGGAATGGGGTTCGAAGCCCCGCCACGATCGCCGCTCGTTTGCCCGGCTTCTTCGGCTGCATGCGCCGAGTGTTGCATAGCCGCGCTAACCCAGCGAGCGTTGCCCCAAGCCGAGCAGCTGACTTCCGGGCGAGTCAAAAACCCCGCTGGTTGTGACGCGATCTTCGAAGCGCACGGCGACCGGATGCCCAGGCGACTCTTCGGACAAGGCCGTCCACAACTCGAGCAAGCTCGCCCGATCGCCCGCCGTGTCATCGTCGTCTCGCCAGTCACCCCCACCGAGGATCAGCTGCGCGTCCTGGTTGGCAGCGAGCAACCCGATCAAAGCGTGGCACAAACGCTGCCGCACTCGTTGGTGATCGGGTCCACCCGGCGCGCACACATACCCTGCGCCCTCGACGCGATCTTGGCGGAGCCGCTCGAGTCGCCCGAGCACGCGAGCTTCGAAGGCATCGATCGTCTCGTCGTCCAGTTGCGCCTCGACCAAAGCGTTGGGAGCACGCTCGCGCAACTCGGCGCTCCAGGCCGGCCAGGCTGCACCTTTTTCGAGCAACAAGACCGTCAGGTTTTGCGCATCCTGACTCACCCGAGTCCTCCGATTCGTCGAAGCTGCGCGTGCAGCCGTCCCCAGAGCAGTGTCCATCGCCCCGCATGGTGACCGCACGCGGTCCCCCTGGAGTGACGGCTCTGCAACTTTCGCCCTCCAACTCTGCGCGTCGCCATTCCCAGCAGCTTCATTCCCACCATCGTCATACCCA
>Ga0209181_10006236_pt1 | contig 16791 bp, 15 predicted proteins | sample MAT05_FD_187208 | JGI IMG/M metagenome (GOLD analysis project Ga0209181, IMG submission 187208) | Freshwater microbial communities from Lake Fryxell liftoff mats and glacier meltwater in Antarctica - MAT-05 (SPAdes) (version 2) | ecosystem: Environmental > Aquatic > Freshwater > Ice > Liftoff...
TGCCGCGGCCGTGAAGACCACGTGGGAGTTCACGGCCGGTGATGGTCGGGTCAGCATCGGCGCGGGAGTTCGGGAGAAGTCCTGCGCGATGCCAGCCGGATCCATCGCGGCGCTGATCGTTGAAGACGAGGCGCGCACACGCGTGCGTTAAAGTTGAGTCAACGACACTCGACATCTGATGTAGGTGCGCATAACATCACGCATCATGAGAACTACCATCGACATTGACGACCCGGTCCTCAAAGATCTCAAGCGTCTGCAGCAAAGCGAAGGCAAGACGCTTGGGCGTTTGGTGACCGATTTGCTGGCCGAGGCCCTGGCAGCTAAGCCGAAATTGGCTCGAACCTCGCAGCCACTGGAATGGGTCAGCCGGCCGCTCGGTGCACGCGTTGATCTGGCAGATCATGACGCTTTGCTGGACGCAATGGATCAGGATGGTTCGCGGTGAGCTACTCGCTCGACGTCAATATCCTGTTGTACGCGACCAATGCCGAGAGCGAGGAACACCTGCGAGCGCGAGACTTCTTGCAGGTCTGTGCGAGCGGCGGCGAACTTCTGTGTCTGGCCTGGATCACGGTCATGAGCTATCTGCGCATGTCCACTCATCCACGCCTGTTCGCGGCACCGCTGTCGTCGGCCGAAGCAGAGCGCAATATCAACGCCTTGATCAGCCGCCCACACGTACGCATGCTCGCGGAGGAAGACGGATTCTGGGAGCTCTATCGCGGCTTGACCCGTGCGCTTCCGGTCCGTGGGAATCTGGTGCCGGATGCGCATCTGGCAACCATCCTGCGCCAGCATGGCGTGGTCAAGCTGTACACGCGCGACCGCGATTTTCGCAAGTTCGATTTTCTCGACGTGCGCGACCCAATAGCGTAGCCAGTCTCAACCGACGCTGGGCCGCATTGGCTGGGTGACGTAGCAGGCCGCGCTGGCGCGGTCCCAGGGCAGCACATCCACCCGCGCGAGAAATTCCTCGACCAGCGCCTGCAGGCGCACGGCATCCGGTCGGCGCGCCAGTCCAAACCGCAACTCGCCCTCGGTGATGGCCGGGATGCACAGGCTGGCCATGGGATGCTTGCGGTTTGCGATGCCGGGTGCGATGAATGTTTTGGTGTTTTTCATGACTGGCTTCCCTGGCAGGATGGGGGTGATAGGTGTCGAAAGAAAAAAACCTAACCGAGAGCTACTCCGGCGCAATCATGACTGGCCCAGGCGTCGGTATTGACAGGACGAACGACACGCGCCGCTGGCCCATGTCAAGGTGCCGGCATCGATCAAGTTGACGACGTCCGGCATTGCCTAACAATGAGTTGCGATACATGGCGTAGTCCTGCGTCTTTGGGGTGTTCTCCTAAAGGCGCAGAAAGCAAACGCGGTGTTGCATCGGGCGCAAAAGTGTTTGCGCCCGCTTCGCGATGCGCGCAGGCCGAAGTGTATGGCTCAGCCGACAGTGCGGGACAGCATCTGGCTCGCCGCAATGGTGCGCGGATGCGTGGGGCCCCACGCCTGCGTGAGCGTGCGCAAGGCGTCGCGCAACAGCGCAGCGGCTTCGGCATTGCGGCCGTTTTCGAGCAGGAACTCGGCGTAGGCGGACTCGGCCAGGGCAATAAAGTAGTGCCCGGTTGGCAGGTTTTCACGCCGGATCGCGAGCGCCTGAGCGAACAACGCATCTGCCTTGATCGGCTGACCGAGCAGCGCTTGCGCCTGCGCCTGAATCAACAGCACCGTCGGGTAGTGGTCGTAGCGCACGCCAAAGCCGCGTTGGTATATCGCTTGGGCCTCCTTAGCCGTTGCCATCGCGGCGTCCGGGTCGCGATTGGCCAGATGCAGCAGGCCTAGGTTGCGTAGTGCGTCGCCTAGCCACAGGTGCTGAGTGCCAAGGCGCGCACGCAGCAGCACTTGCGCCTTCTGCAACAGCATGGCGGCGCCTTGCAGATCGCCAGATTCGATCAAAAATCCGCCGTGCACGGTCAACGCAAACCCATAGTCGGCGCTGAGTATGCGCTTAGGGTTTGCCTCAAATTCGCGCACCGCAGCCTGCGCCATCGCTTCGGCGTCAGCCAGCCGACCCTGGTCATACAGCGTTGAGGCCAGCGTACTGCGCACCGTTGAGATCAACTCAAAACCCCCGTCCGGCAGCGTGGCCGCCAGGATGAGTGATTCGCGGAACGCGGCTTCCGCCTCGATTGAGTCGCCCTGTGTGCGCCGCAGGTAGCCGAAGGTGTTCAGGAGCGGCACCATCTGCGCAGCACCGATCGTGCCCTGCTGCTGGGCTTTGCGCAGCATCGGTAAGACCGCGCGAAACTGGCGCAACGCGCTTTCCAAGTCCTGCGCGGCGAAACTGACCGCCGCCATCTGCCCGTCGATCAGCAGCAGTTGGCCGCGATCGTCGGCCGACAGCTGCCGCGCTAACTGCGCCCATTGCGTCGCATAGCCCTTGTACAGATCGTAGCGACCCTGCGACATATAGCTTTGGCTCAACACGCGCAGCAGTTCGGCCTTGACATCGAGCTGGGTGTCGAACTCGCCTGCGCCAACCTTGCGCGCCAGTTCAGTCAGTAGTTCATCAATCGTGGTTGCCCCGGCGTTGCGCTGATCGGCCACCAGCGGGTTGGTGAAGCTTAAGATGCTTTGCATGATGCCGCTGACGGCCTGCGCCTTGGCGCGTTCGCGCACCGCTTGGTCGCGCTCTTGGCGCGCCTCGATGCCTTGCCACAGCGCCAGGCCACTGCCGATAAAAAGGGCCAAGGTGACGCCGCCAATGCCGAGCGCAATCGTTCGGTGGCGGCGCGCATATTTCCACGCACGCAGCATCGGTCCAGGGCGGCGCGCCAGCACCGCAAATCCATCCAGATGACGCGCAATATCGGCCGCGAACTCCTGCGCGCTTTGGTAGCGCCGCGCCGGGTCTTTCTCCAATCCGCGCAGCAAGATCGCGTCGATATCGCCCTGTAGCTGGCGACTACGCGCAGGGGCGGCGCACGCGGCGCTGGGCAGACGCGGCTCGCCCTCGGTAATCGCCGCAACCCAGGACACCAGATCGGTGCCGCTTGCCGGATAAGGCAGTTCGCCGCTCAGCATTTCAAACAGCACGACAGTGAAGCTATATAGATCGGACAGTGCGGTTGGCGGCGCATCGTGCAATTGTTCTGGCGCCGCATAGGCCGGGGTCAGCGCCAGCGCGGTCTGCGCGGTGCGCTGCGGACTAATCACGCGGGCGATGCCAAAGTCGACCAGCTTGGCCTGCCCGCGCGCATCGACCAAAATGTTGTGCGGCTTGAGGTCGCGATGCACCACCAGCCGCGCGTGCGCATAGGCCAGCGCATCCAGGATCTGCAGGGCTAGGCGCAAAATCGCATCGACATCGGGCGCAGTCTTGCGGATCCAGCTATCGAGCGTCACGCCGTCAACAAACTCCAGCACCAAGTACGGTACGCCCTGCGCATCGGTGCCGCCGTCGAGCAAACTCGCGATCCCGGGGTGGGCCAGCGCACCGACGATCTCGCGCTCGCGATGCAGGCGCCGGGCAAGGTCTGGCGATGGATCGCGCAGCCGCTTGAGCGCGACGTCCTTGCTGTAAAGACCATCGCGGCGACGCGCGCGATAGACCATGCCCATGCCGCCCGCACCCAGGCATTCAAGCAGCTCGTAGGGGCCGATGTGCTGCGGCGCGTCGACGGCCGTCGGCGGCTCCAGAAAGCCCTCGCTTGTTTGCAGCGTCGCAAGCAGCGCGACGGCCGCATCACGGACCTCCGGCGCTTCTGTCGTAATGTCGCGCAGGAAATTCTGGCGCTGCTCGGGCGGCAGTTCGAGCGCCGCGTCCAGCAATGCGAGCGATCGCTGCAGGGTCATCGCAGCACTTGATAGAGGAATGCGCGAGCGACATCCCAGTCGCGCTGTGCAGTGGCGCGCGAGATCTCCAGCAGCGCGGCGATCTCGGCCATTTCCAAACCGGCAAAGTAGCGCAGCTCGACCACCCGGACCTTGCGCGGATCGGCCGCTTCGAGCTGGCCCAATGCAAGCTCCAGCGCGAGCGCATCGACGGCGCTCTGCGTCTGTGGATCGCCAGATTCATCGGTGTGCCAGTTCGACAAGGTCACGCGCTGCTGCTGGCTGCCGCCACGTTTACCGGCATCGCGGCGGCGTGCGTGATCGACCAGCACTTGGCGCATGCGGCGCGCAGCGACGGCGAAAACCTGCAGCCGATCCACCACGCCCAGCGTGCGGTCGCCCACAATGCGCAGGTAAGCCTCGTGAACCAGCGCAGTTGGCGACAGCGTGTGCCCCGCCCGTTCGCCCACTAGCATCCGCTGTGCAACGGCCTTCAGCTCGGCGTAGACCGCATTGATCAACGCCGCGTGCGCCTGCGTGTCGGCGCCGCCGGCAGCCGGCAAAAGAACCTTAGCCACGCTTGTCGGGGGCGGTGATTCGTGCATTTCAGCAGCATAGCAATTTGGAATGCCCACTGAGGCGGCGCTGCCTTGCCGTATGAGCTTAGGCCTTGGCCTGACCACCGGAGGTGAGATGAGCGAATCGGCGAACGAGCAGCCTGTCGAGGCGCCCGCACCCGAACCTGGACGCATCAGCTTTTCCCGTTTACGCGAGCGTAGCGACGAACTCGAGCCGTTGATCTCTGGCCTGAGTCTGGTCGGCTTGCTCAATCTTCCAGGTGCGGTGATGGAGGCCTATGGCGAACCAACCCAGCAGCCGCCGCAGCGGTGTGCGCCGTACCAGAATCGGGTAGCTGAGCAGACACAGTGCCAGTGTCGTCCCTGTGCTAACTAACAATTTCCACGACCACGGCCAGTCCAGGTCCATCAGCAAATACTGGATGGCAAACAACAGCGGCAGATGGATCAGGTAGGTCCAGTATGCGGCGCTGGAGAGAGAGCGCATCACGGCATTGCTGCGATTGAGCCAGCGGATTCCAGCGCTAAGACCGACACTGGTCATCCAGACGCTGATGTAGGCCGCGATCAGAGCCATCGGCAGCGTCGAACGCAGTTGCTCCGGCCCGGGCGGGTTAGCACAGAGCAGATACTGATAAAGGCCATACAGTGCAATGCTGGCAAGTGCCAGCCATAACGCGTACGGCATCTACCGCGTGATCAGCTCGGGATGGCTGTACAGCAGATTGCCAAAGCCAAAGAAGGCACCGAACAGGCCCAGCGCCCAGAACTGTGGCAACAGGCTTTCTGGAGCCGGGTGCGGTGTACTCACCATCGCCAGCGCCGGCATCAGCAGTAACGGTGCAAGGCCGAGCAGCCAGCAGGTCTTGCAAGGGTGTCAGTGGCCGGCGCAACTCCAGGCTGCGTACTACCGGGAAGCTCTAGCAGCCTGTCGGACTTAAAGGAAATCGGCTGCAAATCCGCCTGGACGATCCATATTCCGCCGCTTTCTCGGGCAATAGAAGAGCTATTACCCTTCAAAATCGACGAAATCTGGCTTCGCCCAGTCAGATTTTCGCTTCGATTCTTCAAGTCCGACAGGCTGCTAGCAGCCTGCATGACTGCGCCATCTACGGCGCGAGGGCGGCTGCACCACGTTCTGTATAGCGACGCGGTGCGCATCGCATTAGCGACTCGAAGCGGTTCGGTCCGCGTAGTGCAGGAATTGAGTGCGGAGAATGAAGCGCTTAAAGTGCGACTAGCAGCCATTGAAGCACGCCTCGACCAGCACTGAATTTTATCCGCTCAAACTGCCAACCTAACCATGCACATTTTGCCCTAGCTTGCGTGTCTGGAGAAATCTGTGAAAAACCTGAGTCTTACGATAACCCTAACGCTGGCACTCGCTTTCGCTGTCATCAATGCAGCAGCCGAAACAGAAACGAAAGCTGATCCAGATGTGGAAAAGCCGTGCATAGAACCTGCGCTCGCCGAGCAGCTCGAATCGCAACTGGACCCACTGATGTTGAACACCGATCAGCTTTTGTTGGCCTTGGTTGACGATAAGCAGACTGCCACTGCGGCAGCTTCGATGTACGTTTTGGGCCGCACCATGATGCTAATAGAGCGCTCGCGTCGCCGCGAATCTACTTCGGAGGCGATTTGCCCGGTTCAAATCGACCGGCTTAGCCGTGATACAAGTATGTTGGTTAGAACCTATGCGGCGCTTCTTGACGGTAATGACGAGATCGACATCAGCGCATTAACCAATAAGGCGGCAAGGGAAGCACTACCGCAATTGCTGGCCCAAGCGAAAACGCTAGAAAAAACCGTTGAACTGATTCGCTCTGAGTCACAACGTTAGTCCGTTTTTTGCCGGCGACCGCTGCTGGCGCGTTTTGCTGCCGCCAGCGGCGTGGTCGACCGCGGCCACGCTCGCCCGCGAAAGCGAACCGGCCGGTCAGATCGACCGGCCGGCTTGCTGTCCCCCTGGGGAGGGAACGCGGCCCGGGGACCTAGCCGCGTTCCGGAATTGCGGAAACTGCCAATCAGCTCAGAGGAACTTCCAGTCCAGTCAATGCCGACGTAGTAGGAACGGCCGCGCGGATCGGTGTAGGTGGGGTCGTAGCCTGCGATGAAAAAATACGCCTGGTTGGAGAATGGCGGTTCCTCATCAAACAAATTGAGTACGCCGGCGCGCAGATTGAGGTTGTCGTTGACCTCCCAGCGACCGGTCAGATCCCACAAAGAATAGGCATCGACATCGCGCGCTGGCAGTCGCTCATCGCTGAACGGATCATAGGTGGTGTTCTGGTCGCGATAACCCGAGGAATAAGTGTTGGCCAAGGTCAGCCCGACCGGACCCTGATCCCAGTTGAAGGCGATACGATGGCGCCAGCGCTGGATCACTTGGTCGTTTAAGAATCGGCCGAGGTTGCTGCGGGTGGGCTCCAGCGGTCCGAATTGGCGTTCATAGTTGACGATCAGCGTGCCGGTGAATTCGACTTCAAATTCGCCGTACTCGGTGTCACCGGAAGACAAACGGCTGCTGATATCAAATCCGGAAGTTTTCAGCTCACCCTGGTTCTCTTTCTGCAAGATGATGTTGGTGATAAATCCGTCGCGATCGCGCTCGATATAGGTGCCGTTATAGAGCTCCGGGCTCTCGATGATGATCTGCTCGCCTAACGTGCTGATCACGTCGCGCTTCTTCAGCCACCAGTATTCCAGTCCAATGTTGAAGATGGACGAAGGCTCATAGACGGTGCCGAGCGAGAACTGCGTCGAACGTTCCGGGTCGAGATCCGGGTTGCTGCGACGTTCCACCGGCCACTGGTCAGTACACAGGTCAATGCTGCCTTCGGCTGCCGCGCACTGTGGATCGGTGATCAGGCTGGAGGTGACGCCGAACACAGTCGGGCGGTGCAGGTCGTTGAGCGAGGGCGCGCGGAAACCGGTGCCCACCGAACCACGCACGATCAAATCCTCGTGCGGTTGCCAGCGCATACCAAACTTGGGATTGAAGGTCGAACCGACTTCTTCGTACTCGTCGAAGCGCAGCGCGCCCTGCAGCTCCACGGTCTCGCTGATGGGCGCATTGATTTCCGCATAGGCCGACGCCACGGTGCGCTCATCGCGGGAGGCGACGATATCGGTGGTGCCGGGCGGCAGCGTGCTATCGCGATCGCCGGCGATATTGTTGCTGAGCAGCAGCGCTGAGGGGTTGAATTCCTGCTTTTCGCGACGGAACTCGCCGCCCAGCGCCAAGCCCATATCGCCGCCGTCAAGCTCGCCAAGTGAACGGGTGAAATTGAAATCGAAGCTTTCGCTGGTGCCCTTGGACTTGCGTGCATCATCGTTGATGGTGATCGAATCGATCAGCGTTTGACCTGCCGCCGAGGACGGGCCGAAGGGATTGACCGTGCCGTTGCGAATGGCGGCGTCGAAGGCGTCGAACAGTACATAGCCGTCGACGTAACTGTCGGTGGCTTTGTTTTCACTGCGTACCAGCGCGGTGCCGTAGTCCCATTCGCCAAACGTGCCTTCCAACCCGAGAACCAGCCGGCTACCTTCGCTGGTCACCTCGTTGGTACGGTTTCCGGCTTCAGTCATGCGCAGGCGGACGCCGCTGAAAGTGCTCGGCAGGCCGGGACGATTGAGTGCCGCCTGGTAAGCGGGCGGCAGCACTGATAGCGGCAGATTGCGTATGCGCTGCGGATTCGGGCTCAGCCGATAGGTGGTTTCGGACTTGGAATAGGACCACTCGGTGAACAACTGGTGGTCATCGGCGATCTTGAAGGCGGCGCGGCCCATGAAGCCGAGCTTGTCAGAATCCGGGTAGATCTCCGTGTCTTGCATGTAGTCGTAACTGCAAGCGGTCGGGCCGCCTGGACCCTGCGCTGCAAATACGGTTGCCGGGGGATTGCAGCCCGGGAAGCTTGGATTGATGCGATTGCGCGTGCTGCCGGCGGGCAACAAACCGGCCGTGATCAAGGCCGCGCGTTGCGCGCTGCTGATATCAACATTGGCGGGAAAGGTATTGCTGGACATCAAAGCCGGCAACAAGGTCGCCAGCGGGCGCTCGCGAATGAATTCACGTTGGCTCGAACGTAGCGCGCCCAGATGCTGCACATCGAGCACGCCAAAGACGTTATAGCCGTCGTTTTGCAGATCGCCGAAACCACCGCCGATGGTGGCAGTTTGCTTGTCGGCGCCGCCCTCCTGGGTGTCGGCCGCCGAGAGATTGAGATCCAGACCCTGGTAGTCACTGCGTGTGATGAAGTTGATCACGCCGCCGATGGCGTCAGAACCATATAACGCGGAAGCGCCGTCTTTCAGCACTTCGACGCGCTCAATGGCGCCAGCCGGGATGTTGTTAAGGTCGACACCGGCCTCGTCGCCGGGCGAGGCAAAGTTTGCCAGCCGACGACCGTTCAGCAGGATCAAGGTGCTCGACACACCAACACCACGGAGGTTAGCGCCGTTAAATCCGCGCTGGCCCGACGTGCCGTCGGTGATGCTTGCGCCGTCAGACAGCGGCGCGGTGTTGGCCGTCAGTGACTTGACCATTTCGGCGGCGGTGGTGGCGCCGCGCTTCTCGATTTCCGAGCGGGTGATGATCTCAATCGGCAACGCCGTTTCGCCGTCGATGCGCTTGATGCGCGAGCCGGTGACGACCACCGTATCGAGCTCCGTCTTCTTAGTTTCGACACTGTCGGCGGCGCTGCCCTGGCCGAAGGCATAGGCGCCGGGCAACAACAGAGCGTGCAACACCGCCAGGCCCAAAACCGAGCGTTTGAAAGGGCGGCGGGTACTCGGGCGCGAGCAATGTTTGTTCATGCGGAAGTCCTGGAGTTCGGGCGGAATCGGTGTCCTTCGAAGGGCACCGCTGGGCCGGACGGGCCGGCTGGATGCGGACTGTACGCATCCGTACACGCCGTGCCAGAGGGGCGCGAGCTAGGCGTCGCCCCACGGCAATTTGCTGTCGCAAAGTGGCAAGTGCAGGCGATCAGCCGATAGCAACCGCCCTCCGAGCAATTTGAAAAAACCGTAGCACGCGCCAAGGCGACACAGCCATCGACCCGCGCGTCCAGTGTCAAGCTGCTCCGTGCACTGCGCTGCACGCTGCGCGTGCCTGCAGCTCGATTTGAGTCAAAGTCTCGGCGTGTTGCCGCTGGATACTTGAACCTAGAAACCGCAGTTGGACGTGGCAGAGTGTGCGGTTGTGGGGCTGCAGGGCATGCCGCGCGCCGGCTTGAACGCCAGCAAGCTTAAAGCTTGCAGGCCGGGGTGAAAGCCGGCAGCTTGCGCGGCATGCCGCGCGCCGGCTTGAACGCCTGCAAACTTAAGCTTGCTGGCCGGCTTGAACGCCAGCAAGCGTAAAGCTTGCAGGCCGGGGTGAATGGTTGTTTCATTCCAACGAGTTGCAACGCAGCCATACGCCATAACCCTGCAATCTGCCACGTAGCGCACTCACCCGATGGGTGAACGGGTCGATCAGCCAAAAAACCACAAGAATCATCGCACTACGGCTCTTGGAGAGCGGTCAACTGCGGTTTCTAGGTTGAAACCTCCGCCCGGAATGCGTTGCTGCGGCCGACTGCGTATCGCTGCTGGGATTGCCTGGCTTCGGGCATGCAGATCCAGGCATTGGCCATGCGGATAGTTGGCTTTGACGCAACTCTCGATAGCCACTCGGCTACTACGACATACAGCTATCATTTCGCACGTTGACGCTTGAGTTTTGCGTCTGGCGCGTCTTCGCCGGCCCGCAAGCGCCGCACCTGCTCAACGACGGCCCGTGCCGCATTCCGCGTTTCCTCGAACATGGCTGCATCTGCGTCCAGAGCGTCGTGGCTGGTGGCGTAGGGTTCGTAGTAGCCGATGTAGCGGTCGAGTTGTGCCGCGGACCCCGCAGCCACCAGCCCCATGCCGTGCAGCCAGTCGACCAGGCAGTGACGCAAGGTCTGCGCGCCTTCAGTGTCTCCGTGTACGACGACTCCAAACGCTCGTCCAGCAAGGTGCTGCGGGTAGTCCCAGCCGGCGAGCTCAAGCGCCTTGGCCTGTGCCGGTTTTTTGCCGTGTGTGGAACTCGGATCAGGATTACCGCCGTCGGCGCAAACCAGTCGATCGATCATCAGTTTGAGCACCGACGGTGCCTGGTTCCAATGAACAGGCGTGATGATCAACACGCCGTGAGCGGCGACCCAGAGCGGATAAATTTCAGCCATCCAGTCCTGGGTCTGTCCTAGGCTGTGGTTGGGATAACACGAGCACGGCCAATGACACAGCGGCATCGCCGTCGACAAGCAACCCTTGCAGGGATGGATGTTTCGTCCGTATTCGGATGTCACGCGATTCAATTCGAGGGTGTCGCATTCACAGCCGCTGCCGGTGATCACTGCACGTGCAGCCTCAAGCAAACGAAAACTCTTGGACATTTCTCCCGGGCAGGTGTGCTCGCTGCGCGGCGACGCGCAGATCAGCAAGATTCGAGTTGGTGTGAGTGGCTTACATTGCCGTGCTTGCGCTTCATCAATCGCCGCGCGCGCCTGCAACCAATCCTGCGATAAGTCGTAGTCGGGATTGGCGTAACCGACGCCGGCCTTACGCGTCAACGGGGCCTTGCGGCCCTCGATGTACGCGCCCCAAGCCACCTCGATCAGACGTTCCAACGCGGCGCCTTCCGCCGCAAAAGCCGGATCGGAAAACGCCTCGCGATAGCGCTCAGCGAATGCATCGTGGCCAAGCTGGACGGTCGGTTGGCCGCGCCGGATCGGGGGCGCCGGATCGGTAGTCTTTGCCATAGACGAATCTCCAGTGCTCGTGATCCGAGCTTACTCCCAAAGCGCGTTAGTTCTGCCGATCCCAACTGTATGTACAGCGCTCGATCCAGCCATCAATCACAAGCAAGCCGGCTGGCACGGCGACCTGGGCGACCTGCTTCGGTGTACTTTGGCTGTAGTCAACGTGGATCGCCACAATGGCGTCGAGGTCAAATGCTCCGGCGCGAAGGTCGTAGCGCTGCCGACGCATACTGGTCTGACAGAATTTTCCAAAAAGCGCGGACGATCACCCGATCCGTATTTCTTTTCCCAGTTGCTGCAAAGCGACACGCGCTTGCGCAATTGGGATCAACCGGGGAAGCGGACAAAGCGCGTCCGACCGGGTTGGTGCAATGATCGCGGCTACTGCGGGCACGCCCTGCGCTTTACCGACCATCGAAACTGCCGATGCGAACCGAAAGACACCTGTTGACGCCCTGCGTGCCGGGCACCTCGCGCGAACTTGTGAGCCTGCATTTCGGCAGCGGCGGCGAGCGGAAGGCACTGATTCAGGCTTCGCTGCACGCCGATGAGCCGCCCGGCCTATTGGTGGCTTGGCATCTTCGGCGCGAACTAGCGGCACTAGAGGCGGCGCAGCGGCTACGCGGGGAGGTGGTGCTGGTGCCGATGGCAAACCCGGTCGGCAGCGCGCAGCGTGTGCTCGGCCGTGCGCTCGGGCGTTTCGAACTCGCCATCGGCGAGAACTTCAATCGTCGCTATGTGGATGTCAGCGCCGCGGCCTTTGCCAGTTTGTGCGCTGAAATCGATTCGGGCAGCGTGCCCTCGGTGGCGCGCGTGCGCACGGCACTCATCGAGGCGGTGGCGGCCCTGCCGGCCAGCAGCGAATTGATGAGCCTGCGCCGCGCTCTTCTGGGTCTGGCTATCGATGCCGACTTGGTGCTCGATCTGCATTGCGACAACGAGGCGGTGATGCATTTGTACGCGCCGACACCGCTGTGGCCGCAGATCGAGCCGCTGGCGCGCCTCATCGGTGCGCGCGTCAGCTTGCTCGCGGTCGATTCGGGCGGCGAGCCCTTCGACGAGGCCTGCTCGATGGTGTGGACGCGCCTGAACGAGCACTGGCATCGGCACACCAGCAGAGAGGGGCCCTGGCCGCAAGCCTGCGTCGCGGTGACCCTGGAGCTGCGTGGGGAGACCGATGTCAGCCACGATCTGGCCATGCTGGACGCCCGCGCAATCCTCGCCTACCTGACCCATCAGGGTTTCATCGAAGCGCCGCCGCCGGCCTTACCTGACCCGGTTGGGGATGCCCGCCCGTTGGCGGGATCGGTGCCGATCGTGACACCGCACGGCGGCGTGTTGGTGCACCGGCCGCTGCTCGGCGAGAACGTGCGCGCGGGCGACTGCATTGCCGAGGTTATCGACCCCTTGAGTGGTCAGTCTACCGAGCTTACGAGCGCCATCGACGGCCTGCTGTATGCCCGCGAGAGCGTGCGCATCGTCCACGCTGGCATGCCGATCGCCAAAGTCGCCGGTACTGAAGCCGTGCGCAGCGGCGAATTATTGTCGGCCTGAAAGTGCCCGAAAGCGTGCACCAGCGCTACGCCTTCTTGCTGATCCCGCCGTTCTCGCTGCTTGGCGTGGCGAGCGCCAGCGAAGTGCTGCGTGTGGCGAACGAGTTGCTCGGGGGCCGGGCCATTGAGGTGCTTATGCTGTCGCGCGATGGTCGGCCGGTCGCCAGCGCCGGTGGCGCGTCTTTAAGCGTTCATGGAGCGATGGGCACATACAGCGGTGCCATGCTTTCCGGACTTTTCGTCGTCGCCGATGCGCCGCCAGAGGACGCCGACCTAACCTGGATCGGGCAACACTTAGCGAGCTTTGGTGCCGCCGTCGACCGCGCCCACGGCGTGCTCGGCGGCATCGGCAGTGGCGCCGCCTGGCTGGCTTGCGCCGGGCTAATGGAGGGTTTTCGCTGCACCGTGCAGGCGCTACGCAGCGCCGAGGTCGCCGCCGCGAATCCGCGCGCAATCGTCTCCAGCCACTACTATGAAATCGACCGCAATCGGCTGAGCTGCGCCGGTGGCGTCAGCGGCCTCGATCTGATGATTCAGTGGCTCAGTCAGCGCCATGGTGAGCGCCTCACGCGCCAATTGCTCGGCCATTTCGGGCTGGAGCGCGTACGCACCGCGAATGACCGGCAACTGCTGCCGACCGCGCGCATGAGCGCTTCGGCGAAGCTCACAGAGGCCGTAGCGCTGATGCAGGCCAACTTAAGCGAGCCCTTGTCGACCGAGGATATTGCCGGGCTGGTCGGCGTGTCGCGGCGGCAACTGGAACGCCTATTCAAGCAGCACCTCGACACGCTGCCTTCGCGCTGGTATCTGGAGCAGCGTCTGGAACGTGCCCGGCGCCTGCTGCAGCAGACCTCACAGTCAATCCTGCAGATTGGCCTCAGTTGCGGATTCACTTCCGGCGCACATTTTTCCAATGCCTATAAAAGTTGTTTTGGCCGCACCCCGCGCGACGAGCGCAGCGCGCGTGCATCCGCTTGGCGCGCCGACGCGCCGGCATCAATCCATCCGCCGGTTGAATCCGGCGACGCGTGACCAGGAGCAAGCATGAGCCCCCAAGAATCCACGCGCTATCTGTTGCGCCCCTGCGCCGCCGCCGATCTGCCAGCGTTGGAGCGCTTTGCTGCGGCGAGCCCGGTCGGCATTACCACCCTGCCCTTCGACCGCGCCTTCCTCGCCGATCGTTTGCAGCGCTCGCTGCATTCCTTCGTCACCGAGGACGCCAGCGGCGAGGAGATCTACCTGTTCGCGCTGGAGGATTTAGTCACCCGCGCCGTCGTCGGCATCAGCGGTATCGCCGCGCGCGCCGGTTTTTCTGATCGCTTCTACAGTTTCCGCAACGAGTTCGTGGTCCATAGCAGCAAGCCGCTCGGTGTGACCACGCGCATCCACACGCTGCACCTATGCCACGATCTGACCGACGTCTCCTTGCTCATTAGTTTCCACATCGACCCTGCCTATGTGCACACGCTGGCGCCGCAATTGCTTTCGCGCGCTCGCCTGCTATTCGTCGCTCAGCACGCCGAGCGCTTTGCCGACCGCATCGCGGCCGAAAGTGCCGGGGTTGCCGACGAAACCGGCCGCTGTCCGTTTTGGGATGCAGTTGGCCGGCGCTTTTTTGGGATGGACTATCCGACGGTGGAACGGTTGACTGGCGGTCGCAGCAAATCCTTCATCGCCGATCTGATGCCGCCCTCGCCGATCTATGTACCGCTATTGCCCGAAGAGGCGCAGTGGGCCATCGGCCAGTTGCATCCCATCGCGGAACTGCCGTTCTCGATCCTCATCGATGAGGATTTCGATAGCGACACCTACATCGACATTTTCGATGGCGGGCCCACCGTGCAGGAGCGCATTGCCATGTTGAAATCGGTCAGCCGCGCGCGCCTTTTGGATGTACGCACGCGCACGAGCCCCGCCCGCGCGGACGCTCCCTGGCAACTGGTGATCAATACCGAGCGTCAGGCCTTTCGCGCGGTTCTGGTGCAGGCACCGGTCGATGGCCAAGCTCTGGATCTGGATGCGGCGACCATGGACGTGCTCGGGCTCGCAACCGGAGATCAGGTGCGCGCGGCCGAACTCGATATCGCCTTGCCGGGAGCAAGCTTATGAGCGAATGGATGCTGCGCGCGGCCAACGCCGATGACTTGCCATCGCTGGCCGCATTGTTGCCGCGCTGGGAGCTGGAGGCCGCCACATTTGTCGATGACGATGCCAATGATCTGCTGTTGCTGGCGTTCCCGCTGGCATCGCCGTCGGTGCCACCGTTGGGCTGCATCCGTATTCGGCGCGCCATCGGGCTGACCCAGCCGCGCTATTGGTTTCATGTTGGTTATCGCGTCCATGCGGCTGCTGATCTGGGAATGTTCCGGCGCGAGCGCACGCTGCTGCTTGGCAATGACCACACCGGCGCCACGGAGCTGACCGCTTTTGCAATCGACGCGCAGCGACTCGACGCAGCGCAACAAGAACCGCTAACGCGGGTGCTGGTTGCCGCCGCGCTGATGCTGCTGCAACGCGACCGGCGACAACAGCCGGCCGCGGCCGGCGCGCTGCCGCGGGTGATCGCCGCCCTGCCGGGCGCGCGCGACGAGTCAGGCCAAGCGCCGTTCTGGCAGCGACTTGGGCGACACTTCTTTCCGGGTGATGTAGATGCGAGCACGGCCCGCTATGGCAGCCTCTGGGCGACTCATGTGGCCGCGCTGCTGCCACGCCATCCGCTGGTGGTCTCGGTGCTGCACGCCGACGCGCAGGCGGCCATCGGCGTCGTCCATCCGGACAGCGCGCCGCTGCGCGCGGCGCTAGAGCACTGTGGGTTGCGCGCCGGCCAGCATGTCGATCTCCACGATGGCGGCGCGGTCTTCGAAGCCCATCCCGACGCCATCGATTGCGCACGTCCGCTGCAGCGGCGAATTTTGGACGTACGCGCGGGCTTTAATCCGAGCACGCGCGTGTTAATCGCGGCGTCAACGCAGGCCGCAGTCTGGGAGGTGGCGGGACACACCGATGACCATGCCGTGGCGATCAGTGCCGAAAGCGCGCAACACCTGCGCCTGGAAAACGGCACACCGGTGTGGTGTTCGAATTCCTGTTTTTGAATCAAGGGAAAACTGCATGTGCTTCGCCTGCTGGCATACACAGGTTGCTTTGCGCTGATCAAATCGGCTTGATCCTGCCAGTCATCTATCTCTTGCATGCGTTGGGCTCGCGCCTCCAGGACGCCGATCTGGAAACCCGCAAGTCCTGCACGACGCCAATCGAGAGCGATCGCCGGCGAGAGCAAGTGCCGCTGCCACGCAGTGCGCACGAGTCATGCACCCACGCCCTGGACTCGACAAGGGTAAAAGGAATGAACGCAAAGCTCGCCAAGGACGCGATGTGGCAAAATCATGTCGCGGGTGCTGGCGCCCGCGCCGGGGATGGAGATCCACGATCCCTGCTGCGCTTCCGGCGGCTTGCTGATCAAGTGCAAGATCGCGATGGAAGATGCGGAGGGCGGACAACAGGAGGGCGGACATTCCTGTCCGCCTTCTTCTTCTTCTTCTAAAGCCGCTAGAGCTGGCGAGCAAGCGGAAGGGAGGGAAGGCGTGAAGGCGAGAGACTTTTAACCGCAGATCTCGCGGGTGAGCGCAGATGAGGGCATTCAGCAAAACATCTGCGCTCATCTGCGACATCTGCGATTAGTTAAAACGGACGAGGTCTTGCGGCTATGGCGTTGAACTTTCGCGACACAGGTCTGAGCGAGAGGATCAACGCGAAGCGAAGCGCGATCCCTTTGGCGACTGAGGTATGGTGAACTGACCGCATGCCCACCCCCTCCGAGCGCAAAACCGTCCAAGCCCGCATCCTCGGCTACGCCGAGGCCGTTGGCTGGACGTTTGTGTCTCGCGAGGATGCCGAGAAAAGGAGGGCGGGTTTTCCAACCCGCCGTTTCGGCGATGGCGGACAGGAATGTCCGCCCTCCTTTTCTGGCGGACAGGAATGTCCGCCCTCCTTTTTTGATCCGTATGGCGAGGTCACCAAGACCAGTCATCGCTTGGCGCA
>Ga0209181_10006237_pt1 | contig 16789 bp, 16 predicted proteins | sample MAT05_FD_187208 | JGI IMG/M metagenome (GOLD analysis project Ga0209181, IMG submission 187208) | Freshwater microbial communities from Lake Fryxell liftoff mats and glacier meltwater in Antarctica - MAT-05 (SPAdes) (version 2) | ecosystem: Environmental > Aquatic > Freshwater > Ice > Liftoff...
AGTCCACCGAGACCTAAGGCGGAGAGCGTAGGCACCACAGTTGGCGCTGCCGCCACGACCGGCGGCGTCACCGTCACCGTGCCCGCGGGCAGGTCGAACACCGTACTGATGAGGCTCAGACAGTCCAGGCTTCCCTCCGGGTTACCTGTCACCGTCAGCGTATTCGGGCCGGGCACCAGAACCGCAGCAACCGACGCGCTGGCGTGATCCCACAAGCCGCCGTTCGTATTTGAGCTGCCCGGAGCTAGCGGTAAACTCGCACCCTGAAAGAGCGGAAACGTAATTGGCGTGGCGTTGACCAAGAGTGTGTTGGTACCGGTCTCTCCGAAATTCTGACCATCGGAAACAATCAGGTTCAGGTTGGCCGCGCCGGAAGAGTAGTTAATACCCGACAGGGTCGCGCTCCATCCCGCAGGGTCAAACGTATTGGTCTGATTGGAATCATTCCCCCAGAACACGGCGATGTCACGATTGTTGGCGGTGTTGCCATCGTTGTAGTACACCAGCAGCGATGCGCCGTTCGGGTCAAACGTGCCCGAAGTGCGCATGTTGGTAAGCGCAAAGGTGCCGTTGCCCGTTACCGCTGAGGTGACGTCGGCCTGAAATGCCTGCGACGACGCCGAGCCCCAGCAGTTGTCGGAACTGAGGCCGATATTGGTACCCGTGAAGTTGGTTGCACCAATGGTGCCGCCACGCGAAATCGAAGAGGCAGTGGTGGCGAGACCATGCCACACGAGTATCGCGCGGGTGACGGTGCCGGTTACGCCAGTGACAGTGATCGTGCCGTTACCCGTGCCGCGCAGCCCGGAGATGCCAAACATGCCAAAGTCGGTCGAGCCGACCACTGGCCCTGCCGTCAGACTGTTCGAAAATGACGGCATCGCCAAAGCGGCAGCAGTCGCAACAGCTATGACACGGCGGGACATTGAGAACCTACGACGTTTCGATGTATGCATGAATCACCCCAGTGTTGAAAAAGTCAATGGAAAACGATGTTTGTCAGCCGTCACGGATTAATCATGGTCAGCCGCGTGATTTTGACGCTGAATGAACCGCAATGCAAGTTGATTGAGCAGGTGCTCGATCCTCACTCGGTTTCGGGCAGTGTGTCGGTTGCGCTGCTTGAGGACTTGATGCCGAATGCAAGCACTTCGTCGGGTTGATCGCTAATTTCTCTATCGAAATTCAACGAGAACCGAGAATGCTTTACTACATCAACTCTAGCGCGAGTACATCATGCTCAAGAGAGCGCTCACTTGATGATGGGGCGTACCACAGCGTGAGATCGAACGACGGCGACGCGCCAGCACTACGCACTCGCCAGGCACATGACAAAGCTGGGCCTTCTGTGCCGTTGATCAGTGTGAAGGCGACTAGCGGATGCAGGCGCGGCGTGTGAGCGGCGCGCGCGCGCATCAGTGGTGTCGGCGCTGCGTTACTCGAAACATTGCTGCTAGTCGCGCTCAGTAGTTCGCGAACGCGGGCTTGAATCAGCGGCGCAATCTGAGAGTCGTCCAGCCGTTCATATTGCCATTGGTTAGTCGATATTTGCGCATCACCGCTTAGCGCCGAGCGGATGATGGCCGACGCAGTTTGCTGGGCCTGAATACCTGTGCATTGTGATTTCACGAGGTCGCGAAAACGTGTCAACAGCTGACCATTGCTAACCGTTTCGGCCGAAACACGGTACAGATTCTGAATATCAGCATCGTTAGCCAATCGGTACTTGGCGGCAGTTTGCATGACCAATTCGTGCTGGCCTGCCGACTGCTGTTGCGTCAGCAACTTGAGAATCCCGGTCTTGTTCGCGCTGACGGCGGCGCGCTGCTCACGGGTGAGCTCGTCAACCTTTACCGTCTGGGCCGCTTGCGCTGCCTGCACAGCACGGGCGGCTTCATACTGTTCACGGTTCTCCCACCAGCGCAGCGCAGTTGGCCCCAGACCTGCTGCAAGTGCGACAACGGCGGCGAGAATTAACACGGTCTTGGTCTGCATGAGTCCGATCTTAGTTCAGGAAGTACTTTGCGCATCGATAGCGTCAACGACGCTGCAACAATCAGTACCGCAGAGACCGTCGCGTTACGCACAAAAAAGCGCCTCAAACGGAGGCGCTTTTTGACGGACAGTTGAGTTCGGAACCGAGCGCTAAGCCCGCTGGCGGCGGGCCACGAAGCCAGCGCTGAGTGCAAGCAAGCCCGACAAAGCGATCAACGCCCACTCGCCAAGCGTAGGTACCACAACCGGCCCCGTCGTTGCGCCCGGAATCACCACGGCAGAGCCGAATCCGTCCAGATACGCGTAGCCAGTATGCGCCGAGGGTGCGCAATCAGACGCTAGCAAATACACTTCGATGCTATCGCTAAGATCGGCATCAGGGACGATCACGTCGGCGTTCTTCCAGTCCAGATACTGAAACCCCGTCGTGCCGAGATTCACGAACTGTGTGCCCGTTTGTCCCGCGAAAGAGAAGTCTTCATACAACGTTGTGTTCTTGGTGACGTTGCGCACACGAAGGAAAAAGAATGGCTGACCGGCAGCCGAGTGACCCGGGTTTTGAAGTACCACCGCATAGCTGAAGCGAACATGCAACTTGTTGTCAGTGACGTCGCGATCAGCTTCGGTAATGGCGTCTGCCTGCGAGATGAAGTTAGCAATACCGCCAGTGCTACGGTTGTTGACGCGCGCAGTCTGAGCGCCGGCACGTGGCAATGTGATCGGTGCGCCTACCAAATCCGGGCCTGCTGAAACAACCGCGCCGCGAAATGAGCCTCCCGCCCCCAGAGAAATACTCGAACTGCCAAAAGGCTGCGCACCGGTCAAGCCATTGTTGACGCCAAATCCCGTCGTCCAGCCGGTGAAGTTGCCGCTCTCAAAGCCGCCATTCTGGAAGATGGCGAAGCTTGGTGCCGCTGCCAACGCAGCGACCAACGACACAACACGTAACAAAGATACTTTCATAACGACCCCACTCTACTTAACGAACCCTGATTACAAAGCACGAAATTGGCTTCACCGAATATCTTTAAATACGTTAGTACGGTGCAAGAATAAAGACAAGTCTTAGGCCTAACTCTTTTTACCGTCGGACTTCATTCGTTCCAGCATTGCAACATCCACTTTGGACAACAGTGCTTTTACCTGCTCCATCTCGATGCCCTGGGCGTCGACTTCGACCATAAAGCGGTTACCGACGACCATTTGTACCTCGCCGTGCTGACCCGATTTATTCCACTTTTCGTGTAACTTGCGACCGCCGACGGTGGACGTTTTTTCGTAACCGCTGCTGGTTTCTTTATCGACTTCGATGTTCATCCACATATTGGCCAGCGCAAAAGGGCCTGCCAGAGAGCCCGGATCGGTGATCTCAAATCGCACGCGCTTGCTGCCGTCCGCCGTCTGGAAAGATTGCTTCGCCTCCGACACAGCGATGCCGAATGCGTTGTTCTTCTCACCGGAGCTTTCGCCCTTTTCAAACCCGGCGATCTCCTGCGGCAGGGCTTCCTTTAACTTGCGGAAATCGATTGGCTCGTAGCTGGCTGCGCCTGCGGTACCCGCCGCAGCACCGGCCATCCCGCCGAGCGCTTTCATCATGTCGCCGACGGCTGCGCCAACGTCCTGGCCGCCCTTGGCGACCCCAGACTCCATGCGCTTGCCAGCGGCTTCCATCTCCTTGGCCGCTTGTTCGAGCTTTTTCATTGCTTCTTCGCGGGCAATTTGCTCGGGGCTCGGCCCGCAGGCGGCGAGCAGCATCGCTGCGAGAACCGACGCTAGCGCGGGAAGTTTAGAGAGCTGGGGGAATCGGGACATGCACAAATCTCCATTGAAGGTTGTTAGGAAAGACGAAATCCAATTATTTTTTGCGACATTGCCACGGCAATATTGCACCGCGGTGACGCGAAAGGGCGGGCTAGGCGGTTCCGCCCACCGTCAAACCCTCAATCCGCAATGTCGGCTGACCGATGCCCACAGGCACGCTCTGGCCTTCTTTTCCGCAAACGCCGATACCTTCGTCAAGCGCCATGTCGTTGCCGATCATGGTGATTTTGGTCAATGCGTCAGGGCCGTTGCCAATGAGCGTAGCGCCTTTGATCGGGTACATCAGTTTGCCGTTTTCCACCTTCCAGGCTTCGTCCATAGTGAACACGAACTTGCCGTTGGTGATGTCAACCTGACCGCCGCCGAAGTTAACCGCGTAAATGCCGTTCTCGACGCTGGCGATGATTTCCTGTGGGTCGCGATCACCGCCGAGCATGTAGGTGTTGGTCATGCGTGGCATCGGCAAATGCGCGTAGCTTTCGCGGCGACCATTGCCGGTGGACGCTGAGCCCATCAGGCGCGCGTTCATTGTGTCCTGAATGTAGCCCTTCAAGATCCCGTCTTCAATGAGAACGGTGGCATTGGTGGGCGTGCCCTCGTCGTCCACAGTTAGCGAGCCGCGCCGGTCTTTCAGGGTGCCATCGTCGAGCACGGTGACTCCCTTGGCTGCCACACGTTCGCCGATACGACCGCTGAACGCTGAGGAACCCTTGCGGTTGAAATCGCCCTCAAGCCCGTGGCCGACCGCCTCATGCAGCAAAACGCCGGGCCAACCGGGGCCGCAAACGACCGGCATGATGCCGGCAGGCGCTGGCCGCGCGTCTAAATTGATGAGCGCCATGTCCACGGCCTCATGCGCACGCTTGGTCATAAACGCGGTGTCCATGCGCTCAAATCCGTAGCGCCCGCCACCGCCGGAACGGCCCTGTTCGCGCTTGCCGTTGTGCTCGACAATGGCTGTTACGTTCAACCGGCAAAGCGGGCGCACGTCGGAGGCCACTACGCCGTCGCTTCGCATCACCAGCATCACAACGTGTTCGCAGGCCAGATTGACCATCACCTGCGTCACACGCGGGTCGCGCGCGCGGGCAATGGCTTCGGTCTCGCGAAGGAGAGCAATTTTTGCGTCGTCGCTGATCGAGGCGAGCGGATCGGCAGCGGTGTAGAGCGTCGGCGCGACGCGCGTTGACGGAACGGCGACGGATGCGCTCTGGCCAGCGCGACCAATCGCGGCGACGGTATTTACCGCCGAAGTGATCGAGGCCAGGCCAATGTCGCCCGAGTACGCGAACGCGGTTTGCTCGCCGGTGATCGCGCGTACGCCTACGCCGGATTCAATCGAAAAGCTTCCGCTCTTGACAATGGATTCTTCCAGCGACCATGACTCCGATTTGTGATGCTCAAAGTACAAATCGGCGAACTCCACCCCACGCGACGTAAGCCCGCCGAGCGTGCTGGCGAGTTGATCGAGCGAGAGATTAGCGGGCGTGAGGAGCAGCGATTGCGCGGTGGCGAGTGAAGCAGACATCTAGGAGGTTCTAAATCAGGAAATACGAGGATCGGTTAGGGTAGCACAGGTATTACCGGCCCCCCCCGCCCTCCCCGCTTAGCTGCACGGGCGCGAATCTTTGCCTACGCCAAATGTTTCTTGAAATGCTCTAGCGTACGATCCCATGACAACTTCGCAGCCGCCTCGTCGTAGCGCGGCGTGGAATTATTGTGAAAGCCGTGCTGCGTGCCTGGGTAGGTATGCGCTTCAAACTTTGTGCCGGACGCTTTGAGTGCGGCCTCGTAGGCTGGCCATGTCCCGTTGATGCCGGGATCGGTCGCTGCGAAGTGAATGAGCATGGCGGCCTTGATGTCCGGCACCTTTGACGTTTCTGCCGCTGCGCCGTAATACGGCACCGACGCCTGCAAGTCCGCACCCATGGTTACGGCGAGATAGTTGCTCGTGCCGCCGCCCCAGCAGAAGCCAGTGACGCCGAGTTTGCCGGTGGAGAGTTTGTGCGCCTTAAGCCACTTCGCACCATTCAGCATGTCGATGCGCAGCTTGGGCTGATCGAGCTTGGCCTGCATCGTGCGACCGTCGTCATCATTACCGGGATAGCCGCCGAGCGGGGCCAGGCCGTCCGGGGCGAGCGCGAGGTAGCCTGCGGCTGCGGCGCGGCGCGCTACGTCTTCGATGTACGGATTCAGGCCGCGATTCTCGTGAATGATCAGCACGCTAGGGAAAGGGCCAGTGCCTGCGGGTTGCACGAGATAGCCGCGCATGGTGTCGCCATTGCCACCCGGTGACGGATAGGTGACGTAGGAGGCCTTGATACGCGGATCGGTGAAGGAAATGGTTTGCGCTTTGGCATACTGCGGAATCAGCGACGTCGCCATCGCGAGTGCGGGAATGCCCAGCGCTGCGAGTGCGCCGGCACGTTTGAGATATTCGCGCCGATCAATCTTGCCGTGACAGTATTCGTCGTAGAGATCGTAGACGCGCTGGTCGATTTCGATCTGGGTAATGCCAATGTTGCTCATGCTTTATCTCGGGTGAAACGGTGGGGCATCACTTTAGCGCGTCAATTGGAAAATCCGAACGCGGTAACCACGATTTCGACTTGCAGCTTTTATGTCGAATCCCTATCTATTAGGGATAGAGGCGTTTATTCTGTTAAGTCGATAAAGTAACAATTGCCACTCTAGCCCTTACACAATAAGCGTTTCGGGCGAAAGATGATTCGACTATCAACCCCTATGTCGTGTGGCATCTCGCCGGCTTGCACTTTCCAGCTCACATTGCAATCTCCCCGAGTGACGTAGCTCAACCTCCGGTGCCAGCGCATTCGCTGCGCTTGAGTCACAAGCACATCGCGACTTGAACCGCGTTTGATCTCCGTCAGCCTCCTCGCTAATTCGTCTCAGTAGACTGACATTAACGTGATTAAGCAGAAGTAGATGAGCATGGAAGCGACCTCCTTCACCGATGAAAATGACCTGCTCCCTTACCTGAGATGGGTGGTACAGGCGCGCGGGTCTGACCTTTTCCTGACCGTAGGCGCTCCTCCGTCGGTCAAGATTCAGGGCGTCATGCAGCCGATGAACCTGCCTCCACTGAGCTCCGGCGGGGTCAAGTCGCTTGCCTATTCGGTCATGAGCCCCGTTCAAATATCCGAATTTGAGCGCACTCTTGAATGTGATCTCGCGACGGGGTTTGAGGGACTCGGACGATTTCGCTTCAACCTTTACATGCAACGCGGAGAGGTTGCACTGGTTGCGCGCTACATCACGACGGAAATCCCGACGCTCGATGAACTGATTTTGCCGCCGATCCTGAAAGAACTGGCGATGCTCAAACGCGGTCTGGTGCTGATCGTGGGCGCTGCGGGGTCTGGCAAATCGACGACGTTGGCGGCCATGATCGACCACCGAAACAGCATCGCAACAGGGCACGTCCTCACGGTTGAAGACCCGATCGAATTTGTGCACCGACACAAAAAGTCGCTGGTAGACCAACGCGAAGTGGGGCTCGACACGCGGTCATTCGAAGATGCGTTATGCCACGCCATGCGCGAGGCACCGGACGTGATCATGATCGGCGAAATTCGTGATCGCCTGACGATGCAGCAGGCGATAACCTATGCAGAGACAGGACACCTTTGCCTTTCGACCCTGCACGCAAACAATGCCAATCAGGCGATTGATCGGGTGCTAAACCTGTTTCCAGAAGACGCTCGTCGTCAGGCGCTCCTGGACTTGTCGCTCAATTTGCGAGCGGTAGTCGGGCAACGATTGATCCAGGGCGTGAGCGGCAAACTCGTACCGGCCGTCGAGGTCATGCTGCAGTCGCCCCACATTTCTGACCTGATCCTCAAAGGTGAGATTGATCAACTCAAACCGGCGATGGCAAAGAGCAACGAATTGGGAATGCAGACCTTCGACCAGTCTCTTTACAACCTCTACGTGGCTGGAAAAATCACGCTCGAGCAGGCAATCGAAAATGCCGATTCGAAGACGGATCTTGCACTCCACGTCAGGTTAACCACCAGCAGTACGCCTGACACGTCAGGCATGCAGATGAAGTCATGAGTTCACCTCTGATGCGCTGAGCGGCTGGCCTCACGATTCGCAGGAGAAGCCGATACAGAGCGTCATCGCTTAGCGCTTGCCCAGATAAGTCGCAATCACCCGCTCGTCGTGCAGCAGATCGGCGGCCTCGCCTTCGAGCGAGAGTTCGCCTGTTTCCAGTACGTAGCCGTAGTCCGCCGTCTGCAGCGCTGCGCGAGCGTTTTGCTCAATCAGGAGCACCGATAAACCGGTCTCCCGCAGCTTCGTGATTGTCGCCAGAATGTCCCGCGTGATGAGCGGTGCGAGGCCGAGGCTCGGTTCGTCGAGCAGCAGCAATTTCGGCTTGCCCATGAGCGCGCGGCCGACCGCGAGCATCTGCCGCTCGCCGCCCGAGAGCGTGCCCGCGAGCTGGGGCTGACGCTCTTTCATACGAGGAAATAACGCAAACACCTCGTCCAAAGTGCTCGCTAGCGCCGCGCGAGATTCACCCGCACGACGTCGCGCGAAGCCACCTAATTCAAGGTTTTCAAGGACGGTCATTTCGGCAAACAGTTCGCGCTTTTCCGGCACCAGCGACATACCCAGGCGCACCAGCGCTTCGGTGTCTTTGCCATCAATCCGCTCACCGGAAAAGCGAATCGGACCGCGCGATGGCAGCAAACCCATGATCGCGCCGAGCAGCGTGGTTTTGCCGGCGCCGTTGGGTCCGATGACAGTCGCGATTTTTCCCGTTGGTACGGACAGCGAGACGCCTCGTACGGCTTCAACTTGCCCGTAGGCGACATGAAGATCGGAGACTTCAAGCAATGCGTCGCTCATGTCATGCCCCAAGATACGCTTCACGCACCGCAGGATTAGCCTGCACCGTCTCCGGCAATCCCTGTGCAAGCTTCTGCCCAAAGTTCAGCACGACGAGACGATCCACGAGGCCCATCACAAAGTCCATATCGTGTTCGACCAGCAGCACCGTCATGCCTTGGCCTTTCAGGCCGCGAATGAGTTTCGCCAGCTGCTCTTTTTCTGCGAAACGCAAACCGGCAGCAGGCTCATCGAGCAACAACAAAATCGGATCAGACGCAAGAGCCCGCGCAATTTCCACAATACGCTGCTTGCCCAGCGGCAAACTGCCCGCCACATCATGGGCGTGCTCCGCAAGTCCAACGCGTTCAAGCTGACGCATGGCCTCAGCGAGTGCAGCGGCTTCGTCTTCGCGATTCAATTTGAGCGCGGAAGCGAGAATGCCTTTGCTGCCGCGCAGATAGGCACCCAGCGCAACGTTCTCGACGACCGTCATCGTCGCGACGAGTTTGACATGCTGAAACGTGCGCGCAAGACCCAGTTTCGAAATGGTGCTTGCGGTCTGCCCCGTCAGTTCTTGCCCCATGAATTTGATCGAACCGGAGGTGGTCTCCAGTGCACCAGAAATCAGATTGAAGCAGGTACTTTTCCCTGCGCCATTCGGCCCGATCAAGCCCACGACTTCGCGCGCACTCACTGCGAACGAAACATCATTCACAGCCACCAGTCCGCCGAAAGTTTTGCGCGCCGTATTCACGTCGAGTACCGGTGAGTTCGCAGCGGGCATTGCGCGATGTTGCAGGCGATCCGCCGCCGCTGGCAACACGCGATCACGCTGCGGTACAAAGCGCTGCAAGTAAGGCAGCAAGCCGTCCCGCGCATATTGCAGAATGATCACCAGCAAGATGCCAAACACGATGATTTCGAATTGCCCCGCCTCGCCGATGATCTTTGGTAGCAGGTCCTGAAGCCAGGTTTTCAGGAGCGTAATTACCGTCGCACCGAGCACCGCACCCCACACGCTCGCTGCGCCGCCGACCACTGCCATAAACAGATATTCGATGCCCTGATTGATCCCGAACGGCGTTGGGTTCACGAAGCGCTGCAAGTGCGCATACAACCAGCCCGAAACGCAGGCAAGCAGCGCAGCGATCACGAACACCGCCGTCTTCATGCGGCCCGGATGCACGCCGAACGCTTCGACCATCGTACTGCCCTGCTTCAGCGCGCGGATGGCGCGACCGGGGCGTGAGTCGAGCAGATTGGCGCAGCCCCAAAGCGCCGCGAGCACGACGAGCCAGATGAAATAGTAGAAGTGGCTTTCCTTCTCCAGCGAGTAACCAAAGATCGTCACCGGCGGAATCCCGGTGATCCCCGTGAAGCCACCGAACTGCTCAATCGTACCCATCAGAAAATACAGCGACATGCCCCAGGCAATCGTCGCCAGCGGCAGGTAATGTCCGCCCATTGAGAGCGTGATGAGACCGAGCAGATAACCAATCGTCAAGGTGATTGCGAGAGCAACGATGAGCGTGAGCCAGGGCGACCAGCCGTATTGCGTGGTGAGCACAGCCGTTGTATAGGCGCCCAGTCCGACAAACGCAGCCTGACCGAAGCTCGTTTGCCCAGCGACTCCAGTGAGCAACACAAGGCCCAGCGCGACGAGACTGTAGAGACCGATGTAGTTGAGCAAAGTCACGTAAAACGCTGGTGCGATGACCGGCGCGACTACGAGCAGTGCTACAACGGCAAGCACCAGAATGCGCGAGACGGAGAGCGACTTCACGTCACTCCTCCTCGTGATGCGTCGTGGTCAGGGAACGCCACAGAAGCACGGGAATGATCAGCGTGAACACGATCACTTCCTTGTAGGCACTGGCCCAAAACGACGAGAACGCTTCCACCAGCCCCACGAAGATCGCGCCGCCCGCAGCGATGGGATAGCTCGCCAGTCCACCGACGATTGCACCGACGAAGCCTTTGAGCCCAATCAAAAACCCCGAGTCGTAGTAAACCGTCGCGATCGGCCCGATCAGGAGTCCCGACACGCCACCAATCGCTGCCGCCAGCGTGATGCTCAGGCTGCCCGCAAAATTCGGACTCACGCCCACGAGCCGCGCGCCAGTCCGATTGGAAGCCGTCGCGCGAAGCGCCTTTCCGAACAATGTGAACTTGAAAAACGCCGCCATCGCGATCACGAGAAACGCGGTAAACGCGTAAACCAGCAGGCTCTGGCCCGAAATATTCACCGCGCCGATTGTGAACGACGCGCTGGTGAACGGCTGCGTGCGCACGCCTTCCGCACCGAAGAACAAAAGACCGAGGCCAGTCAGCACGAAGTGCACTGCGACCGAGACGATCAGTAGCGTCAAGACCGTGGCATTCGCAATGGGTTGAAATGCGAGGCGATACACCGTGGGGCCCATCGCGGTAACCGCAACGATCGTAGTCAAGACTTGAATAGAAAACGGCAATTGCGCGCTGGCAACGAACCAGACGAGCGCTGCCGCCGCCACGGACGGCAGGCTGGTGCCGAGCCATGCTCGCAGCAAGCGACTCGGCTCGCGCCACAGGCTGACCGCATCGGCGAGCGCAGCAGCAATTCCAAGCGCCAGCAACAGCCAGACCGTACCCGGCAACTTGTTTTGCTCAAAGGCGGCGAGCGTCAATGCAGAGAACACCACGAACTCGCCCTGCGGTACAAAGATCACGCGCGTCACGGCAAACACCAGAACCAGCGCCAGCGCCAACATGCAATAAATCGCGCCGTTAGTCAATCCGTCCTGCGTCAGCAACGCGGCGATCGTGCTATCCAAAACCGGCCCCGCTCATGCTGTCATTCCCGCAAAGGCGGAAATGACAGATCTATTTTGTAGTCGAAAAAGCTGCAAAACCGAACCGATTACTTAGTAGCAATCATCCACTTGCCGTCTTTGATCGTCATCATCATGCGACCGCGATTATCAAGTCCGTTGTGATCACCGGGCGACATGGTGAACACGCCATGCACGCCAACGACATCCTTGGCGCCTTCCAGTGCATTACGCAACGCAGCCCGAAACTCTTTGCTACCCGGCTTCGCCGACTTGGCGGCCTCCGGAACGGCTCGCGTCAATAGCGCGACCGCGTCATAGGCGTGACCACCAAACGTGGAGCGAGGACCAAACTTCGCCTCATAGGCCGTGATGTACTCTTTGGCTACCTTCTTGATCGGGTTGCTATCGGGCAGTTGCTCGTAGACCAGCATTGGTCCCGCTGGCAGCAGCGTGCCATTAGCATCCTTACCCATCACGCGCAAAAAGTCTGAGTTAGCCACGCCGTGCGTCTGGTAAATCTTGCCTTTATAGCCCCGCGCCACCAGCTCTTTGTGCGGTGTCGCAGCCGGTGTGCCGGAACCAGCAATCAGAATCGCCTGTGGATTGGCTGCCATCAGCTTCAGGACCTGCCCAGTCGTGCTAGCGTCGGTGCGATTGAACTTCTCGTCTGCGACGATCGTGATGCCCGCCGTTTTTGCGGAAGTGCGCATTTCCTGAAGCCAGCCTTCGCCGTAGGCGTCGTTGAAACCGATGAAGCCAATGTTCGCGACACCGTTGGCCTTCATGTGTACGGCAATGGCATCTGCCATCAGCGAATCATTCTGCGGAGTCTTGAAAATCCAGCGCGTTTTAGGACTCGACGGTGCGATGATGCGCGCCGAGGCGGCCATGGAGATCATCGGCGTTTCAGCGTCGACCGCAACGTCGATCATCGCCAGGGAATTTGGCGTGGTGGTTGAGCCGATGATGACGTCAACCTGATCCTCTGAAATCAGCTTCTTGGCGTTGGTGACAGCTTTGGTGGTGTCCGACGCATCGTCGAGCACGATGTAGGTGACCGACAAGCCACCGATGGTTTTTGGCATCAGCTCAAACGTATTTTTTTCGGGGATGCCGAGCGATGCAGCTGGCCCCGTAGCGGACACAGTGACTCCGACTTTAAGTTGCGCAGACGCACTCGCCATCACCACCATTGCGCCCAACAACACTGAAACTCTACGAACCATGATTTCCTCCTTTAAACAGTCTTTAACTTCGCACCCACTACCGAACAGTGGCGCAAACTTCCTAGCGGTAGCCAGTGTAATCCTACAAAAAACAAAACCGACCAGTTGGTCGGTTTTATTTCAAAATCTAGGGTATTTCCCCGAAACTTACTGCCTTACTTTTTCAAGCTGTCACGGATTTCACGCAATAAAACCACGTCTTCTGGTGTCACAGCAGGTGCAGGAACAGGTTCGGCTTTCTTCAACTTATTCATTGCCTTGACCATCATGAAAATAATCCACGCCAAAATGATGAAGTTGATCAGGATGGTGACGAAATTGCCGTAAGCAAAAGTGGCGACGCCAGCTTTCTTGAGGTCGGCCAGTGAAGTGAGTTTGTTCGGATTGTCCCCCAGCACGATCAACATGCTTGAGAAGTCCAGACCGCCAAAAATCTTGCCGACAACCGGCATGATCAGGTCGCCCACGGTCGAATCGACAATCTTGCCGAAAGCGCCGCCGATGATGACGCCCACCGCCAAATCCATCACGTTGCCTTTGAGTGCAAAGGTTTTGAATTCATCCATCATTGACATGGCTGATTTTCTCCCTGAACGAATTTAACCCCTAACAACAGCTAGATCGCCGCATCCCCTGTTTCCCCGGTACGAATGCGCAATACCTGCTCCACATTCGACACAAAGATCTTGCCATCGCCGATTTTTCCGGTACGTGCGGCTTTGACGATCGCCTCAACGACGCGCTCAACGTCACCGTCGGCAACGATAAGTTCAACCTTGGTCTTCGGCAAAAAGTCAACGACGTATTCGGCACCACGATAGAGCTCCGTGTGACCGCGTTGCCGTCCGAACCCCTTGACCTCGGTTACTGTCAGCCCCGTAACACCGGCCTCAGCCAAACCCTCCCGTACCTCGTCAAGCTTGAACGGCTTGATAATGGCCTCTACCTTTTTCATGCGATCTCCTCTGTCGTGTGCGCCGTCTGGTGCGCTGTTTCGTGATTAGTGACTTTCGCGAGAGTATGCCAGACGGGGGACACGAGAAAATTATGTGCGCAAAGGCCGCACGCAGATACCCCGCGCAGAAATTGAAGGCAAATCCTAATTCGTGTCGGGGACGACAGCAGTCACTTCGATCTCAACTTTTGCACGAGACTCCACCAAACGCGATACCTCAACGCAGCTCATCGTTGGAAAATTGCGTCCGATGATTTCGCGATACACCGCACCCAGCTCTTTGAGCCGAGCCACATATTCGTCGCGATCCACGATGTACCAGGACATGCGCACCATGTGTTCCGGGCCAGCATTCGCTTCACGCAGCACAGCCACGATGTTCAGCAAGGCTTGCCGCGTTTGCGCGATGAAATCATCGGTCTCGAACTGCTGCTGACCATTCCAGCCGATTTGTCCGCCGACGAACACCATCGTGCCGCGAGCTGCAATTCCGTTGGCGTAGCCCTTGGGTGCGAGCCATTCGGGCGGTTGCAGTAGTTTCATTTTGCAGTCTCAGTTTGGCGCAGCCGATGCCGCTGTAGTTTTCCGGTTTCTGTTCGCGGCAAGCTTGCGACGAATTCAATTTGGCGTGGGTATTTGTAAGGAGCCAGATTTGCTTTCACGAAGTCCTGCAAGACGAGCCGTAGCGCTTCGTCGGCAACGGCTTCGGGCTTCACCACAATGAAGGCCTTCACAATCATCCCGCGCTCAACATCGACCTGGCCGATCACTGCGCACTCCGCCACTGCTGAGTGTTGTGCGAGGCAATTCTCGACCTCGGGACCCGCCACGTTGTAGCCAGCCGTAATGATCATGTCGTCATCGCGTGCCTGATAGAAAAAGTAGCCATCGGTATCCATCACGAACGAATCACCCGGATAATTCCAGCCGCTCTTGACGTACTTTTTCTGTCGTGGTTCGTCGAGATACTTGCAACCGGTGGGGCCGATGACTGCAAGTTTGCCAACCGTTCCCGGCGGCAAAGGATTGCCGCTTTCGTCGACCACTTGCGCCTTGTAGCCCGGCACGACTTTGCCGATGGCGCCGTGCCTCACGTCGATGCCAGCGCTTGATATAAAGATATGAAACATCTCGGTGGCACCAATGCCATCAAGCATTTCAATGCCCGTCGCCTGCTTCCACAATTGCCGAGTCGCATCAGGCAAGCCTTCGCCCGCACTCACGCAAATGCGCAACGTTGGCATCGGCGTTTTTTCAGCGACTGCGGCCATGCGCCGATAGAACGTGGGTGCCGTGTAGCAAATCGTTGCAGCGACGTCGTTGATCGTTTTCACCATCGACTCCGGCGCGTAAGCTGTGTCCGGGAAATACACGCTTGCTCCCGCCCACATCGGAAACACGAGCATGCCGCCGAGACCGAAAGTAAACGCCAGGGGCGGCGAGCCGACCACAATGTCATCAGGGGTAGCGCACAACACATGACGCGGCCACGTTTCGCATGCGGTCATGACGTCCCGATGCGTATGCAACGTAGCCTTGGGTGCGCCGGTGGTGCCGCTGGTGAACGCCATGAGCGCAATGTCATCGCCGTCAGTAATAGCCGCCGGACAGTCCGTACTTTTACCGTTAGCAGCACGCCGCACTTCGCTAAACGTGATGATGCGATTGAGTACCGGACACTGCGATTGCGCGAGTAACAATTCTTCGGCCAGCGCGTCAGCGCAGAGCGCAAAGGAGACCCGTCCCTTGTTAATCACATCGGCAAGTTCACGAGCGCGTAGCATGGGCATCGTCGCTACTGCGATCAAGCCAACTTTGACCACTGCGAGCCACGCCACCGCCATGTCGATACTATTGCCGCCACGCAGGAGAACGCGATTGCCCGACACGAGGCCATGATCCTCGATCAACACGCGAGCCAGCTGATTCACACGATCCAGCACCTCAGCATAAGTCAACGATTCACGCGCATCTCTCAGCAGGATTCGCTCGCCATTACCCTTCACCACATTGCGATCAAGCAACTCAACGACAGCATTCAACTGCGCGGGAAATTGCAGCTCGGGTCGCTCGAAAATGAACTGCGGAAGATCGCTCGCAGCGGGCATCCGGTCATGCACGAATCGATCAATTTGTGTGCTCACGTTTCTACCTTCCGCAACAACAATCTTACGTTTTTGCTCTGACTAATTGCCCTCAAACACCGGCATCTGCTTGGCTGCAAACGCATGAAACGCGCGACGAAAATCCTCGGTCTGCATGCAGATGGCTTGCGCTTGCGCCTCGGCCTCAATCGCCATGTCAATGGTCATTGACCATTCCTGATGCAGCATCGTTTTGGTCATGGCGTGCGCGAAATTGGGGCCAGCGACCAATGATTCTGCGAGCTTGGTCGCTTCGGCCGACAATGCGTCGGATGCATGTAAGGCGTTAAAAAAACCCCACGCGAATCCCTCGTCCGACGTCATCGAACGACCCGTGAACAGCAGCTCGGCCGCACGCCCTTGTCCAATCATGCGAGGCAGCAATGCGCACGCGCCCATGTCGGCCCCGGCGAGCCCAACGCGCGTGAACAGAAACGCAGTCTTCGCGGTAGGCGTGCCTAATCGGATGTCACTCGCCAGCGCCATCATCGCGCCAGCCCCAGCACAAATCCCATCCACCGCCGCGATCACTGGCTGTGGGCACGTCTTGATTGCCTTCACCAGATCGCCCGTCATGCGCGTAAACGCGAGCAACTCCGGCATCGACATTTTGGTCAATGGCCCGATGATTTCGTGGACATCACCGCCAGAGCAAAAGTTGCCGCGTTCGCCGCTGATGATCACGGCCTTGATGTCAGTGGCGTAGACCAGATCGCGGAACAGATTGCGCAGTTCCGCATAGGAATCAAACGTCAACGGATTCTTGCGTTCGGGTCGATTGAGCGTGACATGCGCGATGCGTCGCTCGGTTTCGCCTGAGGTGGTGAAGCCAAAGTGCCTTGCCGTGTAGTCTGCCAAAGGCCTGAAGCTGCTCGCCATCGGGTTGTTTGCGTTCAAAGTACCGCCTCCGCTGCATTGATATGTTGCTTCACTTTGCCGAGCAGCCTGTGCAGCGTCTCGACCTCTCGTTCACTCAAA
>Ga0209181_10006240_pt1 | contig 16786 bp, 12 predicted proteins | sample MAT05_FD_187208 | JGI IMG/M metagenome (GOLD analysis project Ga0209181, IMG submission 187208) | Freshwater microbial communities from Lake Fryxell liftoff mats and glacier meltwater in Antarctica - MAT-05 (SPAdes) (version 2) | ecosystem: Environmental > Aquatic > Freshwater > Ice > Liftoff...
AAGTCCGCAAGGCAGGCGGTGTATTCTATACCCCGACTTATATCGTGGATTACATCGTCACGCACACCGTCGGCGCACTCCTGCAAGGCAAAACGCCGGATGAAGTCAGCAAACTGCGTATCCTCGACCCGGCTTGCGGCTCTGGCTCGTTCTTGATCGGCGCGTTTGACCTGCTGATCGACTGGCATCTGGCCTATTACGTCACGGATGGCGCGGCAAAACATCTTAAAGCGCGGCGGATTCGGGAAATCATCCGTCAACAACCTTCTGGTGCGAAAATGCCGGACGCGATGTATCGCGTCCCTACAAATAACGATCCTGTAGGGACACCATACATGGTGTCCGCCGCCGACCCGACCACAACGCCATTGCCCATCCAATACACCCTCACCACCAACGAGAAAAAACGCATCCTGCTCAACAACCTCTACGGCGTTGACCTCGACCAGCAGGCCGTCGAAGTGACCAAGCTCTCGCTGCTGCTCAAAGTGCTGGAAGGCGAAACGGGCAGCACCGCCCAACCGCTCCTGATGACTGAGCGCGTCCTGCCGGATTTGGGCGATAACGTCCGCTGGGGCAATTCGCTGATCGGCCCGGATTTTTACTCAAATAAAACCGTTTCGCTGTTCCCAGAGGAAGAACTGTATCGCGTCAAAGTGTTCGATTGGCGCAGCCAAGAAGACGGCTTCGGCAAAATTATGAACGCAGGCGGCTTCGATGCCGTCATCGGCAACCCGCCGTATTTGCGTATTCAAGGTCTTCAAGAATACTACTCGGATCAAATACCCTATTTTATTAAAAACTATACAAGTGCAGTAAAGAGATTCGATTTATATCTACTCTTTGCAGAACATGGATTTAAGCTGCTAAAAGAAAGTGGTTATTTGGGATATATATGTCCGCACAAGTTTACTAATTCTGATTTTGGGTCAGGATTGAGAAAGTTTTTTTTAGATACTTCTGCCGTGAAAATGTTAATCAGTTTCGGGAACAATCTGATATTCCGACAAGTATCAACATACACTAGCATTTTACTTCTCCAAAAAACAGCTAAGAAAGCCTTTTTATATTATGAGTTTGCTGATACTCCGATTTTTGAACTTCAGAAACGCCTAAACTCCCTTAAGCCAGAAAATTTTTCAAATTTCAAATTTAATGATTTATCTGAGAAACCTTGGATACTAACCAGCAGTATTGTTTCGCAAACTCTGAGAAAGTTGTCATCGCAACCTCAAACTTTGGAAGACGTTACCGCTGAAATAATGGTAGGTGTTCAGTCAGGAATTGATAACATACATGTTGTCAAAGCAATCAGTAACTCTATTAACGGTAAAGTTAAGGTGTTTTCAGAACGAGCAAATCAAGAAATAGAAATAGAAATTGCATTACTTAAGCCGTTTCTACGTGGTGAAGATGTACATAGGTATAAAGAGTCTAAATTTTCATACTACGTAATTTATCCGTATGAATTAATCGACGGTAAAACTAAGATTCTTGAAGAAGCGAAATTTCAAGATCTCTATCCTCTTGGTTACTCCTATCTCTCAGAGTATAGAGATGAATTGACTGAAATTCGTCTCAGACAAAAGACTAATACCAAATATTGGTATTCCTGTCATCGAAGCCGTGATATGCAAGTATTTGAAACTAAAAGGATTGTTACGCCAGAAATTAGTCTAGGATGCAATTTAACAATTGTACCAAGCGGTCTTTATCACAATACAAAATGCTACAGCATTGTTATATCTCCATTACGTAGAGAAAACATGCATTATTTTCTGGGGTTATTGAACTCCAAAATTCTGTGGTGGTATCTATCTAATACCGGGTATGTGTTAAGAGGCGGATATTTCGTCTTTAAAACGGAATATTTACGACCATTCCCCATCCGCACGATCAATTTTGATGACCCTGCCGATAAAGCGCGGCATGATCGCCTCGTCGCCCTCGTGGAGCAGATGCTCGATTTGCATAAGCAAGCCGCCGCCGCCGAAAATGAAACCATCCGCAAAACGCTCAAGGCCGTCATCGACACCACAGACCGCGAGATCGACGCGCTGGTGTATGAGTTGTATGCGCTCACGCCTGACGAAATCGCGTTGGTGGAGGGACGGGGAGTGACGGCGTAATCTGTACATTATACATATTGTAGAGCATACTATGAGGAGGTAAAAAGCATAAATCGGAGACCATAATGGTGCTTCCAAACGTCGAATTTGAAAATTTGCTGAATGTGGTGGAGCAGCTTTCTGTAGAGCAGAGAGCCATTTTGCGCCAGCTTTTAGACGACGATTGGGCAAGCCGTTTTCGTCAGGCAGTCGCCGCCATTCGCGCTGATATTCCGGCAGCGCTTTCCGAAGAGGAAATCAACGCCGATATTGAAGCCGCCATCGCAGAAGTCCGGCACACACAAACGTAATGCTTATCGTTGTTGTGGAAGGCGGCGCAAAATATATTATCAGCGATGACAAGCATTTGCTCAAACTTAAGCGCTACCAATCAACGCGCATTATTCAACCCGCCCACTTCCTACAAATCATTACACGATGCCAACGACGGTATCGTGAGGTGTTGTTATAATGGATTGCGCTAAATAAGGGAAAAAATTATGACGACCAAAACCGTTGATATTCAAACAACCCAAATGAGCATCCAAGAATTAGCGGCACTCGTTGCCGACGGCGCAGAAATCATCCTCACTACAGGCGATGCGCCTTTCGCCCGTCTTTCATTGCTCAAAAGCGAGCCTAGTAAACGTCGAGCAGGATTACACGAGCATCTTGGTCATGCTTGGATGAGTGATGATTTCAACGACGAACTTCCTGATTCGTTTTGGCTCGGTGAAGATGAATCCGCAGAATAAACATCTTTTGGATACCCAAAGTTTCATCTGGTGGGATAACGACCATGCTAAACTTCCGTCTCATATTATGGCAATTTGTGAAGATGCGGAGACGACATTGTATTTAAGCATGGCAAGTCTGTGGGAGATGCAAATCAAATTACGATTGGGGAAATTGGTATTACCCTTATCTTTGCCGGATACGATTGAGGCACAAGTTAAAAACGGTTTACGCTTGCTCCCCATTAAACCCAGCCATATTTATAAAATTGCCACACTTGCGGATCACCATCGCGACCCGTTTGACCGCCTGCTCATTGCCCAATCCTTCATCGAGAATATCCCTATTATCAGCAGCGACTCCCTGTTCAGCCGTTATGGTGTCGATGTCATTTGGTAGGCCGTCAGGGAGGCGCTCACGCCGGACGAAATCGCGTTGGTGGAGGGACGGGCGTAGTATAATGGGGTGAGCTAAATAACCTCAGTTTTGGATAGCGCACTTTGATTAACTTTTATGATGTCCTCATCCCCCGACCCCTTCTCCATTGCATGGCGAAGGGGAGAAAAATGGTTCACAATGGTTCTTTAAGTCCCCTCTCTACGAAATGGGGAGGGGATTTAGGGGTGGGAATAGAATGAAAACACTGTCCGAAACTCAGCTTAAGTATGTTTTTCCACAAAACCCTGACGGCGGTAAATTTCGTCGGGACGTTTATAAATATGCAAAATATCTTCGCGGGACATAAATACTGGACTGCCGACGGTACACGCACCAGCGAAAATATGCGCGGCTTTAACGCACATCGCCGTTACGTTTAGCACTTCACTTGGCGTTTGACCCAACGCGATCAAGCCATGATTCGCTAGTAAAATGGCTTTCGGCGCTTCTTCATAAGTTTCCATATAAGCGCGGGTGTGCGCTTGAATCGCTAGTGCTAAGGGCAAGCCAGGATCGCTGTAGGGTACAAAGACCGATTCTGGGCCGCACAACACCACTTCATCCGGGAACAAGCGATGATGGGCAAACTGCTCGGCGCGGTCACTGCACAGAATCTGGTTGACGGCGGTGGGATGGGTATGTCCGATATACTGGACATTACATTCCTTGAGCAGCATGGCGTGAAACGTCACCTCAACGGACGGCAGTTTCGCGCTGGAATCCACCCGCGCCGCTTCCATAATGGCTTTCTGCGCGGCGAGATCACCCGGCGGCCTTTCCAGCATCTCTAAAATCGGGGCAAAGCGCACTTGCGTAAAGCCTTCCGGCACGATGCCGTTCATCTGCTGCCCACTGGCCTTAATAATAAAGGTCTCATCGTCAATGCGATAAGACGTGTTGCCCTCGCCGATGATGACATAATCATTTTGCGGCAGGCCGAGCGTGCGCGTCATTTGCAGGAAAGTATCGAAGGGTATAGTCATTTTGAGCCGCCGCGTTCTTAAAAAGATGACTTTGTGGTAGGGGCGATGCGCGCATCGCCCCTACGCTAATAGAGATTACTTTTTAGAAGTCGAAATCGAAGATGTTGGTTTCGTCATAGACGAAGGCTTCACCTAACAGAATTTCGCTGCCATTGATGACCGACAGATCGCCCAAGCGACCCGCGCTCACGGTAGTGCTTTCGGGGGTCAGTTCGCCATCGACGACAGCGCGCATGACGTAGACCGCCGCATAACCGAGATCAACCGGATTCCACAGAACCACCGATTCGACGCAGCCATTTTCAACAAACGGCTTCATCTGGTTCGGGGTGGAGAGACCAACAATAGCAACCGCAGAATCGGCATCAGCCGCGCCAACGCCTTCGGCTGCATCATCAGGTGAGCAGAGGGAAGCCTGCTGCACGGCATCGGCTGCGCCGGGGAAGGCCACGCTGGACATACCAAACACGCCGTCGAGATCAGCGCCATAGCTGTTGATGAGGGCTTGTGTTTGTTGGAAGGCCAACTGCTGATCTTCTTGCGATTCAACTGTTTCCAGCCATGTCATAGCGGGATAGCACTGTGCCATGTACGCTTGCATTTCGGCAATCCAACGGCCTTGATTCGGGGCAGTGAAGGAGCTGGTGACGATGGCAAAGCGACCTTCGGGGCCGATTTCGGCGACCATCGCATCGGCTTTGGCTTTGGCAATCGCGTTGAACGGTGCTTGGTTCACGAACCATTCACGCGCATCCGATTCGCTGTTGGCATCATAACCGACAACGTGGATACCCTGAGACAGCGCATCACGCAGCACGGGGGAGATACCGACGGGATCGTTGGCGGCGAACAAAATGCCATCTACGCCCTGGGTGATATAACGATCAATGAACTCGACCTGTTGCGCGATATCGCCTTCGGTGGGGCCGTCGGTGGTGATATTGACGTTGCCCAGTTCAGCGGCGGCTTCTTGCATACCTGCGGTGGTCGCATTGAAGTAACCGATACCGATCAATTTCGGCACGTCAACCAAAGTGATTTCTTGTCCGGCGAGGTCAGGTGCATCAGTTGGTGCGCCACCATCATAACCCATCATCGCCATTTCGGTAGAATCTGCCATTTCGGTGGCTTCTGGCATCACGGCTTCTACACCTTCAGGGCAAGCCAGCGGGGAAACGGGCAGTTCATCCGCGCCGACCCAAAGTTCCATATCCTGTGCAACAGCGGTGGTGGCGAACATGCCGACCATCAAACAACAAAGCGCCATCAAAATTAGTGTTCTTTTAGACATTTTCAAACTCCTCATATCGAAATAGTGTTTAGCTGTGAACAATTAGCTCAATCCATTGTACGCTTGTCTGCACATCACCCCCCTTCGGCAGCTACAAACTGATCGCTTATGTCGTCCTGAATCGGCTTAACACAAAGGTGTTGATCAAAATCGCTACAATCAAAATGATACCAATCGCCACAATCGACGCATCGCCGGGGACACCCGCCAGTAAAAGGCCATTTTTCAGCGCTTGAATCAGGATAAAACCCAACACCGTGCCGAAGATGCTGCCCGCACCGCCGAAGATGCTCGTCCCGCCCAGCACAACCGCCGCGATCACATCCAATTCTATACCCGATCCCATATCGGAGCGCGTCGTGCTGATTCGCGCTACAAACACCAGCGCCGCCAACGCTGCGGTAAAACCGCTAAAGGTGTAGATCATCAGCTTAACGCGATCCACCGGAATCCCGGCGAAACGAGCGGCTGTCTCGTTATTGCCAATGGCATACAGCGCTCGTCCGAAGGTCGTCCGCGCCAGAATAATGCCTGTGATGATGATGCCCACTAGCAAAATCCAGACTTGATAAGGCATCCCCAATACTTCGCCACGTCCAATTTCAAAAAACCAGTCCGGGAAGCCTCGCGCCGAGCGTGCTTCGCTGATGCCAACCGCAATCCCACGAAACAAGGCGAGGGTCGCCAGCGTCATAATCAGCGGCGGAACACCCAGCCGCACAATGAACAGTCCGTTAAAAAACCCGCACAGACCGCCCACAAATAACGAAAGGACGATAGCAAGCTCCAAAGGCAGCCCGGCATCCTGCCACAGGAAACCCAAGACAATCGCGCATAGGCCGAAGATCGACCCGACGGACAGATCAATCCCGCCTGTGATGATAATAAACGTCATCGGCAGCGCCATAATCGCAATCTCAAATAACTGGCGTACTTCTCGCGTCATATTGCGTAACGTCAAAAAACGGTCATTTTGGCTGCCCAAGTAAGCGAAGGCCAAAACCGTAATCACCAGCAGCACAAATTCCTGACTCAGCAGCATCCGCCGCAGCGCTCCGCTGGATTGCGCCTCTGATTTTGGTTTTTCGAGTGTTGTTTCCATAAAATCTTTTCTGGTTAATTTTGTGTGCGAGCCTAAAAGTAAATCACTATTTCTACGACCTCATCGCATCCCCGCGAAGGCTTGTCGCCGCCGTCGATACAGGTCGATCAGCACTGTAATCAGGATGAGCAACCCTTGTACTGCTTGCTTCCAGTAAGGCGAGATGCTCAAAAAGACCATCGCGGACGGGATGACATGAATCAGCACCGCACCCAAGGCCGCGCCGATCACCGTCCCTGTTCCGCCGAGAATACTCACGCCGCCCACAACCGCCGCCGTAATGATGAGCAGTTCCAGCCCTGACGGAACAGTCGATTGAATGGCGTTGAACTGGGTGGCGAACATGATGCTGGCAAAGCCCACCATCAGGCCGTTAATGATAAAGACCTGCATCAAGACGCTGCGCTCGGAAATGCCAGAAAGCCGCGCCGCCTCTTTATTGCCACCGACGGCATAAATCGCCCGTCCGGTGGCGGAATAACGCAGCCAGAGCGCACCAAGAATAGTCAAAATAATCATCATATAAACAGGCACAGGTAGGCCGAGAATTTTCTGCTGGGCGATCTGAAAATCTGGCGGGAGGTTATAAATCCACTCGCCGCCCGTCCAGAGGATTAAGCCGCCTTTGAGGATGCTCAACATCCCTAATGAGACGACAATCGCCGGAATTCGCAAATACGCCACCAAAAAGCCATTGATCGCACCCGCCAGCATCCCGCCGATGAGGGGCGCAATAAAGGCCAGCCAAAGTGGATACCCCTGTGCCTCGGCATTGACCGCGATTGTGCCGGAGATGGTCGCCAATAAGCCGATGAGCGATCCGACAGAAATATCAATATTGCCGGAGATAATCACCATCGACATACCGATAGCGGCGACAGCGATATAGGAACTGTTGGACAAAATATCAAACACATTTTGCTGCGCGAGAAAACGGTTGTTCACCAGCCCGACAATCAGGCTGATTCCCACGACTGTCAGCGCCAGGACGACTTCCTGCGTGATGAACCCGCCTTCGCGTGATCGGGTAGATTTAGATACCCCGGATAAAGAGCGGCTGCGGACGGTCATGACACACGACTTTCTACTGTTTGAGGGATTTCAACATTTTCGGCCTTCATCATCGCGCCCGCGATGGCTTCCTGCGTCGCCTCGGCGCGGGTAAATTCCGCCACGATCTGTCCTTCACGCATGACAAGTACACGATCACTCATACCGAGAATTTCCGGCAGTTCGCTGGAGATCATCAATACGGCGATGCCTTCTTCAACCGCCAATTTGCTCATCAAACGGTGGATTTCCGCTTTCGCGCCCACGTCGATACCGCGTGTCGGTTCGTCCATGATGAGCAACGACGGTTTGCTCGCCAGCCATTTGCTGACGACGACTTTTTGCTGATTGCCGCCGGAGAGCTTATTCACGATTTGTTCGCTGCTGTAAGCGCGGATATTCAACTGCTTAATCGCGTCACGAGCGAGAAGACGCTCTTTCGTCCGCTGGATAAATGTCATGTTGGAAAGGCGCTTCAGCACCGCCATCGACGCATTCTCGCGGATTGCCATCTGCCGCACCAAGCCCTGCGTCCCGCGATCTTCCGGCACGTAAGCGATGCCCAACCCGATGGCCTGCGCTGGGGTCTTAATTTTCACTTCGCGGCCTTTAAAGGTAATTTTGCCTGAGTGCGCGGGTGTAATGCCGAAGATCACCTGCGCCAATTCACTGCGCCCCGACCCGACGAGTCCCGCCAGCCCAACGATTTCTCCGGCGCGGACGTGAAATGAGATATTTCGCGTCATCGGTGGGCGCACTAAATCGGTGACTTGCAGTACAATTTCGCCGGGATTAGCAGGCAGCTTGGGGAACAGATCATCAATCGTGCGTCCGACCATCATGCTAATGAGGTCGCGTTCTGTTGTCGCGCTGACCTGGCGTGTATCCACATACTGCCCATCGCGCAAGACCGTCACCCGATCTGCCAATTCAAATACTTCATTTAAGCGATGGCTGATATAGACCACGCCTACGCCGCGCTCACGCAGCAGCCGGACAATTTCAAATAAGCGCTCGACATCGGCTTCGGTGAGCGCCGCTGTTGGCTCATCCATAATCAGGATACGGGCATTGTGTGAGAGCGCTTTGGCGATTTCTACCCGCTGCCGCTTGCCCACGCTCAACGCGCCGACTTTGCTCCGTACATCGAGGTCATGAATATTGAGCGATGCAAGAATTTCCTGCGCCTGAGCATTGGTCGCTCGCCAGTCAATCGGCTTAAACGGCCCCACATTGCGGCGCGGCGCATGACCGATGAAGATATTTTCTGCAACAGTCAGTTCGGGATAGAGGCTGAGTTCCTGATAAATCGTGGCGATGCCTTTTTGCTGTGCTTCACGCGGATTATTAAAACTGACGGGTTTGCCATCAATCCGCATGATGCCCTCATCCGGCTTATGCACACCGGAGATGATCTTAATCATGGTGGATTTGCCAGCGCCGTTTTCGCCCAGCAGCGCGTGGACTTCCCCTGGCAGCACATCAAACCGCGCCTCTTTAAGCGCCTGCACGCCGGGAAAGCGTTTACTGATATTTTCGAGTTCAAGTAAAGGTTGTGTCATCAGTTTATCTTTTAATTTTTAAGCCTAAAAGAAGGATATGTTTTTAGTGATTAGTTTTTAGTAGAAGTACAATTTATCACTTTTGTGTCGAACTAATGACTACGCACTAAAGACTAACAACTTCTCTATGGTTCAATAAAGTCTATGTTGTTGTCATGATATTTTTAAACCGCGCATACTGATCTTCCCATGCGGCGACATTTTTGGGTTCGTAAGTGACCGTCCCCACCGTCTCCGCCAGCATCGCCCGTGCTTGCTTTAAATCACCTAGTTCGCCGAGCGTAATCAACTGCACAACCGCGTTACCAATGGCTGTACCTTCCGAAGGCCCCGCTACCACCGGACGACCAATCGCATCCGCCGTCATCTGGCAAAGCAGATCATTCTGACTGCCGCCGCCGATGATGTGCAGCTTATCGACGGTCTTGCCCGATACAGCTATCAACTTATCTAGCACCGTGCGATATTTCAGCGCGAGACTTTCATACACTGTCCGCGTAATCTGCCCGACTGTTTCCGGCACAGGTTGATTGGTGCGGCGACAAAAGTCCTGAATCGCGGCAGGCATATCATCAGGCGCGAAAAACGCAGGATCATCAGGATCGATTAAGGCGAGATACGGCTCGGTTTCCAACGCAAGCTGCTTGAGGTGGGCATATTCATACGTCGTCCCCCGCGCATTCCATACCGCGCGGCACTGCGCCACCAGCCACATGCCAGTAATGTTCTTAAGCAGACGGAACGTCCCATAAACGCCGCCTTCGTTGGTCAGATTGGCTTCATAGGCTGCGTCGTTGATGATCGGCGCGTTTACCTCCAGACCGAGCAAACTCCACGTCCCGCTGCTGAGATAGGCATAATTTTCGGTGGTGGTGGGAACGGCAACGACAGCGCTGCCCGTATCATGGCAGGCCGGTAAGATGACTTTAATGCCTTCGTATGCGCCGATGACTGTGCCGGGTTGGACGATCTCTGGGAAAAGGCGCGTCGGCAGTTCCATGCGGGAGAGGAGTTCCCGATCCCAATCATCCGCCGCCGGATTGTACATCTGCTGCGTGGTGGCATGGGTAAATTCGCAGGTCTTCGCGCCGCTGAGCCAATAATTGAACAGATCGGCAATTGTCAGATAGGTGTGGGCGGCATCCAGCAGGGGGCTGTTGTCACGCACGAGACTCGCGGCTTGATACAGGCCATTAATCGGCATGATCTGAATCCCGGTGCGCTGGAACACTTCGCGGCGCGGCATCCGGGCGAACACCCATTCCATCATCCCGTCGATGCGGCGATCCCGATAATGCACCGGATTCGCTAACAAGCGCCCATCACGGTCAAGCAGGGCGAAATCTACGCCCCACGTATCGACCCCGATGCCAGCGGCTCCGGCGGATGCGGCACGGATGCCATCAGAAATATCTTTCCACAGGCGCAGCGCATCCCAATGGAGCGTCCCGCCTGCCATCACGGGGACGTTGGGGAAGCGATGGACTTCGCTCATATTCAGGCGCGTTCCATCAAAATCGACGCGCATGACGCGCCCGCTTTCTGCCCCTAGATCAACTGCAATAACGTGTTTTGTCGCTGTCATATTTTATCTTCAAAAAATGATGTAAATTCTTTTGAACCACAAAGGGACTGAAAAGTGATTAGTTTTTGGTTCTTGGTGATTCGTTCAATGCAAAAGCGTTGATTTGTGCTTTTACTAAAAACTAATCACTAAAAACTTATTACACTTTCCATGCCTTTGCGGTTGATCTGTATTTTTAACGCACGTAAGCCGCTGCAACTCCGCCGTCTACTGTTAATACCGCACCCGTTGTTTTGGCGCTGCGTGGCCCTGCCAAAAATGCAATCGCTTCCGCCACATCTTCCGGCAGAATCTCGACCTTGAGCGTATTACGCTGGCGATAATACTCATTAATGTCGTCAATGTTAATTTTATACTGTTCTGCCCGTGCCTGCTTCCAATCGCTGTCCCAGATGCTGCTGCCGCGAATGACCGCATCCGGCAAGACTGAGTTTACACGAATGCCATAAGCGCCGCCTTCTTCCGCGAGGCTGCGAGCGAGATGCACTTCAGCCGCTTTCGCGCTGGCATAAGCCGTCGCGCCTTTGCCGGGGGCGAGGCTGTTTTTGCTGCCGACGAACACCATCGTGCCGCCTGTCCCTTGCGCCCGCATCACTTTATAGGCTTCCCGCGCCATCAAGAAGTAGCCCGTCGCCAAAATGTCGATGTTGCGCTGCCAGATTTCCAGCGTCGTCTCCTCAATGGGTGCGCCGCCTGCGATTCCGGCATTGTTAATCAGCACATCGAGTCCGCCATACGCGAGAACGGTCTGGCGCAGCACGTCCTTAACAGCGTCTTCACTGGTGACATCACAGTGGAGGAAAAGCCCACGCTTTTCGCCGAAGCGTTTGGTAAGGTCTTTCGCCACTTCTTCGCCAGCTTCGCGGTTGATGTCCGCGACAACGACGTGCGCTCCGTCTTGCGCCATACGATACGCCACAGCTCGTCCGATTCCGCTGGCAGCACCCGTGATTAGCACGACTTTTCCGGCGAAATCCCGATCTGGCGGCGCGAGGCGCAGCTTATACAATTCCAGAGGCCAATATTCGATGTCGTAGGCTTCTTTGGGGGTAAGGCTGACGAATGCGCCGAGGGCTTCACTGCCGCCCAAGACGATGACCGCACGGTGATACAACTGCTGGCTAACACCCGCATTGGTCGCATCTTTGCCCGTGTTGACCATGCCGAGGCCGGGGATCAAAATCACGCGAGGCGCAGAATCGCGCAGTTCGTCACCAACTTCTTTGTTGTCATCAAAATACTGCTGATAGCGGACTTCATAATCGGCAACACCCGTTTTTAACTTTTCCTTGAGTGCGTCCACGCCTTCGCTCGGCTGCCAATCGACAAATAAGGGCGTGCGCTTGGTATGGACAAGATGATCGGGACACGCTACCCCGGCCTGACTCACGACTCCGGTGCTGCTGCTGCCGACCATATCGAGCATCATATCGCCGTCATCGTAAAGCAAAACAGTTGACTTCCGCGCAGAAACCGCGCCGCGAATGACGGGTAATGCTTCTGCCATAATCGCATCACGCTCGGTTTTGGAGAGCGGTTGGGTTTTCAGATCACCGAAAACACGTTTGCCCTTACGCGCATTCGCTACATATTCTTCGGCCTCGCCCACAATGCGGATGCTGTTCTCATAGCAGGTCTTGGCATCTTCCGCCCATGTCACGAGGCCATGCTTGCCCATGACGACACATTCAATGTTGGGATTATCGACGATCTTTTGCCCAATCCATTTACTGAGCGTGAAGCCGGGGCGGATATACGGCACAAAAGCCATGCGATCCCCGTAAACTTTACGGGCTTCCGCTTCAGCATCCGGCGCACAAGCGATGCTAATCACTGCGTCAGGATGGGTATGATCGACGTGCTTGCCGGGTACAAAAGCGTGTAGCAGTGTCTCGATGCTCTGGCGCGGACGATCTGTTTCAAAAGCCGTCCGGTTGAGATACGCGACCATTTCTTCATCCGTCATCGCTTCACGTTCAAACAGCGGGTCGATTTCGTCCAACCGCAGCAGCGCGAAGCCTCTTTCTTTGATCGTGAGAATATCTGAGCCAGACGCTTTAACGGCTAACACCCGCACTTGCTTGCCCGTGTGATCGGTCAGCAGCAGTTTAGCGCTGGTATTGCCGCCGAAAATGTTGACGACGGCGCGATCCCGTCCGAGTAAGTTACTGCGATAGACTAAACCGTCGAGGTCGGGCAGTTGAGCGAATTCTTGGTCATTCCATAAATTTTGAGGCATTGAAAGTCCTACCAAAGACGTTGTATAGAGTAAAAATCAAATACAGCTCATAAATTTTTTAAACCACAGAGACTCACGAAGTAACCGCATGTAAACAATCTTGAATATAAATAATCTGGCTAGGGGCATGGCGCGCCATGCCCTACAAAATATCTACCTGATGTTATCGAAACACAAAGTTCGCCAAGAAAGTTGATTAATTTTTAAATATAGTCGGCGAAATCAGATAAAGGATCATCAAAATCGTCTGCCATAATAAATTGACCTTTTGCACTCCCCGTTTTACGTGGATGATTTTTAGGGACAACAGGCACAAGCTGCACTTCTGTTTGGCCTTCGCCTATAAGCAAAATAGTTTCACCTGCGACTGCCGCTGTAATTAGTTGAGATAAACGCTCGACTGCATCATCTACTCACTTTGAAATCTTGTGATTATTTTCATTTGCTTTCATTTGAGCAAAAGTATAACGGGCAAAAAAATTTTGTCAACATTGTGGCAAAAAGAGCTTTTTAATTTCACATTTTGGAAACCGGGGCGGTGATGACTTCAATGCCTAACTCACGAAGCTGCTTCATGGAGCGATTATGCGCTTCGCCTGTTGTGATGATCGTCTGCACCTGACTAATTTCGGCGACAGTATACGGCGCAACTTTATCCCACTTATCATGATCGGAAACAATCACCCGCCGCATACAGCGCAGCAGCATGGTGCGCTTCATCTCCACTTCGTCGGGGTCGGTATCGGTGATGCCCGTCGTGAGTGAGATTCCGCGTGTACCGAAAAAGCCGATATTGAGATTAATATCTGGCACAGTGGAGGGCGCACCGACAAGCGCGATGGAATCGCGGCGGAGTCTGCCGCCGGGCATGTAGACCTGAATTTGTGGGCTGTCTAATAAACTCTGGGCGATCATCAAGCTGTTGGTGACGACGATCAGCCGATCCAGCGTTTTAATATATGGGACGATGGCGTAAGCGGTGGTGCTGGCATCCAAGGCGATACTGTAACCCGGCATTACCAGACTCGCGGCGGCGCGGGCGATGGCTTCTTTTTCGGGGCGTTTGCTGCGCTGGCGCACATCAAAGCTGAGTTCGGGGCCGCTCGGTTTGCTGGCAGGCAACACTGCCCCGCCGTGTGTGCGTTCCAATAAGTCCTCATCCTCCAACGAGCGTAAATCCTGACGAATGGTGACAGCACTGACATTGAGCATATCGCTCAAATCCTTGACGGATACCCGCCCCCACTTACTGAGTTGTTCTAAAATAGCCCGACGGCGTTCTTCTACAAATAATTGATCGCGTATTGGTGACATAGTTGACAAGGCCTATTCAAGATTCTAAACTGAAAGTATCCGAAACAAAAAGAAATTGAATTAGGACTTTCGCTCACGCATTTACCCCACCCCTAAATCCCCTCCCCATTGCATGGAGAGGGGACTTCAAGATGCGTTTTTCTCCCCCTCTCCAAGTATTGGAGAGGGGGCCGGGGGGTGAGGTAAGCGAAAGTCCTGTGAATTTGTTTCCATTTTATATATTTTGCACAAAAGGCGCAAACTTATGAGTTACAAAGATGACTATAGCCGTTTATCCGACCAGCTTTCCGCCAAAGGACTCAATGTTGATCAGGTCAAAGCGAAGCTGAAAACGCAGCATATCGAAACCCCGTCGTGGGGCTATGGCAACAGCGGCACCCGTTTTAAGGTTTTCCCTTGGGCAGGCGCGGCACGAAATATCCACGAAAAACTAGCGGATGCTGGCTATATCCACAAATTAACAGGCATTGCGCCGTCCGTCGCCATCCATATCCCTTGGGACAAGGTTGATGATTACGACGCGCTCTCGCAATATGCAACCGATCAAGGTGTAACCATTGGCGCGGTAAACCCGAATGTCTTTCAGGATGAGCAGTATAAACTCGGCAGCGTGACCAATCCGTCGGGCAGTGTGCGCGAAGAAGCTATCGCCCACATGGTCGAATGCTGCGAAATTATGGGCAAAGTAAAAAGCGGACTCCTCAGTTTATGGTTCGCGGATGGCACAAATTACGCAGGACAAGACAGCATCCGTGAGCGTAAACATCGTCTCGAAAGCGGCTTGGCGGAAGTGTATAAAGCGCTCCCAGCCGACAGTCGGATGTTGATTGAATATAAATTCTTCGAGCCAGCTTTTTATCATACCGACCTCGCGGATTGGGGGACAGCCTACGCAACGGCGATTAAGTTAGGGCCACAAGCGCAAGTGCTGGTTGATACCGGACATCACGCGCAAGGGACAAACATCGCCCATATTGTGGCCTTTTTGCTAGATGAAAATCGCTTGGGTGGATTCCATTTTAATGCGCGGCGCTATGGCGATGATGATCTCATCGTCGGCAGCACCAACCCATTTGAGTTGTTCGAGATTTACGCAGAATTAGTCTCCGCAGGCGAAGGCGCGAAAGATGTGGCGTATATGATCGACCAAAGCCACAACATCGAGCCTAAGCTGGAGGCGATGCTATTGAGCGTCCTCAACTGCCAGACGACCTACGCCAAAGCGCTCATCATCGACTTTAATACGCTGGCGCAGTTTCAGCAGGCAGGCGATGTCTTGGGTGGGCATCGCGTGATGGTCGATGCCTTCGAGACGGATGTACGTCCGCTGTTGATGCAAGTGCGCGAGGAAATGGGCATCCATCCCGACCCCATCGCGGCCTATCGTGCCGATAATTACGCGCAAAAAGTGGCACAAGAGCGCGGTGTCGCGTCCGGGGCGAGCGCCGGAATTCAGGGATAAATCTGATCAATACTTAAAGATTGAATCACAGAAAGTACCCTTTGATAAACAATTGGAAATTTTTGAACCACCAAGACACCAAGAACACCAAGACTTTGAAGCTAAATCTCTGTGTTCTCCGTGCGCTCTGTGGCTAAATTTTCCCATTTACTTACGTCGGTCTACTAGAAGTAAGCGTAAGTATGTTTTTGTAGGGGCGAGGCGTGCCTCGCCCTTACGAAATACGATATTTTTTTGTGATTATTTGCCTGTGTTTACTTCTGTGGTTAAAAGAATTTACCTGTGTGTCGTTCCCGGCACACTCGCACAAATCCATGGTACCCTAAAATCGTCCGCTGATGGCATCGGTATAGCCCGTCAGTTCGGCATAGCCATAGCCCTCCGCACCGCCAGAAATTTGCACCGCGCCTTCCCAATAAACGATAGCGCCGTTATGCAATTCCTGATCGGGCATGAGCGGAGTCAGAGTCAGCACCAAGTCTTCGGCCTGCTGAATCGCATCAGCGGCAAGCGTGATCGTCCATCCCGCCGGATACACCGCGCCAGTATGCGGACTCGTCCATTCGCCTGTCGCTTCAATGCTGTATTCATCAAACGCGAGGTGATGGGTGCTGCCGTCCTCAAAGACGATCATGCCTGTGTAGGCCGTCCGAGCGCCGCCCGCTTTAAGCCGAATTTGCCCGACGACCAAATCACGTCCGTCGTCGAGATGGAGGGCGAACCAATCCCAGCCTTGAGCATCACTGCCGAGCGCACTGGTGCTAAATTCCCGATCCATCCATGTCGTCCCACTGACCGCAAACGATTCGCCGCCGACGGTAATCGTCCCGCTGGTCAGCAGGCGCGGCAGTGAATAATAATAACTGGCGTTGCCGGGTTCATCGCTCTTAGCGCTCAGGCCATCAATCCCCTGCAAA
>Ga0209181_10006241_pt1 | contig 16784 bp, 15 predicted proteins | sample MAT05_FD_187208 | JGI IMG/M metagenome (GOLD analysis project Ga0209181, IMG submission 187208) | Freshwater microbial communities from Lake Fryxell liftoff mats and glacier meltwater in Antarctica - MAT-05 (SPAdes) (version 2) | ecosystem: Environmental > Aquatic > Freshwater > Ice > Liftoff...
TGACGGTGGTGGCCTCCTGCCGGCAGCAGGGGCGGGACGTGCTCGGGTTCCTGGTGGACGCGGTTCGGGCGGCCAGGATCGGGACCGCACCGCCGTCACTCGTGCCCACCGGGCCGTGAACGGTTACCCCCGAGCCGACCTGATTTCCCTCAGGAATCGGAATCCGAAGCGCGACAATCTCATTTTCGGACACTCCGGTACGATACTCCGTCAGTCGAAGCAAAACGTCGCGCTCATACACCTGATTATCCGAGGCTCGGGCGTGCTGCTTGGTCGAGATAGTCGAAAACGGTCGGCCCGGCGGGGTGCCTTGATACGAGATCCGAACCGAGTAAGTAGCCGACGCAAGGCTACCATGGTGGCCGTCGAAAAAACTATCCTTGCTGATGTCCGACAACTTTAAGCCATTGGCGGCGCTCGTATACACATCACCCGGCCCCTGGGTTATCGTTGCGGAAACGAACACGTCTTTCCCCCCGTGGCGACCGATCTCGATCTCGATCGGGCCGTACACGGTGGAATAGGTCGCCACGAATCCCTGATCCTTAGATGGCCGTGTGGCTGACGGGGCCGCCTGAACGAGTTGAACCAGCGTTGCGCCCGTGGGACTGAACTCGGCCAGCAAGTAGTCCAGGTGTACGCTTATCGTCGCCGCCGCAAGTCCGTAGTCATAACTCTGAGTCATGTGGCACGCCACGGACGTGATCTGCTTCTCCTTCCTGGTCAGCGCGTAGTTGATAACGAGGCAGCGGCGGCCCGTCGCCATGAAATGCTGGCGATATTCATCGCTGTCGGGCGATCGAACCTTGTCTCTCGGGTGAACGTACTCTGTAATTTTCGTTGCCGAGTCCGTCAGGACCGTGCCTGCAACTCGCGCATAAAGAAGCGGCCCCTTGAGTCGGTACCCGACATCGCCGTTGAGTTTGTTAATTCCTTCGTGCTCGAACTTTACTATGCACTTGTCCAGTAGTTCATCGCGGACGTTCTGCACGGCAGCTCTGACACGTAGCGCTTCATTTGGATGACTCTGTGCCGCAACTTCCGGCGTTGGCAGTGTTGCGAGCGCAAGGACACAGAGAAGTGGGAAGTGGACTCTCATCAAGAATCACCTGTTGCCGCTACCGACAGCGTGGTCGGTGGCGGCACCCCGGATGTCTCGGAAGCCGTTGAGAAAGATGTCGTTTGCCGGCCCCTGCCGGCTCCAGGCACATCGCGGCCTTGCGCGGGGCAAACCCGCCACCGCAGGGTCTACGACCGCGGCCTCACGGAAACTGAATGCAACCGACCTGTGCGGGCGAATAGGCGGGCTGCTCACAGTCGACGAAGGCCTTGCACGAATACTCTGTTACCTTCTGCGTGTGCGTCTTCGTTGCGCTGTTCGGGTCGTAGTGCCCGTTGCCCGTCAGGCATCCTGTCCTCCCCTGTTTTGGTGTACACGGCATCTGCAACTGGCCCCCCGTGCAGGGCACGGGGTCACCGCCGCTGAGCGGGGCCGCACCGAGGTTCGCCCAGCCGGCCGCGTCGATCACATGCACGGCGACCGACAGGCAGACCACGGCGACGATCGTTTGAGCGAGTCGCATCGGACGCACCTCCCGTTTGCGCTCCTGAACCGGGAACCGCACATCGAGCCCACTCCTAGTAAACCGGAAAGGTGCCCGACGATCGGCCACGAAAATCGGAACCCGTGTGATTTGGCTGAAGTTCTTCTTCGCCACCAGTCACACGCGGCGGCCCGAACCCCGCCCGTCAGTCATCGGGTTCGGAGAGGTCGTGTGCGGCCACCTCCTCGAGACGGTCGACGATCCGCTTGATCGACCTCGGGCTGAACCCGGTCATCGCGGCGATCTCCTCGTGGGTGTACCCGTCCCGCACCCGCGCGGCGACCCCCCGGTGGGCGGGCGAAATCCGGCCCAGCCACCGCTCCCACTCCTCGCCGGCCATCGCCAACTCGTCCGCCCGCGGGGCCGACGAAGTCAACCCGTCGATCGCGTCGCCACCGGCCGTCTCCCGCGTACCACCGAATCGAACCGCGGCCTGGTGACGGGCCGCGTCGATCACCTTGTCGTGGGCCAGCCGTGCGAGGAACGCGCGGAGTTCCGCGGGAGTTGTGAAGACGTACCGACCGGCCGGGGCGGTCAGGAATGTCGTCCACACCTCCTGGAGGAAATCCCGGGAGTCGAACCGCGACCGCAGGCGCCGCGTCAGGTGTCGCCGGATGGTCACCAGCACGCCGTCCTCGTAGCGCCGACACGCCTCCACGACCGCGCACGCCTCGCCGGCCCGGAGTCCAGTCATGAGCGTCAGGAAGTCGGTCCGCTCGTTCACGGCTTGGCTCCACTGCTCAGTAGGGTGAGCCGAATTCGACGACGCGGAAGCCGATGGCAGGATACCACAGGACGAGCGGACGTGTCCACCACCAGCGGGGACCGCTCTCGCCGCCAGCGGCGGGCGGGCGGGCGGGTCGATGGGAATGGTGTCAGCCACAGACGAGGACAGACGCCCCGCCTGCGCGCCGACTTCCTCGACTTCCTCCGCACCCGCGAGAACGACCTCGGCACGACGGCGGGCGCCCGGCGGAAGCGGATCCGCGACCTGGCGAAGGCGCTCAACCTCCGCGGCGGCGTCACCCTGCTGGACAGCCTCCTCCCCGGCGAGATCACCGGCATCCTCACCGAGGAGCTGGCCGCCGCGGCCGGGTCGGCGAGTGCCGCGCGGGTCGCCGGCGGGAGGTAGGCGCGGTTTGGGGCGCCAACCGGGGATTCGTACTTGACCGCCTTCCCCTTCGCGTCGGCGCGGGGGCGGTCGGGCTTGCACCGGACGTACCCCAGGGGGCGGCCGTCCGGGGCGAAGAACGGCAGGCACAGGCACGGCGTGAGAGCAACAGCGAGCATCGGGTCGGTGCGGAGCGCCTTCGCCAGCACCGCCGGCATCAGCCCCTCGATCCTACCCCTTGTCGGGTTCGAGAACGGGAGCGACACCGCGTACTGCCAGCAGACACGGGCTGCTGCGGCTACCCTCGTTGGCACGGTAGATGAGCCGGAGTTTATCCTCCCTTCACGTCTGCCTTACCCCGTCCCGGTATTCAACACCGGAGAACCCCTGTAATCCCGGGGAAGGTTGTTCGACATCGACGACTCCAAAGCACCTGACAAAGTTGAAGTCCTGCGGCATAAGTTGCTTGTCAAGTAAGAGTTTGCGACACTCTCGATGCGGTCCGAGCAGGACCAGAATGAAGCGTTTTGAGCTCTCTTGCGGGGCGGAAGCACCGGAAATCGTGTACCCGGTTCGTGCGGCGGGCCGATGAGAAAGACAAGCCTTCTCAGCTACCAATCCCCTTCGGGGAGGGAACGAGGCGCCCTGGAACCCACTGGAGCCGAACGACCGTGGTTTGGTCGGGTAGCCGGGATGCCCCTGCTGCTCATAACCGGGCTCGCCCTCGTCGGCTGTCACGGGCCGAAGGCGTGCGACCGGGCGTGCGTGTCGCGGGATGTGGAAGACCGGACCGGGCACGCGGTCGGGGCCGGCCCGGCCGCCGAGCGGGTGATCGTCCCGGACGGGCTCGCCGCCGGCCGCCCGCTCGCCGAAGACGAGGCCGTCGTCCTCGCGCTGTGGAACAACGCCGCGTTCCACGAAGCGATCGTCGAACTCGACCTCACCCGCGCCGACCTCGTCCAGGCCGGGCTCCTGCCGAACCCCGAGGTCTTCTACTCCTGGCCCGTCCCCGACCGGATGTTCCGCTACCTGTTCGACTTCCCGGTCGAGTCCCTCCTCCTCCGCCCGTTCCGCCTCAAGGTCGCCGCCGCCGAGAACGAGCGGGCGTGCGCCCGCGTCACGCAACTCGCCCTCGACCTGGTCCGCGACACCCGCCAGGCCCACTCCGACCTGCGCCTCGCGGAAGACCAGGTGCTCGTCGCCACGCGGGCGGTCGGGTTGCGCGGCGGCATCGTCAAGCTTGCCGAAACGCGGCTCGCGGCCGGGGACGCCAGCCCGCTCGAAGTCTCGACCGCCCGCATCGACGCCCTCCAGGCCGAACAGGACCAGACCCGCGCCCGCGGCGAGGCGGCGGCGGTCGCCGAGCGGCTGCGGAACCTCACCGGGCTCTCCGACGTGCCCGGCCCGCTCTCCGCCGCCGACTCGTCGGCTGACGTGCGAACTGAACTCGGCGCCGACGCGCTGGTCGCCGAGGCAACGGCCACGCGCCCGGACGCGGCCGCCGCCGCCCACGCCGCCCGCGCCGCCGCCGAGCGCGCCCGGCTGGCCCGCGTCGGCTGGTTCCAGGTTCTCGCCATCGCGGACGCGACCAGCGGCAACCCGGGCAACACGATCGGCCCGGCCGTGCGCGCCACGCTGCCGGTGTTCAACCAGGGGCAGGGGGTGAAGGCCCGCGCGGACGCCGAGCGCGACCAGCTCGACCGCCGGCGGCTGACCGTTCACAATCAGGTGGTGCAGGACGTGCGGACGGCGTTCGCCCGGTACGAGCAGGCCCGCGGCGAGCTCGACCTGGTACGCGGGAGGACGCGGCCGGAGGTCGAGACCGCCATCCGCCGCGCCGAGGCGGCGTACAAAGAGGGGAACGCCACCTACCTGATCGTGCTGGAGGCGAACCGCCAGTTGGTGACGACGCTCGCCCGCGAGGCCCAACTGTACGCCGACCTGCGGCGGGCGTGGGCCGAGTTGGAGCGGGCGGTCGGCCGCCGGCTCGCCCCGCCCCCGCCCGTGGAGCCCGCCCCCCGATGACGTACCGCAGTGGCGTTCTCACCGGGGCCGCCGGCGCGTTCCTGCTCGCGGGGGCGGTCGCGGCCGGGTGGTGGCTCGTCGCCGGGCCGACCGCGGGCGGCGCGAAGCCTTCCCCGCCGCCGGTCCCCGCGACCGTCCCCCAGATATTCAAGGAAGCGCAGGCCACGTCGGTCACGCTCACCCCCGAGGGCGAGGCCCGGCTGGCGATCCGCACCGCGGCCGTCGAGCGGAAGCCGGTGCCGCGGGTCCGCGTCTACGGCGGCGAGGTGACCGTGCCGCCGGGCCGGGCGATCGTCGTGTCCGCGCCGCTCGCGTGCGTCCTGCGGCCGGCCGGAACCGTCCCGGTCGCCGGGATGAGGGTGAAGCAGGGCGAGCCGGTGTTCCAGCTCCTCCCGCTCCTCGATCCCGTCGGCCGCGCCAACCTGACGGTTGCGAAGGTGGACGCCCAGGGCCAACTGGAGAACGCGCAGGAGCAACTCCGCGGCGCGGCGATCGGCCTCGACCGGGCGAAGAAGGTGCTCGCCGGCGGGGCGGGGACGCAGCGCACGGTGGACGAGGCGCAGGTGCTGGTGGACGTGGCGACGAAGGCGCTCGCCGCCGCGACCGCCCGGCAGAAGCTGATGGACGCGGTGGTCGGACAGGCCGAGGCGGGCACCGCCGCCGCCGTCCCGGTCGAGGCGCCGGCCGACGGCGTGCTGCGGGCCGTGTCGGCGCAGCCGGGGCAGTCGATCCCGGCGGGGGCGGCGCTCTTCGAGGTGGTGGACCTGTCCCACGTGTGGGTGCGCGTGCCGGTGTACGTCGGCGACCTGGCTGACGTGGACGCGAATGCGCCCGCGGCCGTGGGACCGCTGACCGCCCGCCCCGGCGACCCGACGCGACCCGCCGCGCCGGTCGCGGCGCCGCCGGCCGCGAACCCCGCCGCCGGCACCGCCGACCTGATCTACGCGCTGGACAACCGCGAGGCGAAGTACGCCCCCGGCCAGCGCGTCGGCGTCACGCTGTCGCTCGCCGGCCCGGCCGACGCGCTGGTGGTGCCGGCGGCGGCGGTGGTGTACGACGTTCACGGCGGCGGGTGGGTGTACGAGAAGGCCGCCGACCGCGCCTACGCCCGTCGCCGCGTCGTGGTCCGCTACGTGGCGAACGGTCTGGCGGTACTCGCGTCCGGCCCGCCTGTCGGCACTGTGGTGGTCACCGACGGCGCCGCCGAGCTGTTCGGCACCGAGACGGGGTTCAGCAAGTAGCACACGGCTTCCGCCGCTTGCGGCGATGCACCGCGGTGCATCGCCGCAAGCGGCGGGAAACCCCGAGACACTTCCATGCTCTCCTGGCTCATCTCCACCTCCGTCCGCCTCCGGGTCGTCGTCCTCGCGCTGTGCGTGGTGCTGCTCGTCGTCGGGTCGCGGTCGGTGCAGAAGGCGCCGCTCGACGTGTTCCCCGAGTTCGCGCCGCCGGTCATCGAGGTGCAGACTGAAGCGCCCGGGCTCTCGACCGAGGAGGTCGAGGCGCTCGTCACCGTCCCCATCGAGAACGCGCTGAACGGGCTCCCCGGCGTGAAGACGGTGCGCTCCAAGTCGGTCCTCGGGCTGTCGCAGGTGGTGCTGATCCTCACCGAGGGGGCCGACCCGCTCCGCGTCCGCCAGATGGTGCAGGAGCGCGTCGCGTTCGAGACGCCGCGCCTCCCCACCGTCGCCCGCCCGCCGGTCATCCTGCAACCGCTCTCGACCACCAGCCGCGTCATGAAGATCGGCGTGTGGTCCAAGCTGCTCACCCAGCAGGAACTGACCGAGGTCGTGATGTGGACCGTCCGCCCGCGGCTGATGAGCGTGCCGGGCGTGGCGAACGTCGCCGTGTGGGGGCAGCGCGACAAGCAGTTCCAAATCCTCGTCGATCCCGACCGGCTCCGTGCGAACAACGTGACGCTCGACCAGGTGACCCGGGCCGGGACCGACGCGGTGGCGCTCGACACCGGCGGGTTCGTGGACACGCCGAACCAGCGCCTCGCCGTCCGCCACCGGTCGGGCGTGAAGACCGCCGACGACCTGGGCCGCACGGTGCTGGAGTTCCGCGGCGGCGCCCCCGTCCGCCTCGCCGACGTGACCGACGTGACGACCGGCAACCCGCCGCCGATCGGCGACGCCATCATCAACGACCAGCCGGGCCTGCTGCTGATCGTCGAGAAGCAGCCGGGGTCGAACACGCTCGAACTCACCCGCGGGGTCGAGGCGGCGCTGGAGGCGCTGCGGCCCGGCCTGAAGGACGTGGAGGCGGACCCCACCATCTTCCGCCCGGCCACGTTCATCGAGCGGGCCATCGACAACCTCACGCACGCCCTCCTCGTCGGCTGCGGGCTGGTGGTCGTCATCCTCGTCGCCTTCCTGTTCGACTGGCGGACCGCGGTCATCAGCCTCACCGCCATCCCGCTGTCGCTCGTCGCCGCGCTGCTGGTGTTCGCGTACAGCGGCGCGACGATCAACACGATGGTCCTCGCCGGCCTCGTCATCGCGCTCGGCGAGGTGGTGGACGACGCCATCATCGACGTGGAGAACATCGCCCGCCGGCTGAACCTCAACCGCGCCGCCGGGAACCCGCTCTCGGCCTTCCGCGTCGTGCTGGACGCGAGCCTCGAAGTGCGCTCGGCCGTGGTGTACGCCAGCCTCATCGTCGTGGCCGTGTTCCTGCCGGTGTTCTTCCTCGACGGCCTCGCCGGCTCGTTCTTCCGGCCGCTCGCCCTCGCCTACGTCGTCGCCATCGTCGCGTCCCTGGTCGTGGCGCTCACCGTCACCCCGGCGCTGTCGTACATGCTGCTGACGGGCCGCGTCGAACACCGCCCCGAGGCGCCGCTGGCCCGGCTCCTGAAGCGCCTGTACCGCCCGCTCCTGCCGCCGCTCGTCGCCCGCCCGTGGCTGTGCGTGCTGGCACTCGCCGTGGCGTTCGGCCTGTCCGCGGCCGCCGCCGCGCGGCTCGGGCAGGAGTTCCTCCCGGACTTCCAGGAGACCGACTTCCTGATGCACTTCGTCGAGAAGCCGGGCACGTCGATCGAGGCGATGGACCGCATCACGATCCAGGCCAGTAAGGACCTGCGAGCCGTGCCGGGGGTGCGGAACTTCGGCTCGCACGTCGGCCGGGCCGAGGTCGCCGACGAACCGGTCGGGCCGAACTTCACCGAGCTGTGGATCAGCATCGACCCCGACGCCGACTACCAGGCCACGCTGCGGCAGATCGAGGCGCTCGTGTACGCCTACCCCGGCCTCTACCGCGACGTGCTCACGTACCTCCGCGAGCGCATCAAGGAGGTGCTCACCGGCACGGGGGCGACGGTCGTCGTCCGCCTGTACGGCCCCGAGCAGGAGGTGCTGCGGTCGAAGGCGAAGGAGGTCGAGGCGGCGATGGCGGCCGTGCCCGGGGTGGTGAACCTGAAGGTCGAGGCGCAGGTACTCATCCCGCAGATCGAGGTGCGGCTGCGGCCGGACGCGGCGGAGCGGTTCGGCCTCACGCCGGGGCACGTCCGCCGGGCCACGACCACGCTCGTCCGCGGGCAGAAGGTCGGCGAGGTGTTCGAGGGGCAGAAGAAGTTCGACGTGGTCGTGTGGGGCGTGCCGACCACCCGCACCGATCTGGCGGCGGTGCGGGCGCTGCCGATCGACACGCCCCTCGGCGTGCAGGTGCGGCTCGGCGACGTGGCCGAGGTGGCGATCGTTCCGGCGGCGAACGAGATCAGGCGCGAGAACGCCAGCCGCCGGCTCGACATCACCTGCAACGTGAAGGACCGCGACCTGGGGTCGGTCGCCCGGGAGGTCGAGGCGGCGGTGCGGGCGGTGCCGTTCGACCGCGAGTACCACCCCGAGTTCCTCGGCGAGTACCAGGCCCGGCAGGAGGCGTCGCGGCGGCTCTACGCCCTCGCCGCACTGTCGCTCGTCGGGATCGTGCTGCTGCTGTACGTGGACTTCGGGGCGTGGCGGCCGACGCTCCTGGTCGCGCTCACCATCCCGTTCGCGCTCGTCGGCGGTGTGGCGGCGGTGCGGCTGACCGGCGGCGTGCTGTCGCTCGGGTCGCTGGTCGGGTTCGTGACGGTGCTGGGCATCGCGGCCCGGAACGGCATCATGCTGGTGAGCCACTTCCGCCACCTGGAGGCGGAGGAGGGCGTGCCGTTCGGCCCGGGGCTGGTGCTGCGCGGGGCGGAAGAACGCCTGGCGCCGATCCTGATGACGGCGCTGGCGACCGGGCTGGCGCTGCTGCCGCTGGCGGTCACGGGGAACAAGCCGGGGCAGGAGATCGAGTACCCGCTGGCGGTGGTGATCCTCGGCGGGCTGGTCACGTCCACGCTGCTGAACCTGTTCCTCCTTCCGCCGCTGTACGCCCGCTTCGGCCGCCCGGTCGGCCCGCGGGCCGAGGCGTAGAGGTTGGGGGCGTAGTGGAATTCCGTCGCGGACCGGCCAATCCCTATCAGTCAGCGGCAATTCGTATCAGGGGCTCAGTCCGTCGCAATGCCGGGAGGTTCTGTACAACCGCGAAGGGTGTGAGTCGGCGGCGTCACGACCCGCACCGCTCGGGCGAGCGGTTCGGTTCGGAGCGCCTATGCAGGCGGCACCGGGGCCGGGATCGGCATCCGCGGCGGCGCGGTCTCCCACATCAACGCCACGTCGGCCGGCGTCAGCCCGTAGGCGGCGTTCACGAGGTCGGACACGCGGCGTTCCAGGTCGAGCGATTCGCGCGCGAGCGCCCGCAGCGGCAGCACGCTCCGGGCGTGTTCGTCCCGCAGCTGCTTCACGTCCAGCACCGACAATCGCCCCATCTGGGCCGAACCTCCGTAAAATGCCGAATGTCCGGAGAGGGGCTCCATCCACCCGTAGCGGTGGAGCCGTCCGAGTCACGCTGAGCAAGCGAGTGATCGAGTTGTCCGTGTCCAACTGGGGTGGCTCGGCACCTCCGGTGCGGGTAAGTTCCCAGCGGATCGGGAGCCGTCTCGGCTGTTTCTCCAAATCGTCAGGCTTGCCCGGACTGACCTAGGCTCTAAAACCGGCGGTGATCCAATCTCACGGGGAACGGGTAAATGCCTGACGAACCTGAGAGCAAGGATGACGACGCCGAGGATGGCCTGTCGCTCGACGAGTTCAAGGCTGCCGTCGCCGCGCTCGCCAAGCTGCGCGATGAAGGCAGGGCGCAGCTCTACTTCAACCGCCGCCCCTCCCTTCGCCTGATCGCCGACCCCGAAGTCGTTCGTGCCGCACTGGCACCTGGACTCCAAGGTGATGAGGCTGTCAACCGCGCGAACCTCCTCAGGAGCGAGGTGCAGTACGTAGCGAACAATGTCCTCAGGTTCGATTCAGTCGACTCGGCCGTTCAGCTCATGGAGCGGAGTCGCTTCGACTCGGACTCGCCATTCACTGCGAGCGAACCGGTGCCGGCCGACGTAAGAGAGAAATTCAGGGCAAAGGCGAAGGCTAAAGCGGAACTGGCGCTGTCGTCACTGGTGACCGTGAGCGTTCGGGACCGGATGGCTCGCCTCAAGTCGTCAACAGGCCCCTGCCTAGAAGACGTGGACTACGAACTGGTCAAAGAACGGCGAGACTCCCTCCGGAATCGAAGCCTTACTTCGCCGTTTCTGCGAATCCGGGTCAGGTACACTGACATCCGACAGGAGCAATATCTCGGCGGCATCTTCTCCTTCGGCGGTCCGGAGACAACTAGCGCGCCCTCAAGCTTTGAGCTGGAGTGCGACGCGTCGGACATCGACTTGCTCATCAAGCGGCTTAGCGACGCGAAGCAGCGGTTGCTGGAGAGCGAGACCCCCGAGCCCGAGTCGGAATGATGTCAACGACCACACACCCCAACACTAGCAACGATCAGCAGATAGCGACTGCGGCGCTGCAAGGCCTGCAGGCCTTGCAGGATCGTATCGCGGAAGCACAGAAGCAGTTTACAGAGACCGACCTCCTTTCCTTCCTGGTGCATACTGGGGGAGGTAGGTCGATGTCGGGACTTCAGTTGCTTTCACAGCTCCGCGCGGCTGAGGGCAGACCCGAATACCGCCGTAAATTCTACGGCCGCCGGACTATCACGCCGGCAATCACGCCGACATCTAGTGACCAGGACAAGAAGGACCGCCAAGCCCGCGAGATCGAGCAACTGCGCGAGCAGGTAAAAGAGCTGACCATCCAGAACCAACTCCTGCAGACGCGTGTCGTTGAGCAGGCGAAGAGTGTCGCCGAGCAAAGGAACAGCCTCTCCCGAGAGACGCGCAACTCCGACAAGCTCCACGCGGAACTCTTCGCCTCCCGTGAGCAGAACGCCAAGCTGCTAGACATGCAGGATCGCTGCGTGTCGTTCCTGAACGACCGCGCGCGTGCGAACGATTCCCTGGTGACTCAGATGGCTTGCGTTGCGAATGGTCAGATTCGGATGCACGAGTCCTACGAGGGCCAGGTCGAGCATGTCGGGGAGACCACCGCAATCGTCGTTTACAACGTGAACGGCGATCTGGTCGAGCAGACCTACGAGAAGAGCCAATTCAAGGACGGAAAGTTGCCTGCGGAGGGCGTCTGCGTTAAGGTGCTAGTCTTCGTCGTCGAGTACGAGCCGAAGCCCCTGAGCGCGGACGACCTGGAGCGCGCTACCAGTGACAAGCCCAGCCACCGGAAGCCACTCAGCGGTCCCGACCGCCTCTAGCCCGCGTCTGGAGATTTACCTCTTCGACTGCGGGCACGGCGACACGATCCTGGTCAAGTTGCCGGACGACCGGTGGGGGATGATCGACTGCTACCTGCCGAAGGGCAGCGTGCGCAACCGCTTCCTTGCATTTCTCGCGGCCAAGAACATTCATACGTTCGAGTTCGTCTTCCAAACTCATCCGCACTACGACCACTTCCACGGGATGGAAGCGGTCCTTGAGGGGCTCATCTCGAAGGGTCAGAAGATCCGCCGCTACTACGACCACGGCCTCAACGCGCAGATCGTGGCGCACTTGATGAATGGCAACCCGGGCACGCCAGAGTACGTCGCACTCCACAAGCGCCTTGAAGAGTGGGCCGACAACGGGAGTATCGAGCGCTGGGTGCCCCTCACCGCCGAACGTTACCCGGTCGAAATCCCCGTCGGGGGTTGCTTAATCAATTTCGTTCCACTCGCGCCACTGCCCGACGACCATCGCCGCATCGTGACTTCCGACCTACGCAAACTTACCGCCAAGCCCACCGCCGTTGCGGCGGCCAATGCGCTCTCACTCGTTGTCGCCCTGACCGCTTCCGCAGGCGCGGAATCTTTCAACGCTTTGCTCGGTGCGGACGCAGAGGTCGATAGTTTGGCAAAGTCACTGTCCTGTTGGCAGAACCATTGTGCGCGTTACTCCTGCCGGCAGACGTTCGACGTGATCAAGGTGCCGCACCACGGGTCAAAGCACTCTCACCACTCGCCCGTCTGCGGGACCAAACCGGCTGGCATCGCGGCAGTCGCTGCGATCTCGGCGGGGACGCGAGAGGCCCTTCCAGACCGTAAGGTGATCGAGGCGTATCTGAACGCCGACTGGACGGTAATGTGCACAACCACTCGCAACCGGCCCGTTTCAGCCACGTCCCTGCCGATGACCCTTTCGAGCCGAGCCGCGCCGCCCATAGCTCCGCCAACACAGACCGTTGAGTTCACGTGGGAGCCGGTGCTTGGCTTGGGTATCGCACCGCCAAGCAGTTACATCACGACCACTGATCTTCCGAATTACGCGACTGCGAAGAAGTAGCGAGAGACCCTCACCCTCGACCAAACGCTGTACAGGCGAGAGTTTCGGTCAGGGCGTTCGGCACTAAAGCGGTGAGCGATGATCTGTCGTCGGGAGTCCGCGCCTACGAACCGCCGACCGACCCGACTGCGCGGGTCGGTTGTGCCATCGCGGGCAGAGGTCCGACCGGAATAGTTCGCCGAAGTGTGCTGGTCAGGCAATCGTGATGCGCCGGTCGGACTTGGTGCGGGTGAACAGTAGTCGCCGGCCCGCGGCCCCGATTTCGCCCTGCGCGGATTGCAGCCATCTCGACAACCCGGCACCGGCGGGGATGCTTACCCCGTGTCGGTGCGTGTGAGCGTCGAGGAACACGACCAGCTCGGCGGACAGGTCGCCGGCCGTACCGGACCATCCACCCGTCGGCAGCGCCGCCAGCCAGGCACGGAACACGTCGCGCCGGCGAGCCTCAGCGGTGGCAGGGACGCGGTTGGAGTACGACGACACGCGTGGCCCTTGTGGGGTGACGAATGAAAGTGTGTCTCTACCCCCGACGGTTCTCGGGGCGGTAGGAACGACCTACCCCCCGTCGGAAGGACCCATGCCGGGGGGTGGGGTCGGTGCGGCGGTGGTGACAAGCGCCCGGACAGCGGCGCGGATGTACGGCGGGAGTGACGGCCACGCGGCGACGAGCGCAGCCGGTTCGGGGTCAGCCGGCGGCCCCCCTTCGCCCTGCTGGTCACTGCACCCCGCACTGCGCCCGTCGGCGCGATTCGGCGTAAATAGCTTGCTGTGAAATGACTTGGAATCGGTCGTGGGCGGACTTTTAATCCGCTGGTCGTGAGTTCGATCCCCACCCGGCTCACTGGACGAAAACCCTAGCAACCGAAGCGTTTTACGCTTACCCCGGCGTCCGCCGGGCGCGGTTTCCGCGAGTTGTACGGCGAGACGCGGGCCGCGAACTTCGGCCCGCTCGCGTTGAAGGCAATGTGCCAGAAGTTCGTCGGGGCGGGCTGGTGTCGGTCCCTGATTAACCAGCGGGTCGGGCGGATCGTCCCCGTCTTCAAGTGGGCCGTCGGCGAGGAGGCCGTGAAGCGGGCCGCGCTCAAGGCCGGGCTAACCCACTGGCACCCGAACCAACTGCGGCACACGTTCGCCACCCAGGTGCGGAAGCAGCACGGGCTCGAGGCCGCCCAGGTGCTGCTCGGGCACGCCCGGGCGGACGTGACGCAGGTCTACGCCGAACGGGACGGGGCACTCGCCGCGACGGTCGCGGCGAAGATTCAGGTGATGATTGGAGCCTCGGTCGCGGCGTGGAGTGGCTACTCCACGCCGCGACCGAGGTTCACCGGCAGAGGAATCTCGCGGCTTACTCCCAGTCCTTCGTCTTGAAGCCCAACTGGCCGGCGTCTCGCTGACGCCGCGGCGGATCGTGTCGCTCGCGCCGCTCGGGTACTCGGCGGCTATCTCCAGCGTCACCCGGATCGTCGCGTTCGGGTCCGACGCCAACAGCTTGATGACCTCGTCGGCGATCGTGACGAGCCGCGCCTTCGCCGTCTCCGCGGGCACCTCGACGGTTCCGTGGAACGATTTGGGCTTCGGCGGGGCGACCGGTCCCGAACCGCTCTTGCCCGCTTTGCCCGGCTCGACGGGCGGTGCGCCTGTCACGGTGGCCGGCGTGGCCCCGGACTTGCCGTCGCCCTCGGGCGGCATCACCACGACCAGCTTCTTCAGCTCGATCGCGTACTTCTTCGCGGTCTCCGGTTCGATCAGCAGCAGCGTGTCGTGCCGCGCTTCACGTTAGCTGACCCTCCAACACTCTGGCCGGTTACGAACTCTCCCGGGGAGACGTTCCCCGGGACCGACGACACCGGCTCGCCGGCCGCGATCATCCGCTTGATGACCGGCCGGTCCACCGGGCCCTCGTACAGCGGCACCGGCGGCGGGGTACTGCCGAACGTCAGCACCCCGCCGGCCGGCACGTTCTTCGCCTGCCGGCCCCGCTCCTCGCGGCGGAACCGCAGGTACAACTTCACATCGACGCGGGCGAACAGAGCGCCCACGGCCGTCACGTCGGCGTCGGCCGCATCCGCCAGTTCGGTCAGGCGGTCGAGTCCCGCGAGGGCGGCCGCGACCTCCCGCTCCGGGTCGGCCGCGCCCGCACGGCTTGAGGACGACTGAGCCAACTCGCGTTCCAGCCGCGCTCGGTCCGCCTTCAGGCCGTTGTACGTGGCCCGCATCGCCTCCCGCTCGTCGTCGTCCGCGGCCAGGGCCATGTTCCGCCCGGCGGTCTCCAGTTGACGCTTCACCCGGGCCAACTCTGCCTCCGCCCCGGCCCGCCGGTCGTCGGCCGGGTTGCCTCCTACCTCGCCCGCGGCGAGTTGTCGAAGCCGGGCCCGGAGCTTGTCGGCGGCCCCGGCCGAGAGCACCCGCTGCCTGAGGCAGGCGAGCACGAACCGGGTGGCCGCCGCCCCGCCGATCACGTTGTGGTCGCAGCAGCGGGCCTCGGAGTTCTGGTACAAGCCGCAGGTGTAGCACCACCTCCCGCGGCGCTGGTACCGGTACATCAGCCACCCGCAGTTCAGATCGAAGACCCGGCCGCCGAGCGGGTTCGGGGCGTCGCCCCGCGCCCGCGGCTTGCCCCGCTGGCCCTGCCCGCGGGCGGCGGCGACCGCGAGCAGGGCGGCCCGCTCGGCCGCGGTGAGAACCGGCGGCCGGTCGACCGGCACCGGAGTGGCCATCCGCCGCTCGGGCGGGTTGGTCACCGTCAGCAGCTTCTTGTTCTCGCCGTAGTCCCCGGCCTCGAGCGCCCGGGGGCCGGTGGGGGTGAACCGGAGCTGGTCCCCGAACGCCCGCCGGCCGTACTCCATCACGGCCTCCAGCGCCGGGTGGGTGGCCGCGTTCCGCACGCCGTTCTGCGTCCACAGCCCGGACACCGGCACCGTGTGCCCGCCGGCGGTGGTGTACGTCCGGCCCGCGTTCGGCGACGGGATGCCGTCGGCGTTCAGGGCCGCGGCGATCCGGGCGGCGGGGGTGGTCGGGTACAGGGCCAGGATGCGGCGGAGGACCACCAGCTCGGCCTCCGCCGTTGGCAGCCAGACGACGTGGTGGCCCGGGAGCTTCACCCGCTCGTGGAACTCGAGCCGCCGCTTCGGCTCGCCCGCCGTCGAGCACAGCCACCGCTCGAACCCGTACGGCGGGTCGCCGCCGATGGTGAACCCCTGGCCCGCCAGCCGGACCTTGGCCTCGATCAGCTTCCGCGCCAGGTCGCGGCGGAACTTCCCGCTCGCCCCGTACGCCAGCAGCGCCGGCAGCACCTGGAGGACGTCGACCTGCTCGCCGGTGCGGAACGGGGCGGCGACCTCGTCCTGAAACACGAGGGTCAGTCCGGCGTACCGCAGCTCGATCTCGGCCTGCACCGCCTCGACCGGGTTGTCGAGCCGGGCGATCCGCTCCCGCAGCGGCACGAACAGGTGCGACACGGCGAGGTCCGCGAGCGCCCGCCGGCGGAACGCCTCGAACCCCGGGCGGGCGAGGGTGTTGCCAGCGAGCCCGTAGTCGAGGTAGAGGTCGCCGTCGGCCGACGCCTTCCGGGCGATCATCCCCTCGATCGCCTCGGGGGTGCCGGCGAGCGTTACCCCGAGCCGGGCGGCCTCGCGGCGGGCCCACTCGACGTACCGCGGCGGGGCGAGGTCCGACGACCCCATCGAGTCGCGGGTGTAGAACAGGCCGCGGCCCTTCTCCGGTCGCCTCGTCATGGCTCGGTGTCCCTGTACTTGGCGGGGGCGGGTTTCCGGTGCGTCCAGAGGTATTGTGCCAGCGCCTCGACGAGGACGTCTTCGTCGCCGCCATCCAGGGCGATGTCCGCCCCCAACTCCGGCCGCGCGGCCCACGCAAAGCGGGTCGCCGCCACGTCGAACACGGCTCGGCCCAGCACGCCGGCAGTCTTCAGCGTGGCCCGACCCGCCGCCGCCTCGAAGAGCATCGCGATGACGTGGTGCAGGGCTGCCCGGGCGGTCGGGAGTCCCGCCTCGACGTGGACCGGGTACCCGGCCGCCTCCCAGCGCCGGAGCCGGACGACGGCCCCCAGGTCGAGGAGGATGCCGGGTGGGAAGCCGCGGGTCTCACCCGGCGGGGGTGTCAGCCCCGCGGCGGCGAGGAAGGTGGCGACGTCGTCGGCATCCCGACCGGCCTCGTCGGCCGCGAACCGGATTAACTCCGCGGGATACTCGCGAAGCACGTCGGGAGGGACATCGGCGACCATCCTGGCCCCCTTCTCACCCGCCCCAGGCGGGTCGGTGGAATCGTCCTCGAAGCCTACGACCAGTTGGCGTCGGTC
>Ga0209181_10006242_pt1 | contig 16783 bp, 19 predicted proteins | sample MAT05_FD_187208 | JGI IMG/M metagenome (GOLD analysis project Ga0209181, IMG submission 187208) | Freshwater microbial communities from Lake Fryxell liftoff mats and glacier meltwater in Antarctica - MAT-05 (SPAdes) (version 2) | ecosystem: Environmental > Aquatic > Freshwater > Ice > Liftoff...
ACAAAGCACCCAGCACGCTATCGGTTTATTGTGCCAAGCACTGTAAGTATCGTGCAGTGGTTTTTACGCATGGCGTGATCGTCCGCTGAGCCAGCGCAGGCAGGCCAGTCAACGCGGTAAGTTGGGCTGGTAGGTTGGCGGTTGGTCCAACGCCGTTAATCGATCGTCGCGATGCTGATAAAACGTCGCAGCCGTTCGTCGGGCCAAGGCACCGACCTACGTGTTTGAAAAACTAACTACCAACTCAAGGTGTCAGGTTGATTTAAGTCGGCAATCGTTATTCCTGCCAACCGCAATGCGGTAAGTTGAACAACACTGCACCCCCATCATCCCACCGACTATCAAGCTAGTCCTTAATAGCTCAAAAACTCAACCAACAAAGGGATCAGGTCCATTTAGACCCGTTATCGTTCTTCCTGCCAAGCGTTGTTAACGCTCAAAATAAAAACGCAGCCATTCATCGCGACGGCGTTTTTTTTCGTAATGTTTTTTGCTTATCGATCTGCTTGAAAACAAACGGTCAGGTTAAGCTTTCAACCTTATATTTGAAAACAATCCGGCAATAAATTCACGCGAGAAATAAAGCAACAATCAGGATTTCGGCAACACCGGAAACCCATGTTCATTGCGAATATCCGCCACGGCTTGGCTGGCAATTTGTTCGCGCAGGCTTTGCCCGGCCAATAGCAGTGGCAGTTGTTCGCGTTGCAGGCGAAGCGCGTTCGCGTAGGTTGTGCTGGCCTGCTCGTATTTTTGTTGGGCCGTAAAAATATTACCCAAGCTTTCCCAAGCGTCACTACTGGCCGATAGTGCAATTGAACGTTGCAATACGGCTTCGGCTTTCGAGTAATTTTTATTCTGGCCGTAGAGTTTGCCCAGTGCTGCATGCAGTGCGGCATCGTCGGGATGTTGCGGTAACCAAGCTTCGCACATGCTCAGGCGTTGGTCATTGGCATGTGCTGAAATATCCGCCAGGCTGATGAGCAGCTCGGGAGTCCAGTGCTGGCTTAAATGGTCACTGAGCACCTGCACTGCTTTTGTTTCAAGCCCGAGTGCATCGGCTCTTGTGGCAAACGCTTTCAAGACAGATGTATTTTGTCGCAGGCGTTCGGGCAGGTTATGCCATTGTTGCAGACAGGTATCGGCGTCCGCACTTTGGCTGATGGCGCTGGTATGCAGTCGTACATCCAGATTGGCGAGCACTTGTGGCGACAAAGCCTGTTCCTTGCGTAAGCTATTGAGCAAGGCGACGGCGTCGATGGCGCGATTTTCCTTTTCCAGCGCCTGCAAATAAATAAATTGCGCCTGCGGTGATAATTTTTTTGCATCCTGCAATGGTGCGAGCAAAGCGATGGCGTGTTCGTTGTTTTCGTTTACGAAAGCACTTGCGCCTGCCTGCATGTTGGCAGCGTCGGGGTCGTGTTGTAGCAAGGCAGCGTGATGTAGTGCAGCACGTTGTGGCTCATCAAGACGGTTCGTGGCATCGTGTGCTGCCATGAGTGCGATAGTCCTGAAATCTTCCTGCTTGGCGGCTTTGAGCAACAGGTTTTCTGCGCGGGCGTAGCGGCCTTCGTTGAATGCTTGCAGGCCATTGATCAAACGCGAGCGCGCCTGTTTTTTTGCCAGTGTTTGCCAGGCATTGAATGGTAGTCGCACCAGAAACCACAAAGACCACAGCATGACCGAAATCAAAAGCCAGAAAATCAGGCCGTAGGCAACGGTAGTTTCGATGATCTTTCCATGCCAGCGAATCAGTACAAAACCCATATCCGAAGCCAGGCTTTCCCAGGCCACTGCGCCTATCGCGGCAAGTAACAAACACCAAATCAGGCCACGAAAAACATTCATGGACTTTGTACCCGTTGCATTGACGTTGATCGCAGCAATTGCAGCGAACTGCCAGCGGTCGGCACATTTAAGCGAATATCCTGTTTGGCCAATGCGGCTAGTTTTGCGCGGCGTTCGCGTAAGACCGGGCCGTTGGCATATAGGCGTTTTAACCAGCTATCGATACGGCGCACACTAGCTTGGAAATTAGTATTGTCGCGTTTGTTTAACGCACTTCGGGCAAGTGCAATTTCAAGTGCCAGAGCCGCTTCGGCCGCACTGCGATCATTGGCACCGAGCAGCGATTGTTCGTCAGCCGAACGTACTTGCACCATGGCATCGAGCAGGCGTTGAAAACCATTTCGATCTGGTTTATTCGTCGTGTCGGCTTGTCCGGGCAGACGTGCAGCTAATTGCGGCAGTGTCGCTTCAAGTGCATCAAGTTCACCTGCTGCAATGGGTTTTCCATCGCTGGCGCTGCTCATTGCCTGCATTTCCTGTAGCAGGCTTTGCCGCATATTAATCATCTGCGAATCACGAATATCGGACGCGACCTCGTTGGCCAGACGTATGGCACGAAGCGCGCCGGGCAAATCGCCGTCAACATGAATGCGGGCATCGGCCAATATTAATAACAGCTCGAGGGCTTCGAGTTGAACCGATTGCCGCGAATCGTTTTGTTCCTTCGCCATCTCGCGTACGTTTTCTTCAAGAATGGCGGCGCGTTGATTCACGCCAAGCACTTCGTCACGCAGCAGGCCGGTACGCGATTGGGTGTCCGCTAATTTTTTTTCAAGGCTTTTTTGTAAACGCTGCGCGCGTTGTAATTGTTGCTCGGTGCCGAGCAAGCGGGTGTCCAGTGCCTCAGGACTTAAATCGACAACGTCGATCGGCGCAGCGGTTTTTGCCCAAGGCTGCCATAAAACTACAGCCACTATCGCCGCCACTAGTAACAGGATGCCAAGCCAGAGGCTGGGGCGCCTGAGCATGGGGCCGGAGGCTTCGGTGGTGGCTTCGTTATCGTCAATCACTGGCGTTGGCTCGACTTAATTTAGGGATATGCTAACGCAGATGCTGCGTTTGCACATGCACCAAGTGCTCCAGCATGGCGTCAGGCTGTGGCGAGGCGCTGATGGTGGTGTTCAAAACACCGGTTTGTTGCAGCAAAGTCTGTAAGCGAGCGCTGCTGACAACCCATAATCCGGACTGCATTTTTTCTTTTAATTCAGCGTTAAGTTGTTGCCAAAAAGAGTTAAAAACGTCATGGCTGCTGCATAAAATTGCGAATGGCGCCTGTAGATTATGCATTGCCTCAATCTGTTCTGGTGTTATCGGAATGATTTTTCGTTGATACATAAATACCACTTGCACTAGGGCACCACGTTGTATCAGAGCCGGTTCAATCAAACCGCGGCCACTAGGTGCTGTGATTAAGCCAATCGTGTGTCCCTGACAATTTTGAAGTGCGGCCATGGCCAATAAACTTTCGGAATCACTGCCGTTTTCAGGTATGGAAATTTTGCTGACACCCAATTTTCTCAGTACCGAAGCAGTACCTTCACCCAGTGCAAACCAGTGTGAAGTTAGTGGTGCCGAAAAAACGGCTGACTGGCCTGCAAAGCGCGCTGCTGCCGGACTAGTGACGATGATGTAATTGCAGGTTAGTGCCGTTTTTAATTTCGCATCATTTTCGATCGCTTCGATTTTCATGCTTGAACAAGCTAAAAATTTCATGCCGCGCAGTTTGCTTGCACAGTGCGCTACCGCATGTTGTCCGTGAGGCCGTAAGGACAACACAGTCCATTCACGCATTAGTAAGTTAGGCTCGATCTCAGGCATGCTAATAGCTTGGCATAAATAGGGTTTAAACATGAGTGCGGTATTGAACGAATTAAATCGTGACGCCCAGTTGCACGAATTAAATACGGCATTTTCGGCTATGCCGCCTGTGTATGCCATGGCGATTAAGGCGGTGAAATTTGATGCCGGTGTTTTGTCGGTATCGGCGCCGCTTGCCAATAATGTGAACGACAAGGCCTGTGCATTTGGCGGCAGTCTGGTCAGTGTGATGACCATGGCCGCATGGGGTTTGTTATCTGAGCTGTGTCGGCGCGAACAAATCCTTGCCGAAGTCTATATTGCCGACACCCAAGTTCGATTTCTAGCGCCCTTGTTTGGTGATTTGGATGCCCAAGCAAGTCTTCATCAGGACACCGACTGGGATGTCTTCCTGCAAACGTTACGAAGCAAAAGCCGTGCACGAGCAGTTGTAAAGGCAAGCATCAAAAATGAACAGGGGCAAACCATGTGTGAAATGACGGCCCGTTTTGCCGCCATTCGCAGCAAAACTGAGTAAGCTGCAAGTCTTCCCTTAAGCTAATCATCAAGCCATGAAAAAAATTCTTCTGTTATTGCTTGCTGCTACTTTTTTGCTGGTCACAGCTGTCCCAGTAGATGCCGCTTCTAAGAGATCCCAGGCCAAGATGCTTGATATGGTTCAATTCAAGTATGCCTCTGCCATACGCTGGGGTGAATTTGAAATGGCCTGGAGTCATGTGGACCCGATCTACCGCGATGAAAACCCTTTGAGTGACCTGGAAAAAGAGCGTTTCAAACAAATTCAAATAACCGGCTACGACAAGAAAACCCAAAATTTTTTACCTGACGGCACGATGGAACAAAGCGTCGAAATTCGACTGATTAATCGCAATACCCAGACCGAGCGAATCGTGGTGGATGTTCAAATCTGGCGCTGGGACGAAAAGGCAAAACGTTGGTGGCTTAGCACCGGCTTGCCGAGTTTTAACCCGAAGTCATTCTGAGGTTTGAATAATCAGGAGACGGTTACTCAGCCTTAGGAGTAAGCCATGCGTACTGCCATTTTAGTGATTGCAGGTTTTGCATTGTTGGCGCTTATACTAGCCATCGTCCGCAGCTTTAAGCCCGGCATTGCTAGTGCCGCAGGAATCGCAGTGCCCAGTTTCATCGTCATATGGGCCCTGGTCGCAGCAGCAAACATGTGGTTCGGGTTTGGCCAAGCTGGGTCTAGCTTCATGGAAGCGCTGCCGATCTTTCTGATTATTTTTCTGTTGCCAACGGTGGCGGCATTATTCGTGAAGTGGCACTGGCGCTAGGCAGCAAGCGTTGGGCATGCGAAAGCGGGCTGGCAGCTTTAAGTGATCGCATTTCGACGATCATCATCTCCATGAAGGGCCCTTTGTGCTCAATAAACCCCTGCTAAGCACAATAAGACTTGGCGTAGGCGCCGCACACACGGATAATGCCCGTCCCAGTCATTTCTGCTGATTTTCATGAATTTTGAATCACTGCAAGCTTTTGCAAGCCAAAGCCCAATGCTTTCCCTGGCTTTTGTCGGTTTGACCATTGCCATTATCTATACCGAAATCGCCCGATTTTTTACCGGCTATAAAACCGTTAATTCGGCTGGACTAACCGCACTCATTAATCGTGACGACGCCCAAGTTTTTGATGTCAGCGCCATTGCCGATTTTGATAAAGGCCATATTGCTGGCGCCAAAAACGTGGTGCTTAGCCAAGTCGGACCCGATAACAAACTACTCGCCAAAGCCAAGGATCAACCTGTCGTGCTGGTTTGTCGGTCCGGGATGCAATCGTCCGACGCCGCCAAAAAGCTGGTGAAAGCAGGCTTTGCAAAAGTTTTCTGGCTCGACGGTGGTGTTGCAGCCTGGCAGCAAGCAGACCTGCCATTGGTAAAAGGTAAAAACTGACATGAGTGCCGAGCCCTTGTTTGGGCTAGCCTCGGCCCCATGTGATAATGCGACATTCATTAAAAAATAAATTATTTGGAGTAACACCATGACCGATTCCAGCCCGGCGGCCGACCAAGCTAGCCAAGCCCAATTCACCGTCCAGAAAATTTATGTCAAGGACGTGTCTTTCGAGGCGCCAAATACCCCTGGCATCTTCAATGAAGCTGGCCAACCGCAGCTCAATATGAATTTGAATCAAAAAGTGGCCCGTCTTGAAGATGGTGTCTATGAAGTTGTACTCGGCATTACTCTGACTTGCGCGATTGAAGAAAAAAATGTGTATCTGGCTGAAATTGAACAAGCAGGCATTTTTGGTCTAGCCGGGTTTGACGAGCGCAATCTGGACATGATGCTGGGTACTTACTGCCCGAATGTATTGTTTCCGTATGCGCGCCAGGCAATCAGTGATTTGATTACTGCCGGTGGCTTCCCGCCGTTCTATTTGCAGCCTATTAACTTTGAAGCTCTGTACGCCGAAGGCCTGCGTCGCCGCGCCGAAAACTTCGCGCAACAATCCTCTGGCGCCATCATGGCCGAAGGCGGCAACGCGTAAGCCGAGCTGTATGAGCGAAGCTATCAAAATTGCAGTGCTCGGTGCCGGCTCTTGGGGCACGGCATTGGCGTCACTGACTGCCCGGCACGGCTACCCGACCCAGATTTGGGGACGTAATGCCGAGCAAATAAAAGCGATTGACGAGCAACACGAAAATACCCGGTATCTGCCGGGTATAGCTTTGCCTGAAAGTCTGCGTGCCAGTACCGATTTCGCCAAAGTGGTGGCGTGGGCGGATTTGATTCTTGTCGTTACCCCCAGCCATGCTTTCAACGAAACTTTGAAAGCACTGGCCCCACATCGTCAGCCGCATGCCGGTGTTGCATGGGCGACCAAAGGTTTTGAGCCAGGCTCGGGACGTTTTCTGCATGAAGTGGCAGAACAGATTCTGGGCCCCGATGTGCCGCTGGCTGTTGTTACCGGCCCATCATTCGCCAAGGAAGTCACCCTAGGTTTGCCGACTGCGGTCACAGTCCATTCTGAAAACGATGATTTTGCACAGACCGTTGCAGAAGCTCTCCACGGCCCGGCTTTTCGTGCCTATACCGGCAGCGACATGCTGGGTGCCGAACTCGGTGGTGCTATGAAAAACGTGCTGGCAGTTGCCACCGGCATCGCCGACGGCATGAACCTGGGTTTGAATGCCCGCGCCGGGCTTATTACCCGTGGCCTGAACGAAATGCTGCGTTTGAACGTGGCTTTGGGTGGACGCGCTGAAACCTTAATGGGATTAGCCGGTTTGGGTGATTTGGTACTTACCAGTACCGGTGATTTATCTCGTAATCGGCGCCTGGGGTTGGCTCTGGGTCGCGGGCAATCGATTCAAGAAGCCGTAACGGCGATCGGCCAAGTCGTTGAATCAGTACAAACGGTTGATGAAGTCATGCGTTTGGCCAATCGCCACAATATCGAATTACCTATATCCATGCTGGTGCAGCGTGTGTTGCATGAAGAAATTACCCCGGCTGAGGGCTTGAAGATTATTCTCTCACGCGAACAAAAACCCGAATATCCGGAAGGTTTATTCGAGAAGCATTGAGTCCTAGTGTGAAATTTTAAGATCGCTTTGGAGTCCTGGAATCGATCGGTCACTAACTGTGTTATCGGAAACTTTTGTGTTTATACGGTTAGAGGCTCCCAAGTTTTTTTGAAGTTGCTCGCGTTGTTTTCTGCAAAAAGCCAAGTGGGCGCCCTTGTACGGCATACTTTCTTGGGCATGTGGCTTCCCTAGACATCTTCCTCCCGGCAAATAATCTGACTTTCCCGGACAGCTTTTGCGAGCAAGGTATTGACCAGTTTTTGTTTGGATAGAACGAGCACCCGGTCCGCCGGCGTCAGAGTGGCAAAGCTGCTGTCATCGCTTAATTTCGCGGAAGCATCTGTTAGTGCCTGTCTAATCGTCTCGCTGTCGTCCTTGCTGATTTCCGAGTAATTCTCGTTTTATTCGACTGTGTCCAGAATGGTTTTAATTTGCGTGGCTAAACTTGGCTGATCAACATTGACACTGACAGGTTTTACCGCAGATGCACAGATTGCAGAAGTTGAAGCCAGTAAGCCTGCCAGTACGAGCGCGACCTTGATATCCATACGACACCTCCTACACTAGCGAAACAACGGGTTACCTGCGATAAATTACGTTCTGTGTTTATCCAGCCCATGAAAAACCCGGCCGAAGCCGGGTTTATTTTATCTTTAGCAACTAAAAAATATTAGAAGCTGGCGCGGACGCCCAAGCCCCAAGTATCCAGATCAAGGCTATTGCGATCTGAATAATCGTAAGACGCGTAAATGCCCCAGGTATCATTGAAGCTGAACAAGCCACCGACGCCAGCGCCGAAACCGTCACCAAAATCGCCGACATCGGTGTAATTGATTTTTGCATTGAGTTCGAAGTTATCGCTCACCGAAGTGCGCAGACCGCCAGCGACAGCGTAGCCGTTATCGTCGAAGCTACCGCCACCGTTGTCAATTTCATTATTGATAAAGCTGGCTTCAACAAACCACTGGGTATCACCGGCGCTGTGCCAGCCGGCACCGATCGAACTTTGGTTGAGGTCAACGCTGCTATCTTCGCCGCTATCGTAGCTGGCGAAACCATAAAAGCTGTCGTTGAAGGCAACTGAACCCTTCAAGCCGAAACCGTCGAAATCACCGCCAATAAAGCTGGCGGCAGTATAACCGCCTTGGACATAGCTATAACTCATCTCACCGGCTTGAGCCGACATAGGTAAAACGGCTGCGAGGACCAGAGCAAATAAAGTACGTTTCATTTAAATTCCTTTTTTAACGAGCTAAGAGGGGGTACCACAAGCAAACATGCGTCAAACGAAAAATTAACAGGAATAAGTTTAGCCGATAGATTTTGCTGCTTCAACATGCCATCGGTCATGTAGCTAGGGAATTGTTCACAAATCAGCCGCCAATGCCAAAAAAAACCCCAGCTGAGGCTGGGGTTTTGTAAACTTTTGTTGCAAAATCTATTAGAAGCTGGCGCGAACGCCAATGGTGTAATCGGTAGCATCTTCGTAAGCTTCGATTTCGCCAACGATGCCCCACATTTCAGTGATGTTGAATTTGAGGCCAGCAGCGACCGAAAACGCATTGTCATACTGTGGATAAAAAGCACCACCTAAATCGACGCCGTCGTTGTAACTCAGCTTGGCGGTACCCTCAAAGCGGTCGCTTAGGCTGCCACGCAGACCGAAAGAAAGGTCATAAAAGTGATCATCGACAGCGGGGTTGTTAGAATCAATTTTGGTGTAGCCCACTTCAGCGAACCAATCGGCTTGGTCATTCAATGATTGGTGGTAACCGAAGCCCACGTTCCATTTGTCATTGTCGATGTTGAAGATATCAAGGTCGCTGTTGGCATAGGCGCCGGAGACATAGAACTTGTCTGCGAAACCAAAAGAACCGCGTACGCCGTAGCCTTCGCTATCGATACCAGGGCCGCCGGGACCATTGAGAATAGCTGCATGGCTGTTCAAATAATCCAGCTCAACAAACGAATAGCTCAATTCAGAAGCTTGAGCCGACATTGGTAAAGCAGCGGCAAGCGCCAGAGCAAATAAAGCACGTTTCATATTATATTTCCTTAAAAATACCCATTAATGGGCGGTCAAAAAATTATTCGGGTAGAATTGTACCACACTTTAATACTAATTTAACAACCCAGTCTAATCGCCAATGTTAAAGCGCGCTGGCTCCGGGGTATCCCAGCTGCCGCCAAGCTTCATAAACTGCTACTGCGACAGCGTTTGAGAGATTCAAGCTGCGCTGATCTGCTCGCATCGGAAGTCGAAGCTTCTGATTGACTGGCAGACTTGTTAAAAGTTCATTTGGCAGGCCCTTGGTTTCCTGGCCAAACAAGAAAGCATCGCCATTTTGATAGCTCACTTCGTTAAAAGGTGAGCTGGCGTGACGGCTAAAAGCAAATACGCGCTCACGGTTAATCTTTGAAAAGCAGGCTTCTATCGTTGAATGGACGCGAACGTCGGCGAATTCGTGGTAATCGAGTCCTGCTCTGCGCAATTTTGCATCATCCAGTTCAAAGCCCAATGGCTCAATCAAATGTAGTGTGGCTCCGGTATTGGCACAAAGCCGGATGATATTGCCGGTATTGGGCGGTATTTCGGGCTGATAAAGGATGACATTAAGCATCCCGATATTATGCCTTAAGCTTGGCAAATCAGCGCTTTACGTAGCAATAAGGGCTGAATATCAATAGGAGTAGAGGCAAGTTTCCAGCGGGACACCGCTTTTGCCTTGCAAGCATTGGTCGTCAGCACGGGAAGCAGCGCTTGTTTTTGCAATACCGCGAACTCGGGCGTCATTGCCCCTGCAATACTCAGCGCCATTAAGACTACCAGGGCAAAGTAACCACCTTTTAATTGAGTACTGAGTTGCATTGAGATGCTCCTTGTCGGGCTACTTTACTATTCGTTCGCCGAAGGCCCAATATCACAAAGCAAGTCGTATGCCATAAAAAAATCAATAAAAAACAAGTGTTTATAATAATAAAAAGTGTCCGGACGGACTCCGGTGACTATCGGTAGGTGGACACTCAAGGCCTTAATTGGCATGTCGTTAGTGGAATGACAGCATTTTTCTGCCAGTCGTCTTCCGATGCAATCCGGGCAGGTAATGGAAAATCAATTTGCGCCATCAAATCAAATGCGCCAGCATCATCGCGTAAATTACTAAGCCCTTGAAAACGCAGCAGCCGCCTGCTGGATTTGTCGTATGTCACTTCAATGGGGTCGGCAATTAATGACAGCAATCCGGCTATCTTTAATTGATAGGTCACCGCCGGCACACCGGCCAACTGGCTTTCGCCAATCTGTTTCAAATTAAATTTATAGGCCTGCAGCCTGGTTGGCACGGCGAAGTGCAAAGGCAGTGATTTACCAGTCCGCAGACTTGGCCAGTTAAGTTTAATAAATTCATTGAAACCGGCATCGGCCACCAAATTTTTCACAACGAGGAAAGCATTTTTTTCAGCTGCCTTACCCGGCGGCCGAAACCAGAGTGCAGCCTTGTTTTGTTTGTATCTCAGGCCTTCGACAAAGCCTTTGCGGGCATCGACAAATTCAAAAGCCGGGGCCTGCGCTGAAGGCTGGTAGTTCACGCGCTTGCGGGCAAAGGCGGTGCCATCCATGCAACGATAGATCACCAGGCGCTCTATCGGTAGCAATTCATTGAAGCGAACCCAGTGTTGTTCCTTATATAAGCCACGCTGGTTTGTCGGGTCACGCGCGACCCCTTCCTCAAAACGGATATTCGCATTTGCCTCGTTTCCAAGGAAGCTAGCTACTAATAACAAAATTGCTCGTGATAACACTCGGCTCTCCACTTGATGGCCCTTCGCAACCGTATGGCGAAGGCTCTTAATCCCACATGTCGCCACTATGCCCTTTGGCCTAGTGTATGCGGCGTCAACACCGGTTAGGATGTCGAGCAGTTTTAAAACCGTGCCCTACCTCACATTAAATCCAGCAGGAAATTCCGATGCTCAAATACCCGCGTTGCACATTAGCCTTTGCCCTTAGCTTGGCGCTATTCAGTACTTCAGCAGTCTTCGCTGAAACGCTACCAATGCCCAAAGGTGTTGTGGCTGGCGCGAGCGTTGAGGGTATTTCAGAATATACACTGGCCAATGGCATGAAAGTACTGCTATTCCCGGACGCCAGTAAAGCAACCACTACTGTAAACGTCACTTACAACGTCGGCTCGCTGCATGAAAATTACGGCGAAACCGGTATGGCACATTTACTTGAGCATATGTTGTTCAAGGGCACGCCGACCAATGGCGACATTACTGCCGAAATGAAAAAACGCGGCATGAGCTACAACGCCAGCACATGGCTGGACCGTACCAATTATTTTGAAACTTTTTCGGCTGACCAGGCACAGCTCAACTGGGCTTTGCAGTTAGAAGCCGATCGCATGATCAATTCGTTTGTTGCCCGTAAAGATCTCGATACCGAAATGACGGTTGTCCGCAATGAAATGGAATCGGGCGAAAACGATCCGGTCGGCGTATTACTGGAGCGCATGTTGTCCACTTCGTATTTGTGGCATAACTATGGCAAGAGTACGATTGGCGCGCGCGCCGACGTCGAAAATGTTTCGATTGAGCGCCTGCAAGCGTTCTACAGAAATTATTATCAACCCGACAACGCCGTATTGTTGGTCGCGGGTCGCTTTGACCCGGCGCAAACTTTGGTGCAGATCAACGAAAGCTTCGGCAAGATTAAAAAACCTACTCGTGTATTACCAAAAATCTACACCACCGAGCCGGTGCAAGACGGTGAACGCGAAGTCGTTGTGCGCCGCGTAGGCGACACTCAATTAGCCGGTGTGGTGTATCACATGCCGCCTGCATCACATGTTGATGCCGCTGCAATGTCGGTGCTGGCCAATATTCTGGGCGACACCCCGTCAGGTCGTTTGCATAAAGCCCTTGTAGAAACCAAACAAGCTTCGGTCGTATTTGGTTTTAACTTTGAATTACGCGAGCCCGGTGCCATGTTGTACATGGCGCAATTGCCCCTGACTGCCGATGCTCGTCAAGTGTCTTTGGCTTTGATTGGCCAGGTTGAAAATATTGGCGGCAAGCCAGTGACCACGGAAGAAGTCGAGCGCGCGAAAAGCGGCCTACTTAAAAATTACGACGTTGTCATGAACGACGCTAATCGTTTGGGCACCGAAATGTCGGAATCCATCGCTACTGGTGATTGGCGTTTATTTTTCTTGGGTCGCGACCGCCTGAAAGCGGTTACTGCAGACGATGTCAATCGCGTCGCTGCCGCTTATCTCAAACCCAGCAATCGTACGCTTGGTTTGTTCTTCCCGGACGCCAAACCCAACCGTGCTGAAATCCCGGCGGCCCCCGATGTTGCTGCCTTGGTTAAAGACTATAAAGGCCAGGCTGCCATCGCCGCTGGTGAAGCATTTGATCCCTCGCCGACCAATATCGAATCACGCACCGAGCGCGGTCAATTCAAATTCGGCGCCAAGTATGCTTTGCTCACTAAAAAAACCCGCGGCGAAACCGTACGCGGCAGCATCAGTCTGCATTTCGGTGATGAAAAATCTCTGAAGAACACCAAAACCCCTGCTGATATGGTGGGTGCAATGTTGATGTACGGCACGCCAACGATGAGCCGTGAGCAAATTGCCACCGCGTTCGACAAACTCAAGGCCACCGTTGGTATCAGTGGTGATTCCGATAGCGCAAAAGTTTCGATTCAGACCACGCGTGCCAACCTACCGGCAGTCATTGCAATGGTGCAGGATTTGTTGCGTAATTCCAGTTTTCCGGAAAGTGAATTTGAACAATTACGCGGACAAAGTATTACCGGCATTCAGTCGCAGCAAAGTGATCCCGAGGCAATCGCCAGCACTGAATTATCCCGTCACTTTAATACCTTTGCCAAAGACGATCCGCGTTATGCAAACTCCTTTGCAGAATCGATTGCTGCCATGAAGGCGGTGACGCTTGCGCAAGCCAAGTCTTTCCATAAAGACTTTTACGGCATGCAAAATGCCGAATTTGCCTTTGTCGGCGATTTTGATGCGGCCGCACTGAAAACCCAAATCGGTACTTTGTTCGCCGACTGGAAAACAGCAAAAACCTACGCACGCTTAGCTAATCCTTATCAAGCAGTGGCTACGGTTGATAAGACTTTTGAAACCCCCGACAAAGCGAACTCTTTGGTATTGCTGCGTTCGGGGTTTGCGATGAATCAAGACAGTGCAGACTACCCGGCCATGCTCATCGGTAACTATATTCTGGGTGGTGGCGGACTCAAATCACGAATTGCCGATCGTATTCGCCAGAAAGACGGCCTGAGCTATGGCGCAGGCAGTCAATTTGATGCAGCAGTGCTTGATGCCAATGCATCATTCTTTGGTTATGCCATTACTGCGCCGGAAAATGCAGCGAAAGTCGAAAATGCATTCCGCGAAGAAATTGCCCGCATACTCAAAGACGGCGTGACCGAGGCTGAAGTTTCCGATGCCGTTGCCGGTTATTTGAAAGCACGTGAAAGTCGTCGTAATGATGACAGCAGTGTTGCCAACAGCTTGGGCGATCAGGCGTTTTATGGTTTCACCATGCAGCGCGTGATTGATCTTGAGGCAAACATCAAAAAACTCGATGTTGCCAAGGTCAATGCGGCATTACGTGCGAACGTGAAGCCGGAAACCATCAGCTTCTTTGCCGCCGGCGATTTCGTCAAAGCCGCCAAAGCCGTTCCAGCTCCGGCAGTGAAAAAGTAATGCCTTAGTCAGCATTGCAGTGTTATAAAGACGGGCGAAAGTATTTATCTTCGCCCGTTTTTTTATGGTCTAGTTTTTTTTGTGGAATTTTATGCGCCCAATCATTTTGCTGGTCTCGTTCGGTTTGCTGTCTGCTTGCAGTTTCGTAAAAATGGGGCCCGGTGGCGACGCTGTTAAAGTCGCTGCAATCGGCAAAGACTTGAGCGCTTGCGAAAAACGCGGCGACATCACGGTGTCAGTCAAAGATCGACTCGGTCCATATGAACGCGACGTTCTACGTGTGAAAGACGAACTCGAAGTATTGGCCCGCAATGAAGCGCCCAGTTTAAAAGCCGACACCGTACAGGCCATTGCCGAGGTTAACGATGGTTCGCAAAAATGGCGTGCTTATCGTTGTAGCGGTGCGCTGTCGGACAGCAAGTCGCAAAGTCTCGATAAAGCAGTCACGCAGCCGATAAAAGATTAAGTCGATTACCCATGCTGGACGTCGGGCTCACTGCGTGGGCAAGTATGAACGGCGAGCTTCAAAAACAGTGACTTGTGCCTGCTTTTGCTTCCAAAACAGCGATTTAGATTGAGCCTAAGCCCCGAACAGGGTAACGTAAGCGGGTTTCCTCAACGGGTTTACCGCTATGTTGTTTCAACATGTTGCCATCGCTGGCCTTGCTCATATTGATCCGCCTTTGTCTTTAAGCTCGGCCGAAATCAATTTACGCCTGAAAAAAACCACCGACCGCCTCGGTATTACCACCGATGTGCTGCAAGACGTTGCCGGGATTTACTCGCGCCGCTTGTGGGACGGCGACATGGCTATTTCCGATGCTGCCGTGTTGGCAGCAGAAAAAGCGATCTTGGATGCCGGTATTCCTCGGGAAAAAATAGGTCTGTTGGTCAACACTTCGGTCAGCCGCGACTTTCTGGAGCCTTCGGTTGCCAGCATGGTGTCGGGTACCCTGGGTCTTAGCGATCAATGCCAAAACTTCGATGTCGCCAATGCCTGCCTCGCCTTTTTGAACGGCATGGACATTGCCGGTCGCATGATTGAGCGCGGCGAGATTGACTACGCACTCATCGTTGATGGCGAAAACACCAATATGGTTTATGAAAAAACCATCGAGCGTTTAAACCGTGACGGTATCACCGCAGAAGAATTCCGCAGCGAATTTGCCTCTTTGACTCTGGGTTCCGGTGCCGCTGCCATGGTTCTGACTCGCCGTGAACTCGCGCCCGATGCACCTTTGTACAAAGGCGGCGTCACCCGCGCAGCCACCGAATGGAATGCACTGTGCCGCGGCAATCTTGACCGCATGGTCGCCGACACCCGGATGTTGCTGATTGAAGGCATCAAGCTGGCGCAAAAAACCTTTGAAGCGGCGAAAATTGCGCTGGGTTGGGCAGTTGAAGAACTCGACCAATTTGTCATCCACCAAATTTCACGCGCACACACCGACGCTTTCACCAAAGCCTTTGGTATCGATAAAGAGAAAGTGCTGACCATCTTCGCCGAACACGGCAATATTGGCCCAGCATCCGTACCAATCGTACTTAGCAAATTGCGTGATTTGGGCAAGCTCAAAAAAGGTACGCGCATTGCACTTTTAGGTATTGGCTCGGGCTTGAATTGTTCCATGGCCGAAGTAGTCTGGAACGAACCGGCAAAAAAACCGGTCGTGTAACTTAGTAATCTAAAGCCAGGTTCCTTTCATAAAAAAGGAGCCTGGCTTTTTTTATGGCGAAGAAAAAATGACGAATACAAATTTAAGTAGCGAACAATTGCGTGTACTGGCTAAAGGTCCGTTTCCGGACTATTCGTTTACCCCGAAAAGTTTCAAGCAACCGAGCGGACTGACCCAGAGTTATCTGGATGAAGGCAGTGGCGATGTGATCGTCATGCTGCATGGCAATCCATCGTGGTCGTATTACTGGCGTCATCTTGTGCTGGGTTTAAAAGATCACTATCGCTGCATCGTGCCCGATCATATCGGCATGGGTTTGTCCGATAAGCCCAGTGACGAAAGTTACCGTTACACCTTGCAGTCACGCGTCGATGATCTCGACCGTTTGCTCGATTCCTTAAATCTTGGCGATAACATTACCCTCGCCGTACACGATTGGGGCGGCATGATTGGTTTTGCCTGGGCTTTAAAACATTCGAAACGCATCAAGCGACTGGTGATTTTGAACACGGCAGCATTCCCCCTGCCGAAAACAAAAACCATTCCATGGCAATTGAAGCTCGGCCGCGATTCGATGCTGGGTACGCTTTTAATTCGTGGCTTCAATGCATTCGCTGGCGGTGCGGTGCGTGATGGCGTGGTCAACAAAATGCCGAAAGATGTTGCCAGCGCCTATGTTGCGCCGTTTGACTCTTGGGCCAATCGCATTTCAACCTCGCGCTTTGTTCAAGACATCCCGTTGAGCTCGAATGACGCGGCTTGGTCATTGGTAGATGCCTCGGAAAAATGTTTGTCGCAATACGCCGGGCTACCGATTTTTATCGGATGGGGTCTGAAAGATTTTGTCTTCGATAAACATTTCTTGAAAGTATTCCAGAATAATTTTCCGAAAGCCGAACAACATATTTTCGATGATGCCGGGCATTATGTGTTGGAAGATAAATACAGTATTTTGGTGCCGGCGATCCGGAAGTTTCTGGATGCGAATCCCCTGGCCTGAACTTTAATCGAATCGTAGGAGGCCGCTTGCGGGCGGCAGATTATCGATCAATCGTAGGAGGCCGCTTGCGGGCGGCAGATTGTCGATCAATCGTAGGAGGCCGCTTGCGGGCGGCAGATCATCAGTCGGCTCCCGGAGCCTGCGCTAAAAAGTC
>Ga0209181_10006243_pt1 | contig 16781 bp, 18 predicted proteins | sample MAT05_FD_187208 | JGI IMG/M metagenome (GOLD analysis project Ga0209181, IMG submission 187208) | Freshwater microbial communities from Lake Fryxell liftoff mats and glacier meltwater in Antarctica - MAT-05 (SPAdes) (version 2) | ecosystem: Environmental > Aquatic > Freshwater > Ice > Liftoff...
CTTCGCCGGGAGCCGCAGCGCCAGCAGCGCCGCCCTTGCCGCCAGCGCCGGCGGCGACGCCAACAGCGCCCTGCATGCCGGAATTGAACATGGCGCGCGCCTGTTCTTCCGAGCTGACACGCGTGCGGTTGGCCTGTTCGACCATCTGGCGCATGAGGTCCATCTGGGCGTTCTTGTCGATCGCCTGGGCCTTTGCCTGCTCTTCGAGGATCTTCGCCACGGCGGGGCTGAGACCGGCATTCACCGCGAGGATCTGCTCGGGCGACATCTTGGAGCCGAGGACGAGGCGCTCGGACTCGCGTTGCGCCTCCAGCTTGCGCTGGTCCATGTCGCGGTCGTGGGCGGCGTCAGCTTCGCGGATGCGGCGGGTGAGGCGCTCGCGCTCCTGCTCGGCTTCGAGGCCGGCGAGGCCCTTGAGCTTGTCGAGCGCGTTCTTGTCGGTCTCGCGCTCACGCGCCATGCGCGCATATTCCTCCTTGTCGACGACATCGACCTCCTTGCGGCGGCCGTCGAAGCCGAAGTCACGCTCCTTGTCGCGCGTGCGGAGCTCCTTCTCGCGGGTCTCGTGATCGTAGTCGCGATCCTCGCGGCGGACGATCTTCTGGTCTTCGCGGTCTTCGAGGCGGGCGCCGCGCTGTTCGACGCGGTCGAGGCGGCGGCCTTCGCGGTCGAACTCGCGATCATCGCCACGCTCGTCGCGGGCCAGTTCGCGGGTTTCGCGGTCGTAGTCGCGCTCGAGCGCGCGAAGGGCGAGCTGATGCGAGCGGTCGAGCGTATCCGTGTTGCGCTCGAGCGTGCGCTTGCGTTCGTGGACCACCTTGAGGTCGACGCCATCGTGCGTGGCGGCCTGGATTTCGCCTTCGAACTTGGACAGGCGCTCCGTCCTGAGCTTGCTGATCTCGTGCTCGAGAACCTTCATCTCGGCAATGCGGGCGCCGGTTTCGCGCGCGTCGTTGAACTCGATCTCGTTGCTGAGGACGAGGCGCTTCAGGTCATCCTCGTTGTTGAGGTTGAGCTTTTCGATGCCGACGGTGTTGTTGAGCTTGATAACCGTGGTTTCGTGCTCGCGCTCAAGGTCGCGCTTCAGGGTTTCGAACTGGAATTCGAGGCGGTCGGTCTCACGGACTGCGGCGGCGCGCGTGGCTTCCTGTTTCTCCACTTCGTTGATCGCCCAGTTGACGGAGGCGGCGCGGACCATGAGGCCGAGGTCGCCCGCGATGCGCTCGCACTCGCTCATCAGGTCAGCCTGGAGCATGTCCTGCAGACCCTTGTTGCCGCGGATCTCGTTGGCGTTGACGCGCGAGAGGGCCGCTTCGAACACACGCTCCCAGGCATGGCTGCGGATGCGGATGGCGGCGTCGGCCTTGGACAGCGAACGGCGCTGTTCCATCATGCCGAGGATGTTCTGCGGCTTTTCGGGATTGACCTGGAGGTCGAGGACGACAGTTCCGTTGACGTCGACCTTGTCCTTCGTGCGGGCCGTGACCTCGTACATGTACTGGAAGGTCTTGAGGTCTGCGATCATCAGGCTGATCGAGGTGGAGCCGCCGATGACGCCCTTGATCTGATGGAACAGGCCGCCGACCGAGAAGTGGGCGCCTTTGTAGGCTTCCACGAACTGGCCGTTGCGCATCAGAAGGCCGAGATAGTCTGGCGGCACTTCAAAGCGCTTCTCGAAGAACCCCTTGAACGTGGCCGGACCGATGAACTCGGCAAGCAGTTGGGGTTCGCTGACAATCAGTTGTTCGGTCTTCATCGGGTCGGCTCCAGGAGGAGAAGGTGGTGCGGCGTCAGACGATCAGATGGGGCGATCAGATCTTGGGCGGCTCGGCCCACTTCTTCTGGGAGACCCAGATGAAGATGGTGTAGCCGATCACGAAGAGGCAGATGATCGCGGGGATGGGGTGTTTGACGATGATTGCGCCGATCTGGTCCATCTTGCTCATCTGCAGGCCGGCCTGATCGAGCGTACGGAACGTGCCCAGCACGGCGCCAAGCAGGGTGAACAGCGAGAATCCGAAGGCGGCGATCCCGGAGATCATCTTCACGATGTTCGCGGGCTCTTTCTTGACGGGCAGCTTGCCGGCGGCTTCGGCCTTCTCGCGCTCGACGAGTTCCTTTTCGAAGGTCTCGCCGCGCTTCATCGCTTCTTCGCGCGCCTTGTGGTCGACCTTCATGAAATCGGGCGCGGCATTCTTCCGGACGCCGGCCTGCTGGGCGGACGTGAGGTTGGTGGCGCGGCGGCGCATGTGGATGAAGACGGTTGCGACGAGCCAGATCCCGGCAAGCGCCACGGCCCCGTACATGAGCAACAGCATCCATTCGGGAAGAACGATGTCTGTCGCGCTCGGCGCTCCAGCCAGCGGCGGCGGCGTCTCTGGTGTCTGCATTGTGCTTCCCCGTTCGTCCCTTGATCAGTGCCGTGGTCTCGGCGCCGCACCCCAAAACGGATGCAGACCTATTGGCCCGTCCCCTGCGCCAGATGCGGGTCGCACGATCAAACAGTGCATAACAACGTCCCGGCCCCACCCTGTGGGTAACATGGACAGACTGTTAAGTCACGGTAGAGCTGTTGATTGCGCGACCTCTTCTGGGCCCACCCCACCGAAGTGAAGGCCGAAAACACACGTTTCCGGCGAGTCACGTACGACGAGGCCCCTCTGCTTAGGTAAGCGCGATCCCCCGGGGAAACGGGTCACGCCTCGCGGCATAAAAAGTTCGAGCGGTTAGCCGCCCAGGCCGTCAAGGTTACCGCGCAGCATCTGGAGGACGCCGGAGAAGTCCTTGCCGCCGAAGCCCAGGCGGTCGAACAGCTGGTAGATTGCCTCAGCGTTGTTGCCGAGCGGCGTTGATGCGCCGGCGCGGGCGGCGGCCTCCTGGGCGAGTTTCAGATCCTTGAGCATCATCGAGGCGGCGAAACCGCCTTCGTAGTTGCGATCGGACGCCGTCACCGGGCCGACGCCGGGCCATGGCGCGTAGGTGGAGAGCGACCAGCAATTGCCGGATGACTTCGAGGCGATGTCGGCGAAGCGATCGGGCGCGAGGCCGAGCTTCTCGGCGAGAGCGAAGGCCTCGCACGTGCCGATCATGGAGATTGCCAGCAGCATGTTGTTGCAGATCTTGGCGGCCTGCCCTGCGCCATGATCGCCGGCGCGGATCACCACGCGCGCCATCGGCTTCAGCGCTTCTTCCACATCGGCAAAGTGGGCTTCGTCACACCCGACCATGAAAGCGAGCGTGCCGGCGTCTGCCGCAGCGGTGCCGCCGGAGACTGGTGCGTCGGCGAAGCGGAAGCCGGCGGTGGTCGCCTGTTTCGCAACGGCGCGAGCGCTATCCACGTCGATGGTGGAGCAGTCGATCAGCAGGGCGGATTTCGGCGCGTGCGGGAGGATGTGCTCTTCATAGACTTTACGCACGTGCGGGCCTGCGGGCAGCATGGTGATGATTGTGTCGGCGGTTTCCACCGCCTTGGCGACGCTTCCGGCGGGGTGGGCGCCAGCCGCAACCACCTTTTTCACGGCAGCATCCGACAGGTCGAACGCATGCACCTCGCGGCCGCCGACGACCTGCCGGGCAGCCATGCCGCCGCCCATGTTTCCGAGGCCGATGAATGCGATCTTCGTCATCGTGTGTCTCTCTCAAATCAATGCGCGCGGACACTAGTCCCATGGCGCCCGTGACGCCAAGGCTCTCCTGCGAGGCGAATGAAGGCGACCACATCGCGCCTGGAAGATCTCAGGCGCCGAAACGCATCAGGATGGCGGGGCCCCAGCCGAACAGCGTGAAGAAGAATGTGGCGTAGGCGACGAAGGCGGCGCCGAGGCCGAGGGCGACGCTCGCGCCCATGCGGCCGGCGGTAGTCGCCTCGGTGCGGCGGGCGCGGATGAACATCTCGGCGATGATCAGGGGCGGAATGAAGAACGCAAAATCCATGATGTAGTCGAACCAGCCGCTGAACGCTTCCGTGTGGCCGGGGTGATCCGTGCCGGCGATGGCGAAGAACAGGCCGTAGCCGATGCGATAGAGCCATGAGCCGATAGCCAGAGCGAACAGGCGGATCGCCCAGGCGCGGTGGATGTCGATGCGGCGGGCCATGGCGTGGCGGACAGTCTGCACGGCGGCGAGGACCATGAGCGCACCATACATGGCGAAGGCGACTGTCATCGCGACGCCGCCGACCGTGCCCTTGAGCGCAATGAAGATGAGGCCGCCGACGCCAGCGGAGAATGCGGCCAGCGCGTAGAGGCGGCCGATCCAGTGGTGGACCCTGGGCGCCCTCCTGCGAACGGCGCCGATAAGCTGGATCGGGCCTAGCAACAGCAGCGTGGCACCGGCAAAGAAATGCAGCCCCATGCCGAAGGATGCTGCTGGCGTGTGTGCTTCATACAGCGCGGGGAGCGTGGCGTTCCACTGCTCCATCGTGCCGGCCGGGATCGCACCGCCATAGTAGGCGAGAATGTATGCGCCGAAGATTGCGGAGCTGATCCAGACAACGGCGACGAGCGCGACGGACGCATAGCGCAAAGCGGCTTCCGTCCACTTAGGTGATCCAAGTCGCCGCGCTATAGCTGTCATGCCATCCTCCCGAGAGAGCATTCTCGGCTATACGCATGCGCGAGCGCCACAGCAAATGTGCTCGCGAGGATCAACCATCTGGGATTGTCATCATCTGTGAATCGGGTGTTCCTGATTGGATTCAAGGGAAATGAGGGAAATACAATCATGCGCGCACTTCTCGCAGCGACGAGCTTCTTTGCATTTGCAGCATGCGGCGGCGAAACGCCTGCAGAGGTTGCAACAGAGAGCAGCGCCGTAGCGTCAGTCGCGGCGCCGGCACCACGTGACAGCTGCAATGATATCGCCGCACTGGCCTCCGCGATGACCGGCGACGAACCTTTCGCCTCGCTGCGGACAGGCAATGTAACGCTCGGCGGCGACAGGGTTGATGACCAGTTCACCACTGATGTCGCCCCGGCCGGAGCCCAGTGCAAGATGGGCAAGATGAAGGGATGGAACCCCGGCGAGCCCAGCATGTTCGTCGTCAATTGCGAGTTGTTCTCGGGCGGAGTGTTCGACCAGGAGGAAAACAGCGCGAAAGCCAAAGCCGCATTCGACGCCGCCAAGGCCGAACTCGACAAATGCCTTCCCGCAGAGTGGATGTCACGCGACGGCGGCAACAACGGCGACGAGCGCACCGAAGCGCTGATCTACGAATCCGCTGCTGACAAAGAGCGCAGCGAAAGCGCGGATGTCTACGTCTACCCGGTCGAACTCCGGAAGGAATACTATCAGGGAAGTATGCGCGGCGGCAGAACGCCGGGCTGGTCCGTGGTCCTCAACTTCCAGGCTTCAGGGCCCAAGCTAGCTGAGGGTGCGACCTTGCCCGCAGAACCTGCCGCCGAAAACTAGCCGCGCCACTGCGACAACGTCAGGAGGGCTGGACCGGCGCGCCGTTCCAGCCCCTTTGCATCTACCTCATTGTAGGGATGACGAAGCTGCTGTCAGCCACATCGCCTTCGGGCCAGCGCGCTGTGACGGTCTTCACCTTCGTCCAGAACTTCAGGCCTTCCATGCCGTGCTGGTTGGTGTCGCCGAAGGCGGAGCGCTTCCAGCCGCCGAAGGTGTGGTAGGCGACGGGCACGGGGATGGGCACGTTGATGCCGACCATGCCGACATTGACCCTGGCGGCGAACTCGCGGGCGGCGCGGCCGTTGCGGGTGAAGATGGCGACGCCGTTGCCGTACTGGTGCTTGCTGGGCAGGTCGACAGCTTCCTCGAACGTTTCGGCGCGCACGATCTGCAGAACGGGCCCGAAGATCTCCTCGTGATAGGTCTTCATGCCGGGCTTCACATTGTCGAACAGGGATGGGCCGATGAAGAAGCCGTTCTCATAGCCCTGCAGCTTGAAGCCACGGCCATCGACGACGAGTTCGGCGCCCTCGTCCTTGCCGGCCTGGATGTAGTTGGCGATCTTGTCGCGGTGGGCCTTGTTGACCACGGGGCCGTATTGCGCGGCTGGGTCGCTGGAGATGCCGACCTTCATCGTTTCGATTTCGGCGATCATGCGCTCGCGGAGTTCGTCGGCTGTCTTCTTGCCGACGGGGACGACGACGGGGAGCGCCATGCAGCGTTCGCCTGCGGACCCGAAGGCGGCGCCGGAAAGGTCCTTCACGACTTGGTCCATGTCTGCGTCGGGCATGACGATGCCGTGGTTCTTGGCACCGCCCATGGCCTGCACGCGTTTTCCGTTCGCGGCGCCCGTATGATAAATGTAGTGCGCGATGTCGGACGAGCCGACGAACGACACGGCTTTGACTTCCGGGTGGTGCAGGATCGCATCCACCGCCACCTTGTCGCCGTGCACGACGTTGAGCACGCCGGTCACATCGAGGCCCGCTGCAGCGCCGGCTTCGAGGAAGAGTTCGCCGAGGCGGACGGGGACGCTGGGATCGCGCTCCGAAGGCTTCAGCACGAAAGTGTTGCCCACTGCGATGGCGACGCCGAACATCCACATCGGGATCATGGCGGGGAAGTTGAATGGCGTGATGCCAGCGACGACGCCGAGCGGTTGGCGCATCGAATAGACGTCGATGCCGGGGCCGGCGCCTTCGGTATATTCACCTTTAAGCGCGTGCGGGATGCCACAGGCGAACTCGATCACTTCGAGGCCGCGCTGGATGTCGCCCTTGGAGTCAGCGACGACCTTGCCGTGCTCGCAGGAGAGCAGTTCAGCGAGCTGCTGCATGTTGGCTTCGACGAGGCGCTTGAACTCGAACATCACGCGGGCGCGGCGTTGCGGGTTGGTGGCGCTCCAGCCCGGGAGGGCCTTGGCGGCGGCCTGGATAGCGGCGTCCACGTCCTCGGTCGTGGCGAGGCCGACTTTGGCCTGCACTTCGCCGGTGTTCGGGTTGAAAACGTCGCCTTCCCGTCCCGAGGTCGCCTTGACCGATTTGCCGCCGATGAAGCCTTCGATACGCCGCATGTGCGCAACTCCCAGTAGATCTCTTGTTGTGGGCCGTTCCCTACCCCTATCCGCTTGACCCGGCCAGCCGAAACACCGATCTCCCGGACAAATGAAAACACCTTCCCCGCCTGACGTCGCGACCACAGCTTTCCGCCTGCCCCGTAGGCCCAAGGCTGTCGTGTTCGATCTCGATGGAACGCTGATCGATAGCGAAGCGCTTGTGCTGGAAGCCTATATGGCGGCCGCAGACAGCCACCGTGTTCCCTTTACGCATGAGCAGTTTCTGTCGCTGGTGGGCCGCCACCGGCAGCACAGCGAAATGAAAATGCGCGAATACTTCGGAGAGGCGTTTCCGATGCAGGATTTCTACGCCAGCGTCGGCGCGCATATCGGCGACGGGAATGCGCCGTTGAAGGCTGGCGTCGCGGCCCTGCTGGACCGGCTGGACAAGCTGGCGACGCCCTATGCGTTGGCGACGTCGTCGGGGCCGGGCTGGGTCGAGAAGCATTTTGCGGCGCATGCGTTCAACGGCCGGTTCCGGGGCGTGGTGACGCGCGAGGACGTTGAGCACGGCAAGCCCCACCCTGAGCCCTATCTCAAGGCGTCGACCATTCTTGGCTTTCATCCGGCGGATATTCTGGCGGTCGAAGACAGCCCGACGGGTGTTGCGTCAGCGCATGCCGCCGGGTTGATGACGCTGATGATCCCTGACCTGATCCAGCCAGACGATGAGACGCGCACGCGCGCGATCCATGTCGGCAAGTCGCTCGAGGACATTCTCGGACTGCTGGACGACTGAGCCCGCCTATTGGCCCGGCCACGCCTTGTCGATCGGCAGCGAGGGGTTCGCGGTGATCTTCAGGTCGGCGCAGTGGTGATAGCTGAAGTCGCCTTCCTTGTTCAGGCCGTGCTGTTCCATGAATTGCAGGATCTGAACCGTGCACTTCTCGCAATTGATGTTCGGCAGCTTGAGGTCGGTTTCCCAGAACGTGCCCTGCGCGGGGCGCTCGCGGTGTTCGAACAGGCCGTCGGCCAGGACGGGCGGCTTGGGCGCGGGATCGATCCTAGCGGACACGGAGATTGGGCCGCGCGGCGAGTCCTTTGTCTCGGCGACCGGATCAGCCGGGAGTTCCTTGCGATCGAGCACAGACAGCGCGACGCGGTAATAGCCGGGGTGGTAGATCGTTTCCTTGATCTTGATGTGAAGCGTCTCTCCGCCCGTCATCGCCGTGACCTTGCCGGTGGGCGTGCCCTTGGTGATGTCGGATGTTCCGCAGGGCGCGGCCTTCTGCGGGTCGCCGAGCACGTTCACTTCAACCCATGCATCAGGCGCAACGAGGATGAAGTGCGCCGACGCGGGCGCCGCGACCATAACGGCCGCGGTGGCCAGGAGCGCTGCAGCGAGACGGGCTTTCATGGGGCGATGCCTTGAATGTTAAAGTGTAAGAGTGATTACTCACGCCGCTATCGCGCACAAGCCCCGCTGCGAACACGCTCCCGCGACTGCGCCAGACGGCTTGCCCTCACCGCTTGAAAGGACATCCTTCGAATACCCCACACGGAGCCGCCAATGTCCCGCCTGCTATTCTCATCCCTGACTGTCTCGGCCCTTGCCCTGTTCGGGTGCGCGACCGGTCCAGGCGAGGCAGAGCTTCGCGTGCGACATGGTTCGCCGCTCTACACGTTCGTCTGCAATGACGGGAAAACCTTCCAGCAGCGCCAGATCATCTCTGGTGAGGTCGAAGTCACAGCAGGCGGCGTCACGCGCGACGTGACCACGGCTGATGGCGAACCCGTGCATGGCGGGCCGAAGCTGGAACCTGTGGACGAAGCGACGCGCCTCACGGGCATGCCGGGCGGCACGTATGAGGCGTGCTTCATGGAAGGCGGCGAGGCGAAATAGTTTCCGCCGAGCCGGACCAGACACTCCCCTCCTGCCTTGACCACGAACGCCCAATTCTGCAGGTCTGGCGGCAAGCTGGAGAGATGCTGATGAAAACCCGCGCCGCCGTCGCGTTCGAAGCCAAGAAGCCGCTGGAGATCGTGGAGCTTGATCTTGAAGGCCCGAAGGCGGGCGAAGTCCTTGTGGAGATCAAGGCGACTGGCATCTGTCACACGGACGCCTACACGCTCGATGGGTTCGACAGCGAGGGCATCTTCCCCTCCATCCTCGGCCACGAGGGCGCGGGCGTGGTGGTGGAAGTGGGCGCCGGCGTCACCAGCCTGAAACCGGGCGACCATGTGATCCCGCTCTACACGCCGGAATGCCGGCAGTGCAAAAGCTGTCTGTCTCAGAAGACCAACCTCTGCACGTCGATCCGCGCGACGCAGGGCAAGGGCCTGATGCCGGACGGCACGAGCCGGTTCAGCTACAAGGGGCAGACGATCTATCACTACATGGGGTGTTCGACGTTTTCGAACTTCACGGTTCTGCCCGAGATTGCGCTGGCAAAAATCCGCGAGGACGCGCCGTTCGACAAGGCCTGCTATATCGGATGCGGCGTCACCACCGGCGTGGGCGCGGTGGTGAAGACAGCGAAGGTGGAGCCCGGCGCCAACTGCATCGTGTTCGGCCTTGGCGGCATTGGGCTCAATGTGATCCAGGGGCTCAAGATGGTGGGCGCGGACAAGATTGTCGGCGTCGATATCAACCCAGCCAAGAAGGAATGGGGCGAACGGTTCGGCATGACGCACTTCGTCAACCCGGCGAATGTGACGACAGATTTGGTGCAGCATCTGGTGGCGCTCACCGATGGCGGGGCGGACTATACGTTTGACTGCACCGGCAACACCAAGGTGATGCGTCAGGCTCTGGAGGCGTGCCATCGCGGCTGGGGCACCAGCATTGTCATCGGCGTGGCGGAGTCGGGCAAGGAGATCGCGACGCGGCCGTTCCAGCTGGTGACCGGGCGCGTGTGGAAAGGCTCGGCATTCGGCGGCGCACGGGGCCGCACGGATGTTCCGAAGATCGTGGACTGGTATATGGACGGCAAGATCGAGATCGACCCGATGATCACCCACACGCTGAAGCTGGAAGACATCAACAAGGGCTTCGACCTGATGCACGCGGGCGAAAGCATCCGGAGCGTGGTGGTGTTTTGATCCCGACTACGATCCGCCGAATCCGGCTGAACAGGATGTATGTGACGTGACCTTGCGCGCCCTTTTTGTCGCCAGCGGCATCTTCCTCGCAGCGCCCGCCGCCCTCGCTCAGGCAACTCCGGAGGCGACGATTGCGCGCTTTGTGGGACTCGCCAACGCAGGCGAGCTGACCACGCCCGAAGGCCAGGCCATCCTCACGGGCGAAGCAAAGCAGTTCGCGACGGACGCAAAGAGCGCCCTGCCAGCCGCTGACAAGGTCATCATTGCGACCCCTGCCCTGGCCGTGGCGCGCATGGTGTTGCAAGCCGGGTCAGGCGAGGAAGCCGACGTCTATTTCTATCTTGAGAAGACGCCGGGGGGCTGGGCCGTTTCCTCCTATCGCGCCATGGCGATGACCGGCATGAACCAGATGCTGCTTGCCGAGTTGAGGAAGCGCCGCAACCTTTCGCCCACCGAACAGCTCGAGAAGCTCAACCTCGAACTGGCCCTGTCTTCCGACAGCGAGCTCCGCAGCTGGTTCGACGCCAACCAAACGAAGCTGGCAGCGCTGACGGCTGCGTTCCTGGCAGCCGACGATTCCGCGCAGGACAAGGTCGACCCCGGCACGACGGCTGACCTCAAGCAACTCGGCCTCGCCGCTATCGAGGAAGCCAACGGCGAAGTCCGGATCGTCATCGGCGGCATGCTCGATAACACGGTGGGTTTTCTAAAGCCTGGCCCTTCTGGTCCGCCATCGATCAGCCCGTCGGAATACATCTGGGTTGAGGATGTGGGGAATGGCTGGTTCCTGTTCCGCACCACGTGAAGCGCTCAGCCGGAGTAGCGCCGACATCCCGATCCACCAAATCCTGCTGATCGCTTTCCAGAAGCCTTAATGAAACCGTGGTTTCAGTAGGGGTTCGAGGCGGGCGCTGTGGCGCGTGGCCGGCGACTGCAACAAACGCCCACCCAGCACGGATCGATCGCCTTGGCCTACGATCTCTTTGCATTCGATCTGTTTGCCGCCCCGCGCGACAGATACGACTTTCTCGACTGGGTCAGCCGCACGTTCCGCGATGCGGATGGCGGCTCCGGCGGCGACGCCTCGCGCACCACGGCGCCGCTGCGCGCCTGGCACCTCGATATGTCGCAGAGCTTTCCGGGGCGGCGTGACCCGCATGCGCTCGACGAAGACGATCCAAACGCCCAGCGCATGGCGACCTATCGCTTCACGCAGGGCATCCTGCAGGCGAGCTTTCATTGGGAGGCCTCTGGCCAGGCGCTGTATCGCGCGCGGCGAGCTGCGCAGGTTCAAGGCGTCGGTCTGTTTGAGGCCAGTGGAAACGACGGCGCGGTGTGGATGATGTCCCCGCGCGGCCGCTTTGAAGTGGTTCATCGCTCGGACGACGCGCGACGGGCGTAGTCGCTACGAAGCGCGCTTCAGCTCCATCGGCATTTCAAGTCCGCCCTGCTTCCACACGCCCACCCATGCGCTTTTTGCTGCGTCCCACGTTCCCGCATAGCTGCCCTGCGCGAGGGCAACCTCGAAGCTGAGCTTGTCGCCATCGCTGCTGACATTCTCTGTCGGGATCACCATGCCGGGGGCCTGCGTCGGGCTCTCTGCGGTGGCGGAGAGTTTGCCTTCGGCATCTTTCGCCACTGTGAGGTTGAGCGGAATTTCGGCGTCGGGCGTTTTGACGATGCCCGCCCATTTGCCGACCGCATCCTCGGCCCAGGCAGCTCCCGAGCCCAGCAGCGCGGCGGCCATGCCCGCCGCGACGAATATTCCCCTGGCCAGATTCACGTTTGCACTCCCCTGTGCGATGGCAGAACCTAAGGACGACAGTATGCCCGGCCCACAGCCGCCGCCAGCCCCGGAGACAGCGTGACATTCGAAACCGTGAAAACCCATCGGGTCTGCGAAGGTGAGCTGCGCTATTGCCGTCATCAGAGCGCGGCGACGGGCACTCCGATGACGTTCAGCGTGTTCACACCTGAAGGGCCGGGTCCCTTCCCCGTGCTGCTGTGGCTGTCGGGCCTGACCTGCACAGAAGACAATTTCACGACAAAGGCCGGCGCTTATCCTGCTGCGGCCGAGCATGGCGTGATGATCGTGGCGCCGGACACATCGCCGCGCGGACCGGGTGTCGCGGACGATGCGGGCTACGATCTCGGCCAGGGGGCTGGCTTCTATCTCGACGCGACGCAGGAGCCGTGGGCCAGACACTTCCGCATGGAGTCCTACATCGTGCAGGATTTGATCCCGATGATCCGCGCCAGCTTTCCGGCGGACCCGGTGCGGATCGGCGTCTCGGGGCATTCGATGGGCGGGCATGGCGCGCTGACGCTGGCGCTGCGCCACACGGACATCTTCCGGTCGGTGTCTGCCTTTGCGCCGATCGTGTCGCCCATGAACTGTCCGTGGGGCGAGAAGGCTTTCACAGCCTATCTCGGGCCCGATCGTTCGACCTGGCGCGCGCACGATGCGTGCGAGTTGCTGCGCGATGGATTGGCGCATGGATATTTCGACGACATCCTGGTCGATCAGGGGCTGGCTGATCAGTTTCTCATCGAACAACTGAAGCCCGAACTTCTGGAACAGGCCTGCCGCGAAACCGGGCAGAAGCTGACGCTTCGGCGGCAGCAAGGATACGATCATTCCTATTTCTTCATGGCGAGTTTCATTGCGGACCATATCGCCTGGCACGCGCGCCGACTCGCCTGAGGCGTGCACTAAAGTCGCGGCCAGAGTTGATATGTTTATTTAGACATCAGCTTCAGGACAGTATATCTGCGGCTTGGGTTGGAAGCATTCTGCTTAGCGTTCTGAAAGCACAAAGGCTCGCCATGGCGTCCAAACTTCCAAACATCGACAATCTTTCTCTGCCCGATCTCAACGAACTGGCCGCCCGCGTGCAGAAGGCAATCGCCGCGCGCAAGGAAGACGCCAAGGCGGAGGCGCTGAACAAGCTCAAGGCGCTCGCCAGCGCCGAAGGCTTCAGCCTGGACGAACTGATGGGCAAAGGCGGCGGCAGCCGGAGGCAGCGCTCGGACAAGGGCGTGAAGCTCAAGGCCAAGTATGTCGGCCCCAATGGCGAGACCTACACCGGCCGCGGCCCCACGCCGAAGTGGCTGCGCACGCTGGAGCGCAAGGGCGAAAAACGCGACAAATTCCTGGTGAAATAGCCAGTTCTGGCCACCTGTGGACCCGGCCAGGAACCCGCGTTTCGGGCCGTTTCCGTTGCGAGTTCAAGCCGCCTTGCGTTGGCCGGACTCGCCGCGTATACCCCTGCGCCTTAACTGCGGTGGGATAGCTCAGCCGGTTAGAGCGCAGGACTCATAATCCTGAGGTCCCCGGTTCGATTCCGGGTCCCACTACCAACCTTCGCTCTGCGAGCTATGGCTCGCCGGGCCGGCCCTGAGGGGCCAGGGTTGATGAGTGACGCCGCAGTGAAGACCGCTTCCAGATGCTAAGCAGTAAAAAAGAAAGGCGCCGGTTGCCCGACGCCTCTCTCCGATCGGGCCCTAGGTTGGGGGACGGGCCTTCACGGTGTGGTGGATACACCCATTGGATTTGCAAGCAACCAACATCGCAAACGCGATTTCGTCAGTTAGCCACCTATCATTCCAACGCTGATTTCAGCCGGATAGTTCTGCGACGAGCTCGCCGATTGCGAGAGAGCTTGTGAGCCCGGGACTTTCGATCGCGATGAGATTTACGAGGCCGGCGACGCTGTGGTGTTCAGGCCCATCGATGACGAAGTCTGCGCTGGGTTCACCCTTGGCGACGATCTTGGGACGAACGCCCGAGTAGTCTGGCGAGAGCGCGCCGTCCTTGAGACCGGGCCAGTAGCGGCGCACCTCGCGATAGAAGTGTTCGGCGCGGGCGGGATTTACTTCGTAAGCGAAGGGCGGCGAGGCATCGTCTGGCAGCCATTCGGCGTCGGGGCCAAGGCGCGTGCGGCCGCCGAGGTCGATTGCGAGATGGAGGCCCTGCGTCGCGGAGTTGTGCATCGGGTAGATCAGGCGCGCGAAGGCGGCGCGTCCGCTGGCCACGAAGTACGAGCCCTTCACCCAGCGCATGCGCATGCCGTCATACTGCGGGCCGCCTTCGATGCTGCGGGCTATGTTCAACGCCTGGTGGCCCGCGGCGTTGATGACGGTACGCGCCATGATGCGGGAGGGCGCTGCCCCGCCCGTCTCGATCTCGATGCCGTTTGGCGTGACGGCGCCGCGGACGACGGGCGTGTCGAGCACCAGCGATCCGCCGCGATCCTCGAACTCGCCCTGCAGCGACAGGAAGTAGGCGTGGCTGTCGAACAGGCCGCTGGCTTCGGAATGGATGGCTACGCGCACCTCTGGGCTGAGCGCAGGCTCGAGCCGGCGCGCTTCTGCGCCATCGACAAGACGGCAACCTTCGACGCCATTCGCCAGCGCGCGTTTAAGCAGAGCGGGTGTCGCCGCCGCTTCTTCATCGTCCACCGCCACGACCAGCTTGCCACAGCGATGCGCCTCGACGCCGTGGAGCGCGCAATATTCGTAGAGCTTCCGCCTGCCCTCGACGCAGAGGCGGGCCTTGAGCGAGCCGGTGGCGTAATAGAGGCCGGCGTGGATGACCTCGGAATTGCGGGAGGACGTCTCCGTTGCGATCGCGCTTGCTGCTTCCAGCACCAGCACTTCGCGGCCTTTCAGAGCCAGCGCGCGCGCGCAGGAAAGCCCCACCGCTCCCGCGCCAATAACAACCGCATCTGCCTCAAAGGTATCCATGGCGGGCACGCTAGCGCCAAAACCCCTAAAAAGTCACCGTTGCGGATTGATCCTGATCAGGTTCGAGAGCGCGGGCCTCTTTCGTTTCCTGCAGTCGTGGAGGCGCCCCCGTGACGACACACCCCCTGTAGGTATTTGCGCTGCGCTGCCCCAGGTGCGGTCAGACGGGCCAGCTTTGGCTGGACCAGCATGGGCAAAGCGAATGTCGCTTGGTCACGGATGGCTTCGTCGGGCTTGCCGCAACCGGCACAGCCGTACCTACCGGCCAGAACTAACATTCGATAGTTTCCAGCTGACCCGATGAGAGCCGCTCGCATCTCATGCTTTTTTTGCAGCTCGCTGCGTCCTTCGCCAGTTTCGGGAGTTGTTGTGCTGCCAACCCAGCAGCTGAGCGCACACGCGCACGCAACCTGCCCGCAGCATACCGAGGAGTCACATCATGGCCGCTACCAAGAAAGCAAATGGCGCTTCATCAAAACCCGGCGCCGGCAAGTCGAAGTCGATGGATGCCGTCGCTCTCCTGAAGGCCGACCACCGCAAGGTGGAGGAGCTGTTCGAGAGCTATGAAAAATCAAAGAGCGCGTCTGTGAAGACGAAGCTCGCCCAGCAGATCTGCATGGAGCTGACGGTTCACGCGACGATCGAGGAAGAAATCTTCTACCCCGCCGTCAAGGGCCAGGTGGAAGACGACATGCTGGACGAAGCCTATGTCGAGCACGACGGCGCAAAGATGATGATTGGTGAAATCCTCGCCGGCACGCCGGACGACGATTTCTACGACGCCAAGGTCAAGGTGCTGTCGGAAGAGATCGAGCATCACGTGAAGGAAGAAGAACAGCGCGACGGCATCTTCGCTCAGGCCAAGAAAGCTGGCGTCGACATGATGGATCTCGGCGAAAAGCTGGCAGCGCGGAAAGCCGAACTTGTGAAAGAGTTCAAGGCTTCCGGCATCCCGACGCCGCAGACCCGCTCCATGCGTGGTGTGGAGCTGAAGGTCGGCCATCCCGTAGAGATGGCCGGCTAGAGCGGTGGCGCCTGAGCTGATCATCAACATAATCGGCGTCGCCGCCGGCTTGTGCTCGATGGTCAGTTTTGTCCCGCAGATCGGCAAGATGCTGAAGACCAAGTCAGCGGAGGGCGTGTCACTGAAAATGTTTTCAGTGACCGTCACCGCGTTCGTGCTGTGGACCGCTTACGGTCTGCTGCTCGGCTCGTGGCCTATAGCTGTGTCGAACTTCGTCTGCCTGTGCATGGCGATCTGCATTGTCACGCTTCGCCTCAAGTATGGCGATGGCAACACTCAATCCATGCCTGGATAACGCAAGTAAGCTGGCAGTGCGTGAATGTCTGCTGCCCATTTGATGCGATCGGCGGTTTGCACGACTGCGATGGGCGGAGGGATGCTGTCGGGGTCATCCAGCGATGCGCTGGCTACATCGATCTTGCCCGGCAGGTAAGTCTCGCTGATGTAGAACAGGCCCGTGCCACATTCTCCGCAGAAGAAACGCTCTGCGTGTTCTGATGACGCCCGGGACTTTGGCTTGCCCTTTGTCACCTTCACGGCGTCTTTCGGATAGATCGCCCAGGCGACCATCGGGGCGCCGGCTGATCGACGACAATCATTGCAGCAGCAAATCGAGTGTCGCTCGGGCAGCCCACTCGCCTCATATCGGACTGCTCCGCAATGACACCCGCCCTGAAACAGGCTCGCCTCCATGTCTGCTAGTACAAACATGGCATACGCATTCCGATCGACCAATTACGCGAGAGGTTGTTGCTGACACATCACTGGCAGCAACGGTGAGCTGGCATGCTGACCTTCAACATAGTTGCGACGTGTTGGTCGCCGCGTTACTAGACAAATAGTGAACCGCCCCGGTAACCCCGGAGGCTGTTTGGTTTCAGTTACGCAGCGATAGCTGTTTCCTCCAGCGACGCAAAGTAGGCGGCCTCTGCCTCGGCGGGCGGG
>Ga0209181_10006247_pt1 | contig 16773 bp, 15 predicted proteins | sample MAT05_FD_187208 | JGI IMG/M metagenome (GOLD analysis project Ga0209181, IMG submission 187208) | Freshwater microbial communities from Lake Fryxell liftoff mats and glacier meltwater in Antarctica - MAT-05 (SPAdes) (version 2) | ecosystem: Environmental > Aquatic > Freshwater > Ice > Liftoff...
CTCGCCGGGCCGCTGCGGCCCGGCAGTTCAGCGTTCTTTGCCGACATCCGGAAAGCCAAGCCTGAGCCGTTCATCGAGCGGCTCAAGTTCTTTGCTGGAAGTCGCAGGGTGCTCCTGAGCACGATGATCTCCGAAAACGAGGCCGACCTTCGCAAGCCTTTAGAATATGAGATTGTAAGGCGAGGCTCTTGCAAAACCTACACGGTCACCGACGCGCGGCGTCATCGCTCAGAGGAGTGAAGGCATCTCGCCCTCTTACGGCCGAGGTTTTGCAAGAGCCGCAGGCTGCATTCCACCACCACATCTTTCATCAATCACACCGCATGAACCCGCCACGACCATTTACCCGACGAACTGCCCGCACCGCCATACCGGCCTTGCTGGCGATCCTTCTCGCCGCACCCACTCGCGCGCACGCCTCCTTCCTCCATGGCGATGCGCTCGACTCGCTCGCCGACGGCATCTCGTGGGTCGCCATCGTCCTTGCGCCGATCATCGGCATCACCGTCTTCTGGCTCGTCCATATCCTGCCGGAAAAAATTGCGCACAAAAAAAGGCACCCGCAGACCCGCGCGATCCAATGCCTGTGCCTGCTTTCGCGCTGTGCTTCGGCGGGCTGCTGTGGCCGATTGCGTGGTTGTGGGCTTACAGCAAGCCGGTGCTGTACAAACTCGCTTACGGCACCGATGTCGATGAATCGCTCGCGCACGGCGACGAGAAGCCATCGGCAACAACCGAAGTCGAAAAACTCCGTGCCCGGGTCGCGGAACTCGAAGCCCAAGCCAAGGGAGGAAAAGCGTAATGGAACTCATCCTGCTCATCATCTACTCGCTGATTGTTCGGTTCATCTTCTTCAAAAAGAAGTGGCTGCCTTGGAACATCACCAGCCAGGTCATCGTCGTCACCATCCCGATCTTTGCGCTGACGGTGATGATCCTTTTCATGAACATCGTCGCGCCTTCGTCAACCGACGTGCGGGCGATGAACTATGTCATCCCGATCGTGCCGCGCGTGACCGGGCAGGTCACCGAAGCGCCCATCGAGCCGAATCGCCCGATCAAGAATGGCGACGTGCTTTTCAAGATCGATCCTGTGCCGTTCGAGGCGACGGTGAAGGCGGCGGAGGCGACGCTCGCGCAGAACAGGGTGAAGCTGGTCACGGCTCCGGCCACCGAGCGCGGCTTGGAGGATCAGCTCAAGAACGCGGCGGCGAAAAAGGCCGCGCTCACCCCGCGCATCGACCTCGCGAAAAAGCGCGTCGAGCAATTCACCAATCTCGCCGCGAGCGGCGCGGGCAGGCGCGCGGACCTGGAACAGGCGCAGTCCGATCTCGGCAGTCTCGAAAGCGATTTCCTCGCCGCCGATGCCACCGAGTCGCAGGTGAAGCAGAAACTCGGCGCGAAAACCGAGGCCGGCGAGATCGACGAAATCGCGACGGCCCGGGCGCTGATCGCCAAGTCCGAGGCCGACCTCGGCAACGCGAAATACGACCTCGACGGCTGCGTCCACCTAGCACCGGCCGATGGTCGCGTGGCCAATCTCGCGCTGCGTCCAGGCGTGCGCGCTGCGCAACTGCCGATGGCGCCGGTGATGAGCTTCATCGAGGAGAACGATCCGTGGATCATCGCCTTCTTCCGCCAAAACGAACTGCGCTACGTCCAGCCGGGCAATGAAGCGGAAGTTTTTGTGGAGACGCATCCGGGCCGCATCATCAAGTGCAAAGTCGATTCCATCCTGTGGGCCACCGCGCAAGGCCAGATGCCGATCAGCGGCAACCTGCCCAACACGCAGCCGGTCGCCGCACCCGAGCAGCGCATCGCGGTGCGACTGCTCGTGGAGCCGAAGGACCGGGCGCTCTTCCTCGCCGCCGGAGCGCGCGGCGCGGGCGCGATCTGCACCGAGCACGGGAAGATGCTGCACGTCATGCGCAAGGTCTTCGTGCGCGTCTCGACGAAGGTCGATTGGTTCGTCTTCAAACTTCACTAACGCGTGCTCCACATGGATACCCGCACTCTCATCGGCACCGCTGCGTGCCTCGCGTTCGCCAGTTGTGCCATCAAAAATCCGCCGACCGGTGCCGATATCGCGCCGGACGCTGCACGGAAAGTCCCCGGCAAATGGAGCGGCCCGCACCGCAACGGCGATGTCGTGCCGAATTGGATTCGCACGTTTGGCGATCCGGAACTCACCTCGCTCATAGCGGACGCCGTCGCGCGGAACCCGGACCTCGCGGCTGCCGCCGCGCGTGTGGAAGCATCGCGCGCCGCGGTGCGCATCGCGGCATCATCGCTATATCCGCAGATCGCGGTGAAAGCACTCGGCGATCGGCAGGGGCGCGAAATCAACGGCACTTTCGGCGTCGATCCGCCGAGCCTGGGCAATCTCGGCGTCTCGAATTCCGGCGGTTCCCCTGACGTGCGCAGCTTGGAATCGTCCTCGCAGCGCTGGGTCTATGGCATCGGCATCGGCGCGGCGTGGGAGGCCGACGTGTGGGGCCGTGTCCGCTCGAAGAAGGCCGCCGCGAAGGCCGAGAGCGCCGCGCTCGAAGCCGACTGCGAATTCGCCCGGCAGTCGCTCGCCGCCGCCGCCGCGCGGGCATATTTTTCCACCATCGAAGCCGCACAGCAGGAAGCCAACGCCAAGGAGACGCCCGGGCTTTTCGAGGAGTATTCGAAGCTCACCGCGGAGAAGAAAAAGCAGGGTCAGGCGAGTGACTGCGACGTGGCGCAGATCCGCTCACGCACTCCGTGGGCGTCGCGCTGCGCGCCTTTGAGGACGTGGAGGGCGCACTTGCCGGCGACTACTACCTGCGCAAACGCGAAGACGCGCTCAACGAGATGGTCGCCGCCAGTTCCGACTCCGTGAAGCTCGGGCGCACTCGAATGGGTGAAGGCCAGGAGGACATGTTCACCATCCTGCGCCTCTCCGGCGAGAGTCTCGCAGCGAAGATCGAGCTGACCAAAGTCTGCGCCTCCCGCCTCCGCGAGCGGGTGAACCTGCACCTCGCCCTCGGCGGCGATTTCAAAGGCACCGGCGCCCCGGCGAAGTAGAGCACCCGACGCGGGTGCTCGACGAGAGCGTGAGCAACGGCGGACCGCGCACAGTGTGCTGGCCCCAATGCCTTTCTGACATACTGCCCGTCGTGATCTTCTGGGAAAAGTGATGACGCAGCCCTTCACAAATTATGATGGCGGGCAGTATATTTGGATTCTGAACAGCAGAGCCGACGAGCCGTCCGCCAAATGTAGCGCTGACGAGTCGTCGGCTGGCGACGTGGCCGGCCGCGGGAAGGATGGAGTGTCGCGTGACGTTTGCCGGGCCATCCCGCTGCCTCCGCCCATCCTGCCACGCCGACGGGTTGTCGGCGCCACATTGCCCCGCGCCCGCCCCGCTTTTCCGGATCGCCTACAGTGCGAGTATCCGAAAAGCAGTCGCGTTAGCCAACCCACAAAGTCCCCACAATGCCGTCCCGCGAATATCAGCGTGGGCCGGCGTGAGAGGCCCGCCATCCGGTCCGGTGGGCGACGGCAAACGTGCCCACCCGCCCTCCCGTGCGAAAGCGAAGGGACAGTCGCCGAAAGCGAGCATGCGAACCGGTCACTACTGCGTTGCCGCCGGTTCGGCTGGCACCTCTGCGCTTGGCAGAGCCTTCGATGTGGGCACGGACTTTGGCGGAGCCGGTTTCCAATCGGCGAGCTTGCCAAAGATGCAGCCGCTTTTCTCCAGTGGCGTGAGCAGCGTATCGAGACGTTGTTTGTTCTCCCCGCGCCAGTGCCGGTCATGGAAAAGGATCACCGAATTGTTTGACGGCAAGCCCGCCTCCTCGCGGTCCACGCCGACAATGCCTTGCCAATCATGCTGGTGAAGCCAGCAAAACTGCCGGTTTGTCGCAAACTCCCATGGCCAATGAAAATGCCGCATCCCCAGCGATTCAGTTTCCTTCACCAAACTAGCGAATGTGCTCCCGTCGCCAGGCAGCCTCGCGAGCGGGAAATCGAAATCAGGCAGGCTCAGGCTGACTCTGAAGTGCTCTGTGTTGCGCATGTAGTTGCTCCGGAAGGCGGCGCGTTGTCCCTCGGTCGTGAGGCCGTCATATTTTGCCACATACTCGCGTTTTCGCATCGGGCTGTGGATGTAGCATTGATTTGCTTGCCGCGCACCTTGAGCGGTGCGAGATACGTCCCGTGATTGTTCCTGTAGTGACATTCGGCAACCTTTGTCAGAGTCGCAGGCGTGGACGCAATGCCCGTCTCGCGGATTGCAATTTTGGGTGACAAGCTTAAGATCGGTCCGACAAGAACATGGGGAAGTGTCTCCTCCCAGATTACAGCACCTGTAGCTCAACCGGATAGAGCAGCGGTCTTCTAAACCGCAGGTTAGGAGTTCGAGTCTCCTCGGGTGCGCCACTTCGGGCAACAGATCAGGGATTGGGCTTTTCGCCTCCGGCAGATGCGAGACGGGCGCAGGCCTGGATGTCGAGCTTGCCGCTGGCGAGGATTGGGATGTGCTCGACGCGCAAGATCTGCCGCGGGATCCAGAGATTCGGCAGGCCGGCGGCGGTGAGTTTCTCCCGCAGCTCCTGCTGGCTGATATCGCGCGTGGTGAGGACCACGAGTGATTCGCCTTTCGCTTCGTCGGGGACGCCGGTCACGACGAGGACGCGTTCGCCTTCGGCGCTGAATCCCAGCGTCTCGACGATCCGTGCCTCGACGGTTTCGTGCGGGACCATCTCGCCGCCGATTTTTGAAAAGCGCGAGAGGCGTCCTTCGATGAAGATGAAGCCGTCCTCGTCGAACCGCGCGAGGTCGCCGGTGCGGAACCAGCCGTCGTGGATCACGTCGGCGGTGCGGGCGGGATCGTCGAGGTAGCCGTCGAAGACATTCGGTCCCTTGAACCACAGCATTCCGGTTTCGTGCAGGCTGAGGGGCGCGCCGGTTTCCGGGTGACGGATCTGTGCGGCGAGTCCTCCGAGGAGTTTGCCGGAGGAGCCTTTGCGGCTCGTGGGCTGGCTGCATTCGGGCGCGGGATTCGGGAGATTCACGGATGCGACGGGCGAGGTTTCGGTGAGGCCGTATCCCTGCATGACTTCGATGCCGAATCTCGCGTGGAACGTGTCGGCGAGTTCATCCGGGAGCTTTTCCGCGCCGGTGACGACGAGGTGGACGCTGCGGAGTTGCTCGGGCTTCGCGCGCTTCAGGTAGCCGCGGAGGAATGTGGGAGTGGCGAGCATGACCGTGGCTTTGTGGCGCTGGATGAGCGCCGAGCACTTGGCCGCTTCGAGGGGATTGGGAAAGGTGAGGACCTTGATGCCGTCGATGAACGGGAACAGCAGGCAGACGGTGGCGCCGAAGCTGTGGAAGAATGGAAGCGCGCCGAAGATGATGTCGTCCGGGCCGAGGTTGAGCATGTCGCCAAACTGGCGGGTGTTCGCGAGCAGGTTCCGGTGGGTGAGGGCGACGCCCTTGGGTTCGCCGCTGCTGCCGCTGGTGAAGAGGAGGAATGCCTCGCGCCGGTCGCCGTGTTGCGGGATGCCGGCGATGCGCCGGAGCAGCCCGGCGGGCAGGATGCTGGCGATGAGGAACCATTTCACCGCATCCTTTTTCAGGGCCGGCTTCAGCTCGTTCAGCAGCATGACATCGGGCGGCCAGGGAAAGTCCTTCAGCTTCTCCTGCATGATCCCGGCGGTGATGGCGCAGGTGATGCCGGCCTTGCGGATGCAGGCTTCGAGCGACGAGCGGCCCGCGGTGAAGTTGAGATTCACCGGGATTTTGCCCGCGAAGAGAACGGCGAGATTCGCGAGGATGCCGCCTGCGCCGGCGGGCAGCACGATGCCGACCCGGGTGGCTGGCACGCGTTTCCGGATGATCCTCGAGAGCGCAAGCGAGGCCGCGAGCAGCCGTCCGCGCGTGAGGGACGAGCCATCCATGCCGTCGATGAAGGCGATGGTGCCCGGCTTTTTCTTTAATCCCCGCAGGCAGGCGTCGGCGATGTGGCCGCGGAGGAGTGGCCGCTGCTGGTAGCTGAATTCCCCGAGCCCGAGCAATTGCTGCCGCACGCTCGCGGAGTCCGCCTCGCGCGCGGGCATCGCCTTTCCAAATGCGACGGTGACGGGGAATGGCAGCCGGCTCGGCCATTTCCAAAAGAACCGGCCACCGCGAAACGAAAAGACGCTGTTCCATGTGCGATCCATCCACACGGGCACGACCGGGCATTTCGCCTGGCGGGCGATGAGTTCGTAGCCGCGTTTGATCTGGAGCAGCGTGCCGCTGCGGGAAAGTTCGCCCTCGGGGAAAATGCAGACGATCTCCCCGGCGACGATGCGATTGACCGCGCCGCGGATGGCGTGCTTGGCGCGCTTGTCCGAGATCGGCAGCGCTCCGAAAAAGCGCAGGAACGGCCCGAGCCGGCGGTCATTGTAGTAGGCATCGAAGACGACGAACCGGATGGGTCGCGGACATGCGAGCTGCAGCAGGATGGCATCGACCCAGGTGAGGTGATTCGGCAGCAGGAGGAATCCGCCGGGAGGCAGGTCGTCGAGCCCGTGGGGCGTCACGCGGTAGAGGAGACGGCAGAGGCCGCACGCGACTTTGCGCGCGAGCCATTCGACGAAAGGAGATGGATTTTGAGTCTGCACTGGCGGGGAGGTAGCGGATCGGGAGTGAGGCGGCAAGCAGGGCTTGCCGCCCGGCCTTTACGTCGGAATCTGCACAGGATAAAGGTGGGCCATGCTCGTTTGCCCCGAATGCAAAACTGTCGAACCCGTGCCACGGCCAGCGGCATCGACTTCCTTGTGTGGGATGAAGGCGTCACGCACGGGTAGATGTTCGATGTGGTCCACCTTGCCGAGAGCAGCCGTGCTGTTGCCTGATGCGGATCCTCTTTGACCTCGGGCTCCAGCATCACCGGGCCGGGCGACTCGCCGAAGCGGAGGCGATCTACCGGCAGTTGCTGGCGGTTGCGCCGCAGCATGCGGATGCGCTGCACATGTTGGGCGTCATCTCGCTGCAATGCGGTCAGGATGAAGCGGCGGTGGAGATGATTCAAGAAGCCATTGCGCTCGCGCCGACACTCGCCGCTGCCCATTCCAACCTCGGTGAAGCTTATCGAAAGCTGGGCCGCCGCGACAAAGCGGTCGCAGCGTATCGGCGGGCGATCGAACTCCGACCCTGTTACCCTGAGGCGTTCAGCAATCTGGGCAATGTGCTTATGGAACAGGGATGGCTTGATGATGCTGTCGCCGCGTGTCGCCGCGCTCTGGAGTTTTCGCCTGATTTCGCCGAGGCCCATAACAATCTGGGCAACGCCTTGAGCGAGCAAGGGCACTTGGAGCAGGCCGTCGCTTCCTATCAGTGTGCGCTGGAATCGCGACCGGAATATGTGGAGGCGCACAACAACCTGGGCAATGCCTTGAGCGAGCAAGGAAGGCTGGACGAGGCGCTCGCGGCTTACCAGCGGGCGCTGCGACTGCAACCGGATCTGGCGGAGACCCACTACAACATGGGCAACGCCTGGAAAGATCGCGGGGAAGTGGACCTTGCGGTCGCGGCGTATCGGCATGCGTTGGCGTTGCAGCCGACATTTGCAACCGCGCATAGCAACCTATTGCACACCTTGCACTATCGAGCCGGTGAGGATGCGGTGGCGGCGTATCGCGAACATCTTCGCTGGAACGACGTTCACGCCCGGCCACTGGCGACGCTGGCGAATGCCCACGACAACGACCGCAATCCGGAGCGGCGGCTGCGGATTGGATATGTTTCGCCCGACTTCCGAGAGCACCCGGTGGCGTTCTTCGCGGAGAGTCTCTTCGCGCATCATGATGGGAGCCAGGTCGAATTGTTTTGCTATTCCAATGCGCCGGTCGCGGATCGATTCACGGAGCGGTTTCGCCAACTGGCGGGGCACTGGCACCAAATCCGTGGCCTCACAGATGAACAAGCCGTCGCGCTGATTCGGGAGGACCGCATCGATATTCTGATCGATTTGGCAGGCCATACGGCAGACCATCGCCTCCTGCTCTTCGCGCGAAAACCGGCCCCCGTGCAAGGCACCTATCTCGGCTACTGCGACACGACGGGACTGGCAGCGATGGACTTCCGGCTGACCGACGAGCACGCCGACCCCGCTGGGTTGACCGAGCATTTGCACAGCGAGCGGCTCGTCCGCCTGCCCGGAAGCGCGTGGTGCTTTCGCTCACCCGAAGACGCACCGGAGGTAGCCCCGGCTCCACTGCTGCGGGCAGGTCATGTCACCTTCGGCTGTTTCAACGCTCTGCCAAAAATCTCCCCGGCCACTGTCGCATTGTGGGCGGAGATCTTGCGCGCTTCGCCGGAGTCCCGGCTTTTGCTCAAAGCTGCGACGCTGCGGGACCGCGGCGCACAACGCTGTCTGCGAGCCGCGATGGCCAAAGCCGGGATCGCCCCGGATCGCGTTGATTTGCTGGGTCCGACGCCGACGAACTGCGCGCACCTCGCCAACTACGCCCGGGTGGACATCGCGCTGGACACCTTTCCTTATCACGGCACGACGACGACCTGCGACGCGCTCTACATGGGCGTCCCCGTGGTGACTCTGGCGGGAAAAACGCACGCAGCCCGCGTGGGTGTGAGCCTGCTCATGAATCTCGGTTTGCAGGAGCTGATCGCCAGCAGCGCGGAAGATTATGCGGCGATCGCCCTGGCGTTCGCGGAGGATGTGCCGCGCCTGGTCGCAATGCGGGCGACATTGCGCGCGCGGATGGCCGCCTCCCCATTGCAGGACGCACCCAGTTTTGCGCGGAACGTCGAAACGGCTTACCGGCAGGTCTGGCGCGATTGGTGTGCGCATGCGGAGCCGCGATCTTGACGATCGGGTTGACAGCTTTGAGGGAACGGACATGATGCAAATCCCGGGCTGCGAGCCTGCGTCGCGCCCGCCGAACAAACGACCACCCGTCTCCGGAACAGCCGTGGAAGCCAGCAACGCATTAGCATACCAGCAATGAAACCCCATCCATTCATCCTGACGGGCATCTTCGTGTTCGCCGCCACTCCATATATCCCGGCTGCCGATGGTACGTGGACCCAACTGACTGCCGGTGGTCTTTGGAGCGACACGGCCAACTGGTCCGGCGGGATCGTGGCTGATGGCAGCGGAGCGACCGCCGATTTCAGCACGCTGAACATCGTTTCGACGACCACCGTCCATCTCAATTCCTCCCGCACGATCGGAAACCTGACGTTTGGCGACGCGGTCCCGACCGGCAACTACGAGCGGTGGATTTTGGACGACAACGGCGCACCGGCAAACGTGCTGACCTTTGGAGGCAGCGCACCCACCATTACGGTCGCTCAGAAGTTCTCGGCAGCGATCATCAGCGCGACCATCGCCGGTACCGCCGGATTTTCCAAAGCTGGACCAGGCTGGCTCACCCTTGAGGGATCCAACACTTTCACCGGCACAATCACCGTGAACGGTGGCGGCCTCTATGGCTGTGGGAGCGCCGCGTTTGGCAACAATGCCGCCGTCGTGGTGAGTGACGTCGCTGGTGTATGGCTAGACTTGGACGGGGATTTCCGGATCGGCTCACTCACCGGCGGCGGTGCGAGTGGTGGCGATATCACGCTTTGGAGCGACTCTCTGACCATCGGCGGCAACAACAGCAGCCCTGCGCCGTATTCCGGGCGAATATATCCTGGCTGCGGCGGTGGCCGGCTGATCAAAATCGGCTCCGGCACCCTGACTCTCGCTGGGGACAATTACTACGATTCGTCCACGGTCATCAATGGCGGCGTGCTCAAGATCAATCCGACTGGTGCCATCAACTCCACCTCTGACGTGGCCATCGCCGGAGGCACGTTCGACTACAGTTCCACCACGGCGCTCAACGCCCCCGTTGTCTTTTCCGGCACCGGCAACACCCTCCGTGGCATCGGCACCATTAGCCAGCCTGTGAGCGTCACCGCTGGCAATGTCCTCTCGCCAGGCAGCGGTGGAGTGGGCGAAATGACCATCGCCGCAGTCACGCTTCGCGATCACTCGACTTTCAAAGTGGAGATCAACACCAGCGGAACTCCCAGCATCGACTTGCTCAACGTGACCGGCAGCCTGAACCTCGAGCCTTCGGCCATTCTGGACATTTCCGACGTGGGAGCCGACGTGCCGCTCGCCCCTGGCACGACGCTGACATTCCTCGACTACGGCGGCACGTGGAACGGCGGGACTTTTGACGGTCTCCCGGACGACAGCGTCTTCAGCCTCGGCTCCAATCAATTCCAGATCTCCTACAACGGCCCCGGCGGCATCGACACCGCGGTAACATTGACCGCGGTTGTTCCAGAGCCTGCCAGCGTCGCGTTGCTGAGTTTCGGCACACTCCTGCTGGCCGTACGCCGCCGCCGGGGCACGCAACCCTGCGCTGGAGGGTGAAGCGCCCTTGGCGTTGTTGCCGTGGCGGAACGGGCATTTCGATTCCGCAAGGCGGTATGATGAAAATGTTTCATTGCACGCGTGGGGCACTGGACTAGCTTCCGCGTCACCCAATGCTCAACGAGGACAGTATCCAATACGCCATCGAGAACACTCGTGTGATGGTGGCGCCGCAGAGTCGCATCGAGACTTTTGGAACGACGGTGTTCCGCTTCTTCCTGGTCTCCGAGCTGATGGACTCCGTGGGCCAGGTGCGGGTCCGCGACGGGCGGCTGCATGCGGAGCGACCCTCCATCATTACGCCGACGAATTTTCACCAGATGCTCGCCGAGGGATTTGGCGAGAAGGCGGGGCAGTTCGTCGAGTGGCTGCGGGAGAATGCGAGCGAGATGGCCGTGATGCGATACGGCTTCCAATTCCGGAAGACCGATGTGCAGGAGTCGATCGTGCATGATTCGGTCGAAGCCGTCCTCGACCGTCTGCGTGAGGGTGTGGATCGTGTGGAGGATCCGCTGAGCACCGTCATTCATGGCGTGGATGAGGGGTGGGAAGTGTGCCTGCTGAAATTCGCCACGGACATGATTCAGCGATCCGCGGCTGGGAACATCGACGAATGGCGGCGGCGCGGCCTGCTCTGAGCGGGGGTGTGGCGCTCCTGGTGAGCGGCGATGGTGCCGGCTGCTGATTACTTCTCCACGTGCTGCTACGGATCCTGACCATCCTCATCCTCGCAGGTGCCATCGTCGGTGGCGGATGGTTCATCGTTTACCAGCTCTACATCCTCCCGGAGGAGCGCCTTCGCGCCGACAGGGCACTCCCGCCACCGCCACCGCCGCCGGACCCGAGCCTCGCCGATTTTGAAAAATGCGTCCAAACGCGGACGAGCGGCACCGCAGCGGAAAGCCGGAAAGGCATCGAGTCCTTCCTCCGCGAGTATCCTGGATCGAGCAAGCGCGACGCCGCCTATGACATGCTGGGGGAAATCAATGCAGCGGAATTCTTCGCCGCGCGACCGGATGAATCGAACACGTATGTCGTGAAAAACGGGGACTCCATCTCGCGGGTCGCCAGCCGGACGAAAGTCCCGGTCGAACTGCTCGTCTTTCTCAATCACATCAGCGGGCCCTACATTCACCCGAATCAGCGGCTGCTGGCGCCGAGGTCCGCCTTCCGGCTCGTCATCCAGCAAAAGGCGAAGCGCGTCATCCTGTTAAACGGGGATCGCTTTTTCCGCCAGTATCCGGCGGCGGTCTGGCCGGGTGATCCGCAGAAGCCGGTGATTCATCCCAAGCAGAACGGGCGCGTGATTGAGAAGCGCGCGTTCGACAACAATACGGTCAGCGTCACCCCGGGGCAGCTTCAGTACCGCGATGCCCGGCACATGATGATCGTGAACATCGCCGGCCACTCCCTATACACGCAGCCGGAGGATCCGAAGCTGGTCGTCCAGCGTCCGCCCGGCGGGGGAATCGGACTGGTGCCGGCGCACATGGGCGAAATCGCGCTCTTGCTTCCCGCAGGCGCTCCCGTGAACATGGAATGAGCATGAAATCCCAGCCGCTCGACTTCGAAAAGCCCATCGCGGATCTCGAAAAAAAGCTCGACGAACTCCGCGGCCAGAGCCGGGACAACAAGGTGAACCTCGACCCCGAAGTGCGCCGCATGGAGTCGAAGATCGAGGAGATGAAGCGCCATGTGTATTCCAACCTGAACGCCTGGCAGCGCGTGCAGATCGCCCGCCACACCGCCCGGCCCTACACGCTCGATTACCTCCAGCTTTCCTTCTCCGACTTCGTGGAATTGCACGGCGACCGCCGCTTTGCCGATGATGCTTCGATGCCCGGCGGGCTCGCCACCATCGGACGCCACAAGTGCGCCGTCATCGGGCATCAAAAGGGGCGCGACACGAAGGAGAACATCAAACGCAACTTCGGCTGCGCGAATCCCGAAGGCTACCGCAAGGCGATGCGCCTGATGCGCATGGCGGAAAAATTCGGCATGCCCTTCGTCTCCCTCATCGACACGCCCGGCGCCTACCCCGGCATCGGCGCGGAGGAGCGGCACATCGCCGAAAGCATCGCCGTGAACATCCGCGACATGATGACCTTGCGCGCGCCCACCGTCGCGGTGGTCATCGGCGAAGGCGGCAGCGGCGGCGCGCTCGGCGTCGGCGTCAGCGACCGCGTGGTCATGCTCGAGAACGCCTACTATTCCGTCATCAGCCCCGAAGGCTGCGCCGCCATCCTCTGGAAACACCGCAAGCATGCCCCCGACGCCGCCCAGGCGCTGAAGCTCACCGCGCGGGACTTGCAGGAACTGAAGCTGGTGGACGACGTCATCCCCGAGCCGCTCGGCGGCGCGCACCAGGATCAGGCCGCCGCGATCGCGAACCTGCGCAAAGCCCTGGTGCATCACCTCGACGACCTGGTGAAGATCCCGATGGAGAAACTGATCGAGGACCGCTACCAGAAGTTCCGCCGGATGGGATTCGTCGCCGGGGAGTAATGTGGCACAGGCTTTCCAGCCTGTGATTGTGGAAGACCACAGGCTGGAAAGCCTGTGCCACATTTTCATTCGTGGCGACGGGCGGGCAGGAGCTAGCCCGGGTTAGGGTCAATGCCTTTCGGATACTCCCTTTCGGATACTCGGCCCCAAAGAGGAGGCGAACCTCCGGCAGCGGGCAGTGGGGAGTGGGGCAGGCGACTCGCCTGCCTGAGTCTCTTCCGGCGACTCGCCGGAAGAAAGCAACGATGGGCGTTGTGCTGCGAACAAGCTTTCCCAGACGCAGTTCCTCGCCAGCGTCTGCCTTGGCTTGAAGGCGCAATCTGCCGGGGATCTCACCCGGGTCATTTCCGATCGGAATCCCAGGAGGATTCCACCTTCAAGCCCAAGGCTGCCGAGGGGAACGAGCTGCCTCGGGGGGAACACATCCGCGTTAAAAAACCCCACTGTTGCTTCTTCCGGCGAGTCGCCGGAAGAGACTGAGGCAGGCGACTCGCCTGCCCCACTGCCGGTGCGCCGCCTCCTGTTCGGTTCAGAATACCCGAAAGGCATTGGGACTAGGGTCGTACTCCCGGCTTCTGCGGCTGCCCGCCAATGTTTTCCTTCTCGCGCTGCTGCTGTGCTGCTTTGTCGCGCGCCTTCGCCATCTCCTCCGCTTCGCGGCGCGCGTGTTCGACCGCTTCCTGGGAACCGCGCTTCGCATTTTCCATCGCCTCCTCCGCCTCATGCCTCACACGGTCGAGCTGCTTGCGGAGCTGTTCGATTTGCTCCTTGGGAAGGTTCGATTCCTCGATGCTGTGAATCAGCTTATCCATCTGCCCTTTCAGCATGGCACCCTGCTCGCCACTGACCCACGAGCGCTTTTCCACGATCACGCCGGGGTGCTTTTCCTTCAGTTGCTTGAGCTGATCCTGCATGCGCTCCTCCATGATGATGCCACCTCCGCCTTTGACAGCACCCCAGGGATTTGGTGCGGATCCGGGTGCGCCTCCGGGTTTGAAGCCGCCGCCGCCAGGGGCCATTTGGAACCATCTCGTCGGACCATGCTCGCCGGACTCCAACTCGTGCTCCACGAGCGTCAAGTTCGACTCTTTGCGTTCACCTTTGCGGAGGTAAGTGAGCTTCACGTTTTCGCCAGGCTTTTTCATCGCGACCAGTTTCCTGAGCTGCGCGGGCTCGACGATGATCTGATCGTCGAAGCGCAGCAGGATGTCATTCGCCTGCAGTCCGGCCTTCGCCGCGGGGCTCTCCGGTGCGACGTGATTGACGACCACGCCTTCGCCCGGTGCGAGTGAAAGTTGGGACGCGACGACTTCCTGCACGGGCTCCATCGCGATGCCAATCCATGGGCCTTTCTCGCGCTTCGCATTCAGCGGAACCGCCTGGCCGGGTGCGCCAATCTTGCCGCCACCGAATTGGACGCTGCCGCCGGCTTTCGCACCGTCGCCTTCCTTACCGAAGTAGAACGAGTTGTTCTCGTCGCTGAGCTTGAAGGTGCGCGTCTCCTTCTTGCCGTTGATGTCAATGGTGACCGTCGCGGTGCCGTCGGCGAGGTTGATGTCAGTCGGAGGAAACTTTGTCGTGTCCGGCTTGCGGCCCTCCTTTTTCTCCCCGTTTTTTTTGTCATCGGCTTTAATGTCTTCCGCGTGCGCGACTGGCAGCGCGAGCAGCAGTGCGGCGATGGTCTTGGTCAGGATGTTTGGTTTCATGATGTGGGTTTGGGTTTGGGTTTCTCAGTAAATCTCGAGCGCGACAGGGATGACGTCGCGGCGCGTCGTGGCCGTGTGAAGCGCCGGTCCGTTCGCTCCCGCGCGCACCGTCTCGTACTCCAGCCATTGCACGTCCATGATGCGATACGGCTGCTGATTCGGCGCGACAAGGATTCCCACCGGGCGGGCGCTCACGAGGAAATCCTGACTCTCCACGGGCAGCAGCGTTTCGGACGATGCGGAGCTTTTTGCCGCATTCTCACGCGCTTCGCCGGCACGATTCCGTTCCAAGATCGCGAATGTCGCCACGGCCACGCACGCGCCTGCCCCGAGCGGCAGCAGCCAGCGCAGCAGAAGCCCGCGGAACGGGGATTTCTCCGGCGGCATTTCTTTGGCCGGACGCGCTGCTGAGAGCCGGGCCATCAGCGACGCGTCGAGTTCCGCCGGGCGCAATTTGCGCAGCGCTTCCTCAATGGGTTCGAGGTCACTCACAGGACGACTCCTTTCAAAGTCTCGCGCAGCGCCTCGATAGCATAGCGGTAGCGCGAGGCAGCGGTGTTCAGCGGCACGCCGGTCGTCTCGGCGATCTCCTGAAATGTCAGGCCGCCCCAGACCTTGAGCGTGACGACTTCGCGATAGATGGGTGTCAGCGATTTCACGGCTTCCCCCAGCACGCGCTGCGTTTCACGTTCCTCGACGTCGGGCGAGAACCATTCCGCGTCGGGCCCGCCGGCTTCCGCTTCGCGCGCGCTGCGCCGGTCGCTGCTGCGCGCGAGATCGATCGCGCGGCGGCGGATGGTGGCAAAGACGAGAGCATCCGGGGGCATCCCATCGACGCGTCTCCATGACTCCACGAGCGCATCCTGCAGCACGTCCTCGGCATCGGCCTCGCAGCGGGTCTGCTGGCGCGCGTAGAGGTGAAAACGCGGACCGCAGCGTCGCAGCCAGGCGCGCCATTCATCGGAAGAGGGTTCGTATTGCACGGGAGGGCAGACATGTTGTCACCTTTCACGGCGTCGCCGTTCGATTTTTTTATCTCAATATCTTTCCGCCCGGCTAAACGGGAGGGATGAAAGAAGAGAACATCCTCGTTGTCCGCCGCTCCCTTTTCGATCAGCTCGGTGCGTTTCAAGGCCTGTGCTTCGACGTGGACCGCCACCTGCCCGCGTTCCTCGCACGCGAAAACAACTTCTTCACCCCACGCGGCCCCGCCGAGACCAACCCCGAACTGAAGCAGATCATCCCCTACGTCCTGCTCGTCCACGGCGACCGCGTCTTCCACTACGTACGCGGCAAGAAGGCCGGCGAGCAGCGTCTCGTGGCGAAGGGCAGCATCGGCATCGGCGGCCACATGAACAACGAGGACGAGGATCTCTTTGCGTTCGATCGCGGTGCGTACGACGTGGCGGTGCAGCGCGAGGTGGCGGAGGAAGTGTTCGTCGAGACCAAATTCACAAACCACGTCGTGGCGCTGCTGAATGACGACTCGAACGAAGTCGGCAAAGTCCATCTCGGCGTCGTCCACATTTTCCGCCTGGAATCCGACGCCGCGCGCAAACGCGAGAGCGTGATCACAGAATCCGGCTTCCTCACGATCCCCGAGTTGCGCGCCCGGCGCGACGCACTCGAGACGTGGTCGCAGCTCTGCCTCGACGGTCTCGACCGCCTGCTTGCCGCAGCGCGCTGACAGCCGGTTGAAATAGCCTCACGCGAAGGACGCGAAGCCCGCAAAGGGAAACTCCTTCAGAGGGACTTCGCGTCCTTCGCGTGAGGCCCATCCGGGCTTTTCAACCGGCTGCTAGCCTGCATTTCTCACACTCCTGGCATGGGATGCGACAGGGTGTTGCGGCGCCTGCACTGCACCCCGGCGAAGCGGGCGGCGTTCACGTAGCGTAGCTCTCCAGAGCTGCGCCGATAATCCCCAAAACCATGACCCACATCGCCCGCACTCCACTATCCCGCCGCAGTGAGCGCAGGCGCGGCGCAGCTCTGGAGAGCTACGCTACAATCGCGGCTTGCCGCCGCAGTGTGAGAAATGCGGGCTAGCTGGCGGTTCTCGCTCTTTCCCCGCTTCACCACCGGCCAATAGCCGTGACGCCTCCGGCGTCCAAAAGCGCATGAAACGCTCAGCCTTCGCCGAGCGCTTCCTTTGCCA
>Ga0209181_10006248_pt1 | contig 16768 bp, 5 predicted proteins | sample MAT05_FD_187208 | JGI IMG/M metagenome (GOLD analysis project Ga0209181, IMG submission 187208) | Freshwater microbial communities from Lake Fryxell liftoff mats and glacier meltwater in Antarctica - MAT-05 (SPAdes) (version 2) | ecosystem: Environmental > Aquatic > Freshwater > Ice > Liftoff...
TGTTTGGACCTTTGGTGACGGTTCTCCATCTTCCAATTTGTTTGACCCAACACACACCTACACCCAACCCGGATATTACACCGTAAGTTTATTTTACAGCAATGGCTATTGCGATAGCACACTTACAAAAAACCAATACATCCATGTGGTAGATGCCCCAAAGGCTGGCTTTACAGTGGCTAATAAACAAGGGTGTTCGCCGTTTACAGCCCAGTTTACCGATACTGTAAGTCTCAATGTTACCAAAAAAGAATATTTCTTTAGTGATTCGGTTATTTGGAAACCAATAAGCAAACCCAAATTTAGTTATACATTTACCAAACCCGGGCATTATTGGGCGGTGCAAAAACTTTACGGACATACAGGCTGCGTTATCCGCACCGATTCGGTTCAGGTGGTTGTTTCCAAAGGGTTGTTACTTTCCGATAGCATCCGAATCGTTTCGGCTTCTTATGATTTGGATAATGTGCTGCATTTGGACTGGCTGCCGCATCCTGCAGCTATAAATTACCAAACCTTTAAATCGCTGAATGGCGTAAGTTTTTCTCCGCTTGGCCAAACCAAGGATACTTTTATTACCGATAAGGCTGTTCCAGTAGGAAAAGTATTTTATCAGGTAAAAGGTGTTGACAGTTGTGGCTCGTTTTCATCATCACAAAACATAACCGCTCCGGCTTTTATTTCGGGCCATACCGTTAATGGCAATGAGGCTGCGCTAATTAATCAAAACTTGCAGGAAGGATTCGGGACACCGTTTAAAACACAGCTATATGGCAGTTTCGATACTAAATTTCAGTTCATCGCATTGAAAACAAATCCGGCCAATCCATTTACCGACCCCGATTTTGCGGAACAAGATGCTTTGAGGAAATGCTACCGTTTGGTATCAAACTTTACTAATCAAGATATGTTCAGCAACAATTTTTGTTTGGATTATGTACCTGTAGTTTATATGCCCAATATATTTTCCCCTGATGGAAATGGATTAAATGATAAATTTGGCCCAATAACTTATGGCGTAGAATCATACATAATGAGCATCTACAATCGCTGGGGCGAAATTATTTACGCAGGTAGCGAGGCTTGGAATGGCAATTATAAAGGTCAAGTAGTAATGGACGGGATTTATTTTTATCAGGTGTTTTTAATCGAAAACAGCCGCAAGGTGGTTTCTAAAAAAGGTACGGTTCAGGTGCTGCGATAATTCAATTTCTAAATTTAATCACCGCGATTACCTCTTATATCTCTGGGCAAAATCACCAAACGCTGGTAATTTATGAATGCCGCTAAGTGACAAGTTTCAGGATTGCTGGTGTGGATAATCAGACAGTTAAATACTTTAATACTCCTCAAAAATAGGACCACTAGTTAAGTTAAAAAACAACTTAATTTAACAACCCAAATTCAAAAAAAAATCGAGACGCAAATTTACGCCTGAATTCATGACTAGAGTGGCCTTTGGAGGGACCAAGGATCAACTAACATTGGCAGAATTGTCCAAGAAGTCTGAAGCAAATTCTGTTGTAATTTCCTTGTGGAAAGCAGAATTTTTAGCCAATCTTTCAGCTTTATTTAAAAAAACATCATCCGAAGAATACCCAACGGAAGAGGTATACATTGAGAAGCTCTATGCACAAATAGGGCAACTCAAGGTAAAGAATGACTTTTTTTTAAAAAAAATAAAAAATAAAAATCAACGTTGTTAAACGCAATTATTTCACATTAGCCTATGCAAACAGGGATTAAAACAAACCCTTTGTGCTTCAACGTGACTTTTTAGTCAAAATATAACCAATAGCCGTAAATCTGAATTTACACCTAAAAGAATTGCCTACTTTTGTTATGTTTTGATTGAATACAGAATTTTTCTTCTGGCTTTTCTTATTTTCATGCTGCAAAGCAAGGGCTTATCTCAAAGTTTTTCAATCAATGGCACTACTCAGAAATTTTACGGAACCGATTGTTATAAATTAACAAGTGCCGTTAATTGGCAAAATGGCTCAGTCTGGTTCTCTGACAAGTTAGATTTAAGCAAACCGTTTGATTTGGAGTATACACTAAATTTCGGGAAGAGTGATGCCGGTGCCGATGGCATTGTGCTTGCCATTCAAACTGTTGGAATAAACGCTCTTGGGCAAAATGGTGGGTCCTTAGGTTTTGAAGGATTCTCTCCGGCTTTAGGCATAGAATTTGATGAGTATCAAAATATCAATGACCCCGTTTATGATCATATTGCTTTAGTGCAAAATGGATCGGTGGCTCATCCAACGGGTTCTTCAATTTATACGCCCGTTTCTGCCCTAACAAATAATGGCAATATAGAAGACGGCAAAGATCATTTGGTAAGAATTAAATGGAACCCATCCGGTTTTCAATTTGAAGTTTTTTTTGATTGTGTAAGCAGGCTTAACCTCTCTAAGTAATGTTTTCAGAGTAACTTCCGTAGATTAGGGATAAATTCTATAATTGAGTTCTGGAATAACAGGATGGTATCTGATTGGTTGATTGCTGAGTAGTTTTTTTGGTATTTTGATACCTGTTTTATATTCTTTAAGATTCAATCTTACCACAACTGTAAGCCCTGTGCTGGTTGGTGTTTGTTCAATAAGTTTTTGAACGGTTTGATAATCGTAAAAAATGACCCCTTCCATAGCTTCGTATACATGACTAAATAAGCGAGGTTCGATTGGGTTCCATTTGGAGCAATAAGGGGGATAATGGCTAACAATAACACACATCCCTGTTTGTTTGGCAAATTCCTGGAGCATATGTTTAAATATATGATGCCTATAGGAATTGGCTCCACCTGCATCACATAAGAGTATAATATTTTTCGCATCAGGATATTGGTGAATTCCATGAGTGTCTCATCACCAAAGTAAATTATCTATAACAAAATCAGCCGTTTCACTACTTGCCCCAACAGAAATATATCCCTTATTAGCTGCCATATCATAAATGCCATGTGGAATAACTTTGCCTTTAGACAGATGTTCATAGTCGTGGTCGTACACTCTTAGGGCCTTAGTGCAATAACATTTTCCATTTCTATAAAAAATACCTAAGCGTTCCTTCTTCTTACAGTCCATACTTAGAACAGGACTACCTAAACTCATTATCAATACCAAATTACAAATGATTTGAAACTGTGCATCCCGATTGGCATAACTACCTTTAGCCAATTGTTTGGATTGCTTGCGATAACTATACCCCAAACCCAAAAGCATTCTCTTCACCACACCATTACTTACTTCAATATGATGTTGGGTCTCAAAAAGTTTCGCTATTGCAGATGGCTTCAGGCTTATCCAATAAACATTCTCATCCGTTGGACTCCCGGCTCTATGGCTTTCTAATAAAGATTTTAAGAGATGATTTATTTCAGGATATTTTTCAGTTTTTTTTTCTACCACCAACCGCTTTGCGTTGCTTGCCTTTGGCTACAAAAACCTTCCAAGCCAGATGTTAATTCCTTTCTCCCCTGTGCTATAGTATCAGGATTTACCGCCACTTGCTTATGTATTTTATACCCCCTCTACCTAATTTCAGAGATTCTAATGCTGCATAATGCCTGCGATCAATTTCCCGACAACCGACTGTAATGCAGTCGCATTAATAACTTGGTACTCTATGGAAATTCTTCTATCATAAAATTTAAAAAAGCAAAATTCAGAGTTAATTTGTTCTTTAAACTTTAATTTTTATTCAGATAAACACATATATTTTTAAGTCCTGTCCTGACAATTATTCATCAATTTTCAACTCTCCTTTCACGGAAGTTATTTTGAAAACTTTACTTAGGACTCAAAATGGTTATTATCTTTAAACTAAATTCGGATGAACAAATGGAATAAACCAAAATAAAATATTTTGATATTTTTTAAGACTTCTCAACTAACAATTCTAAGGTAATTAAAGTCCATTTTCCATTTGGAACAATTAGCAAAAAATATGATTTGACCACACATAAATTACTCACTATATATTTTGTGTAATAGGTATTATCTCAAACAAATTTATAAAGCAAAAAAAATCCCTGCAGTAAACCGCCGGGATTTTGTTATTAAGAGTAAAAAGGAATTAATTCCTTACTTCGAACCTTAGCACGTTTGTTTTGCCTTGGTCTGTAGTTAGTTTGGCAGTATAAATTCCGGCAGCTAAGTGTTCAGTATTCAGCACTAGGCTTTCATTAAATCGTAAATCGGAAATAACTAATCGGCCCATTTGATCGTAAACCTCAAGATTAACCATATCTCCAATACTTACTTCAATGGTAACTTTATCTGTACCTGGGTTCGGATAAAGTTTTGCTGCAAAGGCATTAGTATTTAGTCCTTTTGCCGAACCTACATTAAATAAGCTTACGTTTATTAAAGCAGGATTGCCTGGACAACCATTGTTTCCTGTTTCTGTTACGGTTAAACTTCCGCTGATACCAGTTTTATTCCATTGAACCTGTGCTGAATTTGAACCATTAGACAAAACGGTACCATTAAGGGCAACCCAATTGAAGGATGAACCAGAGGTAAATGGTACGCTATATCCCTGAATGCTGCCGTTGGCAACACTGTTTAATCCTGTAATAGAAACATTTGTAGGATTTGGAAGTACTTTCATAAAATAGTAAGCCGAATCGCCACAACCAGCCAAAGTTACCACATTTAGGGTTACTCTAAATGTCCCAGAATTAGTATAAACTCTTGTTGCATTATTGCTAGAGGCTGTGGTTCCGTCTCCCAATTTCCAAGCACTTGATACAGTAGCTCCGCTGCTTGTATTTACATGCGAAAAACTGTTTCCGTTTAAACATTGAATATCATCGTTCGTTGTAAAGGAAGCTGTTGGGCTGGCATTTACATTTATCGATTTGGTAATGTTATCAGAACAGCCGAAATCAGAAGCAACAATTAAAGTTACATTAAATGTAGCTATCGAAGTATATTTCTTAACCACATACGAGCCCGAAGAACTGCTTCCGTCCCCAAAATTCCAAATAGTGTTTAATGCGCCGTTACTAATCGTTGAGCCATCGGTAAAGGCAAATAGGTTTCCTTTTAAACACTGACTATTGTTACTAACCGCGAAATTAGCAACCGGTTTTGGATAAACCGACACATCTGAACTAGCCGAATCCTTGCAGCCATTGATACTCGTAAGCATTAATCTTACAATATAATTTCCCGAGCTTGCATACGATTTCGATGGATTTGTAGCTGTTGAAGTACTGCCATCGCCTAAATTCCAAGCACGGGTAAAGCTTCCTGCTGAAATAGAGGAGTTGTCGGTAAAGTCGAAGGTGTTTCCGGTGATACATTGGCCTTTTTTATTGATACTAAATGAAGCTTTGGGTGCTGCATAAATATTTACTGCTTTGGTGGCTGTGGAAACACAACCATTAATAGACTCAACATTTAAAGAGACATTATAAGTGCCAGGATTAGAATAGGTGTAACTTGGATTTAAACTATTAGAACTATTGCCATCTCCAAATTGCCAGTAAACATCATTGATACCACTCGACGTATTTGTAAACACAGTAGCTGAGCCTATACAACGATCGGTGGCGGTAAAATTAGCAACAGGATTGCTGAAAATAGTAACTTGTTTTGAAAATACATCAGTGCATCCATTTGCATTAGTGGTCGTTAAGGTAACCGTATAAGTTCCGGCGGCTGCATACGTATAAGTAGGAGAAGCGGACGAAGAAGTTCCGGCATCGCCAAAATTCCAATTATAGGTAACTCCACCAACAGATGTGTTGTTAAAAGTAACCACCTGTCCTTGGCAAACACTGGCAGCATTAAAATTAGCCAAAGGTTTTGCATTAATCAAAACATTGGAACTGCTAGTATTTACACAACCTTTATCGGTGTTAGCCGTTAGCGTTACCGTATAAGTTCCCGCAGTATTATAAACGTTGGTTACATTGGTAGAAGCACTGGAATTTCCGTCGCCAAACTTCCACTGGTAAGTCATATTACCTGAGGCCAAAGAAGAAGTATTAGTAAACGTAGCGGTTGCTCCAACACAGAAACTGCTAGCATTGGTAAACGAAACTTTTGCTCTTGGGAAAATTGAAACATTCGAATTAGTAGTATCCATGCAACCGTTTAGTGAAATTACAATAAGTCTTACGTTGTAAGTTCCTGCGGTTGTGTAGCCTTTAGAAGGATTGGCAGCAGAGGATGTGTTTCCGTCACCGAAGGTCCAAGTATGTGAAATAGCTCCTACAGAATTTGAGGTAAATGCAAGATTATCGGTTTCACAACCATTGTTTACACTAAAGGATGCCACCGGTCTTGGCCAAACGGTAATACTTCTAAAGGTTGAATCTTTACACCCGTTGCTGCTAACCGAAACAAGTTTAACATTGTAATTTCCGGCGGTTCTATAAATATTGGTTGGACTGGTAAGGGTGCTGCTATTTGCGTTTCCAAAATCCCAAGCAAAAGAAGCGCCATTGGTAGTTGTATTTGTAAAACTCATTAAACCACCGCGGCAAATTGGATTAGGACTAGCTATGAATGAAACCGAAGGTTTTGCAAAAACAGTTACCGATTTGGTAATGGAGTCTTTACAACTATTTACAGACGCAACAGCCAATTTAACGGTGTAATTTCCTGCCGAAGCATAATTATAATTCGGCGAAGCGGCCGCACTGCTATTACCATCGCCAAAACTCCAAATGTAGGTAACCGAGGCTATCGATTGATTATTGAAACTTACCGCATTGCCAAAACATTGATTTGAAGCACTAAAAGCAGCAGTTGGTTTCGCAAAAATTGTAATTTTTTGAGTAATTGAATCTTCACAACCAAAACTACTCGCTACTTTAAGTTTTACATCATAAGTGCCTGAACTGGCGTAGACTTTGGAAGGGTTTGTAAGTGTTGAAGCGGTGGCATCACCAAAATTCCATTTACTACTGCTGGCTCCGGTGCTTGAATTACTAAAGTTAATGGATGTGCCAATGCATACATTAGCTCCTGTAAATGTGGCCTTTGGAGCAGGATAAACAGAACTTGAATTGCTTACGGAATTAGAGCAACCATTAGAATTAGTTGCGGTTAATTTTACAGTATAATTACCAGAAGTTGGATAGGTGTATGTTGGGTTGGTAGTTGTGGAGGTATTGCCATTGCCAAAATCCCATTTGTAGGTTAAAGCCCCCGTTGATGTGTTAGTAAAAGATGATACAAATCCTAAACATACATTCGAAGAAGTGAAACTAGTCGTTGGATTTGAATGAATGGTTACCGTTCCCGTGGTGGAATCGACACATCCGTTGCTCGTAGTTACTTTTAACTTTATAGTGTATGTTCCGGCAGAAGCAAATGTAAGACTTGGATTAACATTAGTAGAAGTAGCACCGTTACCAAAATCCCAAAAATACCCAGATGCACCACTAGATGAATTGTTAAAAGTGGTAGAAGTACCTACACAACTATTTGATGTACTAAAACTAGCTGTTGGTTTACTGAATAAAGACACTTGTTTTGTAAGTGAATCTTTACAGCCAAAAGACGAAGTTGAAACCAGTTTTACATTATAGGTTCCTGCACTCGCATACGTTTTACTAAACGACGATACCGTTGTATTGCTGCTACTTCCATCACCAAAAGTCCAAGCTAGGGCAGCAAAATTTGAAGATGAATTTGTAAATGCATTAGAAGCCGGTGCACAAGTATTGGATACAGAAAAATCAGGGGTTGATCGAATGTTAAATGCAACAACTTTTGTTACTGAGTCTTTAAAACCTCCGGAAAGTGATATTTTGAATTTCACATTGTAGGTTCCAGAAGATTTATATTGATGTCTTGCGCTTCTGACATTCGATGTGTTTCCATCTCCAAAATTCCATGAATATACTACGCCTCCTGATGAACCGCAGGCATAAACAGTTTGATCACTAAAGATAGCAGAATCGCCTTGACATTTAAGAGTAAACGAAAAATTAGCTGAAGGCGATGTGGCTACAATAACAGTTTTTACACTAGAATCTTTACAACCCAAGCCGCTGGTAGCTTTTAAACTAACCACATAAGTGCCGCTAGCCGCATACGTCTTGTTTGGAACACTTGAAGTGCTGTTGGTACCATCGCCAAATTTCCATTCATAACTTAAAGATCCAGACGAGATATTAGATGAATTGGTTAAAGGCATTGGATCATTATAACAATGGTTACTTGCACCAAAAACAACATTTGGTTTTGGCAAAGTGCGAATTTTCAAGGCATTACTAATTCCATCCGGACAACCAGTACTTTGGGCCAATCTTTGGAAGTAAGTAAGACTTGAAACTGCTGGCGAAGAATAAGTGGAAGAATTTGCCCCGCTTATGTTATTCCAGTTAATACTATCTGTTGACGATTGCCATTGAACCGAATAGGTTCCAGGCCCGCCGCTTGGTGCCGAAACCTGCGTGAATGCAGCTGGGGTACTCCCTGCACAAAGCGTCTGTCCTGCTGCAATAGACCCTCCAGCGATGGGTGAATAAAGCTCAATTTTTACGCCATTGGTATTTGCTGTAGGGCAAGTTCCAGAAGTAACTAATACTTGATAATAAGTTACTTTAGTTACATTGCTTGGCGTAAATGTGGCCCCTGTTTGACCAAATACATTACTCCAAGTAGCCGAATCGGGTGACTGTTGCCACTGATAGGTGTAAGTTCCAAAAGCTCCTGTTGGTGTGGTGCTAAATTTGAGTTGAGAACCTGTACCATTAAAACAAATAGTTTGCTTTGATCCAATGGCACCAGCCGTTAAAGGCGCATTTGTTGTTATTCTAACCGTATTTGTATAAGCCGGTCCACAACCTGAAGTGGTGGTAACAGCGCGACGATAATAGGTACTTACTGTTAATGCACCTGGTTGATAATCGGTTGAGAAAGCTCCACTAATATTTGTAAAGTTTACATTATTGGTAGATACTTGCCACTGAAACAAGTAAGGCCCTTTGCTTCCGGATGCGCTTGTATTTCCTGTAATTAAGGATGGGGTGGTATTATAACAAATACTTTGATCAGCAGAAATACTGCCAGCTACCAAATTACTCAATATGAATACCGAACGAACCGCACTGTCGACACAGCCGGTATTGCTGGTTGAGATTATTTTCACATTGTACGAAATACCTGCACCGGAATACGAGTGAGTTGTTGAGTTTCCTGTTCCATTGCTGCCGTCGCCAAATCGCCATGAATTGCTGGTGATGGCTCCCCCTGCAATGGTTGAAGTGCTCGTAAACATAGTAGTTCCTCCGGCACATGTATCCGAAATGGTAAATGATGGTTTAACAAGGCGATCGGCTGTAAATTTAAAATCCTGACAACTAAGGGCCTTCCCAAAAATATTGACAGGCACCACACGCCAAGAATAATTAGCTGCTGTGAGGGGCACTGTTAAAGAAGTTGCACTTTGATTAGAAGATATTAGTGTTGTTGCCGGTCCACTTCCTGAATTAAGGTAAATATCATAGGCAATAGCTGTTGGAGCTGATGCCCAGCTTAGATTAATATTACCGGCACAAACTGTTGATGAATTGCTAGGTGTTAAGGGCGCACTGATACACAAAGGCAAGCCAGAACTTACACAAATAGTAAAGTTTTCATCAATTACTGTTCCTGTGTCCGAATGATAAACACGAACATAATATGTATTTCCTATCGTTGTGCTTAGCAATGCTGTATCGGTTAAACCTGCTCCGGCAGCGTTAACACATTGAAGCGAATTTAAAACTCCGCAATTGCCCGGAGCTATACCACCGTCAAATAGTTGGAAAGCAGGATTGAATAAGCCTGTTGCTGAAACTGATATTTTTGTTAATGCATTTACCGCAGTAAATTTATACCAAACATCGTCATCAGGCATCCCACAAGAAATCGTTTGCGATGATTGGGTTGCTGAAACGGTATTGTCGGATAAAGTATTAGAACCAGTGTTGCAACCAAATGCCGACAAGCCAGTTAATTCAGTAGCTGTAACACAATCGTCATTTTCGGCTTTTGAGATTACCACAACCGAAAACTCCCCGGTTTGAGCCCAATTAGGACTTTCGATAGAAACACTTGGAGTGCTGGTATATCCATAACCGCCACTGTTGATGGTAATACCTGAAACGCTTCCTGCTGTAATCACTGCAGTTCCTACGGCATCATTTCCTCCACCGCCGCTAAATCTAACCCTGGCGGTTAATATTGAACCGGAGGTTGCCAACGTATATCCACTTCCTGAATTAAGAATGTTTACAGAAGACACAAGTCCTCCACTTGTAATATTAGAGGTACCTGTTGCTTGAATTCCGCCCCCATCGTGGTATACGCGAATAAAATAGGTCTGTCCCGGGGTTAATCCGGAAGCTGTTGCATCAATAAAAGTTCCGGCTGATGCAGCAACTTCGCATTGCGATGGAGATAATAGACCCAAACTTGAATTTAAAACTTGAACTCGTGGTAAATATCCACCCGATCCGTAGATACGAACAGTTGATTTTTTCTGAGTAGCTTTGAATTTAAACCAAACATCATCATCGGCTAATCCTGCACAAACACTATTTGAAGAAGCGGTTGCAAAACGAGAAGAGTAAAAGGTGCCACTTAGATTATTTGGAACAGAAGTAAATGAAGTTAGTGAAATAGCACCACTAGCCTCATCATTAGAAGGTGCGGAAGCAGCAGGAGGTGAGAATCCGGCATAAGTGCCCGGTATAAATTTAATAGTTGAATTGGCTTCTGGAAGATTTTTTAAGGCATTTGAACCAACGTTTGAAGTTTGTACAAAATTATTCGAAAATGCTGTAGAGTTTTCGTATTGCATTGCCAAAACTTGTCCCGGCATTGGGTTACCATTCACCAATAATCCGCCCAACCCGCAAGAGTAAGAATAGATAAAATTACCAGTTCCGTTGAAACCTTGAATTTTTCCATAATTAAAGGTGATGCTGTTATCGCTTTCGTCTAAAACTACCTGAAAGTTCAATCTACCGGCAGGACCTGTTAAAGCTTTAAAATCTGCCCATTCGCAGACAATTTTTCTGCTACCGGACGAACTGCCTATGATTTGATAACGCATAGCGGAATCTAATTTTGCAATGAGTCCTGAACTTGGATTGGTCGTTAAATCTTCCCAGAATGGTGCAATAACCAATGGTATTGCAGCTCCGCCAAATACATTAGACAGACTTGAACTCGTTGTTGAGCCGCTTCTATTGGTAATTAGTTTAATAAAGCCATTAGTTGAAATATTAAATCCTTTTACTGTATCACCTTGAAACATAAAGGTAGAAGAAGGTATTGTAATGGCAGGTGAAATATTATCATCGGTACTTGTGCTTGTCCAGCCAAAATTATTGCCAGTACTTATAATTGAATTATAGGTATTGCCTGTTGTTCTGCTTATTTGATAGTTTAATGGAGCTGGAGGCGTATAGGTCGTAAACCAAGCGTAGTAATCGTCGCCGCTAGGTGCAATTGGACCAGGCGAAGTAGTACCAGTAACTCTTGAACCAGTGGCTCCGAGCGATAAATTGGCAGTGCCACTCGTTAAACTTCTCACAGTCCATGAACCACTTAAAGATGCAGACTGTGCTACAAATAAACTAGCTTGGTCTGAAACCAATGAATCGGTGGTGTTCCAATTTAAAGTTACTCTGGGACTTGTTCCGTAAACAGCACCAGAATTAGTAATAACTCGAAAAGCTCTTTTACCAATAGCGCCGCCTGAAGGTGCTCCGGTCTGTGTGGCGGTTAAGGTCAAAACAGATGCTCCAGTAGACGCAGTACCAGTTCCTGTAAAGGCAGATAAGGTTCCACTAAAAGGGAAGTTTAAGTTACTACCTGCGGTTCCGCCACCGCGTGTAGTTAAGGTAATAGAAGCATTTTTTACTTGGTTGGTTAATGATCCTGTAGCTCCGGTATACGCATTCCATGAAAACAAGAGGTTACTGCCATTCATGTCTAAAACACCCGATGATAATGTTAATGGCGCAGTACCAAATACTTCAATGTCTCCATAAAAGTTTGCACCTATTCCAGGCGAAGCAAGGGTTAGATTATTTAATTTACGTGTTGAAGGTACTTCAGCGCCTTCTGTATTAGCAATTACAACCGGTGAAGGCGTAAAATTATTATAAGTCAAATTGTATAGGGCAATCCGGCTAACAGGAACACTAGCAACAACCACAAAAGTTCCTCCGGTTGAAGTACCGCTTGTAGCACCAAAACCTACCGCAGGTGCCACAACATAACCAAAGCCAGAATTGGTTACCGTAAAACTTGTTAATTGACCGTTTGAACCTATAGAAGCAGTTGCTGATGGCCAACAACCACTTGGAAATTCAAGCGTGGCAGAGCCGGCAGAAAATGACAAAGTAGGTGGTACCGAATAACATGCTGTTCCCGGCGTGGTTAAATATACAGAAATAACACGACCTTGATTAACTGTAATTGTGAAGCTAGAGGTAGTTAAAGCAGTGCCTGATACCAGAGTGCCGCCACTTAAAGAAATGGTTGGATTTGTGGTATAACTAGATCCTGGATTAGTTAACAAGTTTATTCCAGATGGCCCTGTGAATCCTACTGTTGGGGCAACAGTGTAATAAACGCCACCATTAGTTGTAGTAATAGCACCAACTCCGGATTGTAAGGAGGCTCCTTGTGTACTGTTGATATTAAGCCCACCAGCTAAGGTTGCGCTTCCACTCTTTTGAGTCAAACTGTTTGTTGGGCCAATAATCTGTTGAAAATACACAACGGAGGCTGTAGCCAATGTATTTACTGTGCCACCATTTGTTATAAAAACCAATGTCGGCACAGCAGAATAGCCGGATCCTGCGTTGTCAAGTGTTAAGCTTCGCACTGTTTGGGTTGCTGATTGATAATTAACCGATACTTTTGCAGGGTTACCAATATAAAGAAACGTAGCAGTTCCGCTGCCAGTAGCTCCAGACGAATGTGTAGGAGGAGCGGTGACAGATGGGGTTCCGGCGACAGTACATACGTATAATTTATCACCGTAAAAGTATTGAGTTCCAACTGATACAGAAATTTTCTGAAAAGGATTGCCCAGCGTGCCGATGGTACCTATCCAAAGTAAGTCAACACTTCCATTGGCAGTAATACCCGAGGTGTGGTTTGGCGACGTGCTCGAAGAAAAGGTACCGGTGGTTGTTGCTAAGTAAACATTGCTGCCTGAATAATATCTGACATCTGAGGTTCCAGTTCCAGAACCTGCCCAAGCGGTTGCTGTTGCACCAAAAACGATTGGCGCATTGGTGTAAGCCATGCCCATATTGATTATGGCAACACTCGCTACTTGTAAATTTAAGTTTTGTCCAAATATGGAAATTGTATTATCAATAGTTAATTTACTATTCGTATTTAAAGTGCCAGCTGTTGCTGCAAAACCTGATGCGACCAAAGCTTGAGATGTACTAATGGTTGAAGTTCCTGTGGTTTGAAAAAATAAAGATCGGATAATTCCGTACGAACCATCGCCTTGAAATTGACCGGTTCCACCAAGAACTTGATTCATCTTTCCAGCAACTTGACTTCCGTTAAAGTTGAGTAAAGTTGAAGCTACGGCCAAATTTGCATATCCGTTATTGGTAAAGTTACCGCCAACGTTGATAGTTTGGCCGATTGAACCTGTGGTATAAGGCAAAAATTTAGCGCCTGCTCTTATCGTAAAATCGTTCATAATGTTCATGGCGTTGGTGGTAGCATTCCATGTTAATATTCCTGAATTTCCTTGACCAACAGTAATATTTTTCATAACTACTAATTGATCAATGACCACCGTTGCGCCATCTGCAATTACCGCAGCCTCTGTTGATGTAGGAACAAGTCCGCCTTGCCAAGTGGCAGGACTGCTCCAAAAGCCACCGATTGTAGTGCTAACAAAATTAACGAGGGCACTTGTCGATTTGGTTTCTTTTAAGGGAGAGCTGGTATTGTAAAGAGGACCAACGTTGCAAAGATTTGTAGAATAAACATAAAAATCGAAAACGGTTGTGTCTTTTAAGTCCTCTCCAATAAAATTAGTGCTTGAGCCCAAGGAAATAACCTTGCCTAAGCCAAGGGAATTTCCTCTAAAATAATATTTGCCATTTACCGGATTTGTAACTGCAGAATCTTTTGGATAAGCAACCACAAGATAGCTGTTAGGGTTACCACTAGCTGCGGTAAATTGTCCCATTATTTTGGAACTCGATCCGGCAACTGCCGATAGAATCAAGGACGTTGGCTGAGAACTTGGTGTTCCGGTGCAAGACACTACAGGTGCAAACGAATATAAATGGCCTTCGGATGGTTGTGTAGCAATTGCGTCATTTGCCGATGTATTGCTAATTGATAAAGGATTAAGTGTTAAGCTGATAAATTTGGCCGGTGAAGTTGCAAGCCCACGAATACCAATAGAGGCTGTTGATGTTGCGGTACCAATTTTACCATAACGATACTCAATTCTGTTTGAAGTTTCATACAACCAAATTTGAAAAAGAGAATTGGCAGGATTTGTTGTAACCCTTGGTATTGGTACAAACCATTGTACTTTTAAAATACGGTTTGGACTGCTTCCGGTAACGAGATATTTTACATCACCTGTGGTACCAGTAGCTAAATCATCCCAATAAGCACAAAGCAAGGGTGAATTTGCAATAGTGGTTAGTCCAATACCATTGGTAAAAGCACTAACGGCAGAAGTTCCACCTAGTTTTAACCAACCGTCAGGCGCTACAAAGAAATTTGTATAGGTTAATTCCTCAAATTCAAAATTAAATCCAATATTGGTTGAGCTAGCCGTTGGTGTATCGTCATTGTTACTTGTCAACAAAACCGTAGCGCCTTTCATAGAATCCAAGGTGCTTCCGGTCGAATTTTCAAATTGGTAAAAATCGGCTGTTGTGGCCAATGTCTTTGTTGTAAGACTGCCTTTTAAAGGATTAACGGTGTAATAAAAAGGCCCTCCGGTGCAGGTATGCATCGAATATATATAAAAGTCATAAGCTGTTGAAGGTGTTAATCCAATGGCACTGAATGTGGATCCAGCCGCAGATTTAACAATAATGCCTGCTCCTAAAGAGTTGCCTACTAAATAAGTAACCCCATTGCTTGGGGCTGTTGGTGTAGCTCCACTCAAGTACCCAACTATTAAATAACCGTTTGGCCCACCCGAAGCGGAAGTGAAACTTCCATCAATCTGATTGTTCGAAACCGTCTTTAAACTCAAGCCTGTTGCTTGGTCACTCGGAGACCCTATAAAGGGAATCTGAGTTAAATTGGTATCATTTAATCGCACAGTATCTGACGAAAATTTGGTCCATGATTTAACATTCATTAATCCTTTTAAACTCGCTGTGTTCAGGGTAGTCATATGAATCGTATCTGAGCCACCTAGGGCTAATGCACGGTTGAAATTTTTTGTAAAAGTACCAGTTGCAACACCTGATAAAACCATGGTTATTGGAATGCCCAAACCTGATGATAAAGCATTATTTCCATTATTTTTTATTTGGACAATGAATGGATCTGAAGCTGCTCCACAAACACTTGATGGATTTATGAGAGTTGAAATACCCACATCGTTAGGACTAGCTGCTAAATCAAAACCAAAATCGACCAATCCGGATCCGGCGGTGCCGGAAGTAGCCGAATAGGCGCCATAAACTCGCTGATTTGTAGAACCACTCTGTACAACCTGGTTGCCGCTTCCTGCAGAGACTTTTAATTCGAATATCAAAGATTTAGAAGGGTCGTAACCAAATGGGGTTTGCAAGGTTATTCCATACCAAGATGATGCGGTAACGCCAGTCATCGAAAAAGTTGCTTGATAAAAACATTGAGTTAATCCAGTTGTAAAAGTTCCGGAACTCCAAGTTGTGGTAGTACCAACGTTTTGCCCAAGCGAAATGGTGTAATCGGAGTAAGAGGCTGTAGCAGAAACGCTGGTTCCTAATCGAAAATAGACCTTGGTAATTGCACCACCTGTAGCTGCAGTGCCGCTGCTTCCCCCGCTATTAAATAAGCTTGGACCGTAAATCCATTGCACTTTGTTGACCGTTGCTGAGCTAAGAGGAAACGCATTGGATCCACTACTGCTGGCAGTATTGTAAAAGGCCGGCGTCTGCGCAAAGGCCTGGTGCAATAAGCTAGGCAACAAAAATGTAATGACAAAGGCGAGTGTTCGCAATTGATTCTTGAATTTTTTAATAGGAAATAGTAGATTTGTTTTCATAGGCAATTTTAAGGATTTTGAAATTTTTGTTCAGGTTAGGTAAATAATTTGCAAACGATTTTGCGTAATTTTTATGTAAAAGAATACAAACGATTTGGATATTCAAAATTTTATATCACCTACAACTGTCGAAATAATAAAGAAATTTTCTATTCATCTGATTTTCAGTATGCAATATTTTGTTATCGCTATATATATATCTTGGGATTTGAGTTTATTCAATGATTGGTGAATGGGAATTGGTTGATGAGTTATTCGTTTTTATCGGTCGGTGTCCTCACCGACCGAAACCAGCTAAGTATTTCAAAAAGATTTGATTTAACTGTTTTCTTATCGGTCGGTGTCCTCACCGACTGAAACCAGCTAAGTTTTCCAAAAAGATTTGATTTAACTGTTTTCTAATCGGTCGGTGTCCTCACCGACTGAAACCAGCTAAGTTTTCCAAAAAGATTTGATTTAACTCTTTTCTTATCGGTCGGTGTCCTCACCGACTGAAACCAACCAAATATTCCAAAAAGATTTGATTTAACTGTTTTCT